>LNFM01000158.1_pt1 | contig 166390 bp, 157 predicted proteins | sample 596031 | NCBI WGS metagenome assembly LNFM01 (sample SAMN04254537, study PRJNA301005) | activated carbon metagenome | isolation source: dual media filters at the Ann Arbor, Michigan drinking water treatment plant | place: USA: Ann Arbor | reverse complement strand
CGACGCAAAGCTCAGCTGATCGGCCATCCGCCGTCCCCTCGAATCAAGGACGACAGCATGCCATGATCGGCAGGTTGTTCAGAGGTTCCTTAGGAATGTCAGTCAGGTGGCGCAGCCGGGAATATCTCAATTGGGTAGTCCCTTACGGTTTGGGTCACCGATCCACTGCTTGATCGATCCGATGAAATCCCAAACATCACCAGATGCGGGTCTAACGTAATCGGCATGGTCAGGGTCGCTACCCATGGCGGTGAAGATTGCGCTCCGCCACGATTGCTTACTTCTGGGTACCGGGAGGCTTGCGAGCCAATGCTCAACTTCTCCGCCGCGCACAATGAAGTACCCATGTCGAGCAAGCTCATCAAACAGGCTGTTAGCGGAATCTCGATCGGACTTTGGCAATAGCGCCACACCGCCGTTGCGCTTGAAATACTCTTTTGGATCTGCGCCGCTCGGTGTTGCAGCCTTAAAGGCCTCATAGACAGAATGGCGGTGGCTCTGGAGCGAATTTTCTTGACCAGCCGGAATTTGACAGGCCCGAATGTGTTTCGTCCATTCGCCGCCCACATCCTTGACAACATCGATGTCGACAATACCAACGGCAGTAATGCCAAGGCGCCGGAGTGGGTCGACAATCCGGGGAACGGTCTGCTTCTCTCCGGCATTGAGGAACAACGCATTACCAATCGCACGATCGTCAGACGCCATTATCAACCGATGGTTGATTTCGTCATAAAATGCACGGTCCGTGTCGGCCTCCCCAACTACCACGGCTTCATAAAAAAGCCCCGCTAGTACACCAGTCGAGCGGAGCAGAGGATCGTTCATTAGGGCGATCAGCTCTGCATTCGGCAATAGGCGAGCGGTTGCAGCAGTTCCGTCAAACGTCAATCGAATTATATTTACGTGAGCGCCGGATTGAATCGCGCCCATCACGAACTGTGCACTGTGGGTCGCCACAAAGACGTGCTTTTGCTCCTTGGCGGCGCTGCGCGCGAGCTCAGCGCCCAACTTGTGGGCGAGAGAGGGGTGTAAAAAGGCCTCGGGTTCGTCAACAACAATGATCTTGGGATTACCAGCGAAGACTTGTACAAGGATGCCAGTGAATGCCTTCACGCCATCGCTGACCTGATTGGTCATACGCGCAGTGCTCATCCATTCGGTTGTTTCATCGTCGTGATGCCGCTCATTGGGAGGAGCTGTCCGACCAAATCGGATATGGATCCTGTCGGTAGTATAAGCGTCCAAGCCGATGTGGAGCCCAATTGCATCAAGCACGACTTGGCGCAACGTTATTCGCTTGACGTTATCCATGTACAGTCGAGCGAGTGGGGTTGTTGGTTCTAGTAAATTGCCGCGGCTCTGGGGTTCGAGCAGAGTTGCGCGTGTGGCACCATCGAGCGACAACGTGCGAATGCTTGTATGCAAAGACGCGTGGAGCCCCCGATGCGTCTTTGGATCAGTGCGGCCAAGAATATAATGATTCACACTCATCTGCCGCCGAGTGATGCCGTAGTCCTTTACATAAACATGGCCCTCGGGAGTTGCTTCGCCCTGACGGGGAGCTACTGTCATGGCTGCCAGCTCAGCTTCAGCAGTCGCTTTGTCGACTGCTGGGAAATCGAGGTGATCAAGGACAAGGTTAGAAGTTCCATTGCCCTCCTTGCACGCGGTGTGGATCTCGCGAAGAAGTTGGCTCTTCCCGGAATTGTTCGGACCCACAAATATTGTCACCGACGGGGGTGTCGGGATCGAGAGAGGCGGCTGTCCGGGGGAGGAGCCAGCTCTGAGGTGTAATTGCGTTATCATGCCATGTCCTATCACAAAAATCGTATGGGCTGACTTGGTCAAAAAGGTGGCTTCGATGCATGCTATTTTCATCACATTCGGCTCGCGTGCTACTTCTGAGCGTCGAAGTGAGCTGAAACAAGCGGTGTCGGGCCCGCAACCAAAAAAGATTGGGGAATTCGCAACTGTACGGACGATGTCCCGCGATAGCGACCGCGCGTTGCGATGGGCGCAGGGCTGTACAAGAACGCCGTGTCGCCCACAGCAGCCCCCCAGTTCCCCCGCCTCGTCATTCCTGCTTAGCTCGGGGCTCACCCACGTTCCGGAGCCCGCGCCATGATCACCGCCAGCGTCGTCACCTACGAATCGAAGAACGGCATCGCCGTCATCACCCTGAACCGCCCCGAACGCATGAACCGCATGGACGATGCGCTGATGGACGGGCTCAACGCCGCGTGGAAACGGTTCATGGCCTCGCCCGACGATCGCGTCGCGGTGCTGACGGGCTCGGGCACCAAGGCCTTCTGCGCCGGTGCCGACCTCCAGAACCCGCCGAAAGGTCTCTATCCCGGCATCCCCGGCGTCGGCGTTCCCGTCGACAAGCCGATCATCGCGGCGGTCGCCGGCTGGTGCGTCGGCGGCGGCATGGTGCTCACCACCATGTGCGACCTGATGATCTGCGCCGAGAACGCGGTCTTCACCTATCCGGAGGTGCGCGTCGGCTTCTCGGGCGGCCTCATCACCAATCTCGTCACGCGTATCCCGCACAAGATCGCCATGGAACTGCTGCTCATCGGCGAGCAGATCGACGCCAAACGCGCCTACGAAGTGGGCTACGCCAACAAGGTCGTGCCGGTCGAGGACCTGATGCCGACCGCCATGCAGTGGGCGGCGAAGATCGCAGCCAACGCGCCGCTGCCGACGCGCGCGCTGAAGCAGTGGGCCTCCGAGACCCTGCCCAAGGGCCCGACCGAGCTCGGCAACATCGCGCGGATGCGCGTCGACGAGATCGACAACTCGGCCGACTGGATCGAAGGCCGCGCCGCCTTCACCGAGAAGCGGCCGCCGAACTTCAAGGGCAAGTGACGGCTCCCACGCCGCGCCCATCCACCGTCGACCACAGGCGATGTGTCGCGGAGGGCCGCTCCTCGGCTTGTCTCGCGTTCGAGTAGGCAATACCACTGACCATCTCGAACGGGAGACGAATCGTGAGCGTCCTGGACTCCATTGGCAAATCGCTGGAAATCGGACAGGCCGGCCTCGTGGCCCTGCGCGAAGCCGTCGATGGCCCGCTCGGCGAATCGGTCGTCAAGGCGGCGGGTCGCATCCTGAAGGCGCCGGGCCGCGTCATCGTCACCGGCATGGGCAAGAGCGGCCATATCGGCGTCAAGATCGCCTCGACGTTCTCCTCCACCGGCACGCCGGCCTATTTCGTCCACCCCGGCGAAGCCTCGCACGGCGACCTCGGCATGATCTCGCAGGGCGACGTGGTGCTGGCGCTGTCGTGGTCCGGCGAAACGGCGGAACTCGCGAGCATCATCACCTACTCGCGCCGCTTCGCCGTGCCGTTGATCGGCATGACGAGCCGCGCCGAAAGCGCCCTCGGTCGCTCGTCCGATATCTGCCTGTTGATGCCGCAGGTGGTCGAGGCCTGCCCGCACGGCCTCGCGCCGACGACATCGACACTGATCCAGCTCGCCCTCGGCGACTGTCTGGCGATCGCGCTGCTGGAGGCGCGGGGCTTCTCGGCGCAGGACTTCAAGACCTTCCACCCTGGCGGCTCGCTCGGTGGACGCCTGAAGCTCGTCGGTGACCTCATGCACACGGGCGATCGCCTGCCGCTGGTGCCCGAGACCGAGCCGATGTCGACCGCCATCGTCACCATGTCGGCGAAGTCGTTCGGCTGCCTCGGCGTCATCGACGGCGGCGGCAATCTCGTCGGTGTCATCACCGACGGTGACCTGCGCCGCAACATGGGAAGCGAGCTTCTCGCGGCGAAAGCCGCCGACGTCATGACACGCGGGCCGAAGACGATCGCCGCCGGCACCATGGCGGCCTCGGCGCTGGAGACCATGAACGCCAGCCGCATCTCGGCGCTGTTCGTGGTCGACGGAAACCGCCCGGTCGGCATCCTCCACATTCACGATCTGCTGCGGGTCGGCGCCGGCTGAGCGCGCGCACTCGTCAGACGATGCGCACGAGAAATGCCGCCGCGACCAGCGTCGCCACCGCGATGGCGCCCATGGCCATCTGCTTCTGCCCCGGACGCCACGGCAGGTTCTCGATGGCGAGCACCCGGATGCCGCCGAGGAGATGCACCGCCAGCAGCCCGACGAGCACCGTCTCGGCGACCTTGAAGAGCGGCTGATCCGTCCAGCGCAGGAATCCGTCGAGGCGCTGTTCGCCGTCGAGCGCCAGCGCCAGCGCGAGGAAATGCAGCGGCAGGAAGCAGGCGAGCAGCAGCCCCGAGATGCGATGCACCATCGCGGCTCTCCAGAGCGGCTCGCGCCGGTAGGTCGTGTTGCGCGGCTTCGCCATCTCAGACCACCACCGCGTAGACGGCGCGGAGGCCGAGCACCAGCAGGACGAGCCCGAAGGCCCACATCGCGAGATCGAGCGCGCGCCCCGTCAGCCCGCCCCATTCGCGCAGGATCGCGCGGAGGCCGATGGCGCCATGCACCGAGGCGGCGATGACGAAGACGGCGTAGTAGGCGGCCCAGCCGATGCTGCCCTTGGTGCGGCCGAAGATGTCGGCCGCGGTCAGCCCCTGCCGGGTCGCATAGAAGATGATCGCGAGGTGCCCAAGGATCAGCGGCACCATGAGGAGCGCCGTCGCGCGCTGCAGCACGTAGAGGCGGACGTTCACTCGAGCTCTCCCCGAATGAAGGCCTGCATGGTGCGCCGCTTGAGGCCGGCGATGGAGGCCGTCGGGTTGAGCCCGACCGGACAGTGCTGCTCGCAGCTCTGGTGCGTATGGCAGGCGTGGCAGCCGCCACCTTGCGCCACGGCATGGACGCGGGCGGCGTTGCCCGCGTCGCGCACGTCGTTGACGAGCGTCCAGGCGCGGTTGAGCGCGGCGGGACCCATGTAGTCCTCGTTCCAGCGGACGGTGTCGCAGGCCGCGAAGCAGACGCCGCAGTTGATGCACTCGATGGCCGCGTCGATGATCTTGCGCTCGCGCGTCTCCGGCGAGATCGGCTCGATATCGGCCTCGCGCGTCTTCGAGGGCGTGAAGGCGCCTTTGGCTTCCTGCCACTTCTCGAAGAACGGCGACATGTCGGCGGCGAGATCCTTGATCACCGGCAGGTTCGCCAGCGGCCCGATTTCGATCCGGCCGTTCTCGACCACCTTCGAGACGTGCGTGCGGCACGTCCAGCGCGGCCGCCCGTTGACCGTCATGGCGCAGGAGCCGCAGACACCAACCCGGCACGCGAAGCGATAGGCGAGCGTCGGGTCCAGGTGCCGCTGCACGTGCGTGACGATGTCGAGGACGGTCTGGCTTTCGCGCATCGGCACGCGGAAGGTCTCGTAGCGGCCCTCGTCCCGCCCGCGCCAGATCGAAACCTCGATGGTACCGTGTGCCGCGTCTCTGGGCTTTTCGGTCGTGTCGGCGGCGCTCATCGGACGAACACCTCGATGCTGTGCAGCGAGTTGTTGCCGAACCCCCCCCGGTCGTAGATCGCCTCGGTCGGCTGGGTGTTGCCGGCGACGTCGGTCGCCCGGCACGCGATGTCGTAGCCGCCGGGCGTCGCGTCCCAGGCGAGCCGCCAGCCGCGCCAGGCGAAGCGTCCGGCAGGCGGATCGAGTTCGGCATCCCGCCAGACGCCGTTGATCGACACCTCGACCCGCGCGATGGCCGTGCCGCCTCCGGACCAGGCCCGTCCATAGATCGTGACCGGCCCCTTTTCGACGAGGCGCTTCCGCGAATACCAGTCCGGGATGCCGGGCGGTACCATCAGCGACTTGACCCGCATGGTGGTGATCGGCGTGCCCTGCTCGCCCTCTTTCTGGCGGAAGTGGTAGGTGCCGACCTGCTGATAGCCTTGGTAGGGTGTGGCCCGCGCCTCGATCCGGTTGAGCCACTTGACGCTCGCCATGCCGTACCAGCCCGGCACGATCATGCGCAGCGGGAAGCCGTGCTGCGGCAGGAGCGGCTGCCCGTTCATGGCCCAGACGAGGAGGACGTTCTCGTCGCGTGCGAGGTCCGGTTTCAGGCTGCGGCCGTATTCATGCTCGTTCGACTTGTCGAAACCGCTGTCGATGCCGTGAAACGAGATGTCGATGGTCTCGGGCTTGAGCCCGGCCCGGTCGAGCACCGCCCGGAGCGGCGTGCCGGTCCATTCGGCCGTCCCGACGGCCTCCCGCATCCACGGCATCGATGGCCAGCGCGGCTCGAAGAGGCCCCGCCCGTTGCCCGCGCATTCGAGCGTCACCCGTTGCGTGACCGCCGGCAGCGCCTTGATCTCGGCGAGCGGGATCGAGATCGACCGCTCGACCGTGCCACCGATGCTGAGCGTCCACGCCGCCGCATCCGCCTCGGAGACATAGGGAATGTCGAAGTGGTTGAGCAGATAATGCAACCCGGCCGGCGTCACGTCGTGCCGCAGCATTTCGAGCGCAATCCCGTGGTTGCGGTTGGCAAGTACGACTTCCTCGCGCGCGAAGGGGCCTTCGACAGCGCTGCGCGTATCGGGATTGGTGAAGGGATTACGTGTCGGCATCGCGTGATCTCCGCTGGGGAGCGCTAGAGAACGGCCAATCTGCCGGTTTGCCAAGAGGACTCGTCGCGCGATCCCCGCTGGACGAGGTCCGGAGACCTTTCGGGGGCTTGCGATCGGGCGCGCGATGCCGTCACTCTGTCACCGGACAACGAGGGAGCCGCCGGACGAGTGGGCGCTCCGGGAGCAACGCATGATCGAGCGGCACGAAACCGACATTCTGATCCTCGGCTCGGGCGGGGCGGGCCTCTTCGCGGCGCTGCACGCCCATCAGGCCAATCCCGGCCTCGATATCACCGTGGCGACCAAGGGCCTGCTCGGCAAGTCCGGCTGCACCCGCATGGTGCAGGGCGGATACAACGTCGCGCTCCACAAGGGCGATTCGATCGAGCGCCATTTCATGGACACCATCGAGGGCGGCAAGTGGCTGCCGAACCAGGAACTCGCCTGGACGCTGGTGGTGAAGGCGATCGAGCGCGTGCGCGAACTCGAGAACGAGGTCGGCTGCTTCTTCGACCGGAATGCCGACGGTTCGCTGCACGGCAAGGCGTTTGCCGGCCAGACCTTCGACCGCACCGTCCACAAGGGTGATCTCACCGGCATCGAGATCATCAACCGGCTGATGGAGCAGGTCTGGGCGCGCCCCATCCGCCGTATGGAGGAGCATCGCGCGATCGCGCTGATCCCCGAGAAGGGACACGCGCCGGTTGGCACTGCGCAACCGAAGGCGCCGCCAACGGCCGGAGCGTTGTTCATCGACATCCGCACAGGCAAGTTCCGCCTCGTCACGGCCAAGGCCGTATTGCTCGCGACCGGCGGCGGCCCGACGATGTACAAGTACCATACGCCCTCCGGCGACAAGGCCATGGACGGCCTCGCCATGGCGCTCGACTACGGGCTGCCGCTCCGCGACATGGAGATGGTGCAGTTCCACCCGACCGGCGTCTTGGCGGGCCCCGACACGCGCATGACCGGCACCATCATCGAGGAGGGCCTGCGCGGCGCGGGCGGCTACCTGCTCGACGGCGCCAAGCAGCGCTTCATGTTCAACTACGATCCGCGCGGCGAGCGGGCGACCCGCGATCTCGTCTCCCAGTCCATGTATCGCGAGATGCTGGCCGGCCGCACGACGCCGAACGGCGGCCTCTATATCTCCATGGGGCATCTGGGACCGGAGAAGGTCGCGAAGATGTTCAAGGGCATGGTCGAGCGCTGCCGTGACTGCGGCTTCGACCTGGCGGGCGGCCTCGTCGAGGTGGTGCCCACGGCGCATTATCTGATGGGCGGCGTGGTGGTGAAGGTCGACACGTCGACGGCGGTCACCGGCCTCTATTGCGCGGGCGAGGACGCGGGCGGCGTCCACGGTGCGAACCGGCTCGGCGGCAACGGCGTCGCCAACTCGACGGTCTACGGCGGTATCGCAGGCGAGACGATGGCGGCCGACCTGAAGCGCGGCCTTGGGCCCCGCGAGCCCGACATGGACGTGGTGAAGGCCGCGAGGGAGTCCGCCGAGTTGCCTTTCCGCATCCAGCGGGGGGATACCAACCGCGTTCGCGACACGCTCCTCGACCTCATGTGGGACGACGTCGGCATCATCCGCGAGAAGGCCGGCATGGAGCGCGCACTCGGCAAGCTCGACGAGCTGGAGGCCGACCTCATGGCGGCCGGCGTGCCGGACGGCGACCGCGCGTTCAATCTCTCCTGGCACGACTGGTTGAACCTCCGGTCGCAGATCGCCATGTCGAAGGTCGTGGCGCATGCAGCACTTGCGCGCGAGAACAGCCGCGGCTCGCACTTCCGCGAGGATTTCAAGGACGCGGGCGATCTGGCGACCTCGCGCTTCACGGTGGTGAGCAAGGCAGACGGCAAACTCCATGTGACGACCGAGCCCGTCGCTTTCACGCACGTGAAGCCCGGCGAGACGCTGATCAAGGACCAGCCCCAGGCCGCGGAGTGAGGGCACCGGTAAGTGGCAGGCGGGAAGTCGGTTCATGCTAGGAATGTGAAGCTGTAACAGGCCCATGCTGGACGACATGCTGCACACGAGAGAAAAACCCGCCACCTACGCCGACATCGAGGCGTTGCCGCCGCATATGGTCGGCGAGATCCTTTATGGGGCGCTGCACGCGTACCCGCGCCCCAACCCGCGCCATGCCCGGGCTGCCGGCCGGATGACGGCCGAACTCGATGGCCCGTTCGATCGCGGCCGCGGCGGCCCGGGAGGTTGGCTGTTCCTGCCCGAACCCGAACTTCACCTCGGCCCCCACGTCGTCGTCCCTGATCTCGCCGGCTGGCGGCGCGAGCGGCTGCCGCATTTGCCCGACACGGCCTGGATCGAGACGCCGCCGGATTGGGTCTCCGAGATCCTCTCGCCATCGACGCAGCGCATCGACCGCACCGACAAGCTCGCGATCTACGCCGAGTTCGGCGTCAGCCACGCCTGGTATGTCGATCCCGTCGCCAGGACCCTCGAGGTGCTGACCCTGACCGGCGGCAAGTGGCTCATTGTGGCGACCTTCAAGGATGCCGAGCCCGTCGCCGCCCCGCCCTTCGAGAGCCACACCTTCGCCCTCGACATCCTCTGGCCGCTGGATGAAGCCGCGCCCTCACCCGCAATGGACCGAGACTGCCGATGATCCCCATCTCCCAGATCCAGAAGACCGCTGAAACCCTCATGGCGAAGGCGGCCATCGAAATCCCCGACGACTACCTCGGCGGGCTCCGCGCCTGCGCCAATTCCGAGAAGGGTGATCTCTCCTCGTTCGTCATCCAGGCGATGCTCGAGAACTACGAGGCGGCGAAAGAGGACCGCCGCGCCATGTGCGGCGATACCGGCGTGCCGCGCTGGTATGTGAAGTACGGCAACGACGCCCGCGTCGAGGGTGGCCCGGTGGCGCTGGAGGCGGCGCTGCGCCGGGCCACCGCCAAGGCGACGCAGGACGTGCCGCTCCGGCCCAATCGCGTGCATCCCCTCTGGCGCACCGACCACAACAACAACTGCGGCATCGGCGCGCCCGAGATCGAGTACGCCTTCCACCCCGAGGGCGACTGGATCGACCTCGTCACGGTGCACAAGGGCGGCCTCTTCGGCACCGACTACCGGATGCTCTTCCCCGGCGACGGCATCGACGGCATCAAGCGCTTCTTTCTCGATACCTGCATCGCTTTCGGAAAGCGCGGCCTCGCCTGCCAGCCCGCGATCGTCGGCATCGGTCTCGGCGGCTCGAAGGACATTTGCTCGGTGCTCGGCAAGCAGGCCGCCTGCCTGCGCGTCGTCGGCTCGAAGAACCCGGACCCGAAGATCGCCGCGCTCGAGGACGAGCTGAAGGAACTCGGCAATTCCATCGGCATGGGCGCCATGGGCTTCATGGGCTCCTCGATGGTGGTCGACTGCCACATCGAGGTCGGCTATTGCCACACCGGCGGCATGCCGATGAGCGTGCACATGTTCTGCCTGTCGTCGCGCCGCGCCGTCGCCCGCCTCCACCCGGATGGCCGCGTCGAATACCGGACGGACCCCGAATGGTTCACCGACTATTCGCGCCGCGCGACGGTCGAGTGGGAAGCACCCGGCGAGCGACAGGCCGCCGAATAGTCGGCTGCCCGTCACCCGCGAGAGCCGATACCAGATCAGGAGTTCGTTCGTGGATTTGAAGCTGAAGGACAAGTCGTGCCTCGTCACCGGTGCCAGTGCCGGCATCGGCGTCGGCATCGCCCGCGTCATGGCGGCGGAGGGGACGCGCCTCGCCATTCTCGCGCGGCGTGGCGACCGGCTGGAGGCTTTGGCCGGCGAGATCGAGGCGTCCTGCGGCCGCCGGCCGCTGGTGGTCGTCGCGGACCTCATGGATCAGGCGGCGCCCGAGACGGTGCGCAAGACGATCCACGACGCATTCGGCGGTCTCGACATCCTCGTCAACAATGCGGGCCTGTCGAGCAAGCCCGATCCCATGTCACCGGATGATGTCTGGAACGCGGGCTTCGACCTGAAGTTCACCACCGTCCGGCGCCTGACCAACGCCTTCATGCCGGCGATGCGCGCCGCCCGCTGGGGCCGTATCGTCAACGTCACAGGCATCGTCGAGCCGCTCGCCACGAGTTCCGCTCTGGCGGCCTGCGCCGCTGTCCACGCCTGGGCGAAGGGCCTTTCGCGAGACCTCGCCCGCGACGGCATCACCGTCAACTGCGTGCCGCCGGGCCGCATCGACAGCGAGCAGATCCGCGAGCGCCTGCATCCCGACCCGGTCGCCAAGCAGCGCTACATCGAGCAGTTCGTGCCGATGGGCCGCTTTGGTGAGCCCGAGGAACTGGCCGATCTGGTGGCCTTCCTCGCCTCGCCGCGCGCCAGCTACATCACCGGCACGGTCATTCCGGTCGATGGCGGCATGTCGCGCTTCGCCATGTGAGACGGCGGCCCCGCGCCGCGCTGGAGACGACCATGCCCATCCGCGCCATCTTCTTCGATGTCGGCGAAACGCTGATCGACGAGCATCGCCTTTATCGCGACTATGCCATGCGCATGGGCGTCACCTACGAGTTCTTCATGGAGCGGATCGAGGCGGCAATGGCCCGCCGCGAGCCGGTGAAGAACGTGTTCGCGGCGGTGAAGCCCGGCTTCGATTTCAAGGCGGCCCGGGCCGAGCGCGAAGCCGAGGGCAAGAAGTTCGTCATTGGCACGCACGATCTCTATCACGACGCGGCGCGGTCCCTCGGCGCGCTGAAGGCGAAGGGCTACTTCATCGGCATCGTCGGCAATCAGCCGGCAACGGCCGAGGCCATGCTGCGCGACAGCGGCCTTGCCGCCGACTACATCGCGACGTCGGAAGGCTGGGGCGTCGCCAAACCCGATCCGCGCTTCTTCGAGAAGGTCGTGGAAGCCGCGGGCCACGACCCGCACCGCGTCGCCTACGTGGGCGACCGCGTCGACAACGACGTCGTGCCGGCGCGCGCCGCGGGCCTCGTGCCGGTGCTCATCCGTCGTGGTCCCTGGGGCCGCGCCCAGTGGGACTGGCCGGAATCCGCCAAGGCCCACTTCCGGATTGAAACCCTCGACGAACTGCCGGCACTGCTGCCCGGCCCTCCCGCGGAGTAGCGAGGCCGACCGGGCGCCTCGGCGTCACGCGCCGGCAGCGGCCTCGGCCGCGATCTTCGGCAGCGCGTCCCGCCACAGCTCCGGCGGCTGCGCGCCCGAGATCGCATACTTGTTGACGAGGACGAAGAACGGCACGCCGCGAATGCCCATCCGCAGCCCCTCGTCCTCGAGATCGAGCACGGCGTCGAGGCTGCGTTCGTCCTCGAGCGCTGATGCAACACCGCCAGCCTCGAGCCCAGCGTCCCGGGCGAGCGCGCTGAGCACGTCCTTCCGTCCGATGTCGGCCCCCTCCTCGAAGTAGGCCGTGAAGAGCCGGCGCACGAGCGCGTTCTGTGGCCCGAGCCCTTCCGTACCTGCCTGCCAGATGAGCCGATGCGCAAGGCGCGTGTTGGGCGTTCGCGTCATCTTGTCGAAGGCGAACGTGATGCCCGCCTCGCGGCCGGTCTCGCGCATCTGGTCGTCGAGAGCTGCGGCCTTGTCCGGCCCGAACTTGCGCGCCCGATAGGCCGAACGTTCCATGCCGTCCGCCGGCATGTCCGGGTTGAGCTCGAACGGCCGCCACGCGATGGCGACGGGCTCCGGCATGCCTGGCGCTTCGAGTGCGGCACCGAAGCGACGGATGCCGACATAGCACCACGGGCAGATGACGTCGGAGTAGATCGTCACATGGAACGGCGTCGCTTCGGAAGTGTCGTGAGCCATGATGATCGCCCTTCCTGTCGAGCGGGCCCCATGGCTCTTGCGCCGGCTAGCCCCGCATTGTCGTGGGCAACCATAGCGCGATCTCGGGGAAGACGCACAGGATCACGATCATGATCAGCATGAGAACGACGTAGGGCGCTGATCCCTTGACGACTTCCGAGAAACTGTAACCGCCGGATATGGCGTGGATCGTGAACAGGTTTAGACCCACTGGCGGCGTGATCTGTCCGAGTTCGATCAGGATCGTCAGCACGATGCCGAACCAGATGAGATCGAAACCGAACTGCTTGATCAGCGGCAGGAGCACGGGGAGCGTCATGTAGATCATCGAGATGCCGTCGATGAAGCATCCGAGGACGATGTAGAGCACGACGAGGACCCCGAAGAACGACCACTTCGAAAGGCCGAGCGAGAGCACCCATTCGCTGATGGTGCGGCTGGCCCCGGAGTAGGTGAGCGCCGTCGAGAGGATCTGCGCGCCGATGATGATGAACACGACCATGCACGTCGTCTTCACCGTCGACATGACGGATTCGTTGAAGACCTTCGCGTTGAGATTGCCGTAGAGCGCCGCGAGGACGATCGCACCGGCAGCACCCACGGCAGCCGCCTCGGTCGGCGTCGCGAAGCCGATGTAGATGCCGCCGAGCACCGTCACGAGGAGCCCGAGCACCGGAAACACATGCAGCGCATCGCTGAGCTTCGAGCCGATCTCGCCGGGCGCGCGCGGCGGCTCGACGGGAACCAGCTTCGGGTCGAGGATCAGTCGCGTCGCGATGTAGATCATGAAGATGCCGGAGAGCATGAGGCCAGGGAAAATGCCGGCCATGAACAGCTTCGCGATCGATTCCTCGACCAGCGCGCCATAGAGCACCATGACGATGGACGGTGGGATCAGGATACCGAGCGTGCCGCCGGCCGCGAGCGATCCGAACGTCATGCGCGGCGAGTATTTCCGCTTCATCATCTCCGGGATGGCGACCGTGCCGACCGTCGCCGCCGTCGCCACGCTCGACCCCGAAACGGCGGAAAACACGGCGCAGGAGAGAATGTTGGCATGCAGCAGTCCGCCCGGCAGCCAGCCGAGCAGCACGACGACGCCCCGATAGAAATAACCGCTGACGCCACTCCGCAGAATGATCTCGCCCATCAGCAGGAACATCGGCACGGCGATCAGGATGTAGCTGGCCGAGTTGTTCCAGATCACCGAACTGAGCGCCTGCAGGCCGATCAGGCCCTTGCTGAGATAAAGCACAAGCACGCCGACGGCGCCGAGCGCCAGCGCGGTCCATTGCCCGATCAGCAGCATCAACGTGAGGCTGCCGAGCAGGACGAGAATGATCAGCTCGAGGCTCATGGGAGATCCGGTGTGATGAGGTGGAGGCGTGGCGGGACGATCGTCAGGGCACGTTGCGAACGCGTTCGACGAGGAACGCGACGAGCTGAATGAAAAGCACCGCAAGGCCGATCACCATGACCGATTGCGGCAGCCATTCCGGCGTGTCGAGTACGGAAACGGCCCGCGTGTCCTGGACGAACGCGTACTGCACGTGCTGCACGGCGTAGTACAGGATGGTTGCGATGAACGCAGCTGCGACACTCGTGAAGACCCAGCGTGACAGCATCTTCACGGCCGGCGGCATCGCATCGTAGACCACCTCGACGCGGATGAACCCGCCCCGTGCGAGGGTGTACGCGAGCCCGAGGAAGACGACAGCGGCATTGAGATAGCCCGCGATCTCGTCGGCAACGAGCATCGAGCGCTTGAACTGCCGGAGCCCCACTTCGACGCAGACGAGCAGCAGGATGCCGACGATACAGATTCCGGCCAGAACTCCGGCGGCATCCGAGAGCCAGAGGGCGAAGCGTCCGAACGCCGTCTGTGGCTCTGTCGCGACGTCTTCTTTTGGCGATGATCCGGATTGCAAGGCGCGGCCCCCTTACGGCGTGTGGCGTTGACGAAGACAGGCAGGCCCGGCGGAACGATGAACCGCGGGGCCTGCACAGTGCATGTGGAACAAAGTAGCTGTTACTTGCCGAGCGCCGCGCGGATCTCTTTCACCAAGGCCTCGGTCTCCGGACCCTGCTGCTTCGACCACGACTCCCAGTAGGGCTTCATCTTGTTTGTGAGTTCGTCGATGACCTCTTTCGGCGGCGTGTAGGCGGCCACCTTGTGCGTAGTCGTCAGCGCCTCGACCGAACCCTTCTCGTCGCCGAGGTTCATCTCGGTCATGCGCGGGCCGAACGAGTTGGCCGTCTCGGTGAGCTTCGCCTTGACGTCGGCCGGAAGCTTGTCGAACGCTGCGACGTTCATCAGCAGGTAGTCCGGACCGCCGATATGGATGTCACCCATCCACGCCCACTCGGTGAACTCGTACCACTTGGCACCCATGACGTTGAACGTCGCCGTCAGGAAGCCGTCGGCGACGCCGCGCTCCATGGCGACAGGCACTTCGGGCGTGGTCAGGCTGACGGAGGCCGCGCCCAGCTGCTTGAGCATTTCGGCCTGCTTGCCGTCCGTCGACCGGATCTTCCGGCCCGCGAAGTCGGCGACGGTCTTGATCGGCTTGCCCTTGCCGAACATGTTCTGTGACGGCCACGTCATCCAGAACAGCGTCTTCACGCCGCGCTTGGCGAAGGCGGCCGTCGTCGCCTTGTCGATGAGCGGCCAGACCTTCTTGAGGTCGTCGGGTGTACGCACCAGGAACGGCAGGCTCGCCACGGATGCGATCGGCACTTCGCCCGAGATGAAGCCCTGATAGCCGGCCGCCAGTTGCACCTGGCCGCTGCTCGTCGCCTTCACGACTTCGGTGGCCTTGAAGGGTAGCTCGCCGGCCGGCCTGACGATGATGTCGAGCTTGCCGTCGGTGGCTTTCTTCACCTCGTCCGAGAACATCTTGTAGCGAAGCGTGATCGGATGGGTCACGCCGGTGAACGCGTAGAGGTCCCACTTGGTCTGTGCCGTCACCGGTCCCGCGGCGCCAGTCAACGCCACCGCGCCCGCCACGACGGCGAGCCACGTCCTTGAAAGGGTCATGTCAGTCCTCCCTTGTGTGCCTGGCGGCGACGTCCGCGCCTTGCCGGCGCGGCATGTTTGCGCAAGCGGCCGCCAAGTGCAATCCCAGGTCCGGACATTTCGTGTTCAGGGCGCGACTTCGAACAGCGCCTCCACCTCGATCGGGATGTCGGCATAGAGTTCGGCGACCCCGATGGCCGACCGCGTGTGCCGCCCGGCGTCTCCGAACACGTCGATCATCAGGTCGGAGAAGCCGTGAAGCACGTTCGACGGCGTGTTGTAGCCGGGCGCGCAATTGATGAAGCCGACGACGCGGACCACGCGCGTGATGCCGTCGAGATGGCCGAGGTAGGTGCGGAGCGTCGACAGGCAGCAAAGGCCGGCGATCCGCGCGGCCTCGGCGCCCTGCTCGGTGGTGAGCTCCCGCCCGAGCTTGCCCGTGACATAGGGGACATTGCCGGGCCCGAGTGGCCCGTGACCGCTCATGTAGATGTGATTTCCGGACCGGAGTGCCCGCACCCGGTTCGCCTCGTCCTTGAATGGCGGCGGCAACGTCAAACCGAGCTTCGCCAGTCGTTGTTCGTTGGTCATCGTGCGTGCTCGCTCCCATAAGGCTCAGAGATGCCGAGCCTCGCACGCGTCCGGGCGCGATGCCAGATCCGGCGACGGACTTGACGCGGAGATCGGGCCAGCGCACCAGTCGGCGGGTCCTGCAAACGAGGCTTGCCATGCACCACCGCCTTCCCACCGTCGCTGACGTCGAGGCTGCCGCCGCACGGCTCGCGCCCCACCTGATTGCGACCCCGCTGTTGGAGCATCCGGTCCTCAACGCCCGCATGGGCGGCCGTATTCTCCTGAAGTGCGAGAACCTGCAGCGGGTCGGCGCCTTCAAGTTTCGCGGGGCCTACAACAAGATCGTACAGGTGGACCGGAGCCGCTATCCGGGGGGCGTCGTGGCCTGCTCGTCCGGCAATCACGCCCAGGGCGTCGCGGCGGCGGCGACGTTGCTCGGCGTGCGCTCGGCAATCGTCATGCCGGCCGATGCACCGGCCATGAAGGTCGCGCGCACCCGCGCGTTCGGCGGCGAGGTCGTCCCTTACGATCGCGTCAATGAGGATCGCGAGGTTATTGCTGCACGGCTCTGTGCGGAACGTGGCGCCGCCATGGTCCATCCCTACGACGATCCGGACGTGATGGCGGGACAGGGCACGGTCGGGCTCGAGATCGTGGCTCAGGCGCGCGCCATGGGGGCCGTTCCTGACGCGGTGCTCGTTGCCTGCTCCGGTGGCGGCATGGCCGGCGGCATCGGATTGGCGGTGAAGGCGACCCATCCCGACGCCGAGGTGATGACGGTTGAGCCGGCGGGCTTTGACGACATGGCCCGATCCCTGGCGAGTGGGGAGCGCGAGCGGAACGCCAAGCTCTCGGGCTCGATCTGCGATGCCCTGCTGGCCGAACGGCCGGGCGAGATCACCTTCGCCGTCGGCAAGACGGTCCTGTCCGGCGGTCTCGTCGTCACCGACGAAGAGGTCCGCGACGCCATCCGCTATGCCTTCTCCGATCTGAAGCTCGTCGTCGAGCCGGGCGGCGCGGTGGCACTGGCGGCGATCCTGTCCGGCAAGCTTCCGACACGCGGGCGCACCGTCGTCGGCGTGCTCTCGGGCGGCAACATCGACGCGGCGATGCTGACCTCGATTCTCTCGGCGGCCTGACGCATGTCGAAGCCCGACGCTGCCGTTGCTCCGGGCTTCGCGGGGCGGATCGCCCTGTTCTATACGGCCCTGTTCCTGGTCGCGGGGACGAAGCTCCCGTATCTGCCGCTGTGGCTCGACTGGCGCGGTCTCGCAGCTTCGGAGATCGCCGCCGTGACGGCCGCGCCGCTGTTCCTGAGGATTTTTGCCGGCCCCCTCATCGCGATGCTGGCCGATAGCTGGGGTGACCGGCGGCGCGCCATCGTGGCCCTCGCCGGGTTGTCGCTGTGTGGCCTCGGCCTGCTCCTCCTCGCGCACGGCTTCTGGCCGATCCTGCTCGTCACGCTGCTGACCGCGCTCGCGACGACCGGCCTCATGCCGCTCGCCGAGACGCTGGCCATGAGCGGCGTCCGCCGCGCAGGACTGGACTACGGCCGCATGCGGCTGTGGGGCTCGCTGAGTTTCATCGCAGCGGGCTTTATTGCCGCGGCCGCCATCCGTGCCCATGGGCCGGGCTCGGTCGTCTGGCTCCTGATCGCGGGCGGCGCGCTGACACTGGCGGTCGCCCTGATCCTTCCGGCGGACCCCGAGGGCAAGCGGCCCGCGAGCGCCGGCCTCGACGTGTCGGTCATCGTCCGCACGTTCCGGACGCCGCACTTCCCGCTGTTTCTGCTGGCGGCCGGCGCCGTCCAGTCGTCGCACGCGGTCTTCTATACGTTCGGCGTCCTCGAATGGCAGCGCCAGGGCATCGACGCGAGTTGGTCCGCCGGCCTCTGGGCGATCGGCGTCGTCGCGGAGATCGCGCTGTTCGCCTTCTCCCGCACCGTCGTCGAGCGTGTCGGCGCGGAACTGCTGCTCGTCGCGGGTGGCGTCGCGGCCCTCGTCCGCTGGACGGCCATGGCTTTCGATCCGCCGTTGGCGGCGCTCGTTCCGCTGCAGGCGCTGCATGGGCTGACATTTGGTGCCGCCCACATCGGCGCGCTCCACGTCATGAGCCGAACGGTGCCCCCGGCCGAGGCCGCGACGGCGCAGGCGCTCTATGCCAGTGTCACCTCCGGCATCGGACTGGGCCTCGCAACGTTTCTTTCCGGCCCCGTCTACACGGCGGCAGGTGGTCGGGCCTACGCCGTGATGGCCGTCCTCGGCGCCATTGGAACGCTCGCAATGCTCGTGCTGATGCGTCGGTCGAAAACGCAGCAGCAGCCCTAGCCCCAGAGCCCGGCGGGCGGCGGGTGCATCAGGCCGTCGCGATAGACGGTCGCTGGCGTGCGATCGCGCGCGAGAAGCAGCGGCCCGTCGAGGTCGAGCCAGTCCGCGAACTCCGCGAGGAGCCACGCGGGCGCCATCGAGAGCGACGTCGAGAGCATGCAGCCGACCATGACCGACAGCCCGGCAGCCCGCGCCGCCCGCGCCACGGCGACGGCTTCGGTCGGCCCGCCGGCCTTGTCGAGCTTGACGTTGACGGCATCGTAGCGGTCGGCGAGAGCCGCCACGTCGGCAGCCTGATGGCAACTTTCGTCCGCACAGATGGGAACGAGCCGTTCGACATGACGGAGCGCCTCGTCGCCTCCGGCCGGAAGCGGCTGCTCGACAAGTTCGACGCCGCACTCTCGCGCGATCGCGAGGAGCGGCCCGAGATCGTCCGGCGACCACGCTTCGTTGGCGTCCGCGACCAAACGGGCATCTGGCCGCGCGGCACGGACGGCACGCATCCGTTCGCCGTCCTCGACCCCGCCGCCGAGCTTGAGCTTGAGGAGCGGCATGGACCGGGCGGCGATGGCCGCGTCCACCATACTCTGCGCTGATCCGAGGCTGAGCGTGAAGCAAGTGAGGCGCGGCACCGCGACGCCGCAAAGCCCGAGGTGCTCGGCAGGGCTGCGACCGGCGATGCGGCACTCGATCTCGATCAGCGCGCAATCGAGTGCGTTCCGCGCCGCACCCGCCGGAAGGTCCCGCGCCAGCCGCTCACGCGAGAGCGGCCCTTCGGCGGCATGGGCGCGGATCGCGGCTGCGACGCTGTCCAGACTTTCGGCGTAGCGCGCGTAGGGCACGCACTCGCCACGGCCCTCGTGCCCCGCCCCGCTCACGCGAACGACGATGACGGCCGCCTCTGTACGCGAGCCCCGGGAAATCGTGAACGCCCCGGCGACAGGGAATGTCTCGGTGCTGACGTCGTCGAGCCTGAACATCGATGCCTCCAGCGCTGGGCATGGCCGCCGCAGTGACAGTCCGGTTCAGCATGCCGACGACTGGAGCGCCCTAGGCGAGATGCCCTGTGGCGTGCGCCAGGAAGAGGTACGCCCGGCCGTGATCCGACACCACGTGGCTCTGGGCGAGGCGGCCGGTCGGATCGCGCTGATCGGCTTCCTTCAGGAAGCGCTGGAAGTCGACGAGATAACGGTCGATCTTCTGATGGAACGCGCCGTCGCTGGCGTAACGACGGCTCACATCGTCGTAATGGCTGCGCCCTTCGACCGAATAGATGCTCCGCACCATGATGCCGCGCTGGCCGGCGCGGAAGCGCGACCAGATCGCCGAGGCTGTCGTCTGGTCGAGGGCCCGGGCGTAGGCGGCGAGATCGATCTCACCCTGTCCGACGTCCTCCTGAGAGGCCCGCGCAAGCAGATCGCCGAGCTTCCAGCCGTCCCCCCGTTGCGCGTCGGCCGTTGCCGAGCCCTGCGCCGGAGCGGCGGTGGCTGCGCGACTGTTCCGCGCCGCAAGTTCGGTGGCGAGCGTCTGGGTGATGGACGAGATCGCGCGCGGTTGCGCAGGTGCGGCGGCAGCCTGCGCCGAGGCCAGGGGGCTCGCCGGTGTGGCCACATCAGTCCTCAGCGCTTCACGCTGGGTCAGGCTGGAGAGTTGCTCAAGCGCTCGCAGCTGCTCCTGCAGCGACAGTCGCATGTGTTCCGCCGAGGCACGGGTCGCTTCCGGCAGCCGCTCGAGCTCGGCCTTGAGGCGTGACTGCTCGCTCTCGATGTCGGAGAGCGTGCGGTGCGCGCGCTCGCGCATGTCGTCGTAGCTCGACGAGAACCGGTTCTCGATCGTGCCGATGTGCTGGCTCACTTCCTGCGAGATCGTGCTGAACTTGTTGCGCAACTCGGCCACGGCACGATCGGCCTCGCCGTCGGCGGCACTCCGCAGACGATCCATTTCAGTGAAGGCGGCGCGCGAGCGCTCCTCGACGCCCTTGACGAGCTTCTCGCCTGCCGAGATCGCCCGCGTCTCGAGCGCGTTGACGGTGCCTTCCAGCGCCGCCGGATAGCCCCGCATGACACGGTCGATGTCTTCCGCCTTGCCGGAAAGATGCTCGAGCGTCCGGGCAAGTTCTGTCTGGCGCGCCTGCAGGTTCTGGTCGATCCGGAAGTTGGCCGTTTCCAGCGCGGCGGCCGCCCGCATGATGGTCTGGCCCTGTTGATCGAAGCGGTTGGTGACGCTGGAGATCTGATTGACGAGGTTTTCCGACAGATTGCGCAGCATCTCGGATTGGTTGGCCAGGCCGTCGATCGCCTGCACGGACTGACGGGTGACGTTCTCGCTGGCGCGCCGCACGGCATGAACGCCATTCATGATCTGCTCGTCCATCAGCGACGCCTGCTGGCCGAGCGTCTGCGAGAGATCGTTGGCGTGGTTCTCGAGCGTCTTCGACAGCATGCGCGCCTTGTCGGCCACGGTGCCGTCGATCGCGATGGTGGACCTGAGGACCGTGTCGTCGAACAGCTTGAGACGCTCGGCGAACGCATCGTCGAGAGCTTGTGTGCGCGACAGCAACTGCTGGTCGAGGCCCTGCTGCCGCGCCGCCATCGTGGCATCGAGTGCGCGTGTGTATTCCTCGAGAACCGCCTGCAGCCCCTCGGTGCGCTCGGCGAGTGCCCCCTCGATGCGCGTGGACGTCGTCTCGAGCATGCCCCGGAGCTGATCGGTCCGCTCCGTGAGCGCCTGACCGAGCCCTCCGGCGAAGCCGCCGAAGATCTGCTGCAACTCGTCCGTGTGAACCGCGAGCCGTCCATCGATCTCGTCACGCCCGCCCTGTATGGCCGAGGCGATCTCCTGCGACCGGTGTTCCAGGAGGCCGGACAACTCCGCCGTGCGATCGGTGAGGACCGTGTTGAGTTCACGCGCCTGCGTCCCGACGCTGCTCGCGAGCGAGGTGGCGTTCTGAGCGATCGAGGTCTCGAGCGCGACGAGGTTCTGCCCGGCCTGTTCGATGAACCGTGCCAGCTTCACCTGCTGGTCCGACAGCTTGTCGACGAGGCTCGGGATGTCGGTGCCGAGTTCCTTCAGCGAGTGACTGACCCGCTCGCTGGTGTGCAGCAGCGCATTGCGCTCGCCGGCGAGTTCCTCGAGAAGCCCACGGATACGGTTCTCGTTCTGCGTATACGACCGTTCGAGGCTGGCGACCTCGTTGTGAACGAGCGCCTCGAGTTCACCCGCCCGTCCGAGCGCGCGCGAGACGGCCTCGTTCATGTGGTTGACCTGACGGCGGACCGCCTGGCCGACCGAGGCGATCTGCTGTTCGGCCATGCGGTCCGGCTCCGCGAGGCGGATCGCCACCTCGGTCATGGCCGACGACATCAGCTTGAGTTCATGCGCCCGCCAGATCAGCAGCGCGATGAACCAGAACATGGCGATCGGCAGCACGATCGTCGCCGCGAGAGCGATGGCGGTCGGCCGTGCGAGGACGTCCATCACGGTCGGCAGGCGCTGGAACTCTGGTGCCAGCATGGCCCACCCGAGAAGCAGTCCGCAGAGCGCCCAGATGACGCTCGCGATGGCCGCCACCTGCATGGGCCGCTGCGACGGCTTTTCGTGCAGCGCAAAGATCAGGCCGCCGATGGAGGGCAGGTCATCGTTGGCGGCGATCTGTGTCCGCGGCGGCCCGGCTGCGCGCCGTTTCGCGGGCCGTCGGCGCGCGGCCTCCCCGGAGTTGTCGTCGGCAACGGGCTCGGCGAGGGGCTCGTGAGCCTCACCAGCCGCGGAACCCTGTGAGGCCGGAACCGTGGCTTGGGCTGCGGGTTTCTGCGACGGTGCGCTTGGCGGCGGCGGGCCTGCGGATCGAAGACGATCGGCGAGTGACTCCTGTCCAGGCGGTGGAGCCGACTTTGCAGGAAGTGGTGGCGGTATCCGATCGGTTGCGGGTGCGGGCGCTCCGCTCGCCGCATCGGGAGACGGCGGACCGGTTTCGGCCTCCGAGCGTTTGGACGTCTCCTGAACCATCGAACCGAATGCTCCCGCCGGGGCACTCGCCCGGGTCACGACCGACGGACGTCCGATGGTGCCTGAACCCGCCGCCCCCGCCGGATCAACGGCGCGATGGCAGGTCCGAGCGGCAATTCCCTGATTCCAGACCCCCGTCCAAGGACCCTTGTAGAACGCCTTTTATGGCGAAAGGAAGATGAATTCTGTTCCGGGCGCCATGCTGCCGGGGGAGCCCTGTGCCTCCTCACGGATCGATCGAATTCATCTGCCCGGATTTACGGCGGGTTAGCCCGGATCTGCGAAGATGCCCGTTCGAGAGCCGGCTATGAGTGGTTGAGCGGAAAGAGCAATGAGCCAAGGCCTGTCTATTCGCCGAGAGGTTGAGCCCGCAACCGATCGGGCGGCCCGGGCCGTCCCCATCGATCATGCCTTTTTGTCCCGATACACGTTCGGCAATCGCGAACTCGAATGCGAAGTGCTGGTGCTGTTCGCCGACCAGGCGCCGGATTACCTTGAAAATCTCCGCTGCGCCGAAACCGAGAAAGCCTGGCGCGACGCCGCTCATACGATCAAGGGCTCGGCGCGCGCCGTAGGCGCTCACGAGGTCGCCGAAAGGGCCGAGTTGGCCGAGACGTTGGCCCGGTCCTGCGACGAGGAAGCGCGTCGCAACGCCATTGCCCGGCTGGAGACAGCGCTTGGCGAGGTTCGTCGCTATATCTCGACGCTGTCGGTCCCTGCCTGACCCTGTAACCGAGCCCCGACGCCTGCCCCCGGGTTGAAAGCCGGCCCCGATCCGTCTAAATCACGGCATTGCGGCCGCTCCACTGGCGCTGGGGCCGGTTCGTCGCGCGCGGCTGCCTTGCGGCCTGCGGCAAGATCCTGTCGCCGGAAAGGTCGCCTTCGCCACATGGCCAAGATCACGTTCATTCAGCACGATGGAAAGTCCCAGACGATCGAGGCCGAGAAGGGCCTGACCGTGATGGAGGCCGCCAAGAAGAACATGGTGCCGGGCATCGACGCCGAATGCGGCGGCGCGTGCGCCTGCGCGACATGCCACGTCTATGTGGATCCCGCCTGGACGGGCGTCGTCGGCAAGCCCGCTGAAATGGAAGCGGACATGCTGGACTTCGCCTTCGATGTCCGCGACGAGAGCCGCCTCTCATGCCAGATCAAGGTGTCCGACGCCATCGACGGCCTCGTGCTCCGCGTCCCCGCCAAGCAATTCTGACCCGGTCGGTGGCCGGCGCTTGCCGTCGGCCGCAACCCCGGCCCATGCTGGGCGTCGGCTCACAGGGAGGCAGCGCATGCAACTCGAAGGCAAGTCGGCGATCGTGACGGGTGCGGGGCAGGGGATCGGTCGCGCCGCGGCCGTGGCGCTCGCGAAGGCGGGCGCATCCGTGGCCTGTGTCGACATCAACCCGACGACGGCCCGCGAAGCAGCGGCCGAAGTCGAAGCCCTGGGCCGGAAGTCGCTCGCGATCGCGGCCGACCTCGGCAGCCTTCCGGACATCGACCGGATGGTGCAGGAGACGGTGGCCGCGTTCGGCGCTGTCGATATCCTCGTCAATAACGCCGGCGTCACCCGTCGGGCCTACATCATGGACCTGACCGAGGAGGACTGGGACCGGATCCACCGCGTCAACGCGAAGGGCGTCTTCTTTGCGCTCCAGCGGGTGGCCCGGGAGATGATCCCGCGTCGCTCGGGCATGATCGTCAATGTGGCGTCGGTCGCCGGCAAGGGCTTTCCCGGCACCTCGAATGCGGTCTACGCCGCCTCGAAGGGCGCGGTCATCGCCATGACGTTCACGGCCGCCCAGCAGTTGGCGCCCCACAACATCAACGTCAATGCGGTCTGCCCCGGCATCGTGCGGACGGCCATCGTCGACGACATGTTCCGCACCATGGCCCAGAAGGAAGGCGTATCGATCGCCGAGATCGAGCAGCGGGCCGTGGCTGGCGTGCCCTTGAAGCGGGCCAACGACCCCTCCCACATCGCCGACGCGATCGTGTTTCTCGCTTCGCCCGCGGCCATCAACATCACCGGCCAGACCCTCAACGTCGACGGCGGCCTGATCCCGGGCTGACCACGCCCGATCCCATCCGCCAAACCAGGAGACCAGTCATGAGAACCGTCCAGCAGATGCTCGCCGAAGCCGAAGCGGCCGTTCCGCGGATCACCGCCGAGGAGGCGAAATCCCTCGTCGGAAAGCCGGACGTCGTGTTCCTCGACGTCCGCGAGCCGAACGAAGTTGCAGCGTCGGGCAAGGTCCCCGGGGCGCTCACGATCCCGCGCGGCCTCGTCGAATTCCGCGCCGATCCGAACTCACCGGTCCACGACGCCGCCTTCGACCGTGCCAAGACCGTGGTCGCCTACTGCGCGTCCGGCGGCCGCTCGGCGCTGGTTCTGAAGACGCTGAAGGACATGGGCTACGAGAACGTGCGCAATCTCGGCGGCTTCAAGACCTGGGTCGACGGCGGCGGGCCGATCGAGAAGGCCTGATCGCCTGCGCCGGAGGTTGGATCGCGACGGCGTCGGGACCTGCAGGATCTCCGCGCGGATCGAAATGCGAGGACGTGACGAATGACCGCCACTGAGACTGACACTGGCCCGATCGAGACGGATTGCGTGATCGTGGGCGCGGGCCCGTGCGGTCTCTTCGCGGTCTTCGAACTCGGCCTCCTCGACATCCGCGCCCACCTGATCGACATCCTCGATCGCCCGGGCGGCCAATGCGCCGAGCTTTATCCGGAAAAGCCCATCTACGACATTCCGGCCCTGCCGGTCGTGAGCGGCCAGGGGCTGGTCGACGCGCTGATGGAGCAGATCAAGCCGTTCGAGCCGACGTTTCACCTGGGCGAGCGCGTCGACGCCCTCGAACGGCTGCCCGACGGCCGCTTCCGGCTGCGCACCGACCGCGACAAGGAGTTCGTGACCAAGGTGATCGTGATCGCCGCGGGTGGCGGCTCGTTCACGCCGAAGCGGCCGCCGTTGCCGGGCATCGAGGCGTTCGAAGGCCAGAGCGTGTTTTACTCCGTCCGCCGCATGTCGGATTTCGAGGGGCGTGACATCCTGATCGTCGGCGGTGGCGACAGCGCCCTCGACTGGACGCTCAACCTGCAGCCGATCGCGCGCTCGCTGACCCTGATGCATCGCCGCGACGAATTCCGCGGCGCGCCGCACTCGGTCGAGAAGATGCGCCAGCTCGTGGCCTCGGGCGCCATGAAGCTCGTCATCGGCCAGATGACCGGGCTGGAAGGCGAGAACGGCGAACTCGCCAAGGTGCACGTCAAGACCAAGGCCGGCGACGAGACGCTCGTCGCCGATCGCCTGATGCCCTTCTTCGGGCTGACCATGAAACTCGGTCCGCTGGCCGACTGGGGCCTCAATCTCGAGGAAAATCTGATCCCGGTCGATACCGAGAAGTTCGAGACCAGCGAACCCGGCATCTTCGCCATCGGCGATATCAACACCTACCCGGGCAAGCTGAAGCTGATCCTGTCGGGCTTCCACGAGGCGGCCCTGATGGCGCAGGCGGCGAACCGCGTCATCTATCCGGATCGGAAGGTCGTGTTCCAGTACACGACCTCCTCGTCGAGCCTGCAGAAGAAGCTCGGCGTGCGCTGAGGCGGCGCTGTTCGGTTACGGTTGATAGCGCCAGAAGCTCTCGGCGCCGTCGACCTGCAGCTTGAAATTCTGCGTCCGGCTGTGTGGCGGTCGAATGCCCGCCCTCATGAGCTGCGCGATGTCGTTGAGCAGCGTCGACTGCTCGACGTACTCGTCGTGGCCGAAGCAGAAGTAACAGGTGGTGATCTGCGAGATATCGATGGTATCGACGCCAGCGGCGATGAGCGGGCGGCCGGCGACGACATCGCCCGCGCGCGGCTCGTCCTTGTGCACCTTGCGGGATGCCTCCAGCGCGAAGTCGCTCGATGAGGCATAGAGCGTGAGCCCACTCGCCAGCGACTTCACTTTCTCGGCCAGTTCCCGGAACTCGTTGACGCCGACGTCAGGGGCCGCGAGCACGATCTGGCTGACCTTCGCCCCCGCCACGTCGCGTCCGACGAACTGGCTGAGCGCGTTGAGCAGCGGCACGTTGCCCATGCTGTGCGCCACGATGTGCACCTGCTTGGCGCCCGACTTCGTGATCACGAGTTCGATGAAGTCGCGGAGCCGCCGGATCGCGACCCGCGCCTTCTCCTGATCGTAGGCGTAGTCCTTGAGCTGCCCGGCCGACGGCCAGCTGTAGAGGAACGGTGTGCCGAACGGCTCGATGACGCCGTCCTCGGCGCGCGGCACGCCGAGGTCGTAGGCGATCTGGGCGGTCCGGAATACGGCATCGTCGAAGCCGACGCGATAGCCGTGCACATAGATGAAGGCATGATCCTTGTAGGCGCCCGCCTGCGCCATGTGCCGGGCCACGGCGGCGAGGAAGTCCGCCTCGCTGGAATAGACCTGCAACAGGTTCGGCACGATCACGAAATGCCGCGCCGGATCGCCCGCCGCCGGGATGCGCAGCACCGTCCGCTCCCACCACGTGGGCGTCAGGATCTGCCCGGTCCGGCGTTTGGCGGCGCGTGGCACGGTCACGACGGCGCTGCCGAGTGCCGTCGCCCCTGTGTCCTGCCACGAGAAGGCGACGCGCGAGGGGAGATCGTCCCGGCGGCGGTTGGTGCCGAAGAAGACTCGGACGGGCGTGCACGTGTTCTCGGCCACACACGGCGGTTGCCCGGCGTCGGCGCTCGCCCCGGCCATCACTTCGACTGGGGCTTCGGCTGCGGCGACCTCGGGTGCGCGCTGCACCGGTTCCGGCGAGACCGACCGCGAGACCGTCGGCCGGCTGGCCTTCTTCTTGCCCGTAGAGCCGCCGCCGGTGCCCCCCGCGTCCCGATCTTCCGAGACGACGGGCAGATCCTGCCGAACGCGTTCGGCTTCGGTCGTATTCTGCCGCCCGTAGATCTCGACCTCGGCGCGTCGGCCGGGGGCGACGACGATCTGCAGCTCGATGCTCTCGACGAACTGCCCCTCGGTGGTCGGGTTGATCTCCCGTGTCCGCTCGCCCGTGAGCAACAGGATTCTGCGGTCCTCGAGGTGCGAAGTCAGATCGGTGTAGCGCACGACGGCCCGCGAGATGGTGAGCGGCCCCGCGACGGCCTTGATGCGCAATGCCCGGAAGGCTCCCTTGGCGTCGGCGAGATCGAGTGTGTGCACCCGCTGGCCGAGATCGATCGTCTGCCGCTTGAGGAGAACGAGTGCGTCCTGTGCCAGCACCCCGGCCGACGCGATCATCAGCATCAGCACGCCGACAGCCGCCGATAGGATCGCCTGCATCACTTCCCCCCATCACGGGACAGAGCCCGTCGCCCTCCAACGATCCTGAAGATAGCCCAAGTCGCGCCCATGTTGCTGCAACCCGAGCACGCTTGCCCCGGCCGTGTGGCGTGGCTGCATCACCTGCGCAATCGCCTGGACAGGCGTCAGGGGGCGTGTCGGTCGGTGATCGGTCCGCGGATCACGCGCGTTATCCTGCGGCCGATACAGCCACCGGGTGACTTCCGGCGGACCATCTGCCATAAATCGCGCCCATCAATCCAGAGCGGAGCGGTCTGCATTTAGCGGCCGCCGATCCATCAAGAAAGGCAGGCCACATGGCCGTTACCCAGGCCGAGGTCCTCGCAGCGCTGCGACGCATCAAGGGGCCGGACCTCAGCGGAAACATCGTCGACCTCGGGCTCGTCTCGGAGGTGCTTATCCGCGATGCGCGCGTCTATTTCTCGATCACGGTTCCGGCCGACCGGGCCGAGGAGCTCGAGCCGCTGCGTCAGGCCGCCGAGAAGGTCGTGAAGGACCTGCCGGGCATCGCGGGAGTAACGGCGGTCCTCACCGCCGATGCGTCCGGTCGGCCGCGAACGTCCCGGCCCCCGGAAAGTCGCCGCGTTCAGGAGGCGCGCGCCACGGGAAGCCGCGGTGCGCCGGCCGGGGGCCACGCCCACCATGGGCACTCCCACGGCCCCGCTGCGGCAGGTGCTCCCGCCGCGGGTGCCCAGGGGCGAAGGACCGGCGCCGTCGCGGGCATCCGCCACCTGATCGCCGTCGCCTCGGGCAAGGGCGGCGTCGGCAAATCGACAACCGCAGTAAACTTGGCGCTGGCGTTCCAGGCCAATGGCCTCAAGGCGGGCATCCTCGATGCCGACGTCTACGGGCCGTCGCAACCGAAGCTCCTCGGCCTGTCGGGCAAGCCCAAGGTCGGTGACGACAAGCGCCTGCAGCCGATGGTCGGCTACGGCCTGAAGTGCATGTCGATGGGCTTCATGGTCGAGGAGGCGACGCCGGTCATCTGGCGCGGGCCGATGGTGGTGCAGGCGCTGACCCAGATGCTGCGGGAGGTGAACTGGGGCGACCTCGACGTGCTCGTCATCGACATGCCGCCCGGCACCGGCGACGTGCAGCTCACCATGGCCCAGCAGGTGCCGCTCTCGGGCGCCATCATCGTCTCGACGCCGCAGGATCTGGCGCTGATCGATGCGAGGAAGGGCCTCAACATGTTCCGCCGCACCGATGTGCCCGTGCTCGGCATCATCGAGAACATGAGCTACTTCATTTGCTCGAAGTGCGGCGAGCGCCACGAGATTTTCGGCCATGGCGGCGCGGAGAGCGAGGCCGCCGCGCTGGGCGTCCCGTTCCTCGGCGCCGTCCCGTTGCACATCGACATCCGCACACTCTCGGATTCCGGCCGCCCCATCGTCGCGAGCGATCCCGAAAGCCTCCACGCCGGCATCTTCCGCGAGATCGCGACCCGCGCCTGGGCCGAGGTCGAGGCGTCGGACGGCAGGCGGCCCGACCCGCCGACGCTCCATGTCGTCGAGCAGGCGAGCGCGCTCGACGTCGTCTTCAAGGACGCACGCTATCGCCTGTCCGCCGAGATGCTGCGCGTGATGAGCCCGTCGGCCGAAGTGCAGGGGCATACGCCGTCGCAGCGCGTGACCGTCGGCGGCAAGCGCAACGTCAAGATCCGGAACCTCGAGCCGGTCGGCAATTACGCCGTCCGCATCGCCTTCGACGATGGTCACGACACCGGGCTCTTCGGTTGGGACTATCTGGCGAAGCTTGGTAAGGAAAAGGACGAGCGCTGGGCGGTCTACCTCGGCGAACTGGCGAAGAAGGGCCTCAACCGGGGTTGAGAGGGAGCAGACCATGACGGGTGTGACCGATCGGACGAAGTTCGGCCTTGGCTTGGCAGGGTCGCTCTTCGTGCTCTTCGTTACGATGCCGGCCCTCGCACACGTCGGCGGGCATGGCGCGGCAGGCGGCTTTGCATCCGGCTTCGCCCATCCCCTCGGCGGCCTCGACCATGTCGTCGCCATGGTGGCGGTGGGCCTGTGGGGCGCGGTGCTCGGAGCGCCAGCCATCTGGCTGCTGCCGGTCGTGTTCCCACTCGTGATGGCCCTCGGCGGTGCGCTCGGCGCGGCCGGGATCGACATTCCCTGGGTCGAGGTCGGCATCGCCCTGTCGGCCGTCGTGCTCGGCGCCATGGTCGCCGGTGCGGTCAAGGCCCCGCTCTGGATCGCCGCGATCCTCGTCGGCGCCTTCGCCATTTTCCACGGCCATGCACACGGCACCGAACTGCCGGCCGGCACCGATGCGCTGGGCTACAGTGCCGGCTTCGTCGTCGCAACGGGCTTGCTCCATCTCGCCGGCATCGCACTCGGCAACCTGAACGCGCTCCGGGCCGGCGAGTGGATCGTCCGCGCCGGCGGCGCCGCGATCTCGCTGGCCGGCGTGTTCTTCCTTCTCCGCTGAGCCGCGTTATGCGCGTTCCGTAGCGGCGAAAGATCGCCCCAGCATCACGATCGCCGTGCCGCCCCAGTCGAGCCCGGCGATCTCCTCGAAACCGTTGCGGGCATAGAAGCTGCGGTTGCGTGAGTGCCGCCCGGTCACGAGATGCACGCCCGGGAGACCGGCACCCCGCGCGTCGGCGACGAACGCATCGATCAACGCCGAACCGATCCCGAGGCCGCGAGCCTCCGCCGCCAGATTGATATGGAGATGCGCCGGATAGTGCGGTGTCAGCTCGCCAAGGTGAGCGTAAAAGCCGACGTCAGCGAAATCCGCCGAGCGCGCCGGATCGGCGTGAGCGCCGACGATGTAGCCGACGATCGCGCCGTCCGGAGTGACTGCGACATGCGCGAGGCCCGGCCATCGGTCGAGAAACCGGCCGAGCCATCGCTCGCGAAACGCTTCGCGCGCCACGTCGTCGGCGAACGTCTTCGTCAGGCTCGCCTCGAAGAAGATGGGATCGAGCTGCCGCAACCTCCGGCGCCAGTCCGGCAGCTCCGTGAGGCGATGGATCGTTGCGCGCTTGAAATCCGCGCGACCGCTTGCACTGCTCATGAGCTGTCCCCGGCACGATCGACCGTCAAGGCTACCGGCCGTGCGGCGCGTGGTCTATAGATGAGCCATGAGCGAGCCCCGGGGGACAGAGATGCAGCCCGCCCAACGGATCACGAGTGCCGCACTCCTGGTCTGCACCTACAGGCGGCCGCAGACGTTCGCGCGCCTGATGGAGTCCGTTGCAGCCCTCACGATCCCGCCTGGCCTGTCGTTCGAGATCGTCATCGCCGACAACAATCCGGAGAGCGCGTTCGAGACCTACGTTTCGCCCGCGACGAGCGGCCTGCCATGGCCGGTCCACTACGGCCACGAGCCGGTGGCGGGCTATTCGAGCGCCCGCAACAGGGCGCTGGCCGTGGCCCTCGCCGAGACCCGCGCCGAGGCGTTCCTCTTCACCGACGACGACATGATCCTCGATCCCGGCTGGCTGGCGGGACACGTTCGCTCCCTGGACGAACTCGCCGCCGATGTCGTCAACGGCCGCATCCATGGCGTCCGCGAACGTTTTCCCCACGGGGCCGCGCTCGAGAAGTGCGGCGCCGGCAATGTGTCGTTCCGCCGTCACGTCGTCGACCCGGCTGGTCTCGGCCTCCGCTTCGATCCGGCCTACAACACGCTCGGCATGGAGGATCAGGCCTTTTTCCGCGAGGCGTCCGCCCGTGGCGCGCGCATCCGTCAGTCGGATTGGCCGCTCCTCTTCAACTATTACGGCGAAGGCCCGGTACCGGAAGCCGAGGTCGTCAACAAGATGCGGACGACCGCCACGATGCAGCAGAACGAGGTCGCACTGGCACGCCGCGAGCGGGGATTTCTGCCGGCGGCCGTTCTCGCCAGCAAGGGCGTTGTGTTCGGCTTGAAAGGGCTTGGCCTGATGGCCGAGACTCGCGTCTGGACCCTGCTCGGCAAGACCGAGAAGGCACGCAAGTCGGCGCTCTCTTGCGAGAAGGAACTGCTCAAGATGCGGGGTCGATTCGCCGGCCTCTCGGGCGAACTGGTGAGCCGGCAGGACGTGCGCCGGAGCGATCCGGCGGCCGGAGAGTGACGCGCGGCGCCCGTTGCAGAACGACAGTACGGCGCAGACATGGGAGGCTTCGATGACAGGCACGGTCGACTTCGCCGCGGGCGGATACCGCTATATTCCCTTCAAGTTCCAGTATTCGAGCGGCGTCGCGGCCGCACCCGGCTACACGATCGAGCGCGTCCGCCTGCGCCGCCCGGTGCCGCTCGCCGAAGGCTTCGCCATGGTCGAGGCCTACCTGTCGTCGATCGGCCGTCCGACGACGGCGTTCTGTGCCTGCGAGCTGAGATCTCCGGCCCAGTTCAGCGAGGCCGGATTCATCGCCTTCAACGAGCACTACTGCACGACGCTCGAGCGCTGGGGCATCTACGATCCGAAGACGCGCATCAATCCGGTCGCCCGCTCCAATGTCTGTCCGAAAGTGAACGCGCCGACGGAGCCCATGCTCTATGCGTTCTCCTTCACGGTGCCGGCTCGTGACGCGGCGCCTGGCTTTGTGATCGCGGGGAGTGGGGAGGCGCCGACCGGGGGCGGGCAGTACGGCGATCACATCGTGCGCCGCGGTGAGACGAGCCCGGATGCGATGGCAGACAAGGCCCGCGCCGTGCTTGGCGAGATGGAGCATCGCATGCGCTTCTTCGACGCCGGCTGGGCCGACGTGAGCGACGTCCAAGTGTATACGATCTATCCTGTGCACGGGTTCTTCGAGAGCGAGATTGCGCGACGCGGTGCCGCCGACAAGGGCATCACCTGGTTTCTGGCCCAACCACCCGTTGTCGAACTCGAATACGAGATGGATACCCGCGCCATAGCGGTGGAACGGACCCTCTAGGTCCCAGTGAACAAAAGCGTTGGTGCCTTAGGGCGAGAGGGCCGTGATGCCGGAAAATGGGCGGAACGGCGGTCCGTCCGCCGTCGCCGGAGCAGCCGGACGAGAGCGAGTGACGGACGGCACATGCCGCCGTGCCCGGATGGCACCACCCGGCGGTTGGAGCGTTCCCGGCGTGGCCACAGAGGACGCTGCGGGCGGGACGGTGGTGATTTCGGGCTTGCTTCGGCTCTCGTCGGGCTCGGGCGTCGCAGTTTCTGCCGGCGGCACCGCCACGGTGTCCTGATCCAGGCGAGGGACCTGCACCGTCGGTTCGCTGTCGGAAAGTGGTGGCGATCCGCTCGCGACCGAGGACGAACCGACCGGAGCTGACGGCACCCCGCCAGCCCCATCGATGGCGATCGCGACGAGGAGAGCCGGATAGGGCGTATGATCGGGCGGCATTGTGCCCCCCCGGACAGCAGGTGACGTGTCTGCCGGCAGGGCGGCCGGTTGCATGGCAGCCGTTGGGGTCACCTGACGAGGCGAGACGATCTGCTCCTGCGGTCTGACGGCGGTTAAGTCAGAAGCGGCCGCAGGCGCCGAGGGCTTGGTCGAAAGGGCAAGCCGGTGAGCGTCGATGTCCCGCCAGCCGCCCGACAGCGGGAAGGGCGGCGGCTCGGGCGGCGCGTCCCCGGTCAGCATGCCCCGCACCAATGCCGCGATCGCAGGTGCGCCGACTTTGATCGCCACGAAGCCGGAAAGTGCAAGCAGGCCGATGGTGAGCGGCATCAGCAGTCGGCGACCGCCGGGACGGTCCGGCCGCATCGGCCGCTCGATCTGCTGCAGGGGATCGGAAAGGGTCCGCATCGGGCTACCGGTTCGAGGCACGCACGACGGACACGACAAAGCCACGGGCGAGACTGACAGACGCCGATTCAACCGTAGATTACAAGATTCTGCGCCGATACTCCAAGTTTTCCTGCGCAAGGCGGCAGAGACTGGCGTTGATGATGGCTGATCGTCAGGCGTCATGCCGGGCAAATGGGCGGGACATTGGTGTTGCCTGAAACGTATAGAATTTCTAGTCTGCACGATGACAAGCAAGACTGGGCATAAGTCCGGCAGTCCGTCACATCGATCGGAGGCAGAATGGAGACCGCCTTGCGAGCCACCGGGACCGAGCCTCGCTCATCGAGGCATGGTACCGCGGTCGAACTTGTGGACGTTCACAAGTGGTACGGCGAATTCCACGTGCTCAAGAACATCAATTTGAGCGTCGCCGAAGGGGAGAAGATCGTCATTTGCGGTCCATCGGGGTCGGGCAAGTCGACGCTCATCCGCTGCATCAATCGCCTTGAGGAGCACCAGAAGGGCCGCATCGTCGTCCAGGGAACGGAGCTGACGAGCGATCTTCGGAACATCGACAAGATCCGTGCCGACGTCGGAATGGTGTTTCAATCATTCAACCTCTTCCCGCATCTGACTGTTCTCGACAATCTCTGCCTTGCCCCGACCTGGGTGAAGAAGATGCCTCGGGCAGAGGCCGAGAAGACCGCGATGCATTATCTGACGCGCGTAAGGATACCCGAGCAGGCGCTGAAATATCCGGGACAGCTGTCCGGCGGCCAGCAGCAGCGCGTGGCGATCGCGCGCTCGCTGTGCATGACCCCCCGCATCATGCTGTTCGACGAACCGACGTCCGCGCTCGACCCGGAAATGATCAAGGAAGTGCTCGACGTGATGATCGAGCTGGCCCAGTCGGGCATGACGATGCTGTGCGTCACGCACGAGATGGGATTTGCCCGATCGGTCGCCGATCGCATCATCTTCATGGATCGCGGCGAGATCGTCGAACAGGGTCCGCCGTCTACCTTCTTCAATAATCCGCGCGAGGAACGCACCAGGACGTTCCTGTCGCAGATCCTCAACCACTAGGCTTGGAGCTTCGTTCCAGGGACTGACGGACGTCATCGTACGTTCCGGCACATCGCTGTACTGTCATAGGGAGAGCATTGAGTATGAAGAAACTTCTCGGACTTGGGCTGGCCGGCGCCGTCGCCTTCGCTGGCCTTGCGACGGGCGCTTCGGCGCAACAGAAGACGCTCGACACGGTGAAGGCGCGTGGCACGGTGAACTGTGGCGTGGCCCCCGGCACGCCTGGTTTCTCCAACCCCGACGACAAGGGGAACTGGACCGGCCTCGACGTCGATTTCTGTCGCGCGGTGGCAGCTGCGATCTTCGACGACCCGACGAAAGTGTCGTTCAAGCCGCTGACGGCCAAGGAGCGCTTCACCGCCCTCCAGTCGGGTGAGGTCGACATGCTGTCGCGTGTCACGACCTGGACGCTCAGCCGCGACAGCGCCATGGGCCTCGCGTTCGCCGGCGTCATGTACTACGACGGCCAGGGGCTGATGGTGCCGACGAAGCTCGGCGTCAAGTCGGCCAAGGAGCTGAATGGTGCATCAGTGTGCGTCGCCACCGGCACCACGACCGAGCTGAACCTCGCGGACTATTTCCGCTCGAACAACATGACCTACAAGCCGGTCGTCTTCGAGAAGGCGGAAGAGCTGAATGCGGCCTATGAAGCCGGCCGCTGCGACGTCTACACGACCGACGCCTCCGGCCTTTACGCGCAGCGCCTGCGGTTCAAGGATCCCTCCGCACACATCGTGCTCCCCGAGATCATCTCGAAGGAGCCGCTCGGTCCCGTCGTCCGGCAGGGCGACTTCCAGTGGTTCACACTCGTGAAGTGGACCTATTTCGCGCTGCTGAATGGCGAGGAACTGGGCATCACCCAGGCGAACGTCGCCGACATGGCCAAGTCCACCAACCCCGAGGTGAAGCGCTTCGTCGGTGCCGAGGGTGAGTTCGGCAAGGGTCTCGGGCTCACGCAGGACTGGGCCGTTCGCATCATCAAGGGTGTCGGCAATTATGCCGAAATCTACGAGCGCAACGTCGGTCCGAATACGCCGCTGAAGATCGCGCGCGGCATCAACAACCTGTGGAACAAGGGCGGCCTCCAGTACGCGCCACCGATCCGCTGACATCGTTGCGGCGCACCGGCCATCCGGCCGGTGCGCCTCTCTCGCCCATGATGTGAAGAGGTGCATCCGAATGGCTTTGGCGGATGAGACACGGGTGCCGGGCGCGCCGCGCAACTCGGCGCTGGACTGGCTCTACCGACGCGAAGGCCGCCAGATCATCGGACAGGTGCTGATCGTCATCATCCTCGGAGCGTTCCTCTGGATGGTCGTCAGCAACACCATCTACAATCTGCAGAAGCAGAATATCGCGTCGGGGTTCGGCTTCTGGGACAATACCGCCGGCTTCGACATTTCCCAGACCCTCATCCCCTACAGCGCCACGTCGTCCTATGGCCACGCGTTCTGGGTCGGCCTTCTGAACACCCTGCTCGTTTCCGTCATCGGCATCGTGTTCGCGACCATCGTCGGCTTTTCGGTCGGTATTGCGCGGCTTTCGAACAATTGGCTCGTGGCGCGTCTGGCGACGGTCTACGTCGAAGTCGCCCGGAACGTTCCTCTGCTGTTGCAGCTCTTCGTCTGGTACTTCGCGGTTCTGAAGAACCTGCCCGGGCCTCGCGACAGCATCCAGTTGCCCGGCGGCTCGGTCTTGAACGTGCGCGGCCTCTCGTTGCCGGCACCCGTTCCGCAGTCGGGCGCCGGCATGGTCCTCGTCGCCGCGATCGTCGGCATGGTCGCCATGATCGCGCTCAATGTCTGGGCCACGCGACGCCAGCGTGAGACCGGTCAGCCGTTCGGCAGGCTTTTGCCCTCGCTCGCCCTCCTGCTCGGCTTGCCGATCCTCGCTGCAGCGCTGATGGGCTTCCCCTTTACTTTCGACTACCCGGTCTTGCGCGGCTTCAATTTCCAGGGCGGCATCGTGGTGCTGCCGGAGTTCATCGCGCTGCTGTTGGGGCTGGTGTTCTACACCGGTGCCTTCATCGCCGAGATCGTGCGCTCGGGTATCCAGGGCGTGAGCCGTGGCCAGAAGGAGGCGGCCCGCGCCCTCGGGCTCACCAGCGGCCAAATGCTGAAACTCGTGGTCATTCCGCAGGCCATGCGCATCATCATTCCGCCGCTCACCTCGAACTACCTCAACCTCACCAAGAACTCCTCGCTCGGCGTGGCCATCGCCTATCCTGATCTGGTCAGCGTGTTCTCCGGAACCGTACTCAATCAGACAGGCCAGGCGATCGAGGTCATCTCCGTCACCATGCTGGTCTATCTGACGCTGTCGTTGTCCACATCGGCCTTCATGAACTGGTTCAACTCGCGCATGAAGCTGGTGGAGAGATAGGCCATGACCGGCTCTACGAAGGCAGCGGGAACCTTTGTCGCGGCGGCCGATCTGGCCCCTCCGCGATCCGAAGTCGGCGTCATCGGCTGGCTGTCGAAGAACCTCTTCTCATCCTGGTCGAACTCGCTGATCACCCTCGTGTGCCTCTGGGTGACGTGGCGCGTCGTGATGGGCGTCCTCGATTGGGCGGTGTTCTCGGCGGTTTGGACCGGCAACGACGGGACTGTCTGCCAGAGCGCCAACGTCGGTGCGTGTTGGCCGTTCGTGACGGCGAAGTTCGGCCAGTTCATGTACGGACGCTACCCCGACAGCGAGCGCTGGCGCGTTCTGCTGACTTACGGGCTGACCGCCGTCACGCTCGCCGGCCTCATGATCCCGGCGATCCCGGGAAAGAAGTGGTTCGGCATCTTCGCCGTCGTCGGCCTGCCGTTCATTTCTTGGGGGCTGCTGTACGGCGGCATGTTCGGCTTGCCCGTCGTCAAGACCGAGTTCTGGGGCGGTCTCCTCGTGACGCTGGTCGTGGCCACCGTCGGCATCGCGGGCTCGTTTCCGATCGGCATCATCCTCGCCCTGGGCCGTCGCTCCGAGATGCCGGTCGCACGCTGGGTATCGATCTTCTTCATCGAGGTGGTGCGCGCCGTCCCGCTTATCACCATCCTGTTCATGTCCTCCGTGATGCTGCCGCTGTTCCTCCCGGACGGCGTGTCGTTCGACAAGCTGCTGCGCGCCCTGATCGGCGTCATGCTCTTCTCGGGCGCCTATATGGCCGAGACGATCCGGGGTGGCCTGCAGGCCATCCCGCGCGGCCAGTACGAGGCGGCCGACAGTCTCGGGCTGTCCTTTCCCCAGAAGATGGGGCTGATCGTTCTGCCGCAGGCGCTGAAGCTGGTGATCCCCGGTATCGTCAACAGCTTCGTCGGCCTCGCCAAGGATACGAGCCTCGTCCTGATCATCGGCATCTTCGACCTGCTCGGCATCGTCCAGGCCGGCCTCACCGATGCCAAGTGGTTTGCCCCCGGCACCGCCATGACCGGCTACGTGTTCGCGGCCTTTGTGTTCTGGGTGATCTGCTTCTCGATTTCGCGCTACTCGGCCTGGCTCGAGAAGAGGCTCTCGGTCGGCGATCGGCGCTAGTATTCCGGCGCCGGCCCGGCCTCGGTCCGACAGGGTTTGCGCGCTCGCTCCGAGCGTCCTAGTCTCGCGCCGGATCAACCGGACGAAGAGAGTGCGAGACATGCCGACCAACCTCCAGGTGCAATTGGCCAAGCGCCCGCCGCCGGGCATGATCACCCACGACTGCTTCGCGGTTCGCGAGGTCCCGCTCGCGGATCCGGGCGACGGTGAAGTGCGCGTGAAGATCGCCTACGTCTCGCTCGATCCCGCCATGCGCGGCTGGGTCAACGATACGCGCTCCTACGTGCCCCCGGTCGGCATCGGCGAAGTCATGCGCGCCTACTCCGTCGGACGTGTCGAGGCGTCCCGCCACCCCGACTTCAAGGTCGGCGATGCCGTCCAGGGGCTTCTTGGGGCCCAGCAATATGCGGTGACGAAGGGGAGCCCCCGGCTGGTGAAGGTCGACGAGACGAAAGCGCCACTCGAGCGCTGGGTCGGCGGCCTCGGCATGCCGGGCTGGACGGCCTATTTCGGCCTCCTCGAAGTGGGCCAGCCCCAGCCGGGCGAGACGGTCGTCGTCTCGGCCGCGTCCGGTGCCGTCGGCTCGATCGTCGGCCAGATCGCGAAGATCAAGGGCTGCCGCGCCGTCGGGATCGCGGGCGGTCCCGAGAAATGCGCCTTCGTCACCGACACGCTCGGCTTCGACGCCTGCGTCGACTACAAGGCCCCCGATCTCGAGGCCGCCCTGAAGCGCGCCTGCCCGGACGGTATCGACGTCAACTTCGAGAACGTCGGCGGCGACATCCTCGACACCGTGCTGCCGCAGATGAACGTCTTCGGCCGCATCGCCATCTGCGGTCTCATCTCCGCCTACAACGCCACGAGCCCTCCACCGGGTCCCCGCAATTTCCGGGCGATCCTGACCCAGCGCTTGCGGATGCGCGGCCTCATCGTCACGGACTGGTCGAACCGGGTGCCCGAGGCGATCCGCGATCTCGGCGCGTGGCACGCCGAAGGCCGCCTCAAGATCCGCGAGGATGTGCGCAAAGGCGGGCTCCCCGCGTTCGTCGACACCCTCAACCTGCTCTACACCGGCGGCAACAACGGCAAGTTGATCCTCGAGGTCTGATGTCTCTGCTCCGTGATGGCGTCACCCTCTATTTCGTGCGGCACGGCGAGACGGACTGGAACGCGGTTGGGCGCTTCCAGGGCCAGACCGACATCCCGTTGAACGAGAAGGGCCGCCGCCAGGCGGCTGGCAACGGCGCGACGCTCGCCCGCCTCCTCGGCGAGCAGGCCCGGACCGTCGACTACGTCGCGAGCCCGTTGCAGCGCGCCAGCGAGACGATGCGCATCGCGCGCGGCTCGATGGGCCTCGCGCCCGACGTCTTCCGACGCGAGCCGCGCCTGATGGAGCAGCGCTACGGCGTCTGGGAAGGACGTCTGTGGCACGAGCTTCCCGACATCGATCCGGCGGGCTTCCACGGCCATACGACGGAGCCGTGGACGTGGCATCCGGAGGGTGGCGAAAGCTACGCCATGCTGAGCGAGCGCATTGCGGGCTGGCTCGAAACGATGACGGTCGACGCGGTGGTGGTTGCCCACGGCGCCGTCAGCCGCGCACTGAGGGGACTGGTCGTCGGGATGGCCGGAAACGACGTGGCGCGGCTCGACATACCCCAGGACCGCGTGCTCGTACTGCGCCGGGGAAGTATGGAGTGGGTCTGAGCCATCGGGATGCAGCCAAAGGCTAGGGCGAGACCCGCGCCGGATCGGGGCTTTGTCCTTCGCGCCGCGGCACCGTCGGGGCTGGTTGGACGGGACTGCTGACGCCCTGAGCGCTGCGTGATACGGACGCTGGCTTCGGCCCGCCGAGGGCTGATCGCGTCGCGGTGTCGATCGCGGGCCGCCTGGCCAGCTGCGGCTGTGGCGGCGGAACGGCGGCAACGGCTGTGGCGCTGCGCTTCTTCTCCTCGGCCTCTGCGATCTCGAAGCTTGCCAGCGGGGCTTCCGCTGGAACCCGCCGGACGATCGGCGGCACGATGACCCCCGTGCGTCGCGTCGCAGACACCGGTCCCGGCACGGCACCTGCGCCACGGGAGCTTCCCAATGTGGCGGACTGGTGACGGAGCAGAACTCCCTCGGGAATGATCGTGATCCCTTGGCCGCTGACGGCGAATGCCGCGAGCCGGTCGGCAGTCAGCCGATCGGGACCCAGCGCACCCGTCCCGTCAAGCGCGACGAGAACCGTTATGAATGAAGTGATTGCACCCGCTATCGCCAGCAGCATCCCAGCGAGAATACGCACGCCGACCTCCCGTTCCGCGCCGCACTTACGTGCGCCGACCGCACCCACCATCGAGGAATATCGCATAAAAATTGGCCGGAGCAGCGGCAGCTCCGGCCAATGACAGACGTCGGACATCACGGAAACCCTTCGAGCGGTGCTCAATCGCAGGAATCGTTTCGGGACGCACGTGTCTTGAGTTCGTAGACCAAGGCGGAATGCCCTGGCCACCACCGGTTCGGAGCCTTGTCAGGAACTCAGTCGAGGGGACGCATCCGCGTCGTCCTCTGGCGAGCTCCAAGCTGACCCTGTGACGCACTCGTCTACCGGCTTCTGTCCGGTCTCATCGGCAAACACATCGACGCTGCGAGCCCCTTCGTTTTGTGTTTTGCTCGCAGCGGACGCACCCTTGCGCCGGATTGTAGAATGCTGACACTACACAGGCTGGACCGCGAGGTCCCGACCCGGACGTGCACCAGCAGGTTGTGGTTTTCTCCTTTTTCGCGTGTGGAACGTGAATCACGAGATACGACACTCCGGTGATAAACTGTGCTTCGGGGCCTTGTCACTGACGCACCGGGGCTTGACGGCCACTGCGACTCGCGGCGCGGCTACTTCGCCTCAGCCGTAGTGGCGGCGAGGTCACTAGTTCCACGTCCGGCTGCCGCACCTCAGCCCAGAACGACGGAAGATCGAGAGAATGTCCTTCAATACCTTCGGCCAAGCCCTCCGCCTGACGACCTGGGGCGAGAGCCACGGTTCGGCCATCGGCTGCGTCGTGGACGGTTGCCCCCCCGGTTTGCCGCTCGAGGCCTCCGAGATCCAGGCTGAACTGGATCGTCGCCGGCCGGGCCAGTCGCGACACACGACCCAGCGCCGCGAGCCCGACGAGGTGCGCATTCTGTCCGGCGTGTTCCCGGACGCAACCGGCCGCCAGGTGACGACGGGAACGCCGATCGCCCTCGTGATCGAGAATGTCGATCAGCGTTCCAAGGACTACGGCGACATCGCCTCCAAGTTCCGGCCCGGCCACGCCGACTACACCTACCTCCAGAAGTACGGCATCCGGGACTATCGGGGTGGGGGGCGCTCGTCGGCCCGCGAGACGGCCATGCGCGTCGCCGGCGGTGCCGTGGCGCGGAAGATCATCGACAGGGTGAGCGTCCGGGCCGCCCTCGTGCAGATCGGGCCGCACCGGATCGACCGGAGCCGTTGGGACTGGGCCGAGGTCGCCCGCAATCCCTTTTTCTGCCCCGACCCCATGGCGGCCGCCGCCTGGGAAGGTTATCTCGACGGCGTCCGGAAGGCCGGTTCCTCGGCCGGCGCCGTGATCGAGGTCGTCGCCGATGGCGTGCCCCCCGGCTGGGGCGCGCCGCTCTACGGCAAGCTCGACCAGGATCTCGCATCCGCGATGATGAGCATCAACGCCGTGAAGGCCGTCGAGATCGGCGACGGCTTTGCAGCCGCTGAACTCTCCGGCGAGGCGAACGCCGACGAGATGCGCATCGGCAACGACGGCCGGCCGGTGTTTCTCTCGAACCACGCCGGCGGCATCGTCGGCGGCATCTCGAGCGGCCAGCAGATCGTCGTCCGCTTCGCCGTGAAGCCGACCTCGTCGATCCTCCAGCCCCGCCGCACGATCGACACCGGAGGACGCGACACCGAGATCGTCACCAAGGGCCGCCACGACCCTTGCGTGGGGATCCGTGCGGTCCCGGTCGGCGAAGCCATGATGGCGCTGGTGCTGGCCGATCACAAATTGCGGCATCGCGCGCAGGTGGGCGGGCCCTGAGGCGGGCCTGAACCCCTGCGATCGAAACCATGTCGCCGCGCCATGCTTGACGAACCCGCTCTGTTGGCGACCGTGCCGCGGGGCGAGACCGAGGAGTAGTGATCTCGATGGTTGCGAAAGAGAATGTGAAGGCTCTGGTGTTCGACGTCTTCGGAACCGTGGTCGACTGGCGCGGCAGCGTCATCCGCGAGTTGACGGCGTTCGGCAACGCGAAGGGGCTCGGCGTCGACTGGACCCGCTTCGCCGACGACTGGCGCGGCCTCTATCAGCCGGCCATGGAGGAGGTGCGTTCGGGGCGCCGCAGCTGGGCGATCCTCGACGATCTGCATCGCGAAAGCCTGAAGAAGCTGCTCGAGCGGAACGGCGTCGAAGGCCTCTCGACGCACGAGATCGAGCATCTGACGCGCATCTGGCATCGCCTCGATCCGTGGCCGGACGCCATCGAAGGCCTGCTGCGCCTGAAGCGCCGCTACATCATCTCCACGCTGTCGAACGGCAACACCGGGCTCCTCGTGCGCATGGCGAAGCGGGCCGGTCTGCCGTGGGACTTGATCCTCGGCGCAGAATCGGCCCGTGCCTACAAGCCGATGCCCGAGTGCTATCTGCGCAATGCAGCTCTCCTGAACCTCGAGCCGCAAGAAGTGATGCTGGTTGCGGCCCACAACGACGACCTCGCGGCGGCGGCGAGCGTCGGCTATCGGACGGCGTTCGTGCTGCGCCCGACCGAGTACGGTCCCGATCAGAAGAAGGACCTTGCCGCGAGCCGCGACTGGGATGTCGTGACCGACAGCTTCACGGGCGTGGCGGACGCCATGGGCTGCCCACGCCGCTGAGGCGGTCACCTTCGACGTGCTGCGCGGCCAGCGATCAGGCTGCGCCCGCCGGTTCCGGAACATCCGTGACGGAGCCGGCGAAGCGCTCGAGCCCTTGCGGCACCGGTCCGCCGCACGCCCAGTCCAGAAGCTCGATCGTGTGCACGACGGGAATCGGCGTGCCGAGCTGGATCTGGGAGATGCAACCGAGGTTGCCGGCGGCGATGATGTCCGGCCTCACACTCTCGATGTTGTCCACCTTGCGCTGGCGAAGCTGGCCCGCGAGGTCCGGCTGCAGGATATTGTAGACCCCCGCCGAGCCGCAGCAGATGTGGCTCTCCGGAATATCGAGCACGGTGAAGCCGGCATTCCGCAGGAGTGTCTTCGGCGCTTCGGTGATGCGCTGGCCGTGCTGCATGGAGCACGCTGAATGGTAGGCGACCCGCAGGCTCGACCAGCGGTTCGGCGCGCCGAAGTCGAAGCTCGACAGGAATTCGGTGACGTCCTTGGCGAGCGCCGAGATCTCGGCGGCCCGTCGCGCGTGTCCGGGATGCGCCTTGAGGAGATGCCCGTAGTCCTTGAGCATCGTCCCGCAGCCCGACGCATTGACGATGATGGCGTCGACCGGCGCCCGGCTCATGGTCTTCACCCAGGCGTCGACGTTGGCCTTGGCCTGCTCGATGGCGGCGGCTTCCTTCCCCATGTGATGGACGAGCGCGCCACAGCAGCCCGCGCCCGCCGCCACCTCGACGTCGACGCCACGCCGGGCGAGAAGGCGGATCGTGGCGTCGTTGATCTCCGGGCGAAGCACCTGTTGCGCGCATCCGGCGAGGAGGATCACCCGCTTCCGCCGCTCGTCGCTCGGCATCGCGGTTCCGGGGCCCGCGTATTTGCCCGCCGCGACCTTGCGCTTCGGCGCCAGGTCGAGCATGGCCTGGACCTGCGGCAGGCCGAGGCGCGCGAGCAGGGGCGCGAACGGACGCCCCAGCGGCGCCAGTGCCAAAGCTTTCCGGAAACGGTCCGGGTAAGGGATGAGGCTCGCCAGCAGCCAGCGGATGGCCCGGTCCGGGAGGCTCCGCCGTCCGGTCTCCTCGATATGGGCCCGCGCCAGGTCGACGAGGTGCATGTAGTCGACGCCCGACGGACACGTCGTCATGCACGAGAGGCACGACAGGCAGCGGTCGACGTGATGCTGAACCTCGGGGCTCGCTGGCGCCTCCCGCTCGAACATGTCCTTCATCAGGTAGATGCGGCCGCGCGGACTGTCACGCTCGTCGCCGAGGAGGACGTACGTCGAGCACGTGGCCGTACATAGCCCGCAGTGCACGCACCGTCTGAGAATGCTCTCGGCCTCCGCGAGACGCGGATTGTCGAGAGCCTCCGGCCTGAAATTGGTCTGCATGGGGTCTTTCCAGGTCTAGCTCGCCGCGTACATGCGCCCGCGATTGAGGATGCCGGCGGGATCGAACACCGTCTTGAGGCGCGACGTGATGCGCGCGACGCCGGGCTCCAGCGGATGGAACACGTCGATCGAGCCGCGCACGGCAGCATCCGCGCGAATGAGCGTGGCGTGTCCGCCGTGGCTCGCCATGACGCGCCGGATGTCGGCGGCGCCTGCGTCCGACGTCGGGAGCACCTCCGCCCAGACGAGACCGCCGCCCCAGTCGTACCACGCGTGGCACGTCATGAAGCTGGTGATCGCCCGGACGACCTTGGGGCCGTTTTGTGGTGACGTCGAGATCCGCCAGAGTGGCGCAGTCGTGCCCTGCAGCACCGACAGCATGCGCAACTCGTGCCAGAGCGCGGTGGAACTCTCGGTGCCGAGCACATGCACGTCGCCGAAGAGTTTGAGATCCTGTTTCAGGCGCTCGCAGCGATAGGCGACCGACGGCGTGAAGTTCTCGATGCGAATCGCCGTGACGGCGCTGTGCTCGTCTTTCAGGCCCTGATGCCAGAGCCGCCCCGCGAGTTCCTTCTGGAGATGCACCGCGCCCGAAACTTCGTAGGGCGAGCCGAGCGCGGTCGTCAGGGCTTCGATGGCGATCGCATCGTCGAGGCCGAGCAGGATCAGCGTCGCGACGTCCTCGGGGCGCGGCATCACCTTGAACGTGACCTCCGTCAGCACCCCGAGCGTGCCCCAGCTTCCCGATAGCGTCCGCGCCAGATCGAGGCCCGTTACGTTCTTCATCACGCGCCCGCCGGACCGGAACGCCGTGCCCGCCCCCGAGATGGCCGTGACGCCGAGCAGGTGGTCACGTCCGGCGCCGACGGCGATGCGCCGCGAGCCCGAGATGTTCATGGCGAAGACGCCGCCGATCGAGGCGTAGCCGGCCTCCTGTCCGACGACCGGCGCGAGGTCCACGGGTTCGAACGCGAGCATCTGGCCCTGCGCCGCGAGATCGCTCTCTATGCGCGCCAGCGGCGTCCCGGCCCGCGCCGCCATCACGAGTTCCGTCGGCTCATAGAGGCGGACGCCGGTGAGCGACGTCGTCGTCATGACGGCGCTCGCAACGGTCGGGCGTCCGATGTCGCGCTTCGTACCCGCGCCGACGACTTCGATCGTCGTGTTGGTCTGCGTCGCTTCTGTCAGCAGCCGCTGCAGCTCCCACTCGGTGGCGGGCCGGAGCACGGTCGGATTGTCCACGGGTACGCCTCCTCAGGCGGCTTCGGCCGGCCGGCCGTCGAGCGGAAACACCTTGGCCGGATTGAGCAGCCATTGCGGATCGAGCGCGGTCTTGATGCTCATTTGCAAGGCGAGCTCGGTCTCCGTGAACTGGACGCGCATGAGGTCGCGCTTCTCGATGCCGACGCCGTGCTCGCCGGTGAGGCAGCCGCCGACATCGACGCACAGCTTGAGGATTTCCGCGCCGCAGTGTTCCGCGCGCATCATCTCGTCCGGGTCATTGGCATTGTAGAGGATCAGCGGGTGCAGGTTGCCGTCGCCCGCATGGAAGATGTTGGCCACGCGCAGGCCCTGGCTGGCGCAGATCTCGCCGATCCGGACGAGCACCTCGGGCATCCGCCCGAGCGGGATGGTGCCATCCATGCAGTAGTAGTCGGCGATGCGCCCGATGGCGCCGAAAGCCGACTTGCGGCCCTTCCAGATCGCGGCACTCTGTTCGGCGCTCTCGCTCACCCGCACCACGCTCGGCGCGAACGGCTCGACGGTCTCGACGATCCGTCCGAGCAGCATCGACATCTCCTCCGGCGAACCCTCCACCTCGATGATGAGCAGGGCTTCGACGTCGAGCGGATAGCCGGCCTTGGCGAAGGCCTCGCACACCTCGATGGCAGGTTTGTCCATGAATTCCATGGCGACCGGGATGATGCCGGCGCCGATGATGGCGGCGACGGCGCGGCTCGCAGCCTCGCTCGAGGAAAAGCCGAGCAGCATCGGCCGCGCGCCCTCGGCCTGCCTGAGGATGCGCACGGTCGCCTCGGTCACGATACCGAGCTGGCCTTCGGAGCCGATCAGCAACCCGAGCAGGTCGTAGCCCGGCTGATCGAGCCACGCGCCGCCGATATCGACGATCTCGCCGTCGACCATGACCACCTTGAGGCCGAGCACGTTGTTGGTCGTGACGCCGTATTTCAGGCAGTGCGCGCCGCCGGAGTTGAACGCGATGTTGCCGCCGAGCGAGCAGGCGAGCTGGCTCGACGGGTCGGGCGCGTAGAAAAAGCCCTTGGGGGCCACGGCACCCGTGATCCCGAGGTTCGTGATGCCGGCTTCGACGCGTGCCGTCCGGTTTGCGTAGTCGATCTCGAGCACGCGGTTCATCCGCGACAGGCCCAGCACGATCGCGTCTTCGGTCGGAAGTGCCCCGCCGGAGAGCGACGTACCCGCGCCCCGCGCAATGACCTTGATGCCGGCCCGGTGGCAATAGGCGAGCACCTTCGACACGTCCTCGGTCGAGCGGGCGAGCACGACGGCCAGCGGCATGCAGCGATAGGCCGTGAGCCCGTCCGTCTCGAAGGCACGCCGGCCGTCCCGGTCGGCCACGACTTGCGCGCCACCGACGAGCCGCGTGAGATCTGCGACGATTTGGTCGCGGCGCGCGAGGACCGCGCGGTCCGGCTCCGGCATGGCGATCATGGACACGTCTCTGGACCCTCCCCAACATGGTCTGGCGCTGGCCCGGCCGGCCCGCGCGCGGCCCTCGTTCACCGGAGCCGTCGGTCACGCGTCACGTTGAAATCCACCAATCACATCAACACCGTGATTGATTTGACACGTTCGGGAACATCTCTATTCCTGAACGTTCGAGGCCCGGGACACTCTATTGTCACGAGAGAGCACAATCTACGTTTTGGAGAAAGTCTTGATGTTCCCGCGTCGTAGAACCCGTGAGGAGTCCTCCGTGACCGCCATCACCGATCTTGAAATATTCGCACGTGTCGCCCGCACCGGCAACATGTCTGCGGCCGGCCGCGAGATGGGACTGTCGCCCGCCGTGGTTTCGAAGCGCGTCAGTCTGCTCGAAGAGCGGCTGAATGTGCGCCTGTTCCAGCGGACCACTCGCCAGTTGACGCTCACGGAAACGGGCGAAGGCTACTTCAAGCGTGTCGTCGATATCCTGAATCTGATCGAAGAAGCGGAGAATTTCGTCAATCGCCGCAACACGACGCCGCGCGGTTTGTTGAAGGTGACGGCGCCGACCTCGTTCAGCCGGCTCCACATCGCGCCTTTCCTGCCGGCGTTTGCCGAGAAGTATCCCGAGATCGAACTCGAGTTTCATCTGACCGACAATTTCGTCGACATCATACGCGAGGGCTTCGATCTCGCGATCCGGATCGGCGAACTGCAGGACAGCTCGCTCGTGCAGCGCAAGCTGGCGGCCGACACGCGTGTCATCTGCGCCAGCCCGAAGTATCTCGCCAACGGCACGGTCGGCATCCCGACCTCGTTGGCCGACCTCGATTTCCACAACTGCCTGTCCGCCGGCGCCCAGGACTACTGGCGGCTCGAAGGCCCCGACGGTCAGCATCAGCTGCGGGTGAAGGGCAACATCCGCTCGAACTCCTTCGAGTTCATGCGCGACGTTCTGCTTTCAGGTCTCGGCCTCGGGCTGCGCTCCACGTGGGACATCGGCCCCGAGCTGAAGAGCGGCGCCTTGCAGGTGGTGCTGCCCGAATATCGTGGCTCGGCCAACGCCGCGATCTACGCCGTCTATCCGTGCCGCGATTTCATGCCCGAGAAGGTCAACGTCTTCATCGAGTATCTGGCTGGTCTCTATGGTCCGGAGCCCTATTGGAACCAGGGCCTCGAGCTGCCGGTGGGCGATGGCCGGACCGCGGCAAAGCCCGCACGGAAGAAGGCCGCCGCCGACGCGTGACGCCGGGTTCGGTCGCCGTCCTCAGCGCCGGCTGAGGACGGCGACCGCCTCGAGATGGGGCGTGAACAGGAACTGGTCGATGGCGACCGCGCGCTCCAGCCGGAAGCCGCCGCCGACCAGCGTCGCGAGATCCCGCTGCAGCGTACCGGGGTTGCACGAGACCATCACCACGCGCTTGACCTTCGAGCGCACCAGAGCCGCGCTCTGGGTGCTCGCCCCCGCACGGGGCGGATCCAGGACCACGGCGTCGAAGGCGTCGAGTTCGCGCGGTGACAGTGGATCGCGAAAGAGATCGCGCCGGAGCCGATCGACGGGCTTGAGCCCCTGGGCACGGGCGACGCCGTCGCCGAGCGCCTTCAGCAGGTCCGGATCGCTGTCGACCGCAAGCACGCGCGCCTGCGACGCCATCGGAAGGCTGAGCGTGCCGAGCCCGGCGAAGAGGTCGGCGACCCGCCGCGCCTTGCCGATGCCCGTCATCACGAGGCCGGCAAGCACCTCGTCCGTCGCGCGCGTGGCCTGGAGGAACGCGCCCGGCGGCGGTGACACGTCGACCCCGCCGAAGCGGACGACCGGGGGCTCCAGCATCAGAAACGGCGCGCCGCCGACGGTGATGCGAACGATGCGCGCGCGCCGCGCCGTCTTGGCGATTTCCGCCAGGTCGATCTTCCCCGCCGCGAGTGCGCGCCCCTCGATCGCGACGTCGAGCCCGTTGTCGGCCGCGAGCACCGTGACCCGTGGCGCTGTCGAGCGGGCCGAGACCCGCTGGGCGATGGCTTCGAGAACAGGGAGTGCGTCGACGACCTCCGGCAGCAGGACGGCACAGGCGGTGATCCGCTCGAGTGTGTGGCTGGACGGCCCATGGAACCCGAGTTCCACCCGCCCGTCTTCCCATACCCCGCCGAACGTCGCCCGTCTCCGGGAGCCGAGCGGCACGCTCAACATCGGATCGGGCCGGACCGAGAGGCCGCCCATGGCGAGTGCCTGCACGAGGAGTGAACTCTTCCATGTCCGGTAGAGGTCATCGGACATGTGCTGGACGCGACAGCCGCCGCAGGCTGCCACGTGCGGACAGAGCGGGATCGGCCGCCGGTGTGGGCTCGGTGCGCCGACGAACGACCAGGAATTGTCGCCGGTCCGTCGCGCCGTCTCGCCGGGAAGGATCCCGGGCACGAAGAGATCGCCGTCGGGGCCGTCGGCGACTCCGTCTCCCTGGGCGCCGAGGCGCACGATCTGGTGCAGGGCGTCGTCAGCCATCGAAGACCGCTCCCGTGAGGAATTCCACATTGCCGTCGCCGCCGTGAATGGGCGACGGGATCGTCCCGACGAGCCGCCAGCCGGGTCGGGAAGCGATCCAGCTCTCGATCCTGGCGACCGCCGCCTGCCGCACGTGGTCGTCCTTCACGATGCCGTCACGCGGCACCGTCCCGGCCGGCGCCTCGAACTGCGGCTTCACCAGCACCACGAGCCAGCAGCCGCGCTCGGCCCGGTCCAGGGCAGCAGGAAGCACGGCAGTCGCCGAGAGAAAGCTCACGTCGGCGACGATGGCGCCGACCGCGTCCGGCACGGCGACGGCGTCGATCCGGCGCGCGTCGAACGCTTCCATCGAGACGACGCGCGGATCGGCCGCAAGCCGCGCATGCAATTGGCCCCGGCCGTTCTCGACGGCATGGACCCGCCGCGCGCCGGCTGCGAGCAGAACCTCGGTGAATCCGCCGGTCGAGGCGCCGACATCGATCCCGACACGGCCGTCGGCCTCGAACCCGAAGTGCCGGAGCGCGGCTCGAAGCTTCAGCGCCCCCCGCGAAACATAGTCCGCCGGCCCCGAAACCAGCGCCAGCGCCGCTGTTCCCGCCACCATCATTGCGGGCTTCGAGGCCGGCTGGCCGCCGACGAGCACTTCGCCCCTGAGCACGAGATCGCGCGCCCGTGCCCTTGTCGGCGCGAGCCCCTGGCTGACCAGGGCCTGATCCAATCGCTGGCGTGGCGTGTCTGTGCTCATGGCTCGAAGGGTTGGGCGCGCGCGCGATGCAACGCGATCTGGCGGCTGCCGGAAGGCAGCATGGGCGCTACATGCCACGAGCGGCTTCGAACACCAAAAAAAACAGCTCCGGCAGACGCGCTGCCGGAGCTGCAAAATCCTGATTTCCGCGGGGGGGATGGGGGAAAGCGGATCGTCAGGTACGCACACTATGGAGCATAAGATACGAACTGGGATGGCCGCGGTCCAATGCTTGCACGGAACAACTGCTGTCTTGCCCGGGCCTGTGGAAAAACTCGTTGACAGCGGCGCTGTCAGATCTCGTTGGCCTGTACGCCGCGACCGAGCGCTCCGAGCACGGTCTGCACGATACCCGAGGCATTGAGCCCCGCCCGCTCGTACATCTTTTCCGGCTTGTCGTGATCCATGAACGCGTCCGGTAGCACGATGGGCCGCACCTTGAGCCCGCGGTCCAGCCGCCCATTCATGGCAAGGTACTGCAACACGTGGCTGCCGAAGCCGCCGATCGAACCTTCCTCCACCGTGACGAGAACCTCGTGTTCCCGCGCCAGACGGTCGATGAGCGCCGTATCCAGGGGCTTCATGAAGCGGGCGTCCGCGACTGTCGTCGGCAGGCCGAACAGGCTCAGTTGCTCGGCGGCGGCGAGGCTCTCCGCGAGGCGTGTTCCGAGCGAGAGGATCGCGACGGCGGATCCCTCACGCACGATGCGGCCGCGCCCGATCTCGAGCGGCTGGCCCTCGATAGGCATTTCGACGCCGACCCCTTCGCCGCGTGGATAGCGAAACGCCGACGGCCGGTCGTCGATGGCGACGGCCGTCGCCACCATGTGCGCGAGTTCCGCCTCGTCGGCGGCCGCCATGATCACGAAGTCCGGGAGCGATCCGAGATAGCAGAGATCGAAGGCGCCCGCATGTGTCGGCCCGTCGGCCCCGACGAGCCCGGCCCGGTCGATCGCGAACCGCACCGGCAGGCGCTGGATGGCGACGTCGTGCACGACCTGATCGTAGGCACGCTGCAGGAACGTGGAGTAGATGGCCGTGAACGGCTTGAAGCCCTCTGTCGCGAGACCAGCCGCGAAGGTGACGCCGTGCTGCTCGGCGATGCCGACGTCGAAGGTCCGGTCCGGGAATTCCTTGCCGAAGAGATCGAGCCCGGTCCCCGACGGCATCGCGGCGGTGACGGCGACGATCTTCGGGTCCTTCCGGGCCGACTGGATCAAGCTTTCCGCGAACACTTTCGTGTAGCTCGGCGCATTGGCCTTCGGCTTCGCCTGCGCCCCGGTGATGACGTTGAACTGGTTCACGCCGTGGTACTTGTCGGCGGCGGCCTCCGCGGGGGGGTATCCCTTGCCCTTCTTGGTCACGACATGAACGAGGATCGGACCCTTGCGGGCGTCCCGTGCGTTCTTGAGGACCGCGAGCAGGATGTCGAGGTCGTGCCCGTCGATGGGCCCAACGTAATAGAAGCCGAGGTCCTCGAACCACGCCCCGCCCTGCCAGAGGTGGCGCGTATACTCCTCCATGCGCGCAGCCCGCCGCTCCCAGTGCTTGGGGAGCCGCTTGGCGAGCTGCTTCGCCGACTCCCGGAGCTGGAGATACGCGCCGGACGACGTGATGCGCGCCAGATAATGCGACAGCGCCCCGACCGGCGGTGCGATCGACATGTCGTTGTCGTTGAGGATGACGATCAGCCGCTCGTTGCGCACGCCAGCGTTGTTCATGGCCTCGTAGGCCATCCCGGCGCTCATCGCGCCATCGCCGATCACGGCCACGACGTTGTTGTCGCGCCCGTCGAGGTCGCGCGCGACCGCCATGCCGAGGCCGGCGGAGATCGACGTCGAGGAATGGGCCGCCCCGAACGGATCGTAAGGGCTCTCCGTACGCTTGGTGAACCCGGAAAGACCACCGCCCTGTCTGAGCGTCCGGATGCGATTGCGCCGCCCGGTCAGGATCTTGTGCGGATAGGCCTGATGCCCGACGTCCCAGATGAGCCGATCATCCGGGGTATTGAACACGTAGTGGAGCGCGACAGTCAGTTCGATCACGCCCAGTCCGGCGCCGAGATGGCCACCTGTGACCGAGACCGCATCGATGGTCTCCTGGCGAAGCTCGGCGGCCACGACGGAGAGATCCTTCTCCGGCAGGCACCGGAGATCGGCGGGGGACTGGATCTGGTCGAGCAGTGGGGTCTTGCTGGGCGTGCTCATCGTGCACCGCTGTCAAAGGTCTGAGGTTCCCTCTCTAGGCGTTTCGGCCTTGAAGCGAACCCGGAATGATCTGTCACTCGCCTTACATATAGGCACTCTTCGCGCCGTATGCGCCGGTCGTTCGGTCGCGGGTGCGGAAAACGGCCGTATCTGGCTGCGGGGGACGGTGGCGGCCTCAGCCTTCGGGGTCGAACGGTTCCGTCGCCTTGGGTGCGCCGTCCGGTCCGAACGTCAGCCGCTCGACCTTGGCTTCGGCCTGCTTCAGGAGGCGGTCGCAATGGGCCTTCAGCGCGTCGCCGCGTTCGTAGATCGCGATCGATTCCTCGAGTTCCACATCGCCCCGCTCGAGCCGCCCGACGATCGCCTCGAGTTCCTTCAGCGCCCGTTCAAACGTCATGTCATTGATATCGGCCAATTTTGTTGCCGGCTTTTGTCCCTGCATGTCCAGTCCCTGTGGCTTTGCGGTGCGGGCCTGTCGGCGCCGCACCGGATTGGTCGTCTCAGCTCCCGGCATCCATGAGCACGCCCACATGGGCCGCCGCCGAGCGCGCCAGCGCGGTGAGATTGTAGCCGCCCTCCAGCATCGAGACGAGCCGCCCGCCACAATGCCGGTCGGCCGCCTCGGCGATCTTGCGCGTCGCCCAGGCGAAATCCTGCTCGACGAGTTCCAGATTGGCGAGCGGATCGTCGCGGTGCGCATCGAAGCCCGCCGACACGAGGATCAGGTCCGGCGCGAAGTTGCCGAGGGCTGGCAGGATCCGGCTTTCGAACGCGTCGCGGAAGGGCTCACCCCCGTCGCCAGGGCGGAGCGGCGCATTCCAGATGTTGCCGACACCCGTCTCGGAGAGCGCGCCCGTGCCCGGATAGAGGGGCATCTGGTGTGTCGAGGCGAAGAACAGGTTCTTGTCGCCCCAGAAGATGTCCTGCGTGCCGTTGCCGTGATGCACGTCGAAGTCGACGACGGCGACCCGCTCCGCCCCGTGCGCGGCGCGCGCATAATGGGCCGCCACCGCGATGCTGTTGAAAAGACAGAAACCCATGGCCCGCGCGGCCTCGGCATGGTGGCCCGGTGGCCGGACCTGACAGAACGCGTTGTGCGCGCGGCGCGCCATCACCTCGTCGACCGCGAGCAGCCCCGCGCCGACGGCCCGCATGGCAGCCTCGAAGGTTCCCGGCGACATGACCGTATCCGGATCGAGCCGGACCGGGAACTGGTCGGGGCCGGGCCGCGCGTTCTCGATCGCATCGATATAGGCTTCCGGATGCGCCAGCGCGATCCAGCGGCGGCTGTCGTCGCGTAGTGGCGCCTCCATCCGCTCCAGTCCGGCGAACATCTCGTGCCCCATCACCTTGTCGAGCGCCCGCATCCGGTCGGCACGTTCGGGATGACCGGTTCCCGTGTCGTGTGCCACGAACGCAGGATGCGTGATGAGCAGCGTCGTCATGGATCGATGTCTCTCCCGAGGGCTCAGGCAACGGCAGCCCAGTCTACCGGCAGCACGGGCAGAAGCGCCACGCTGACATGGAATTGAACAAGTGTCCGATTGACAGGGAGCGCAGCCCCGGCCCTAGCTAGCGGCATTGCCAGTGAGGATGAACCCCATGTCCCATGATGTTAGACCAGACCGCAAGTGTCGGACCAGATCCGGCCTCTTGGCCATCGCTTTCGTGGCGGGGCTGGGTGTCGTCCCGGCAGCGGCGGAACCAGCCGCGCTCGAGGGATCGTGGAGCGGCTTCGGCCACGTCGTGTTCCCATCGGGCGAGAAGGAGAAGGCACGCTGTCGGGCCACCTTCCGGCGGACCGGCGGCAACAGCTACGGCATGAGTGCCATCTGCGCTACTGCCTCGGCCCGCGTTCAGCAGACCGCGACCCTCTCGCGCGTGCTGTCCAACCGCTATCGCGGCGAGTTCACGAATGCCGAGTTCGGCGTCTCGGGCTCCATTCGCATCGAGGTGAAGGGCAGCCGGCTCGATGCGTCGCTCAGCGGTGGCGGCGGCTCGGCCCAATTCGCCCTCAGGCGTTGAGCGGGACACTCGATCCACTGGCGCCCGCTTCGAGCAATGCGTCGATCAGCCGGTGCACGCGGAGGGCCTCGCGTCCGTCGACGCGCGGGCGCCGCCCCTCGGCCAAGGCATCGAGAAAGTCGCGCCACACCGCCCGGTGATAGTCGTGTGGAAACGCCATCGGATCGGCGCCGGTGCCACCGGCGGAGCCATCGGCATCCAGCGTTTCGCGCCGGCCATCCGCGAACTGAACTGCGAGTGCCGTGCCGGCGAGGCTCGCCGAGCCACGGGTGCCGGCGATGTCGATCCGCTCGGGGGCGCCGGGATAGGCCGCCGTCGTCGCCTCGATCACGCCGAGCGCACCGGACCGGAACCGCACGGCCGCGACGACCATGTCCTCGGTCTCCATGCGGTGCACCGGTGACGTCGCCGCAAAGCCCCTGACCTCCACGATCGGTCCCGCCAGCGAGAGCATCAGGTCGAGCGTATGGATGGCCTGGGTGAGCAGGACGCCGCCGCCGTCGCGGGCCCGTGTGCCGCGTCCCGGCTCGTCGTAGTAGCTCTGTGGTCGCCACAGGCGGATCGACGTCGAGCAGTTGACGATGTCGCCGAGCGCACCTTCGGCGAGAAGCTGGCGTAGCCGTTCGCCGGCCGGCCGGAAGCGGTGCTGCAATGTCACCGCCATGGTGAGCCCTGAGCTTTCCACGGTCTCGACCAGCCGCTCGGCCCGCGCCGTCGAAATTTCGAGCGGCTTCTCGAGCAGGACGTGCTTTCCGGCCGAGGCGGCCCGCTGCACCACTTCGAGATGCGTGTTCGGTGGCGTCAGGATGCCGATCGCGACGAGGCGCGGATCGCCGAGCACCGCGTCGAGGTCGTCGGTCGTCGGAAACGGGTAGGTCGCAGCAAACGCCTGCCTCCGGCTGGCGCTGGGCGCCACGGCGGCGACGACCTCGCAACGACCATCCGCGACAAGGTCCATCAGCCCACGCGAGTGCGGCGTTACCGCCATGCCGAGCCCGACGATCGCGATCCGTGGCGGCATGCGCAATCCTCCTCGGGGGGCCGGCGAGCGCGATCCGCCCGCGATCGATCGCTCAGCTCTTCGTGATCCGGTCGACCTCCGCGAGATCCTCGGCACTGAGCTGCCAGCCCGCGGCATGGGCATTGGCCTCGACCTGCTCGACGCTGGTCGCCCCCGCGATGACGCTCGAGACGGCGGGCCGCGCGAGCAGCCACGAGAAGGCGAGCTCCAGCAACGTGTGGCCGCGCTCCTTGGCGAACGCCGTGAGCGCTTCCGTGACGCGCCAGTTGCGCTCGTTCAGATACTTGTCGGCCCACCGCTGGGTCTCGGTGAGACGCGCGCCCTGTGGCATCGCATTGCGAGCGTATTTGCCCGTGAGCAGGCCGCACGCGAGCGGGAAATAGGGCAGCAGGCCCATGCGGTACCGCGAAAGCATCGGAATGAGTTCGCGGTCGGCGTCACGAATGAGCAGGCTGTACTCGTCCTGGCTGGAGACGAACGCGTTGAGATTGCAGCGCCGCGCCGTCTCCTGCGCCTCGACCACCATCCACGCCGGATGATTCGAAAGCCCGATGTAGCGCACCTTGCCCGCGCGAACGAGGTCGTCGAGAGCCCGCAGCGTCTCCTCCATGGGAGTGAGCGGGTCGACCTGATGCACCTGGTAGAGATCGATGTAGTCGGTCTGGAGCCGCCGCAGGCTGTCGTCAAGGGCACTCATGATGTAGCGCCGCGACGCGCCCTTCATCTTTCCGGCATCGTCCATCTGCATGCCGCACTTGGTGGCGAGCACGATGCGCTTGCGCTTGCCGCCCTTGAGCACCTCGCCCATGGCCGTCTCGGAACCACCGCGGTTCGAATACATGTCGGCGGTGTCGAACAGCGTGATGCCGAGGTCGATGGCGCGGTCGATGACGCGCCCGGTGGCCGCCGTATCGATACGGCCGCCGAAGTTGTTGCAGCCGATGCCGACGGCCGAGACGCGGAGGCCCGAGCCGCCGAGATTGCGTTCTTGCATGAGACTGGCTCTCCCGAAGTCCTGTTCGGGCGGAGGCTAGCCTACCGGGCGCCGCCGATCCACTGCGTTTGCAGCGCCCGGCAGCCCCGGCCTCTACTCGCGATAGACGATGACGGGCAGCTTGCTGTGCGACAGCAGCTTCGTCGTCTGGCTGCCGAGGATCAGACCCGCCACGCCACGCCGGCCGTGCGAGCCGACGACGATGAGGTCGCAACCGTTGTCGGCTGCGGCCTTGATGATGGATTCGTAGGGCGGATCGCCGACCATGTGCACGCTGGTGCATGCGACGCCGACCTGGCCCGCCATCGTCGCGACCTCGCCGAGCGTCTTCGCCGCGACGGCCTTCATCTGGGCGTCGAACTGGGCCTCGCTGTGGCCGATGGCGATCTCGCTGAGCGCGATCGCGTTCCACGGCGGCGTGACATAAACAGCCGTGACCTTGGCGCCGATCGCTTTTGCGACGCCGAGGCCATGGCGCGCGGCCTTCAGGGAGTAGGGCGAGCCGTCGACGGCGACGAGAACGTGAGCGTACATGACAGTGCTCCTTGTGTTGCGAAAGGCCGGGAGACCGGGCTGAAACGCCCGGCTATCGGCCAAGCAGGACTTTCAGGCTCGCGACGAAGCCCTGGCTGCAGACGTCCTTCGAAACATAGGCGCACGCGATCTCGTGTCCGCCCCGCCACATCATCTCGACCGCCACGTAAAGGATCACGAGGAGACCCAGCCAGGCGATGAACGGATACTTGACCAGAAGCTTCGCGATATAGGTCGCGGCGACGGCCATCAGGATGATAGCGACCAGAAGACCGACGACCAGGATCCACGTGCTGCCCTTCGCGGCGCCCGCGACGGCGAGCACGTTATCCAACGACATCGAGACGTCGGCGATGATGATCTGCATCAAGGCGGGCCAGAAGCCGGCGTTGTGCTCGGCGCTGTCTTTGCCATCGGACGTGGCCGCATCGCTCGAGAGGTCGGGCGGCTCAGCCATGCCGTGCTGGAGTTCGCGGAACATCTTCCAGCACACGTAGAGCAGCAACACGCCGCCCGCGAACGTCAGCCCGACGATGGCGAGGAGCTGAGCCGTGACCGCTGCGAAAAGGATGCGCAGGACGACGGCCCCCGCGATGCCCCAGAAAATGACCTTGGCCCTGAGATGCGGCGCCACGCGCGAGGCGGCGAGCCCGACGACGATGGCGTTGTCGCCGGCCAGCACCAGGTCGATGAAGATGACCTTGCCGAGCGCGATCATGTCGGCGGTCGTAATCCAATCCATACGAACCTCTTGCGATGGGCCGCGGCCGTAGGTGAGCCAAGGGACTGGCGACCTATGGGTCGGCGCGGCTGTGGCGAGATGGGGGGCCGCCTGTCCCTGAGGCGGTGAACGGAGCGTGTCGAGCTGTGGCGGAACCTGTAACCAATTCGGCAAAACCGATAAATAAATCGACGCGAGGCCACAAGCCCCATTCGACCGTCCCCCGCATTGTCGATCCGGTGCACCCGGCTCGCACTGAGCCGACTTTCGGGATATGGAGAGGTGGCCGGATCGCTGCGCAGTCAGGTTCGCGGCGATTCGCGGCGCGGATTCGACGAGGCAGGCATGACGGACAGCGTACTGGGCATCATCGGCGGGAGCGGCCTCTATGACCTGCCGGCCTTCGAAAATCCGCGCTGGGAACGTGTCGTGTCGCCGTGGGGAATGCCCTCCGACGATGTCCTGTTTGCCGAAGTCAACGGCCTTCCGGTCCGTTTCCTGCCGCGCCACGGTCGAGGTCATCGGGTCCCGCCGTCCGCGATCAACTATCGCGCCAACATCGATGTGATGAAGCGGGCCGGCGTCACCGATCTGGTCTCGGTGTCGGCCTGCGGCTCATTGAAGGCCGAGTATCCGCCCGGTCATTTCGTGCTCGTCGATCAGTTCATCGATCGAACGTTCGCCCGTGAGAAGAGCTTCTTCGGCCCCGGCCTCGTCGCCCACGTGTCGGTCGCCGACCCGGTGAGCCCTGGCCTTGCCGACGCGGTCTGGAGCGCGGCATCCGCCGAGGGCATCTCGATGACGCGCGGCGGCACCTACCTCGTTATGGAAGGCCCGCAGTTCTCGACCCGCGCGGAATCGAACCTCTACCGCCAGTGGGGCTGCGACGTCATCGGCATGACCAACATGCCCGAGGCGAAACTCGCCCGCGAGGCCGAGATCTGCTACGCGACCGTGGCCATGGTGACGGATTACGACTGCTGGCACGAGGACCACGCCGAAGTCGACGTCGCCGCCGTCATCCGCGTCCTCAAGGACAACGTGGCGAAGGGGCAGCGCCTCGTCACCCGTCTCGCCCGCGATTTCCCGCGCCAGCACCCCGCCTGTCCGATCCGCTCCGATCGCGCGCTCGACGTGGCGATCATCACGCCGCCCGAGGCCCGCGATCCCGAGATGGTGGCCAAGCTCGATGCGGTCGCGGGCCGCGTCCTGAAGTCCGGTTGAACAGAGCCGTTCCGGCGTCGGGCGCGCTTGCGCAAGGCGGGCCGGATCGCCATTTCGTAGCCAGAAAGCCTGCACCAGCCGAAGCCCGACACATGGCCCTCTTGCCCATCCTGACCCTACCTGATCCCATCCTTCGCGACGTCGCGGCCCGCGTCGAGCGCGTCGACGGCGAGGTGCGCCGTCTGGCCGACGACATGCTGGCGACGATGTACGACGCACCGGGTATCGGCCTTGCCGCCCCCCAGGTCGGCATCTCCCGCCGCCTCATTGTACTCGACGTGTCCGACGACGACGGCGCGGCTCGGCCGTTGGTGATGATCAACCCCGAGATCCTGCATCTCGGCGACGGGCGGCGCAGCTACGAGGAAGGCTGCCTGTCGATCCCGGACGTGAAGGTCGAGATCGAGCGCCCCTCGACGCTGACGGTCGCCTACCTCGACCGGGACGGTGTGCGCCAGCAACTCGACGCGGACGGCCTCCTCGCGACGGCCATCCAGCACGAGATCGACCATCTGGACGGCCGCCTGATCATCGATTTCCTGTCGCGGCTGAAACGCGACATCATCGTCCGACGCTTTCGCAAGTCGGCCCGAACCTGAGGCAGGCGGCTGACGTCTGACGCGGACGTCCGGGACCTGGAGGGAGAGTACGGATGTTGCGCGTCGTTTTCATGGGGACGCCGGACTTCGCGGTGCCGACGCTCTCCGAGATCCTAGCGGCCGGCCACGACGTGGTGGCCGTCTACTCCCAGCCGCCCCGGCCGGCTGGCCGTGGCATGGACGTGCGGAAATCGCCGGTCCACACCTTCGCCGAGGCGACCGCGATCCCGGTCCTGACCCCGAAGAGCCTGAGGGACGCCGAGGAGCAGGCACGGTTCGCGGCTTTTGAGGCCGACGTGGCCGTGGTCGTCGCCTACGGCCTCCTGTTGCCGAAGCCCGTGCTCGAAGCCCCGCGCCACGGTTGTCTCAATCTCCATGGCTCGGCGTTGCCCCGCTGGCGCGGCGCAGCCCCCATCCAGCGGGCCGTGATGGCCGGCGATGCCGAGACGGCCGCCATGGTCATGCGCATGGATGAAGGCCTCGACACCGGCCCGGTCTGCCTTGCCGAGCGCATCAGGATCGGCCCGGACATGACGGCCGGCGAACTGCATGACGCGATGATGCTGATCGGGGCAGGCCTCGTGGTGCGGGCCCTGGCTGCGCTCGAGCGGGGGAGCCTCGCCGCGACGCCTCAGCCGGCCGAAGGCGTCACCTACGCCGCCAAGATCGACAAGGCCGAGGCCCGGATCGATTTCACCGAGCCGGCCGAGACGGTCCACAATCGCATCCGGGGCTTGTCCCCGTTTCCCGGGGCGTGGTTCGAGGCCGGACCGGACGGCAAGCGGGAACGTGTCAAGGTGCTGCGTTCGGCACGCGCAGAGGGCTCCGGTGCTCCAGGCGCCATCCTCGACCCGTCGGGCCCCGTCATCGCCTGCGGGACGGGCGCCATCCGGCTCGTCGAAGTCCAGCGCGCCGGCCGCAAGCCCATGCCCGGCCCGGACCTGACGCGCGGCTTCGATCTCGGCCGCCTGGCGTGAGGGGCACCACCATGCGGATGGCGACCTTCAACATCGAGAACCTCGATCTGCCGGTGGAGGCGCGACTGCCGGTTCTCCGCCCCGCGCTCGAGCGCCTCGAGGCCGACATCGTATGTTTGCAGGAGGTGAACGGCCAGCGTGGCCCCGGCGAGCGCGCCCGCAGTCTGAAGGCGCTCGACCGCCTGCTCGAGGGCACCCGCTACGAGACCTACCATCGCGCCGCGACCGAGCGCGTGATTGGCGAGGGGCCAGCCGAGGTCCACAATCTCGTGACCTTGTCGCGGTATCCCGTTCTGTCGCACGCTCAGATCCAGCACGACCTGATGCCCGCACTCGAGCGGCGTGTTCTCACGGCGGAGCCGCCCTCGGAATCGGTCTCGCCGGTGCGCTTCGAACGACCGGTCCTACATGCGGTGATCGATCTGGGGCCTGCCCGGCTGCACGTCGTGAACGTCCACTTCCGGGCCCCCATCGCCTCGCCGGTGCCGGGACAGAAGCAGAGCCCGTTCGTCTGGCGGACCGTGATGGGCTGGGCGGAGGGCTACTACGTCTCGGGCCTGAAGCGCATCGGTCAGGCACTCGAACTTCGCCTTCTGGTCGACCGTATCTTCGACGCCGAGCCGGAGGCCCTCGTGCTGATCGCGGGCGACTTCAATTGCGAGCTGAACGAGACGCCGCTCCGGCTTCTGGCGGGCTCACCCGAGGACACGGGCAACATGGCGCTGGCATCCCGCTCGCTGGTTGTTCTCGACCGGGCGCTCGACACGTCGCGACGCTTCAGCGCCATCCATATGGGCCAGCCCCAGATGCTCGATCACATCCTGGCGAGCCATGCACTTTTCGGCGAGTTCCGTTCGATCGAGGTCCACAACGAGGCGCTCGGGGACGCCGCCATTGCTTACGGCAAAGGCCTCGAGGCAGCCGGGTCGTATCACGCGGCCGTCGTGGCCAGCTTCTCGTTCTGAACGGACCGCAAGCGCACTTACCGGGTCGGCGCGCGCTCGAACGATTTGATCGCGGCGCGTGGCCGGCCGGACCTCTCCGCGATTTCGCGATCCTGGGCCTCGAACAGGGCACGTGCCGGCTCGTCGCCCTCGAACCCGCCGATGGCCTCTGACGGGACCTTGCGATTGGACGTCATGGTGCCGTCCTCGTAGACCACGTTGAACAGCACGTATTCCTGCTTGCCGGTTGGCTTCTTGCGGGCCATGGGCCGCGTCTCCATCACTGCGAACGTCGTCCCGCACCGGCCCGCTCGTCAAGGCGCGCCGATCGGGACGATGTCCGTCGTTGAAAGCTGCAGGCGTATGTCGGCGCGGGAACGGGTCCCGCGCCCCGCCTCAGTTGGTCACTGGAGCGGTATTGCTCTGAGCGCCCGGCGGACGCTGGCCTTTCCGGTGCCGCTTGCGCGGGCCGCCACCACCACCGCCACCGTTGCTGGCGGCATTGCGGGCCGGGCGCGCGTCGCCACGGTCGCGTCCACCGCCACGCGGGGCATCACCCCGCTGCGAGGAGCCGCCGCTCATGAAGCGCATGTGCCCGAGGTTGGCCCCCGTCGTCTCGCCTTCGCCGGCAGCGCGCGGGCGGCGATCATCACGCCGTCCGGCACCATCCGTCGGCCGGCTGTCGCGGCGATCGTCGCGCCGTGCGCCGTCCCCGGCAGCCCGAGCCGGTCTCGCGCCATCGCGTCGGCTCGCATCGGCCGGCCCGCGGGCCTCCCGGCGCTCGTCCGGGCGACGCGGCTGATCGCCCCGCTGGCCACCGCGATCACCACCCCGATGCGGTCCCCGGCCGCCGGCGCGCGAGGTATCGCGCTCCGGACGTCCGCCGTTCTTCGGCCGGCGATCGTTGCGCTCGCGCGGCACATGGGCGTCCGCTTCGAGGGCCTGATCGTTGCGCCGGTCTTCGGACGGGATGGTCTGCCGCGTCGTACGCTCGATCTGGCGGAGTTGGTCCCGCTCGTCAGGAGCACAGAGCGAGATGGCGATGCCCGTGGCACCTGCGCGTGCCGTCCGGCCGATGCGGTGCACGTAGGCTTCCGGCACGTCCGGCAGCTCGAAGTTGACAACGTGCGACACCTGGTCGACGTCGATGCCCCGGGCCGCGATGTCGGTCGCGACCAGCACCCGGATCTTGCCGTCCTTGAAGTCGTCGAGCGCGATCTCGCGCTGGCGTTGGCTCTTGTTGCCGTGGATCGAGGCTACCTTGATGCCGCAGCTCTCGAGATGCTGGGCAACGCGGTCGGCGCCACGCTTGGTCCGCGTGAAGACGAGGGCGCGCGTCAGCGCGGCATCGCTGAGGAGTTCGGCGAGCAGCGCCCGCTTCCGCGAGGCGTCGACGTGGATGACCCGCTGTGCCACCCGGTCCACGGTCGTGGCGACTGGCGTCACCGCGACCTTCACCGGGTTGGTGAGAAGCTGATCGGCCAGGCTCGCGATCTCGCGCGGCATGGTCGCCGAGAACAGCAGGTTCTGACGGGTCGACGGCATGTCGGCGACGATCTGCCGGATCGGCTTGATGAAGCCGAGATCGAGCATCTGGTCGGCCTCGTCGAGCACCAGGACCTCGGTGTTGCGGAGGTCGCAGTTGCGCTCGCCGATATGGTCGAGGAGCCGCCCGGGCGTCGCGACGAGCACGTCGAGGCCGCGATTGAGCGCATCGATCTGCGGCCGGTAGCCGACGCCGCCGAAGATCACGGCGACGCGGAGACGGAGGTGGCGGCCATAGGTCTCGAAGCTCTCGGCGATCTGCGAGGCGAGCTCACGCGTCGGCGAAAGAACGAGGACGCGCGCGCCCCGGCGTGGCGCCGGTTTCGGATCGGCCTGCAGCCGGTGCAGGATCGGCAGCGCGAAGGCCGCCGTCTTGCCGGTACCCGTCTGGGCGATGCCGAGCAGGTCCCGGCCCGTCATCAGCGACGGAATGGCCTGGGCCTGGATCGGGGTCGGTGTGGTGTAGCCTTCGGACTCGAGCGCCTTCAGGAGCGGCGCAGCGAGGCCGAGGTCGTTGAACGTTGTCACGTTGTAGCTTTCTGAACATGCGCCGAGTGCCCGCGCACGGGGCTTTCCCGGCGAGGCGCGCTATTGGCGCGAGGGTCGGTGACACCCCGCGTGCCCTGGGTTGTCGGTTGGGTCGTTTCAGGGGCGCTCAACAGGTTGGGACAGGGTGGGCCACGACAAACGGTAGGCCGACACATCCCCTTCACGCGGCTGGAGCGCCATCAAGCTCACTATGGAGCCTCGCCCTTCTCTCATGTTGCAGCGCACCCGTCAATCGGAATGCGCGAGGCGGCTGGGCAACGTCGCCGCGGTCGCTATGCTGGACCGTCTGCGATACGAGGAGCCGTCCATGCCGAAGTTTGCCGCCAATCTGTCGTTCATGTTCACCGAGGTTCCCTTCGCCGATCGGTTCGAGGCGGCGGCCAAGGCCGGCTTCCGCGCCGTCGAGTTCCTCAACCCGTTCGAGTTGCCGAAGGACGATCTCGCAGCCCGCCTGCGCGGCAACGGCCTGACCCAGGCGCTGTTCAACATGGCCCACGGCGACTTTGCCAAGGGCGAGCGCGGCATGTCCGCCATTCCGGGGCGCGAGGCCGAGTTCGAGAAGGCCGTCGCAGCCGCCCTCGACTATGCCGAGGCGACGGGCTGCAAGCGCCTGTTCGCCATGGCCGGGCTCCGCCACCACGGCGCCAATCGCGCTACCTACGTCAAGAACCTGAAGACCGCGGCCCGCATGCTCGCGGGCTCCGGCATCGACGTCATCATCGAGCCGATCAACACCCGCGACATCCCGGGCTATTTCCTGAACACGACCGGCGAGGCGCGATCCATCATCCACGAGGTCGGCGCGCCCAACATCGGGCTTCAGTTCGACCTCTATCACCGCCAGATCATGGAAGGCGACGTCGCGACGGCCATCTGCGAGTTCGGCCCCCTTGCACGCCACTACCAGATCGCCTCGCCGCCGGACCGCGGCGAACCCGACGACGGCGAGATGAACTACGCCTACCTGTTCAAGCTCATCGACCAGTCGGGCTTCGATGGCTGGGTCGGGTGCGAATACAAGCCGAGAAACGGGACGGTCGAGGGCCTGAAGTGGGTCAAGGCGCTGGGTGTGAGCCTGTAGGCGCTCGCTCGGCCTGCGGCCCGGAGCCTTGCAGGCGGCGGCGGATCTTGGCACGTTGTCCGGACGAATTCATCGGAGGTCCTCCATGCTGATCGTGACCAGCGCGAGCGAGGCTGCCGCGCGCAGCCGTCAGGTTCATGTCAACGGCCGCGACTACCGGCTCGACGAGTACGTGGGCGCGGCACCCAAGAAGGGCCACTACGTCGCCGGCAACGAGGCCAACGACGACGGCCGGCCGCAGGGCTTTCTGGTCCACCAGCCGCCCAATGCAGTGACCCCCGCCCACTTCCACGAGCCGAACCAGTTCCAGGTCTTCGTCGGCGGCAGCGGCCGCATGGGCGCGGCCCCGGCGAAGCCGCTCACGATCCAGTACGCCAACGGCCACACGCCCTATGGTCCCATCGTCGCGGGCGACGAGGGCGTGCAGTATTTCACGCTGCGCCAGCGCTGGGACCCCGGCGCGAAGTACCTGCCGGCGTCCAAGGATCTCCTTCGCAAGGGTGGCCAACGGACGCGTCTGAAAAGCGGCGTCGGCGTCTCCACCGATGAAGAGCGCCGCGCACGCACCGAGACGGTCGTCGACGTCCTCATGCCCGAGGAGGCGGACGGCCTTGCCGCCTGGATGTGGCGCCTGCCGCCATCTGCAAGCTTCACCTTGCCCGATCCCTCGCGCAGTGGCGGCCAGTACCTGATCGTGGCAGCCGGCGCACTCGCAACCGGTGACCGCGCCCTCGAACGGCTGTCGACGGTGTTCATCTCGCCGGAAGAGGCGACCTACGCAGCCAGCGCCGGCGCCGAAGGCCTCGAGCTGCTCGTCCTGCAGTTCCCGCGCATGGGCGAGACCCTGTCCGGCGGCCCGAGCCGTCTCACCTGATCCCGTGATCTGCCGGTGAGCTGCACGGCGTGGTGGCGTTCAGCGCCACCACTTCGCAGGCACGCGGAAATGCCCGGCGGCCTCTTCGATCACGTGCCCGGCCTGGAACAGCGTCGCCTCGTCGAACGGCTTGCCGATGAGCTGCAGGCCGAGCGGCGTTCCCTCGCCCGAAAGCCCGGCCGGCACCGAGATGCCCGGCAGGCCGGCCATGTTCACCGTGACGGTGAAGATGTCCTCGAGATACATCGCCACCGGATCGCCCGACTTCTCGCCCTGCGCGAAGGCGGGCGACGGCGTCGTCGGCGTCAGTACCACGTCGACCGAGTTCCACGCCTCGTCGAAATCGCGCTTGATGAGCGTGCGCACCTTCTGGGCCTTGAGGTAGTAGGCGTCGTAGTAGCCCGCCGACAGCACATAGGTGCCGATCAGCACGCGCCGGCGCACTTCCTTGCCGAAGCCCGCGGCCCGCGTCGCCTCGTAGGTGTCGATCAGGTCCTTGCCGGGCACGCGCAGCCCGTAGCGCACGCCGTCGTAGCGCGCGAGGTTCGACGAGCATTCGGCCGGCGCGACGATGTAGTAGGCCGGCAGCGCGTATTTGGTATGCGGCAATGAGATGTCGTGGATGGTCGCGCCGGCGCTTCTCAGCCAGTCGATGCCCTTCTGCCAGAGCGCTTCGGCTTCCGCCGACATGCCGTCGACCCGGTACTCCTTCGGAATGCCGACCCGAAGGCCCTTGACGCCCTTGCCGAGCGCCGCCGTGTAGTCCGGCACCGGCGCATCGACGCTGGTCGAATCCTTCGCGTCGAAGCTCGCCATGTGCCGCAGCATCAGTGCCGCATCCTCGACGGTCTTGGCGATCGGCCCCGCCTGGTCGAGTGACGAGGCGAACGCCACGATCCCCCAGCGCGAGCAACGCCCGTAGGTCGGCTTGATGCCGACCGTCCCTGTGAGGGCTGCCGGCTGCCGGATCGAGCCGCCGGTATCGGTGGCCGTCGCCGCGAGGCAGAGATCCGCCGACACCGCCGACGACGATCCACCCGACGATCCGCCGGGCACCAGCTTGGCGTTGTCGGCCTGCCCGTTCCGCATCCGCCGCCACGGCGACACCACGGGGCCGAAGCAACTCGTCTCGTTCGACGAGCCCATGGCGAATTCGTCGTTGTTGAGCTTGCCGAGCATGATCGCCCCGGCATCCCAGAGGTTCTGCCCGACGGTCGATTCGTAGGTCGGCTTGAAGTCGCCGAGCACGCGCGAGCACGCCGTGGTGCGCACGTCCTTGGTGCAGAAGAGGTCCTTGTGCCCGATGGGCAGGCCCTCGAGGGGCCGCGCCGTGCCGGCGGCGATACGCGCATCGCTCGCGCGGGCCTGGGCGAGCGCGTGCTCCGGCGTCGGCAGCACGTAGGCGTTGAGATGCGGGTTGGCGGCTTCGATGGCCGCAATGAAGGCCTCGGTCAACTCGACCGCCGAGAACGATTTGGCGACAAGTCCCTTGCGGGCCTCGGCGAGCGTCAGCTTGGTCAGTTCGGTCATGGTTCGGAATGCTCGATATGGAACGGCAGCCTGCGCGCCCGATGATGTGCCGGGTGGCGGCTCGACTATTCGACGACCTTCGGGACGACGTAGAAGTGGTCGTCCGAGAGGGGTGCGTTGCGGGTCACGTCGTCGGCGATGCCACCATCGGTCACAATGTCGTCGCGCATCCGCAGTTTGATCGGCACGACCCGGGTCATCGGCTCGACGCCATCCGTGTCGACCTCGTCGAGCTGCTCGACCCAGGCCATGATGCTCGTCAGCTCGGCTTCGAGGCCCTTCGCCTCGTCGTCGGTGATCCGGATGCGCGCCAGTCGCGCGATGCGCTTGACCGTCGCCTCGTCGACCTGCATGGCAAACCTCGGCTGAGACATTGTTTAGGTGCCCCGTGATACTGACCGGGCAACCATCTGTCTATGAGGCGTGCGGGCCGGACCGTGCCTCGTTGTCGGGAGACGCCATTTGCCGTCACGCTCGGGACTGACGAGACGCATGCTGCTGAAGGGCGTCGCCGCCCTCGGATTGACGGGCTTCGGTCTCGGCGGCTATGCGCTGGCGATCGAGCCCCGCTTTCGGCTCGGCGTGAGGCGTTACAACCCTTCGCCGCCCGCCTGGCCCCGCGGTGTGCGGTTGCGTCTCGCGGTCCTCGCAGACCTACATGCGGGCGAGCCCTACATGCCGCCGTCCCGGATCGCCGAGATCGTCGATCGGACGAACGGGCTCGGTGCCGACGCCGTCCTCTTGCTCGGGGACTATGGCGCCAGCCACAGGATTCTCACCCGGCGGGTGCCGGCGCGCGAGTGGGCGGCCGAACTGGCCCGTCTCAAGGCTCCGTTGGGTGTCCACGCGGTCCTCGGCAATCATGACTGGTGGGACGACCACGCCGCGCAGGTTCGGGGTCGCGGTCCCGTCGAAGGCCGGCGAGAACTGGAGCGCGCCGGCATCCCCGTCTACGAGAACGATGCGGTCCGCCTGCTGAAGGACGGCCAGCCGGTCTGGCTCGCCGGGCTCGGCGACCAGATCGCGCTCTTCGGCCAGAAGATCGGCCGCTACCGGCAGTTCCGCGGCGTCGACGACCTCCCCGGAACGCTGGCGAAAGTTCCGGCTGGCGAGCCCGTGATCCTGATGGCGCACGAACCGGACATCTTTCCGAAGGTTCCGGCGCGGGTGGCGCTCACCATCTCGGGCCACACCCACGGCGGCCAGGTTCGTCTCTTCGGCTATTCGCCGATCGTCCCGTCGGAGTACGGCAATCGCTATGCCTACGGCCACGTGATCGAGCGCGGCCGCCACCTCGTCGTATCGGGCGGCCTCGGCGTGGCGCGCCTGCCGGTCCGGATCGGGGTGCCGCCGGAAATCGTCGTCGTCGATCTCGGTCCACCGATTGCCTGAGCGCGCGTCTCAGCCACGCTTCAGCATGACCGTTCGGCGTGCGAGGCCGTTGACCACCTTGCGGGCCTTGAGGTGCCGCGCCACGACGTCCCAGACCGGCGGGCCCGAAACGCCCTCGTTGACCGAGCCCCAGCCGGCGACGACGTAGGTGCGCGTCGCGTCGATGGGCTCGCCGGTTCGCGCCAGTGTCATCTCGGAGATGCGTTCCCCCACCGGTGCATCCGGCCGGACGACGAAGCTCATGCCACCGACCCGCACCATGTCGCCGCCCTGTTGATAGTAGGGATCTGGGTTGAACAGGTTGTCGGCCACGTCCTCGAGGATGGTCTTGATGAAGGCGCCCCGTATCGGCGTCCTGTAGGCTGCGGGATAGGTGATCGCCGTGGCATTGTAGATGTCGTCCCACGTGATCGGATCGCCGGCGATCAGCGAGCCGCCCCAGCGAAACCCGGGCGACAGCGCGATCTCCGCGTCGCGCTCGGCCAGCAGCGCGTCGCAGATGAGATCGTCGAGCGTGCCGCCGAGGTTGCCGCGCCGCCAGAGTGCCGTCTCGGTCCGGGCGAGTTCCGTCGCCAGCATGTCGGCATGGGGCGCGCGGATCTCGGCGATGAGCCGCGCCATCTCGGGGTCCGGCGGAATGGCGGCAGCCAGCACCGGGATGAGCGCATAGGTCCAGTCCACGATCTCGCCGCGCCGCATCTCCACATCGAGCCGCGACAGGAATTTGCCGTGCGATCCTGAGGCGATGATCAGTGTCCGCCCGACCCGCGCCGGCCGTGGGAGCGCATCGTGGGTGTGGCCCGACAGGATGACGTCGATCCCGGGAACGCGACCGGCGAGCTTGCGATCGACCGCAAAGCCGTTGTGCGACAGGAGAACCACGATGTCCGCGCCGGCGCGCCGCACCTCGGCGACGGTGCGCGCCATGTGCGCCTCGCGGATGCCGAACCACCATTTCGGCACCATCCAGCGCGGATTGGCGACCGCGGTGTAGGGGAATGCCTGCCCGATGACACCGACTGCGAGGCCGCCCCGCTCGTAGATCTTCCATCCCCGGAAGACTGGCTCCTCGAATTCGGTATCGCGAACGTTGGTCGCGAGAAAGTCGAACGGGGCGGCGCCGGCCCCGTACCGGTTGCCGTAGATCTCCTGCAGGCGGGCCTGTCCGAGCGTGAACTCCCAGTGCCCCGTCGTCGCGGCGACACCGAGCCCGTCGAGCACGCGGACCATGTCACCGCCGGCGGATTGAAGCGCCGTGAAGGAGCCCTGCAGCGCATCGCCCCCATCGAGGAACAGGCAGCGCCCGTCGCCGCGCTCGGCCCGAATGGCGCGGACGAGCGTCGCCATGCGGTCCATGCCGCCGACCCGCCCATAGCGCCGGGCGAGGGCCTCGAAGTCGTGCGACGAGAGTGCATAGGCCTCCGGTGTGCCCGGCGCGATGCCATACGCATCGAGCATCTCCGAACCGGTGAGGTGGGGCGGCTGGCCGTCCATTTCCCCGACCCCGATGTTGATCGAGGGTTCGCGAAAGTAGAGGGGACGGAGCTGCGCATGACAGTCGGTCATGTGCAGCAGGGTGAGCTGGCCCTTGGCCTCGAAGCGAAGCAGATGCTCGAGCCCGATGCGCCCCTGCGCAGCGACGCGTCCGAACGCTGCACCGAGCCCCGAGACGGCGGCGGTGGCGGCGGCGACGGTCGTGAAGTCGCGGCGGGTGAGCATCGGTCTCCGTTTCACTATCGATGCGGCGGGATTACGGCCGGAGCCGACTCACGGACGCGCCTTGCCCTGGGGGAGCGGCGCAGGCTGGGTTGGCTCCGGCTGGGCGCTCGATGCACTGCCGCCTGCAGGCTCCTCCCGATTGACGGGGCTTGCCGGGTCCATCAGCAGTGCCACGAGATCCTTGATCTGCTCGATGCTCAGGATCCCGTTGGCGCCGAACCTCGGCATCATCGAGCACGCCACGATGGCTTGGCTGTTGTAGATCTTCTCGTAGGCGATCCGGGCGTCCTCGGGCCGGAATTTGTGAATCCGCCCGAACCCCTTGAGACTGGCCCCGATCGTCCCGTAGCTGACCTCGTCGGGCGAAAGCTGATGGCAGGCATAGCAGTTGCCGCCGTTCGGGCGCTGAGCGGTCGTATCGGTGAAGCGCATTCCGTAGCCCGACTGGGCGATCGCCTCTCCCCGCCTCCAGTCGCCGAGGAACTGTCCGTCCTGCGGATAGACGATCCGTGCCCGCTCCCGCGCCTTGATCCGCTCGCCGATCTCTTTCGGAACCTCGCCCCGGATGTCCGCACAGGTCGCCATCGTCTCGTCGGGGACGAGCCGCGTTTCCCAGCCGGCCGGCAGCGCCGGAAAGCCGCTCCGCAGCACGCGGCGGACCTGCCGCTCGCCGATCACGGGCCCGGCCGACCGACCGCTGTCCGCCATGACCATTGGCGCGGGCGCGACCAGCAGCACACCGATTGCGAGCAGGAAGCCGATGGCGATGAGCGGCCTCATGGCGATGCTTTCATCGTTTGATCCCGGGGGCCGCAATGACACCGCCTTCGGCCTGCTTCACGAGGTAGGCGGTCAACGCCACCGCCAGCTCCGAGCCGAGTTTGAGTTCCGGCATGCGCATTTGCCAGAAGCAGTCGTACAGCCGGTGCTGGAGCGTCATGACATGTGTCGAAGAGACCCGGTAGGCGGGCCACTCGCCGACCACCTTCCGAGCTTCGGCCGGATCGATCAGCATGGCGAGCCCTTGCCGCCGGATACGCTTGTTCTCGGTCCCGTGGCAGGTGGCGCAGGAGAAATCGAACGGCCCCGAGCGCCGGAAGAACAACTCCCGCCCGAGCGCCAGCGTCGCCTTTTCCCGCGGGTGGCGGAACGGTGCGCCGAACGACTTGCCGTCCGATCGCGAGGCGATCCAAGTGGTAATCGCGCCGAGGTCGCGCACGGGCTGCCCCGATGCCGGATGCGGCGTCTCCGTGAGTTGTGCCGCGGGGATGCCCTGCAGGTGCTCCATGCACCAGATGAGCCGCGTCTCCGTGTCCATGACCCGGCCGGCGTCGCGGAAATAGCGCGGCAACGCCGCGAAGGCGCCGTCGACCACGCCGGGACCCTTCCCGAGGTCGCACCGCTCGAGCGAAACGTTGCGCGGACCCGCCCTCCGCCGCCAGAGCGCCGCCCCCCGGTCCGCGTCGAGGAGCGCGGGATTGGCCCAAGGGTCGGCCGTCATCATCTGCCGGAACTGCTCGAGGCCCCGGTCGATCTCGTCCGGCCCGGCGGCGAGCGCTCCCATGGTCCCCCACGCGAGCCAGGCGACCGTGATCGCCACCCCGGCGAGGCGCCTGACCGATAGTGACAGGGCGTGCCGGCGATACCGCATCGTCGCTCAGAGGCTCCAGGTGCCGGATGTGGCCCAAACCGCCGGTTGTCGGCGGGAGCCGAAAGGTCGTTCGGTCGCCCGCGTTGACAAGTCGGCGCCGACCCCGGAACTATTCGGCCGTGCCTCACCGTCGTCAACCCGTCGTCACGGCCTGGCGCACCTGATTGTGGAGATATCGTGCAGCAGAAGCTCACCGCCCCGGGCCAGCCCCGCCAACTCGACGAGCCCCAGGTGCCGCTGTCGGTTCCCGTTGGCGACGAGGTCAAGACGACGACCTGCTACATGTGCGCCTGCCGTTGCGGCATCAAGGTTCACCTGAAGGACGGTCGCGTCCGCTACATCGAGGGCAACCGGGACCACCCGGTCAACCGGGGCGTGATCTGCGGCAAGGGTGCGGCCGGCATCATGCAGCATTACGCGCCGTCGCGGCTGCGGACCCCGTTGCTGCGCGTCGGCCCGCGCGGCTCCGGTGAATACAAGGAGATCGGCTGGGAGGAAGCGCTGGGCATCGCCACCGGCTGGTTGTCGCGCATCCGCGCCACGGACCCGAAGAAGCTCGCCTTCTTCACCGGCCGCGATCAGTCGCAATCGCTGACCGGCTGGTGGGCGATCCAGTTCGGGACGCCGAACTTCGCGGCCCATGGCGGCTTTTGCTCGGTCAACATGGCGGCGGCCGGCCTCTACACCTTCGGCGGCTCGTTCTGGGAGTTCGGCGAGCCGGACTGGGACCACGCCCGCTATTTCCTGATGTTCGGCGTCGCCGAGGATCACGCATCGAACCCGATCAAGATCGGGCTCGGCAAGATGAAGGCGCGCGGCGCCAAGGTGGTCGTCGTCAATCCTGTGCGCACCGGCTATGGCGCAATCGCCGATGAATGGATCGGCATCAAGCCCGGCACCGACGGCCTCTTCGTCGGCGCGCTGATCCACGAGCTGCTCTCGAGCCAGCGCATCGACCTCGACTATCTGGTGCGCTACACGAACGCGCCGGCCCTCGTCATCGAGAGCCCCGGCAGCGCCGATCACGGCCTGTTGGCGCGCGGCGAAGGCGGCGAGGTTCTGGTCAAGGACCGCCGAACCGGCGTGCTCGTCGGCATCGACAGCCCCGACCTGTCGCCGGTCCTGCAGGGCGAGGTCGAGCTGCCGGACGGCCGCAAGGCCCGCCCCGTCTTCGAGATGATCGCGCGGCGCTACCTCGCGCCCGAGTTCGCGCCCGACGAGGTGGCGAAGCGCACCGGCTTGCCCGCCTCCCAGATCCGCCGCATCGCCACCGAACTCGCCGCCGCCGCCTTCGACAATCCGGTCGTGATCGATCAGCCCTGGACCGACTGGCACGGCCGGCGTCACGAGAAGATGGTCGGCCGCCCGGTCGCCATGCATGCGATGCGCGGCATCTCGGCCCACGCCAACGGCTTCCAGACGTGCCGCATGATGCACGTCCTGCAGATGCTGCTCGGCGCCATCGAGACGCCCGGTTCCTTCCGCATCAAGCCGCCCTATCCGAAGTCCAATCCACCGCGTATCAAGCCGCGCGGCAAGCCCGGCGAAGTGAAGCCGAATACGCCGTTGCCGGGTCCGCAGCTCGGCTTCCCGCTGGCGCCCGAGGATCTGCTGATCGACGACGCCGGCACGCCGCAGCGCATCGACAAGGCCTATTCGTGGGATGCGCCGATCGCGGCCCACGGCCTGATGCACATGGTCATCACCAATGCGGCCAACGGTGATCCGTACCCGATCGACACCCTGTTCATGTACATGGCCAACATGAGCTGGAACTCGTCGATGAACGTGCCGGCGGTGATGGACCACCTGACGGCGATCGACGAGGCGACGGGCGAATACCGCATTCCCCACATCATCTATTCGGACGCCTATTTCTCCGAGATGGTGCCGTACGCCGACCTCATCCTGCCGGACACGACCTATCTCGAGCGCTGGGACTGCATCTCGCTCCTCGACCGGCCGATCTCCGATGCCGACGGTCCGGCCGACGCCATTCGCCACCCGGTCGTCGAGCCGGACCGCGACGTGCGCCCCTTCCAGGACGTGCTGCTCGACCTCGGTTGGCGCCTCGCGCTCCCCGGCCTCACCAATCCGGACGGCTCGCGCCGCTATCCGGGAGGCTACCCGGACTACATCGTCAACCACGAGCGCGGCCCCGGCGTCGGCCCGCTCGCCGGCTGGCGCGGCAAGGATGGCGAAAGCTTCGCCAAGGGCGAGCCGAACAAGGGCCAGCTCGACCGCTACATCGCCAATGGCGGGTTCCACCACCACCCGCTGCCGCACGATCAGCGCTACTTCAAGCTCTGGAACCGGGGCTATGTCGACTGGGCCCACAAGTCCGGCTTTCTCGAGAGCACCGACCGTCTGGTCATGCAACTCTACTGCGAGCCGCTGCAGCGCTTCCGTCTCGCGGCTGACGGCCATGGCGCGGTGCAGCCGCCGGCGAGCCATCGCGAGCGGATCGCCACTTACTTCGATCCGATCCCGTTCTGGTACGAGCCCTTCGAGGGTCAGCTCGTCGACCTCTCGAAGTTCCCCATGCACGCCATCACGCAGCGGCCGATGCACATGTACCACTCGTGGGGCTCGCAGAACGCGTGGCTCCGCCAGATCACGGCGGCGAACCGCCTCTACATGGCACGCGCCAAGGGCGCCGAGATCGGCGTCGCCGACGACGATTGGGTCTGGATCACCAGCCATCAGGGGCGCGTCAAGGCGCAGGTGAAACTCATGGACGGCGTCAACTCCGAGACCGTCTGGACGTGGAACGCCATCGGCAAGCGCTCCGGCGCCTGGGCACTCGACAAGGATGCTCCGGAGGCGGAGAAGGGCTTCCTCTTGAACCACCTGATCGGCGAACTCCTGCCGGAGCGCGACGGCGGCTACCGCTTCTCCAACAGCGATCCGGTGACGGGCCAGGCCGCCTGGTACGATCTCCGCGTGCGCATCGAGAAGGCCGACGCCGAGCCACCCGGCACCAGTCCACGCTTCGAGCCGCTCACGATGCCACGTTCCGTCGCCGGGAGGCGCAAATGACCGCCCTTCCCGCGACGACCAGGAAGAAGCTCGGCCTCGTCATCGACCTCGACACCTGCGTCGGGTGTCACGCGTGCGCGACGAGCTGCAAGGAATGGAACGCGGGCGGCTATTCCGGCCCGCTCACCGACGAGGACGCCTACGGCGCCGACCCGCACGGCGCATGGCTCAACCGCGTCCACTCCTACGAGGTGGGGGAGGGGGCCGAGAGCCGCACGGTCAACTTCCCTCGTTCGTGCCTCCACTGCGAAACGCCGGCCTGCGTCACGGTCTGCCCGACCGGCGCCAGCTACAAGCGCGCCGAGGACGGCATCGTGCTGGTCAATCCGGACACGTGCATCGGCTGCAAGCTCTGCTCGTGGGCCTGCCCCTACGGCGCGCGCGAGTATGATTACACCCACGGCGTCATGAAGAAGTGCACGCTCTGCGTCGACCGGATCTACAACGAGACGCTCGCGCCGGAAGACCGCCAGCCCGCCTGTGTCCGCGCCTGTCCGACCGGCGCCCGCCACTTCGGCGATCTCGCCGATGCGGAGAGCGCCGTATCGAAGCTGGTGGCCGACCGCGGTGGCTTCGATCTCCTCCCCGAGATGGACTACAAGCCGACCAACAAGTACCTGCCGCCGCGTCCGCGCACGTTCGAGGCGAAGGCCGTCGGCCCGGTCGCCGAAAGCGTGCCGCGGCCCGACGGATCGGCGGCCGAGCGCCTTTTCGCCTGGGTCGACCGCGTGCTCTCCACCTGACCTCCGCCAGCGCACGTCACGCCCGCTACCCCGACACGTCACGGCCCGACTGGAACCCCACCGCATGCATCCCGCCTATTCCGTCATTCTCTTCACCACGGCCTCGGGCGCCGGCTACGGCCTGCTAGCCTGGCTGGCCGTTGCGATCTGGCTCGGCGCTCTGGCGCCGACGGGTGCGCCGGCCATCGTCGCGCTGGTACTGGCGCTGGGCCTCGTCACGGTCGGTCTCCTGTCGTCGACGCTCCACCTCGGCCGCCCGGAGCGCGCCTGGCGGGCATTGAGCCAGTGGGAAACGTCGTGGCTCTCGCGCGAGGGCGTGCTGGCGGTCGCCACCTACGTCCCTTCCGGGCTGCTGCTTCTGGTGCAGGTTCTCGCGTCCGGCGTCTGGTGGATCGTGCCGGCGGTGCTGGCGCTGCTCGCTGGCGTCGGAGCCATGGCCACCGTCTGGACCACGGGCATGATCTACCAGTCGCTGCCGACGATCCGCACCTGGTCGGAGCCGCTGGTGGCACCGGTCTATGTCGTCCTTTCCATCGCAAGCGGCGGCGTGCTCCTGGCTCTCGTGATGGCGCTCTCGTCGGCCCCATGGCGGCCGTTGCTCCTCGTCGCCGGTGCCCTCCTGCTCGCGGCCGCCGCCGTCAAGTGGCTCTACTGGAGCCGCATCGACGGCGCGCCACGCACGTGGACGGCCGGCGGCGCCACGGGCCTCGGCCGCTTCGGACGGGTGCGTCCGCTCGACGGGCCGCACACGCAAGCGAACTTCGTGATGCGCGAGATGGGCTACGTCGTAGCGCGCAAGCACGCACATTCGCTCCGCCTGCTGGCGACGGGCGTGGGTTTCCTCGCGCCGGCGGCTCTGTTGCTTCTCGCCTCTCAGTTGCCGTCGGGCGCCGGACTGTTCGCCGTGGCGATCGCGACCCTCGGCGTCGGTCTCGGCGTCATCGTCGAACGCTGGCTCTTCTTCGCGGAAGCCCAGCACGTGGTGACGCTCTTCTACGGCGCCGAGAACGCCTGAGCGCACCTCCCCACTTTGTGTCGTGCGGGTGGCCGTCTCGCGGCGATCCTGAACGTCCCGACATCTCCCGGCCGCACTGACGCCGCTCTCGCCGGTTAACGCTTTCATCTGTGCGCGTGCGTCCCGGATCGGGGGCGGCGCCGCCATGCGGCGGAGCGTTGCCGCGAGCGGTCGATCGAGGGGCGTCAGGGTATGGCGGATCGTGGCGAGGCAGTGAAGGCATCGCGGAGCCGGCTGCTGGCAGGGGCCGATTGGGACGCCCCCTCCGACGGCGCGCCACCGCGTCCGCGGCGCGATTGGAAGCGGCTCCTGCTGGTGATCGGTCTCGGCGCGCTGTCCTGGGTTGCGACTTTCGTCGGCATGCTGGAGCTGATCGAGGCCAACGTCGGCGAACTCTCGTTCGTCAACCGGCTGATCATCATGTTCTCGGTCGCCATGCTGATGATCATGATCGTGTGGCTCCTCGACCAGATCTTCTCCGAGATCGGCTGGACCACGCGGCTCCTTTACGTGTCCGGCTATCTGCTGCTGACCGGCATTTCGGTCGGATTCGGCTTCGGATTCTACTGGAAGGTTCTCGAGAGCCGCGGTGAGGCGTCGCGGTCGGCCGAGTCGGCTGTCGGCCAGGTCCAGAACTCGCTCCACGCCGGCGTCACGCGCCTCGAACAGCTCCAGTCGACGTTGACCTCCCTGACCGCGCTCTCGACCCAGAAGGCGGCGCAGGAGCGCCAGAACGGAACCACCTGTCCCAATTCGCGTCCCGGTGACGGCCCTCGCCGACAGTTGCGTGACGACGACGCCGGCCGCTTCCGCTTCGCTGGCGAATTCGTCAGCGGCCGTATTGCCGCGATCCGCACCGAGCTGTCCTCGCTGACCGGTGATCTGGCGCGCGTCGGCGCCAAGGACGACTCGACGGTCGACAAGGCGACCGGCACCCGCAACGAGTTCATGCGCGGCCTCAACCGTCGCCTGGACATGACCGTGACCGGCTTCAACACGTTCCGCTCCGACCCACAGCTTCGCCAGATCCGTGCCGACCTCGCCGAGCGCGCCGACAAGGTCTCGTTCGCCGATACAAGGGGCGGCACGTTCCTCTGCCCCGACGCCCAGTTGACGACGGCGCTGAAAGGTGTCGTGCGGGCCATTGACGAACTGCCCCTGATGGAGAAGCCCCGCATCGCCGCCGTCGAGGGCTCGGAGGCCGTCATCGAGGCGTTCCGGCGCCTGACCGCGAGCCTCTTCGGCGCACTGACCCTGAAGATGCCGCCGAGCGCCGAGGAATTGCGCGAGCTGCAGAAGAAGGCCGTCCAGTCCGCCGAGGCCTCGCCGCAGACGCAGGCTCGCCTGAACGCCATGGCCGCCGAGGCTGGCCTCTCGAAGCGCGACTACATTCCCCTCGCGATCGCGATTTTCGTCGATCTCTGCCTGCTGCTCGTGTCGATCAAGAAGCCCGCGAGCCCCCTCGAACGGCTGGTGCCGAAGATGCGGGCGGCGGAGCACGGGCCGGTCATCCAGATCCTCTCCCGCTTCAACGAGATCCATCGCGACCGGGACATCCGCGAGAACTTCGAGGTGTTCCGTCACGTCGTCTTCGATTTCCACGGCGCCTACTACGCCGCCATTCCCCTCAACGCGCCGTTCCGCGGCAATCCTCGCAACGGCCGTCAGGCCCAGGGCTACGGCGTCGGCGATGCCGAGGCGCTGGTGCAGGAGGCGCACCTCCTCTCGAACCTGTTCGCGAGCTTCGAGCGGGAAAAGATCTTCTCCCGCGTCCACAATCCGTTCCTGACGACCGGCGCCATCCAGAAGCTGTTGCGCCGTCAGGGCAGCAAGTTCGCCCACGCCGAGGCGTTTCGCATCTATCGCTTCCGCGACGGCGCGTGGTCGGACATCATTCTCGGCGCCGTGATGGGCGCGGCCCGCCGCGTCGAGGGCGAGCACCGCCGTCGCGCGGTGGAAGACGCCCTCCGTGGGGCCGAGCCATCGTTGCCCTACCCTGCGCCGGCCCCGGCCGCACCGGAGCCAAATGATGCTCGTCCCGGCCCTGACCCCGCTCACGCGATGTCGGGCCCGATTGAGCCGATGCCGCCAAAATTCGATGTGGCCGGCAGCCGTCGTGGCCCTGTGCCGCGGCCGCAGTTCATGCCCCGCATTGTGACGGGCGCGGCATCGGCGGCCGATCGCCGCGAGCCGGACTTCGACATGGCCGAACCCGATCTGCCTCTTCCGGCCGTCCGGGAGAATGTCGTCCTCCACCCCGCCATGACGCGCCAGGCTGAAGCCCTCGTCGAGGTCGGGCCGGCGCCCGAGCGCGTAACGGCTCTGCCGCTCGATGCTGATCAGCCCATCGTGCCGCTGCGGCCTGAACTTGTGCCTGCGCCGCGCGTCCCCTCGGCCCCGTCTTCGGAGCCCCGCGCCCAGCTCATCGTCTCGGAGGCCACCCTGCCGCCCTCGCTGTTGGTCACTGCCGGTCTCGCCACCAGAACGGACCATCCGGTCCCTGCCCCCGCAACCTCCGAGCGTGAAAGCGACGACGTCACGATGCCTCCCGCAGCTGCGGCCGGCTATGTCGCCCCGGACGCTTGAGAGCCGCCTCGGCATGACCGCCCGATTGCCACGATCTGGCCCTGCGATCGTCTCAGAACGGCTTGGCCTTAAGCGTTTAATTAACCCGAGTGACGCCTAATATGCGGGCAACGAGGAGCGCGGGGGCCACACCCGCGCCACGAGGGAAAACCATATGCGCGCCAAGACCCCTCCTTTCAGACCATTCGAAACACTCGAGGAGCGCGAAGCCCGACTTAAGGCCTTCATTCAACAAGCGATTGGCGCATGTCCGACGGCGCGGGACGACGCCATTCTCCTGGTCGCACGGTCTCCCGAGAGTGCGATCGTCCGGGCCATCCTCGACCTGTCGTCCGATCTGGCGGCATGCGGAAAAGGCGCCCGCATCGTTCTGGCTGGCGGCGCGGTGGCGCGTGAGGACGAAACCTGGAGTCTGTCGTTCAGCGGCAATTTCGTCCACGAGATCCGGCTGACGTCGTCTCCCCGCATTCTCGATGGTCATGAACAGATCATCGTCGGCGATCACGCGGTGTGGTTTGGCGACTGCATGCGCCGCGATCCGTCGAAACGCGACGCCTATTCGAGCTTCGCAGCCGATGCGCCCGACCTGGCTCGCCAGGGCCGCTTTGCGTTCGGCCACCTGTGGCAGCGTGCGAGCTCAATCTATCGCAACGCCGGCGTATCTGCTGTTGTCGTGACGGCGAGTTCGGCCTCGTCCGGTTCCTTCTCGGGGGTCGCGCACCCCGATCCGGACGACGTCGGCGCGGTCGATTGCACCACGTCGCCTATCGGCCCGATGACCGCCGAGACGCTGGCCGCGTGGGAGCCCTCGACACGCCATTGACGGCGCGTCAGGGGCCCGAATCGAGATTGGCGCGCGGCGGATCATCCGGACGGAGATCCGCCGTTGCGCTGTCGCCCGTCACCGAAACGCGGCGATGATTTCCTCGATGGCCTTCATCTGGTTTCCCGCAGCCGAAGACGGCACGACGATCGGCGTCCTGACGCCCGACGCGTACCACGCGGCGACGCCGTCCCGCACCTCGCGCGCCGTCCCGAATAGCGTGCAGTCGGCAAGCCATCTGTCGGAGAGATACTTCGGCACGTCCCCTTGGCGGCCTTCGGTGACGGCCGTCTCGACCGCCGTCATTTCGTCCTTGTACCCGGCTTCCTTCCAGTAGTTCCGATAGTTGGGAAGAAGCGCGTAGTGGACGAGCATCTTGCGCAGCACGGCCTTCGCCGCCTCCCGGTCCTCCGAGATGCAGGTCGGGATCATGTTGGCGATCGAGAAGGCCTCGTCCCGGCGCTTGGCGTCGGGCAGCGCCGCGAGGCTCGCACCCATGTGCGAGCGCGAGGCGTTGGCGAAGACGACGCCGTCGCCGATCTCGCCGGCGAGCCGCACCATGTTCTGCCGGAGCGCGGCGAGCACCACCGGCGCCAGCGGTCCGAGCCCTTCGCTGGCGCGGTACTTCTCGACGAAGGCGCGCATGTCGGCGAGCGGCTTGCCGGGCGTCACGCCCATGCGGACATGGCTCGGCGCGTGGCTCACCCCGACGCCGAGCCGGAAGCGTCCGCCCGACACCTCGTGAATGAACGCTGCACTCTGCGCGAAGTCGGTGACGGTCCGCATGTAGATGGGCGCGATCGAGGTCGCGAACGGGATGCGCTCGGTGGTGAGCGCCAGGGCTTCGGCGAGCGCCACGTTCGAGAACATGCTCGGCGACCAGATGCCGGTGAAGCCGGCGTCCTCGATGACGCGCGCGGCCTCGAGTGTCGCGCGCCGCCGTCCCGGGACGGCGACGAGGCTGATGGCAGGCATTTGATCGGGCATGGGTGAACCCCTGTTGTCTTCGGATGGTATGCCGGCGCGAGATCGGGTGCCGTCAGGCGTCGGCGATCGCCGGCAGGCGTCGTGCGAGCCGGGCGGCCTCGCCGACCATGCCTTCGATCAGATCCTTCACGGTCGGCACGTCCCGGATCATGCCCGCGATCTGCCCCGCAGCCGATTGTCGCCGCAGCGGCTTTTCCTCGTTGCGCGAGGCGCGAACGGCCCGCATCAATTCCGTGACCTCGGCTTCGGGCGCATGCCGCGCCAACGCCTCCTCGTAAGCCGCGATCTCGGGTGTGCGAATGCACCGCACCGTTGCGCCGGTCATGGAGCGGGTGACGAGCGTATCGGTCTCGCGCATGGCGACGAGCTGTTCCTGGCCCCACGCGTTCATGTCGGATTCGACCGTCGCCATGAACCGCGTCCCCATCTGGATGCCGCTGGCGCCGAGCGCGAACGCCGCCAGCATGCCGCGCGCGTCTCCGATGCCGCCGCCCGCCACGACCGGGATGCGCACCGCATCGACCACCATCGGAACGAGCGGCATCGTGGCGACGGTGCCCACGTGCCCGCCGGCCTCCGTCCCGGACGCGACCACCGCGTCGACGCCCTCGCCCTCCATGCGCCGCGCGTGCTCGACGGTCGGGATCACCGAGACGACCTTGATGCCCGCGTCCTTGAGCTTGCGCACGGCCTCCTCGCCGGGATCAGCGCGCCCCGTGGTCACGATGGGGACGCCGAGCTCGATGCAGGTCCCGACGCACCGCTCCGTGATGCCGCGCCCCATCGGCATGATGTTGACGCCGAAGGGCCGGCTCGTCCGCTCGCGCACCGCCGCGATGTCGGACCTGAGCTTTCCGTCTGTACCCCCGAATGTCGGCAGCACACCGAGGCCGCCTGCTTCCGAGACGGCGGCGACGAGGTCCACGCCGCCGCCCCCCTGCATTGCGCCTTGCAGGATCGGATAGCGGATCGACAGGAGATCGCAGATGGCCGTGTGGAACATGGCGTCGTCCTCCGGCTCAGGCCTTGGTGCCGAAGATCCGGCTGAGGGAGCCGGGAATGAACTCCTCGACGCGGATATCCTTGAAGCCGGCCGCCTCGAAATAGCCGATGACGTCGGCTTCCGAGTGCGCGAGGCCCTCCGACTCCGAGATCGCCTGTCCGAGACCCCAGTAGGCCGGCCCCCAAGGTCCGGTCCGCTCGTCGTTGGTGGTCTCGCCGATGAGGTGCATCTGTCCGCCGGAGAGCAGCGCGGCATGCGTCTTGGCGATCACCGAGGCGATGACCTCGCGGCTGTACATCGGCAGGTTGGACGCCATGATGGCGACGTCGCAATCGGTCGGGAACGGGTCGGTGACGAAATTGCAGGGCGTCGCCGTCACGCGGTCAGCAACGCCGTTCTCGGCGAGGAATTCGCGCGCCACGGTGCAGACGGGCGCGAGATCGAGCACCTCGCCCCGGATGTGGGCGTGCGCCTTGGCGGCCTGGATGCAATAGGCGCCCGATCCGCCGCCGATATCCATGATCTTGGCGCGGCCCGAGAGGTCTACCTGGCGCACGAAGCGACGCCCCGCGCCCATGCCGATCGAGTAGGTGGCCTTGTGATAGCGGCGCGCGTCCTCGACCGTGAAGTCGCCGATCGAACCCATGCGTTTGAGGCGTGGCACCCTGAGGTGCTCCGCGAGCCGGCCCCACTCGTTCCACTGCGGCTTCGTGAAGGTGATCCATGGCCCCATGTAGCCGGCTTCGCCCTCGACCAGGAACCGCTCGACGTCGGCGGCGTTCCGGAAGCGCCCGCCCGCTTTCTCGACGAGACCGGCCGCCGCCAGCAGCACGACGAGCCGCTCCGCGTTGGTCGGCAGGATGCCGACGGCGCGCGCGATTTCGTCGAACGTCCCGGCTCCCTTGGCAATGGCCGTGAAGACGCCGAGTTCGACGGCGGCCATCAGGGCCGCGGATTGGCCATAGGACTGGGCGATGTTCTGCAATCTCACGGTTGTCACCGTGGGGCGTTCGGGCTGCGTCGTCATGGGCCGTCTCCTCGTTTGTTGACGTGATTGTTTCCCACCTCCCCGACCAGTGCAATGCTGAGGCGCAATCGCCCGGCCTGAACACGCAACGGACGCCAACAAGACCACCGGAGGAACGGCATGACGACTTTTGTTCTCATTCACGGCGCCTATCAGGGCGGATGGATCTGGCAACGCGTGGCTGCCCGGTTGCGCGCCGCCGGACACGCCGTCTACGCCCCGACCCTCGACGGGTGCGCCGAGCGGCGCGGCAGCCTGCGTCCCGGCATCACCACCGAGACCCACGGTGACGAGATCGCCCAGCTGTTGCATTTCGAGGACCTCCGCGACGTGGTCCTGGTCGGCACGTCGAGCGGCGGCATGGTGATGGCCGCCGCCGCCGAGCGCGCGCCCGAGCGCGTCGCCCGTGTCGTCTTTGCCGACGCACTCGCGCTTTTCGACGGTGAGAAGATCAGGGACTTCGTCAAGCAGCCAGCCGCCATCAATACCGATCTGGGTCTCGGCCCCTCCGTCGAGGACGCGACCAACCGGCTGTTCGCCGGCCTCGACGAGACGACGAAGCAGTGGGCGGCCGCGCGCATGACGCTGCATCCCCATGCCGTGTTCCATCAACCTGTGAAGCTGCAACGCTTCTGGGACATGCCCTGGAAAGCCTCGGTGCTCTACTGCTCCGGCGCCCCCAATCCCGGCGAGGCGCACATCCGGCGCGCGCACGAGCGCCTCGGCGGTCGCTGGCACGTGATCCCGACGGGGCACTATCCGATGCTGTCGACGCCGGACGAGTTGACGGCGTTCATCCTCGCCGAATAGCCGTGTTATTCATCGATCCTGCAATCAGGGGGCGGGGAAGAGTTGGCGGCGGCAAGCATCAACTACGAGGCCTACACGGATGCGATGCTGGTGCTGGGCACTGCCGGCATCGTCGTGCCCGTGGTCCGTCGTTTCGGCATCAGCCCGGTCCTCGGCTATCTGGTGGCCGGCGCGGTGCTCGGCCCGCTGGGGCTCGGCACGTTCAAGGCCGAGTTTCCGGTTCTCCGCTGGCTGACCGTCGTCGAAGCCGACAACGTGGCGGTCATCGCCGAGTTCGGTGTGGTCTTTCTTCTGTTCCTGATCGGCCTCGAACTCTCCTTCGAGCGCCTGAAGACGATGCGCCGCCTCGTCTTCGGCCTTGGCGGCATGCAGGTCGCGCTCACCTCGCTGGTCCTCTATGCGGGCCTTCTCGCCCTGGGACAGAAGCCCGCGGCCGCCGTCGTTCTGGCGCTGAGCCTGGCGCTGTCGTCGACCGCAATCGTGCTCGAATTGCTCTCGCAGCAGCGTCGCCTCGCCACCGGCGCGGGCCGCGCGAGCTTCTCCATCCTGCTGGCGCAGGACCTCGCGGTCATTCCGCTGTTCCTGCTGATCGCCATTCTCTCGGCGAGCGGCAACGGTTCCGTGATGGTCGGCCTCTTCGTGGCCTTGCTTCAGGCCGGGCTGGCGATCGCCGTCATCTACCTGTTGGGCCGCTATCTGTTGCGCCCGATCCTGCACAGCGTCGCCGGCACAGGTTCGACGGAGCTCTTCATCGCCGCCATCCTGTTCATCATCCTGGGCGCGGGGCTGGTGGCGTCGCTTGCCGGCCTGTCGATGGCGCTCGGGGCCTTCCTCGCGGGACTGATCCTCGCCGAGACCGAATTCAGGAAGACCGTCGAGACGTTGATCGAGCCGTTCAAGGCGCTGCTGCTCGGCGTCTTCTTCTTCACGATCGGCATGCGCATCGACGTGCGCGAGTTGATCGCAAATCCCCTCGCCATTGGAGCGGCGGTGGCCGTACTTCTCGTGCTGAAGGCGTCCATCATTGTCCTCGTGGCGCGCCTCTACCGCATCCCCAGACCGGCCGCGATCGAGACGGGCCTGACGCTGGCGCCGGGCGGTGAGTTCGCCTTCGTCGGCATCGGGCTTGCAACCGCGGCGGGCCTGATCGGGGCGCGAGATGCGAGCTTCGTGCTGGCCGTCACGTCACTCGGCATGGCCCTCATTCCGGGCCTCAACGCACTCGGTCGCCACTTCGCCGGCAAATTGACGGAACCCGTCTGGCACGAGCCCCCGGAACCACCCGGTGCCGAGCGGGGCCATACGATCGTCGTCGGCTTCGGACGCATGGGCCGGACCGTCGCCGACATGTTGGGTCGCCACAACGAAATCTATCTTGCGACCGACAGCAGCGCGTCGACCGTGTCCGCCGAACGCAAGGCCGGCAGACCGGTCTATTTCGGCGACGCCACGCAGCCGGGCTTTCTGGATCGCTGCGGGCTCGAGCATGCCAAGGCCGTCGTCGTCACTATCCACGATCGCGCCGCGATCGATCGCATCGTGGAAGCGGTGCGAGCGTCGCGCCCGGACGTCACGATCGTCGCCCGCGCCAGGGACGCCGAGCACGCGCGCCACCTCTACGCCATCGGCGTCACGGACGCGGTGCCCGAGACCATCGAGGCGAGCCTGCAGCTGTCGGAGGCGGCCCTCGTCGGCATCGGGCTTGCCACGGGCCCCGTCATCGCCTCGATCCACGAGCGTCGCGACGAGTTCCGGCACGAACTGCAGAAGGCGATGGGTACGAGCCGGCGCAACGGCATCCGTGCGCTCCGCAAAAGCAGCCGCCGGCCTGATCAGCCGCCGCCCGGCTGAGCGCGCGGCCTGACGACGAGGCCCCAGACGAGCGCGAGCAGCACATAGAAGTGCCGCCAGTGGTCGGTGTCGATGACGATGCCCTCGACCACGGTCGCGACGAACGCCGCGTAGGCGACGAGCAGGATCGGCCGGGCGGGCGTCGGACGCGCCACGGCGGCGAGGCCCACGACGAGGGTCGACAGGACGGCCGCGAGATAGAACAGGCCGCCGAGCCAGCCGGCATTGAGGAACATCGAGAGATAGACGTTGTGGACGTCTTCCGGGTGAAAGTGTTCCGCGAACTGCTTGGCGCCGAGGCCCAGCGGATTGGCGAGCATCAAGCCGAAGGCCTTCTCCTGACCACCGAATCGGCCTTCCGGCCCGACATCGTAGCCCTGCGTCAGCGCTGAGCGCTCGGCAAGAAGCTTCGCCACCTCGTCGATCTGCAGCGCCGCGACGATCGTCGCCGTGCCGAGCGCGACCCCGAGGAGGGCGATGGCAATGAGCCGTGCGCGCTGGGCCGGCGTGGCCAGCGTGACCAGCGAGAGGAGGCCGAAGATCGCGATCCCGAGCGCGAGATTGATCCATGCCCCGCGCGAGAAGCTGAGCAGCAGCGCCAGCGTGAGAAGCCCCGCTGCCCCGATGTCGAGCGCGAGCCAACGCGACTCGCGATGCAGGATGCGATGCGCGAGGAAAAGGATCGGTGGCACCAGGAATGCGCCGAAGACGTTCGGGTCCTTGAACGTGCCGGCCGCCCGGCCGAAGCGCGTGAAGAGATCGAAGGCCCCGGGTGCGAGACGGAAATAGCCGGCGAGGCCGGCGACGGCCGCGATCAGGGCTGCCAGCACCCAGCCCCTGAGCACGATGCGGCCGTTCGTCACCGGATCGTTGGCGATGTAGGCCGCGAGCACGAAGAACGAGGCGTAGAGATAGAACGAGATCGCGGTGTGCCGGGCCGAATCCCCCGCGTCGAGCGACATGCCCGACGCGACCAGCGCGCCGGCCCCGCACACGAGCCAGAGAAGGAGCTGCAACACCAGTCCCGGCGAGGACCGCTGCAGGCCCGCCACCGGCAGCAGCACGACGAGCCCCATCATCAGGAGATCGATGGGCGCCGGCTCGCTGAACACCACGCCTGAAGCCGCCATCGCCCAGTAGACGGCGAACGCGCCGAGCGTCGAGAGGCTGACGGTGAGACCGCCACGCGCCGTCCCGTGTCCGCCCGCGAACGCGATCGGAAGGGGGCTGGCGGCAAGTGGCGGCGCGGCGGACGTCATGGTCTCCCGGCTCTCAGTAGGCGTTGTCGGTCTTGAGCAGCGCCAGCGGCGTCCGCGCAAGGATCATGATGTCGAGGAGCAGCGACCAGTTCTCGATGTATTCGAGATCGGACTGGATGCGGCCCTCGAGCTTCTCCGTCGTATCGGTTTCCCCGCGCCAGCCGCGGATCTGCGCCAGTCCCGTGATGCCGGGCTTCACCTTGTGGCGCGCGAAGTAGCCGTCGATGACGTCGTGATAGAGCCGGTCGGCGGCCTTGGCATGGAGCGCATGCGGGCGCGGACCGACGAGCGACAGCGATCCGCCGAGCACGTTGAAGAGCTGCGGCAACTCGTCGAGCGAGGTCTTGCGGATGAAGCGCCCGACGCGGGTGACGCGCGGATCGCCTTTGGTCACGAGCTTCGCGGCCGTCTGGTCGCTCGCCTCGACATACATCGAGCGGAACTTCCAGACGTCGATCAGTTCGTTGTTGAAACCGAGCCGCTTCTGGCGAAAGAGGATCGGACCGCGGCTGTCGAGCTTCACGGCGAGCGCCACCGCCGCCATCACGGGCGCGAGCAGGACGATGGCGAGGCCCGCGACGATCCGATCGAACACGGCCTTCACGACACGATCGAGATCGCCGAGCGGCCTGTCGACCACGTCGAGCAGCGGCACCGAGCCGACATGACTGTAGGTGCGCGGCCGGAACTTGATGCCGCTGGCATGGGCTGCGAGCCGGATGTCGATCGGCAGCACCCAAAGCTTCTTCATGACATCCAGAAGCCGGCGTTCCGCCGTCAGCGGCAGCGACAGGATCAGGAGATCGATCTCGTTCTGGCGGCAGAACGCGACGAGCTGATCCACATTGCCGAGCAGGGGATAGCCCTTGAGGCTCGCGGGCACTCGGTCCTCGCCGCGGTCGTCGAACAGCCCCGCGATACGCACGTCGCTGTCGGGATCGGTCTCGAGCCGCTTGACGAGCGCCGCGCCGGCTTCGCCCGCGCCGAACACGACGGCACGGCGCGACAGCCGGCCCGCCTCCGCCAGTCGCCGAAGGACGAGCCGCGCGCCGAACCTGACAACCAGCGCGCCGGCGAGTCCGCTGACCGCCCAGAGCAGCAGCCAGCCACGCGAGAAGTCGGCGCCGGACTTGAAGAGAAAGATCGCCGCGACGAGGACGCCGAGCGTCATGAGCCAGGCTCCGGCGAGCGGCGCGAGGGCTCGGAGCGGAGCGAGCAGCCGTGCGGCGGAATAAAGCTGCAGACGATCGGCCGCGAGCACCGCACCGAGGGCCGTTGCCGCGATGACGACCAGATAGCGCGCGTCGGCGACGGCATCCGCCCGATCGACCCAGAGCGCTGCCGTTACCATGCCGGTGAACGCGAGCACGAGGAACTCGCAGCCCCCCGCGATCGTGGTGATCAGCAGCGGTGAGATGCGGCGGCTGCGCCCGGGACGTGCTCGCTGACCCGCCGCCGGCTGCCGCTCGGGCGCATGATGCTCGTCGAATTGGGCGATGGAGATCGGGGCTTGCAGCATGGGCGTGCGCCTCATCCGGGAACGTCGACTGGGTTGCCGGACGAGGAGCACGGAGCGTGCCAGTTTAACCAATGTCCGTGACGGCGGGAGATGCCGTCGGATCCGGACCGGAGTGTTAATGTCGTGTCCCGTTCTGGGACGTGTCGCGGCGAGACGCTTGGACACGACCCATCCCGATCAGGCAGCGTGGCCGGCGCCGCGCGCCGGGACGGTGAACGGTTGCGAGAGCGTGCCGCGTGCCACGGCGTAGGCATCGAGCACCCCGTCCGCCATCACGCCGACCGAAAAGCGCGCGGCGATCCGGGCCTGCAGCGCGAGCGCGATCCTGAGGCTCTCTTCCGGCCGATCGAGGCATTCGAGCATCCGCTCCGCAAGAGCGGCCGCGTCGCCGGGTGCGACCAGTCGCGTGCCGGTGCCCTCCACGATCTCCCCGACGCCGCCCACATCCGTCGCCACGAGGGGCAGTCCCGCGCCTCCAGCTTCGATCGCGACGTAAGGCAGGCTTTCGGCCCGCGACGGCATGACGAGGACACGACCCAGCCGGAAGGCGTCGCCAGCGGGCATGGCGCCGGCGAACCGCACGGACGTCTCGACGCCGCGTTCGCGCGCGAGCGCGCGGAATGCCCCCTCGTCGGGCCCCGCGCCGACGATTATCGCCGTGACGGCCCGACCCATGGCCTGGATCGCGGCCACGGCCTCGATTAGCACGTCGACACCCTTCAGCTGGCGCAACTCCCCGATGAAGAGGAAATCCGCGGCGCCCGCCGAGTGCTCGACCGTCCGGATTTCGTCGTCGCCGATGCCATTGTGGACGATCCGCGTAAGGCAATCCGGCGTGCCGACGTGAGCGGCATAGACGCGCGCGGCGTAGGCACTTTCGAATAGGAGCCCGTCGGTGACCCGGCCGAGGCGTTGCTCGAGTGCCATGAAGACGCGCCCCTTGAGGCTGTTCGGCGCGTAATGCAGGCTTCCGCCGTGCGGCGTATAGATGCTGGCGACCGGCAGACCGCGTCGCTTCAGCATCGAGCCGGCGAGCCGCCCATAGGCGCCGCCCTTGGCTCCGTGCCCGTGCAGGATGTCGATACGCATCGCGGCGGCGAGGCGGCGGGTCGCCGCGACGGCGGCGGCGTCGTCGAGCCCGATATCGCGCGGCATCGCGATGCGCTCGAGGCCGAGCGCAAGATGGGGGACGAGGGCATCGAGCCGCGACGCCGTCAGCGGGTCGCTCGCCTGCACGTCGCAGAGAACGCCGACGAGATGCCCGCGCTGCGATTGAGCGACGGCAAGATCACGCACATGGCGGAACAGCCCGCCGACGGGCGCGCGCAGACAGTGGAGGATACGCAACCTGATCACGCGACAGCATTCCGTTCAACGGGCCCTCCCCTAGAGGAAGCGCTCGTAAACGAGGAGCGTATCGCCCGGCTGCACCACATAGTCGTCGGGAACTTCGAGTTTCTCGACGAGACCATTGATACGCCGGCTGATCTGAATTTTGCGTTGATTGGCGCGCTCGGAATAACCCCCGGCGATCGCGACCGCGCTTCTGACGGTCATGCCGCTGACGTAGGGATATTGTCCGGCACTGCGCACTTCCCCCAGAATGAAGAACGGCCGCGCCTGCGCGACGTCGATCGTGACTTCGGGGTCCTTGACGTACTTCGCTCCGAGCCTCGCCTTGATCCGGCTCTCCAGCGCATAGGTCGTGAGGCCGCGCGCCGGGACGCGGCCGATCAGGGGCACGCTGATCGCGCCGCCATGGTCGACCGTATAGAGACGCGACAGGTTCGGCTGCCCGTAAACGAACACGCGAATTCGATCGCCGCTGTCCAGAAGATACGGCCCATCGCTGTCGGCGACCGCCTGCGGTCCCCGCAAGCTGACCGGCACGATGGTCGGCTCGCTGATGACGTCTGCCGGACCATCCGCGCTGACGGTGGCCTCCCAACCCTCATGGCCTTCGCCATGCGGTGTGACGATCGTCGCCCAGTGGTTGATGTGCGCGCAACCCTGCAGGCCTACCGCCAGAAGAAGCGCAGCGGCAACGGAACGCCACGACATTGAGACATCCTCTACATGACAACTACCCCTCGACGGTACTGCTCACCGGTTAAAAAATTCTGAGGCGGCGTGCCGCTTCGGACCGTTTAAGGGAATAGTTACGGCCACCTGTTGAAATCCGGGACAGTCAGAAACACCGCGCTGAGTGTTAGCGCGCGGGCCTGGGTTCCGGGAAACACCATGACCACCAGTTCTCCGAGTGCGGGCGCTGAGATCGACGTTGCGATGCTGCCGTCGGTCCTGCGGCGCGCGATGCTGCCGCTGCTGCTGGTTTCGGCGCTCGTCGGAGGCATCGTCTACGGAGCGCTCCTGACGGTCCCGTCGCACTTCACCTCGGAAGCCCAGATCCGCATTGGTGGCTCAAGTGGCATCGGCGACGCCGCCTCCCGTGCCGACCGCGAAGCGATCGCCAGCCGCGTCCAGGAATTGCGTTCGCCCGATCTCGCCCGCAAGCTCATCGACGAGTTGAAGCTGAACCGGCGTCCCGAGTTCAATTCCGCGCTCGACAACGGCGGTCTCGCCGGTGGTGTGCTGCGCCTCGTCGGCTTGGCGGGCCCGCGTCCCGGTGAGACGGAGGAAGAGCGCGTGCTTGCGGCCTACGATCGCGCGCTGCAGGTCTATCAGGTCAAGGACACCCGGGTCATCACGCTCGCCTTCACCGCCCGCGACGGCGATCTGGCGGCCAAGGCGGCGAACCGTCTGATCGAGCTTTATCAGCAGTGGCTACGCGAGCAGGGCGTCAGCGAAACGACCGACGCCAATGCTTGGCTGCTGCCCGAAATCGAGAAGCGCACCCGCGAACTCTCCACGGCGGAATCCGAGGTCGAGCGTTTCCGCACGTCGGCCAATCTCTTTCGTGGCGGCACCGGACAGGCAAGTGGTCTCGCCGAGCAGCAGTTGACCGATCTGACAGCCGAGCTGAACCGGGCCCGCGCCCAACGCAGCGAGGCCGAGGCACGTGCCGCCGCCGCCCGTGAACTCATGAACAAGGGCACGCCCGACGCCATTCCCGATGTGCAGAAGTCGCCCGTGATCCAGGGCCTCATCGCCGAGCGCGTACGCGCCGAGCGTGACCTCGCAGAAGCCTCGTCGCAGCTGCTGCCCGCGCATCCGCGCATGAAGCAGTTGACGGCCAATGTGAACGATATCCGTCGACATGTTCAACGCGAGGCACGCACCATCGTCGACGGTCTCGAGCGTGAGACGAAGGCGCTGGCGTTGCGTGAGGAACTGGCCTCCCGGGCGCTCGATGATGCCAAGTCCCGCCTCGGCGACAAGGCTGGCGATCGCGTCCGTCTGGCCCAGCTCGAGGACGACGCCCGCGCCAAGCGTCGCGAACTCGACGGCCTCCGCGAGCGCTTCGAGGCCGCGCGCTCCCGGGGGACGGTGAAGGCCGTCCCCGTCGAGGTGCAGGTGATTGCGACCGCACTGCCGTCGAGCCGCCCGGCGTGGCCGAAACGGGCACAGATGGCGATGCTCGCGGCCCTCGCGACGTTCGTGCTCGGTCTTTCGCTCGTCCTGCTACGTGCCATCCTCGGTGCCGCGCGCGCGCCCGACGTGAGGACGGCCGGTCGACGGGAGCCGCGCCCCGTAGCCGATGCGTCCCCGGCGATTTCCGAGCCTCGCTTGGATACGATTGCCGCGCCCGCGACCGAGCCGACCCGGCATATCGAGCGCGGTCTCGCCGCGGCGTTTTCGCGTCGACGCGAACCGACAGGAGTGGCGCAACCGACTCCGGAACCGTCCGAGACGACGGCCATTGTCACGCGCCTCCTCGCCAATTCCGATGGCAAGAGCGGCTATCGCACGATCATCGTCGGGAGCGAGCCGACCATCGCGGCGTATGGTGAGGCCGTTTCGATCGCGACGGCATTGTCGGCGCGTGGCCGGGACGTGGTGCTCGTGGAATGCAGCGCGGACGGCCAGGGCCTCGCCGCCATGCTCGACGTCCGTGCGTCGCCGGGCTTCGCCGAACTGCTCACCGGCACAGCGTCCTTCGAAGATGTGATCGCGACCGTGGCTGCGAGCTCGCTTCACGTCATCCCGGCAGGGCGTCGCAACGCTGGAGCCGAGTTCGACGCAAATCGCCTCAACCTGACCCTCGATGCGCTTGATGAGGCCTACGGCGACGTTGTCATAACAGGCAGTCACACCGATGTGCGCGCCTTGTTCGAGGCGATCGAGGGACGTATCGACGCCGGCGTGCTGGTGACCGCTGCATCCGCCGAGGGGGGTGATGATGGCGATGGACGCTTCCTCGGCTTCGAGGTGTCCGAGATCGACGTCCTTCGTCTTGATCATTCCCGGGGAGACGTGGCCGGGCGTCGGCCCACGGGAGTGGACCGGGCATTGTCAGGCGCCGTCGGCGCAGCTTAGCCACGGGTAACCGAAGCCTGCCCACGCCCGTTCCGGGGTGAGCAAATGAAAACGGCGGCTCCGGCGGAGCCGCCGTCTTGATTATGGGCAGCGGGCGTCACGCCTGCGTCAGGCCTGCGTCTTCTTGCGTCGAACAGTGGCGCGCACGACCGTCGGCGTCGTCTCGCCGCCGAGGCTGGCGCCAGTCTCCGTTTCCGATCTGATCACCGGCGGAACGACGGGTGCGATCGGCGTGGACCCGGACGTCTGACGCGGCTCGAAACGGGACTCGGGCCCCTCGGCGTCGGCGTCGCTGTCGTCGTCGGATGACATCGCCGGCATCGTATCGTCTGCGTCTCGCTGCCGCCGGAAGCGCTCTTCCCGATCAGAACCGGCTGGACGTGGCGTGCGGCCGACGCGCGCGATCTGTGCCTGCAGTGTATCGATATCGATGAAGTGGTCGGCGGCACGACGCAGGTCGTCCGCGACCATGGCCGGCTGCGTTTCGATCGTCGAGATGACGGTGACGCGCTTGCCCAGTTGCTGCAGCGCGTGCACGAGGCTCGAGAAGCTCTGCTCACCGGAGAAGAGGATGATGTGGTCGGCCTTGTCGGCGAGCCGCATGGCATCGACGGCGAGTTCGACATCCATGCTCGTGCGGAAGCGGCGCCGACCGGTGGAGTCGGTGTAGCCCCGCGCTGGCTTGGTGACCATCGTGTAGCCGTTGTAGTCGAGCCAGTCTGCCAAGGGCCTGAAAGTCGAGAATTCCTGATCCTCGACGATGGCCGTATAGTAAAGCACGCGGATCAAGTGGCCCTGGTTCCGCAGGTGCTCGAGCAACTTGCGGTAATCGATTTCGAAACCGAGGGCGCGCACCGTTGCGTGCAAATTCGGCCCATCGATGAAGGCGAAGGTGCGCTCGCCGCGATGATTAGTCAATTTCAGAATCCCTTTACGTGAGAACAGAAAGCGGGTCCTATAGAGCACGGGGCGGCATACGACAATACTATAACAGCAAGTCAGCTTTGCACTTTCTGGGCACGCTCACGGACAGTCTGCGGTGCTGCCCAAGCCCGCCCACACAGGCGCCTCAGCAGTCGATCAAAACTGGTACTTCCATCATATGTGGGGTCAGATCGTATCTGGCAACAGGGCATTGGCAGATGACTTGTTCGGAAAATGCCGGCAATCGACGCTGTCGGATGGCGTTCGAGGTGTCGTTTGTGGCAGGAGTTCGCAGGTGACGGCCGTGCTCCGTCTCGAGATCCCGACAAGGGGGCGGCGGGGCAGCGGATCTGTCACTTGCTGGCGACGATGTGTTAACGCTATTGCCACTTCGCCGGCTCGACGGTGGGCTTCCGGCGGCCCTGCGGCAGGAAAATTGGATGGCCGGGGGTGGCTAACCAGCAGAATTCCAGGAAAGTTGCACCCGCGATGAGGTTGTCCGTCGTTTCCTGTCTGAAAGCTATCCTCACTGGGCTCTACGTCACGCGCCTGGACCGGGCAATGGCGGGCCTGACGTCCGGTGTCGGCGTCGTCTTCATGCTGCATCGCGTCCGGCCGGCGGAAATGGCAGCCAAGGGGCCGAACCGGATTCTCGAGGTGACGCCCGAGTTTTTGGACGAGACCATCGTGCTGACGCGCCGGCTCGGCTACGACATCGTCTCTCTCGATGAGGCCCATGCGCGGCTGAAGGGGGGCGAGTTCGATCGGCCGTTCGCCTGCTTTACGCTTGATGACGGCTATCGCGACAACCGCGATCACGCTCTGCCGGTGTTCCAGCGCCATAAGGCGCCCTTCGCCGTTTTCGTCCCGTCCGATTTCGCGGACGGCCGCGGCGATCTCTGGTGGGTCAAGCTTGAGGCTGTGATCGAGGCACTCGATCATGTCGATGTGCGTCTGGACGGTGTGCACCATCGGCTGCCGGCGTCGACGCGCGATCAGAAGGATGCCGCGTTCTCACGCATCTATTGGTGGCTGCGCGCGATTCCGGAACAGGCCGCGCGTGACTTCGTCGCCGAACTTGTCGCACGCACGGGCCTCGACCTGTCGAGCCTTTGCACCGAATTGATCCTGTCGTGGGGTGAACTGCGGGACATGGCCCGCGATCCGCTCGTCACCATCGGCGCCCATACCCGCCGTCATCTGGCGCTCGCCAAGCTCTCGCGCGCCGAGGCTGTGCTCGAGATCGCGGAGGGCCATGCCCGCCTCGAGAAGGAACTGGGGCGCAAGATCCATCATTTCAGCTACCCTTACGGCGACGAAACCAGCGCCGGCCCCCGCGACTTCGAGATCGTCCGCGAGGCCGGCTTTCGCACCGCCGTCACGACGCGGAAGGGGATACTGCAGGCAACCGACAGCGCGTCCCCGTTCGGTCTGTGCCGTTTGTCCCTGAACGGCGACTACCAGAAGGCGCGCTACGTCCAGGTCTTGATGTCCGGCCTGCCGTTCGCGATACTGAACAGCGCCCGTCGCCTGCGCCCGACGCGGGGTTGGATTCCCGGCCTCACCCGTTCGGGGCGCTCGCGCGTCGCGCATACATCCAGCTGACGATCACCCCCGCGACGGGCACCCACGCCAGGCCGGCGACCGCGTAGTAGAGAAATTGCACCAGACCGCCGGCATCCGGCAGCACAGCTGCAGCGAGCAGCATGGCGGCGAACACGTAGATTGTGAGGAACACGACGAGCGCCATCGTCCCGAGGAGGGCGCGGGTCGTGGGCCGCTGCGACTGGGAGGCAGACATTTGAATCCTTTTCGCATGGCGCGACGGTGGTTGGTCGTGTCCTGAGTAGCCTGTGTTGGCGGTCTCGGACCAGTGCCCGCGCGATTTGACGCGTCTCGGAAGAATCCGGGGCCGTGCGACCGAGTGTACGGGAGTGGGTCTCCCCCGCGATGTGCCGGAGGCACAAGGGCGATCGGGGCGGCCTCCAGCACATGACGTTCGGGACGAGGCTCGACGTCATCGACGGAGCGTCCCGCAGAACCAACCGGGCCTCTCGACCCGTAACACATCGCTAGCAGCATTCCATGGCGATCTCATGTCGATCGCTGCCGCGCCATCGCAACGCATTGCAGGTGGCGTCTGACGGACCTAGGTCGAGGCATCGACCGTCGCGAAGGAGTTGCGAGTGGCTTTTGCCGGAACGGACACGCCGCGCCATGCCGCGGGCGATGCTACGGATACGCGGGCCCTGGAGATCTGGCTGATCGTGGTGGCCGCCATGGTGGCCCTGACGGCCGTCGTCGGTGCGGCCACCCGCCTCACGGGCTCGGGCCTCTCGATCACGGAGTGGCAACCGATCATGGGTGTGATCCCGCCGCTCTCCGACGCCGACTGGCAGGACGCCTTCGCGAAATACAAGCAGATCCCGCAATACATCGAAGTCAACCGCGGCATGAGTCTGGCGGCGTTCAAATCGATCTTCTGGTGGGAATGGGCGCACCGGCTGATCGCGCGCGCCATCGGCGTCGTCTTCCTGGTGCCGTTTCTGGTCTTCCTCGCGACGCGTCGCATTCCGGGCTGGCTCGCGCCCCGCCTCGTGGCGCTGTTCCTGCTGGGCGGCCTCCAGGGCGGCATCGGCTGGCTGATGGTCCAGTCCGGCCTCGTCGGCCGCGTCGATGTGAACCCGCTGAAACTCGCCCTCCATCTCGGCTGCGCTGTTCTGATCTTCGCGCTGATCATCTGGACCGCCCTCGAACTCCACGGGCGACGGCACCCTTCGCGGATCAGGCTGGCGACTGTGACGTCGGGCCACGTGTGGCTCGCGACGGGTCTCGTGGCGCTCATCTATCTCCAGGTGATCTCCGGGGCGCTCGTCGCAGGGCACAAGGCGGGCCTGACTTACAACACATGGCCCCTGATGGATGGCCGCTTCGTTCCGGACGGTGTGCTGCGGTTCTCGCCGTGGTGGTCCAACATTTTCCAGAACATCGCGACGGTACAGTTCAATCATCGCATGCTCGCCTATCTGATCGTTGGGCTCGGGCTCTGGCAGGCTCTCCGCCTGGCGCGGACGGCCGACGACGAGCGGGTCCGCCGGTCCTCGGCCTGGCTTGCGGTGGGTCTCCTCGCCCAGATGGGTCTCGGCATCTGGACATTGCTCGCCTGGGTGCCCTTGTCGCTCGGCGTCGCCCATCAGGCGGGCGCCCTCGCCGTCCTCGCCGTCGCGCTGTGGCACCTGCACGCGGTGCGAAACGCCCGCATGCAGTGATGCGGCTTGGCGTCGCGGCATTGCTTGTTTATCGTGTCGTCAACCGCCCTCGAGAGCGGATCGGAGGACGCCATGAACGACCACACCACCATCGCAGGTCTGGACGTCAGACCCTTGGCTGGAGCCTGCGGCGCCGAAATCCTCGGCATCGATCTCTCCCAGCGGCTGAGTGACGAGAGCGTCGCCGGGATTCGCCGCGCGCTGCTCGAGCATTGCGTCGTCTTTTTCAGGGACCAGACGCTGACGGTCGAGCAGCACAAGGCGCTGGCCCGTCGCTTCGGCGAGATCTTCATTCACCCGAACTACAAGGGCACGGGCCCCGATCCTGAAATCGTCGAGATCCGTCGCGAGCCGGGCGACAAGCGCATCGTCGGGGAGGAGTGGCATTCCGATACGACGATGATGGAAGAGCCGCCCATGGGCGCCATCCTCTACGCCCTCGACGTCCCCGCTTACGGCGGCGACACGCTGTTCGCCAATCAGTATGCCGCCTACGAGGCGCTCTCCCCGGGCATGCAGCGCATGATCGGCGGTCTCAGGGCCTATCACACGGATCGGAAGGTGGCGGGCCCCCGGGCGAACAACAACGCCTTTCGCTCGACGAAGGTGCGCGAAGACGACGCCTGGCGCGAGACGGTCTCGCTGCATCCTGTCGTCGTGACGCACCCGGAGACCGGCCGCAAGCTGCTTTACGTCAATCACTCCTACACGGTCGGCTTCGAAGGCATGACCGAGGAGGAATCGAAGCCGCTCCTCGATTTCCTGCTCGCCCACGGCCATCGCCCCGAGTTCACGTGCCGGTTCCGTTGGCAGAAGGGCTCGATCGCATTCTGGGACAATCGCTCGTCGAAGCACCTCGCCGTGCACGACAGCCATCAGGCGCGCCGTCACATGCGTCGCGTTCAGATCTCTGGTACCCGCCCGGTTTGAACCGCATCGTCGCGCGGAGCGGCAGGCGGGGGTCGCCGCCGCAGCGACGAGGCGCCCGCAGGCAAACGAACCTGCGGGCGCCACCTTTTTTGCTGTGTCGCTAAGCTGCCGGCTGCAGGCGCTGCACCGGTGTCGAGAGCGAGCCGGCCCGGGCGAGGAACGGCGCCACCGGGTGTGCGGCCCCGAACATGAACCGGTTGTGCGCCATCTCCCGCCAGTAGCTGCCCATCAGATGATGATTGCGCTGTGGCCGTTCGATGCGCCCGTCGAGGATATCGAGCTTGTAGGCCACGGCCTCGCGGATCTCGTCGGCGGTGTTGGGCACGATGGCGTAGCCCTTCCGATGCGTCACGACGTTGTTGATCAGATAGCCCTGGATCGGCTGCCGGTAGGTCTCGCCGAACGACAGGATACGCCCGCTGCGCCGGTCCGTGAGGCGCTTGGTGATGAAGTCGGTGTCGTCGGACCAGAGCTGCCAGTCGTTCGAGATGGCATTGACGAGAACCATCGGCCGCCCGAACGACAGGCACGCCGTGGTCAGGCCGGAGGTCGTGCCGATCACCATCCGGCTGGTTGCCAGGAGGAAGAGATCCATCGCGGTCGACTTCTGCCGGCTCACCGCATAATCGACGACGTTCTTCATCGGCTGCATCGGCCGCATGGACTTGTCGCCGAGCCGGATGACCCATCCGCCGCGGGCCGTGATCTCCTGAATGGCGGGAAGGTAGTCCTCGATCGAGGCGTTGCGGTGCGTGCTGATGCCGGTCGACGCCTCGGCATAGAACCCGCCTTCGCGCACATGCAAGCCGACGTACCACGCGTCGCGCGGCACCCCGAGCTCGGCCAGCGCCTTCTCGCCGATCGCGCGATCCCGGTCGGCGAGCGTGAGGAGTGGCGCCCGCTTCTGCTCGGCCCAGAGCACCTGTGCCCGCGCGCCGGCCCGTGTCCACGGCTCGGCTTCACCGCCTTCGGCCGGGTAGGCCATGAAGTTGTCGCCGATATAGCGCTGGTAGGGGAACAGGTCGTCGACGAGGGCCGTATCCCGGACGATCGTGTAGTGCTGATCCCAATAGGCGAGATAGTCCGCGTTCGCGACCTTCGCCTTGGGCGCGAGCACGACGAAGTTGGCGTCGGGATACATCCCGAGCTTCGCCATCTTCATGTAGATGTCGAGCAGCCCGATATGGCCGAACTGGACCACCCACTCGTAGGGGAGGAGACGCACGGGCTTTCTGTCGTCGAAGCGCGGGCCCGTGGCGGCAAGCCGGCGCGTGAGGTCAGCCGGAAGCACGAAGCCGACCGCCAGCTCTTTCTGGTAGTCGAGCATGCGCTGGTAGAACTGGAAACTCTCGTGAAAGCGGCCTTGGAGGAAAAGGTCTTCCGCGAACTGCCCCAAGTTGTCGTAGACGAGGAGCTGTCCGGCCCGCTCGAGCTCGAGCGGCTTCGGCTCATAGTTCTGGATGTCGTATCGCCCGGCATAGTTCTGGTGGGCCATCACCGTTGCCGGGACGAGCTGCACCGACCGGTGGAAGGCCAGTTTGGCGCGCACGACGTCGCCGTTGACGAGATGCGCCCGGCCGAGCATCCGATGGTCGATGTAGCTGCCGGAGTTGATCTCGATGGCCCGCCTGAGGAACGAGATCGCGCGTGGCGCATCGAGGGCGTAGAGGTGCGCCGTCCCGACCTCGTGGTTGAGGTAATGGTCCTCGAGCGGCTCGATCTCCGGCATCTCCTTCACGATGCGGTCGAAGCGCATGGTGCGGAACAGCGCCTCGAAATACATGTGGCAGCCGGGCCTCTGGCGTGCTCGAACCACGTGCCGGTGCATCAGGTTGAGCGTCCGCGCGAGCTGCAGCGAACGCTCGGTGTGGCCGGCCGCGATCTGCACGCCGAGCGTCGTGATGTGGACGAAATGCGCGACGCGGAACATGAGCCTCGAGACGAGCCGCGGTCGCACCCGCTCGAGCCGCGTCGCCGCATCGAGGTAGCGGATGCCGAGGCCCGACCGCGCGAGCCTCCAGCTCGGATCGGCGAGCGGCTTGGCGAATCGCCGGACCAGGTCTCCCTGTCGCTGCACGAGCCGGTAGAGCGACGCCAGGACAGTATCGCGCAGCCGACCCGGCAGGGCTTTCGCCCACGCCCGTACATCGCCGACGCCGAGCGCTGTCGGTAGCGCGCGGAGCCTCCTCCAGAGCCACCGCCCGGCCTTCTTCGAGATTGGCGGCAGCAACTCGTCCGCCGTGAACCGCGCCACGCGACGAAGCTGCAGGATCGCAGTCGAGATCCCCAGTGCCGTGGCCGCGGACCTCGCCACCGCCGCCGCCTGTTGGCGCAGGGAGCCTGCGGCGCGCTTCAGCCGGCCGAGCCAGCCCGTCCCCTGCGGGGTCCTCTGGGAAAGTCGCCGGGTCGCTCGGCGAATTCCGCCGAGACGCTGAAGAATGGAAGTGCGGTCAGAACGCATGCACCTGTCCGGTCAACCCGTTACTCCACAGGTCCGCGAGGCCCACGTCGATCTCGTCGGACCACTCGCCACGGTACTGTCTCTATTCGAAGAAAATGAACTCGTGATCGCCAGTGTACCCCGTCTCCTTGAAGACGAAAGCCCATTCATCCGGCGTGTGGAAAGCGCGGCACGTGAGCTGCCAGTAGAGCAGGTTCATCTTCTCGCGCTCGTTGCGGTAGGCCTCGACACACAGGTACTTGCTGCCGCGCCCGACCCGCTCGATCTCGCGCAACGCCGACCAGAGATCCTGGATGTAGAGATTGTGCAGCGTGTTGATCGACACGACGAGATCGAACGACTTGTCGGCAAACGGCAGCGTCTCGGCGCTGCCATGCACGATCTTGTCCTTCACCGACGGCATCGCATGCGCGATCCCATAGCGCGAGATGTCGAGCCCCGCCACCTCGACACCGGGCACGGCTTCGAGGAAATCGTGCAGCAGGAAGCCCTTGCCCGCGCCGACGTCGAGAATCCGCATGCCGGGCTTGATGCCGTAGGCGGCCACCATGGCGTCCGCGACCTTCCGCCAGCGGCCGTCGTACTTGTAGCCGCCGTACCCCGTCTGCCGGCTGCCGTCCCAGTAGTCGACGTCCCATTTGAGTGCCAGTTCGGCGACATCGGCCTTGTCGCGCTCGGTCACGCGGGCCAGGTAGTCGCGCTTCGTGGACTTGTGCACGAGGCTGACGAATTCGCGATAGCTCATGGCGTTGGGTCCCCACCCGAAGCAGTCCGGTGCATCGCATCGGAACGATCTGGGATCTTCCGTGCGCACGCCGTTGCCGGTGTAGGTGGCCGGGCGTGCGGGCGCAACATTGAATCCGGACACACGTCACGCCACGACCGTCGACGTTGCAGGCCGATCGCGTAAGTCAGAGTGGAATTCGATCACTACACCCTGTGGTTGATTGCGCTGGACGGTTGCCTTTGCGATCTAGACGAGCAGGTCTGCGATTGGAGGGGCGCGTGGGCATCGGCATGGCAGACGTTGTGTATCTGTCCGAGCGCGGCCACATTCCGGTCGGCGAGGGGGCAGTGCTCGACATCGGCTCCCAGAACGTCTTCAACGTCACCGTCGATGCGGTCGAAGCGTTCGCCCGGCGCCACGGCTGCGCCATGTCGCCCAGCGAGCTTCGCGACGAAGCCGAGCGCGTCAGCTATTTCTCGACGCCGCGTCCGGGTGAGCGGACGACCTACCTGTCCGAGATCTTCGACCTCGTCCCCCAGATTTTCTACACGTCCTACGATGTGTGCCCGGCTCTGCGCACCGAGATCTTCGATCTGAATACGCAGGACGTCCCCGCGCCCTACCGCAATCGCTTCGATGTGGTGCTGAACTGCGGCACGACCGAGCACGTCATCAACCAGATGAACTCGTTCCGCGTGATGCACGACGCGGTGAAGCCCGGTGGCATCGTCTTCCATCAGGTGCCGAGCGTCGGCTGGCTCGATCACGGCTATTTCACCTACCACCCGACGTTCTTCGACGATCTGGTGGCGGCCAACGACTACGAACTCGTCGACCGCTGGTTCGTTCCCGAGCGCCACATGACGCTCGATCATGCCGCAATCGACGTGCGCAGCCCCTATACGCCCCAGGTTCCGCGCAGCGTCGATCCCGCGCAGCTGCTGGTCCAGGTCCAGTGCTTCAATATCACGGTGATCGTGCGCAAGGTGCGCGACGTGCCGTTCCGCGTCGGGCTCGAACTCGCCACATCGCACGCCGGCGTCTCGGAAGAGATCGGCGAAGCCTACAAGATCGGGTGAGCGGCTGCGATCCGTGTCCAGTGAAGGCCCGCCGAACCCTTCGGCGGACCTGGAGGCGCGCGGCGGGATCTAAGGGTCGTACCCCAGTTCGATGATCAATTTCTGGAACGCCGGATCGGATAGCTTTGCCAAATTGGCCTGGCTCATCCGGCTTTTGTAGATGTCGACTTTTTCGCGCCGGCTGGACGCTGTCAGGCCGGAGCCCAGAATGCCCTTGAGGCGCTCGGCAGATGGCCTCGGACGTTCGAGGTAGGCGCAGATGCGATCCACATGCGGCGTTGCGGTGCGCTCGTCGACGATGCCACTCAGCTCGCTGTAGAGATCTTCGAACCTGATGACGCAACAGGCAGGCGAGTCGATCCACGGATAGTAGCCGTCGAGACCGGTGCGTGAGAGGGACGCGATCGAGCTGGCGATACGGCTCTCGTCGTCCGGATAGCTGGCGGCTCCCATGGTACTGGAGTAGGCGTTCCATCGGCGCATCTTCTTGTACGACGCCGAACTGTAGACGAAATCGACCCAGCTGATGACGAGATCACGCGGGTCTCGGATGATGAACAGCATCTTGTGTTCTGGTCGCTGCATCAGGGCGAGTTCCAGCATCCCGTCGTACTCGGCATGCGACGCGCAATAGTAGCCAGCCGGCAAGGCGCGTGCCCAAAGACCGCTGCCGAGCCGCCGCTCGGCATCGAACACGCCGTTGTCGGAGCGCCGTGCGAGTGAGTTCGAGTAGGTGTGGTAGCCGATGTCGGTGTGCCCGCCCAGGGCCTTGACGAGTTCAGTGATGAGGTAGGTGCCCGCCTTGGGTATCGAATTGCAGATGACGTAGGTGGGCGCGGAGCCTGGTTGTGGCCGACCGGGAAATACCGTGTCGGGTGAGGCGAGACCCGACGCTGCAGCCAGCGACAGCGCCGTTTCGATCCGGCTCAGATTGTGCAGAACGTCACGCATTCCGTCGGCGTCTGCGGCTGGCGCAACTTGGGATCGCGTCGTCTCCCCTCTTGAAGCCTCCAGCTCGGCCTCCAGTTGCGCAACTTTCTCCCTCAGTGCTCCGCGCTGGCCCATGACCGCCTCGTAGCTCCGCCGGTATCCATCGCGCTCGGACTCGAGCGAGCTGAGCTTGCGAACGAGCTCGCCGCGCTCTTCCACGACGACGTCATAGCTCGTCCTGTAGCCTTCACGCTCGGCCTCGGTCGTCGCGAGCTTTCCGATAAACGCCGTCTTCTCCTTGACGCAGGCGTCGTAAGCCGAGCGGAACCCGTAGTAGACGTTCACGAGCTTGTCGATTGCGTCATCGAACGACACGGCCTCGAGCTTGGCGTGCGCGAGCGCCGCCGCCACTTTCCGCTCAGGGTCGCTACCGGGGCTCCATTGCATCATGAGAGGTTCGCTCCATGGGAATCGGCAACAGGTGACTTTCGCTCAAGCACCAATATCGCGCCGGGGCGAGCCCGCAAAGGCGACGGTCGTTGCTGGGCGCGCCCCCCGAAGCAGGGTCGGGACCCGGTGCGCCGCAGCGCCTAGGTCGAGCGCGCCTTCGGAACGAGAAAGCCGAAGTCGGCCCCTTTCGGAGCCTGCAGCACGTTCTCACGAAACAGCCGGTCGTAACCGCGCTCCGGCAGCGGCCGCGCCTCCTTGGCCCACACGGCGCGCCGCTCGGCCAGCTCCGCCTCGTCGACGAGAAGATCCAGCCGCCGCTCCTTGACGGAGAGACGGATCATGTCGCCGGTCCTGACCAGCGCGAGCGGTCCGCCGATGTGCGATTCCGGCGCGATGTGGAGGATGATCGTGCCGTAGGCGGTGCCCGACATGCGCGCGTCCGACATCCGCACCATGTCCTTCACGCCGGCCCGAAGCAGCTTCTTCGGAATAGGCAGGAAGCCGGCCTCGGGCATCGCCGCCGGCGACGCCGGCCCGACGTTCTGGAGGACCAGGAAATCGTCGGCCGTGACGTCGAGGTCAGGATCGTCGACGCGCGCATTCATGTCGTCGAGCCCGGTGAACACGACCGCGCGGCCGGTTTTCTCGAAGAGTTCCGGTGTCGCCGCCGAGCGCTTGATGATCGCGCCATCCGGCGCCAGCGTCCCGAAGAGCGCGACCAGCCCGCCCTCGGGCTCGATCGGGTCCGCGGCCGTCTTGATGACGCGCCGGTCGACCCACAGCGCCTCGTCGGCCGTCAAGCGATCACCGAGCGTCTCTCCGGCGACCGTCATGCAGTCGAGATGCAGCAGCGGCTTCAGCTCGCGGAGCACCGCGCCGATGCCGCCGGCCGCGTAGAAGTCCTCCATGTAGAACTCGTTGCCGACCGGCTTCACGGCCGCGAGCACCGGCGTCGTATCGGAAAGCTCGTTGAATCGATGCAGATCGAGCGACAGCCCGAGCCGCCCGGCGATCGCTGCGAGATGCACGACGCCGTTCGTCGACCCGCCGAGCGCGAGCAGGACGCGCGTCGCGTTGTCGAGCGACTTCTGCGTGATGATCTTGTCAGGTGTCAGTTTCGATGCGGCGAGGCGCACGGCGGCAGCTCCCGTCGCCTCCGCCGCTCTCAGCCGGTCGGCGTGCACGGCCGGGATCGCAGCCGTCCCGGGCAGTGTCATGCCGAGCGCCTCGGCGATGGCGGCCATGGTCGAGGCCGTGCCCATGACGGCGCACGTGCCCGCCGTGGTAACGAGTCGCCCCTCGGCCTCCTCGATCTCCGGCTTCGACATGCCGCCTGCGCGATACTCGACCCAGAACTTGCGGCAGTCGGTGCAGGCGCCGACCCGGTGCTCACGGTAGCGCCCGGTCATCTGCGGCCCTCCGATCAGCTGGATCGCGGGTTTGCCGGCGCTGGCGGCGCCCATGAGCTGCGCCGGAACCGTCTTGTCGCAACCGCCCATCAGCACGACGGCGTCCATGGGCTGCGCGCGGATCATTTCCTCGCTGTCCATGGCCATGAGGTTGCGGAACTTCATGGAGTTGGGCGCGAGCGTGGATTCGTGCACCGAGATCGTCGGGAACTCCATCGCCAGCCCCCCGGCCGACTGGATGCCGCGCTTGGTCGCCTCGACGAGTTCAGGGAAATGCCGGTGGCACGGATTGAACCGGCTGTAGGTGTTGGCGATGCCGATCACCGGGCGCTGCAACTCGTCCATCGAGTAGCCCATGGACCGTGCGAAGGCGCGGCGCAGGTAGACGGAGAAATCCGGGTCCCCGTAGTTCTGAAGACCTCTGAGATAACCGCTTGCGGCCCGCTGTCCGGGCGGCAGGGCGTCGTCGCCGCCCGAAGTCGTCTTGCTCTTCTTGGCCATGCCCATGTCCTCGTGCCTGATGCGCGAATTGCGCGCCGCGCCGCTGTTCGCTGCAAGGATGGTCAGGGATTTAACGGTTCATCAAGACTTAGATGGAAGGATTCTCTTAACCACTTTGGATCTTCAGGACCCATTGCCATGCCGCCATCGCTCGACACCGCCGTCGCGCGCGTCACCTCGTCACTGAACGAGGTCAACAACGACACCGGCCGGGTCGCTTTTTGCGGCCCGTTCGTCCTGTCGGCGATCACCGGCTACTCGATCTCGCGCATCGAGGACGAGATCCGCGCATTCCGGGCGCCGGATACCAACACGAAGTCGATCGTGAAGGGGACGAACTCGGAAGAGGTCGCAGCCGCGTTGCGCCGCTTCGGCTATCGCATGGATCTGGCCGAGACCTACATGCACCTGCCGAGGAAGGAGCGACCGAGCGTCTGGACCTGGATGCAGCGGCCGCGCAACGCATGGACCCATTACATTCTGGCGATCCACAAGGGCAAGGAAGGTCACTGGGTGCTGATCAAGGGCGTCAAGCTCTGCGACACCTACTCGCTCGGCAAGTGGCAGTTCGTCTGCGACGGGCCCCACAAGGGGGCCCGCATCATGGAAGTCTTCGAGGTCCGGAAGGAACTCGGCGTCTGACGTGACGCCAAGCCCCCGGCTGCCGCGTCCAACGTCATCGCACCATCTGGTCCGGCAGCCATGTGATGAGCTCCGGCCAGATCATGAAGATCGCGATCGCAAGGAAGTCGGCGAGCACGAACGGCAGCACGCCTCGGAATACATCCGAGAGCGGGATGTCGCGTCGCACCGCGCCGACCACGAAGCAGCTGAGCCCGATCGGCGGCGTGATGAGGCAGACGCCGACCATCTTCACGACGATGATCCCGAACCAGATCGGATCGTACCCGAGCTTGATGACGGCCGGGTAGAACACCGGCAGCGTCAGCAGCAGCATGCCGATGCCGTCCATGAAGCAGCCGAGTACCAGGTAGACGAACAGGATGCCGACCATGATCTGCCATGGCTCGAGCGGCAGGCTGACCACCCACTCGGAGAAGTGCTCAGGCACACCGGCGAAGCCGAGGAACCTGACGAAGATCAGGATGCCCCAGATGATTGCGAAGATCATCACCGTGAGCTTCGCGGTTTCAAGCAGCGCATCGTTGAGCTGCGCGAATTTCATCCGGTTGATCAGGGCGGCGATGTAGACGACGAACGCGCCGAGTGCGCCGGCTTCGGTGGGCGTCGCCCAGCCGAACAACATCGACGCGAAGATTATGACCACGACCGCGATCACCGGGAGCGTGCCGGGCAGCGAGGCGAAGCGCTCACGCCACGTGAAGCCGCTGATCGCACGCCCGACGTTCGGGTTCCAGGTGCACCAGCCGATGACGATGAGGCAGTAGCAGAGCGCCGAGATCAGTCCCGGAATGAAGCCCGCGATCAGGAGCTTGCCGATCGAGGCTTCGACGATGATCGCATAGACCACCATGATCGCGGACGGGGGAATGAGGCTGTCGAGCGTCGCGCCGGCGGCCGTTACGCCGGCGGCGAGACGGCGATCGTAGTTTTCCTTGAGCATTTCCGGAATGGCGACACGCGCGAACACGGCCGCGGCCGCGGTTGCCGCGCCCGAGACCGCCGAGAAGCCGGCGACAGCGAAGATGGTTGCGATCGCGAGGCCACCCGGAAGCCATCCGAGCCATTTCTTGGCGGCGTCGAACAGCGTCTGGGTCATTCCGGCGTGGAAGGCGAGGTACCCGATCAGGATGAAGAGCGGCAGCACCGAGAGCGTGTAGTTGACCGATTTCGAATGCGGGATGGTGCCGACGAGGCCGGCGCCCGCGTCCCAGCCGATGAGCGCGACGATCCCCAGCAGCCCGACCAGCGCGGCGGCGACATAGACGCGTACCCCGAGCAGGACGAGTGCCAGCAGGGCCACGCAGCCGATGATGCCGATGGCATCGTTGGAAAGCGAGAAGTCCATCAGCGCTGCCCCGCCTTGAGATCTGCTTCGACGAGCGCGGCTGCTGCTTCGGCCTCGCGCCGCGCCATCTCTTCCGTGTCGATGACGAGCGGCACGCCATAGGGCTCGGCATTCGGGTCCACGACGAGGCGCAGATACCCCCAGAGTTCGATCAGGAGCCGGACGAACAGAAGGGCCAGGGAAGCTGATACGATGGCCTTCGACGGCCACACCAGAATCTGCGCGTCCATCGTCGAATCGCCCGACGACCACGACCGGACTGCGTGCGTATAGGTGTAGTAGGTGAGCACCCCGACCACGAACAGGGCGATTGCGACACTCAGGACTTCGAACAGCCAGATGGCGCGCTTCGGCATGAACGTCAGCAGCAGCTCCATGCGAATGTGTCCGCCGAGCCGCTCCGTGTAGGCGAGACCCATGAAGACCAGGAAGGACATCATGATCTCGACCATGTCGATGTAGCCGTGGATCGGAAAGTTGAAGAACTTCCGTCCAAGCACCTGCGCCACGCCGATGATCATCAGCGCGAACACGCCGAAGCCCGAGATCAGCGCGGTGAACTTTTCGATGCGGTGCACGGCTCTGTCGATGGCGCCGAGCGCACCACCTCCGGAGCCGATTGTGGGATCGGCTGCCTGATTGCCCGCCATGAGCGGCCCTCCCTGTCAAATGAGCTGGCCACGGCGCAGGAGCCGTGGCCAGTGTGACGTGCCCCGTTGCTGGCGAGCTTTTATTTCTTGGAGTGCTTCGCGATCGCCTTCTCGGCTTCGGCGAGCACCATGTCGAGTACGCCCTTCGAGTCGAACTTCGACGCGTTGTCGGCGACCCACTTGTCCCAGACCGGGCGTCCAGCTTTCTCCCGGAACTCCTTGAGCTGGGCCTCGGTGTAGAGCACCTCGGTCAGCCGCTTGCGGAACTCCGGCAGGTTGGCGGCGTCGGCCTTGTCATAGGCGGCGAGCATCGCCTCGTAGGCGGCCGGCTTCGCCTCTTCGAGCAGCTTCTGGTATTGCGGCGGCAGCTTGGCGTAGGACGCCTTGCTCGTCACGACGGCGCAGCCGCTGATGGACGGGTTCATGTTGTTCGTGAACCAGCTCGCCACCGTGTGGATCTGGTAGGCCATGTGCGCATAGGTGTGCGGAAAGGCCGCCCCGTCGATCGTGCCTCGCTCCATGGCCGTGTAGACGTCGGTCGCCGGCACGGTGGAAGGCACTGCCCCGAGGAGCCGCATGGCATCGCCGAGGCCACCGCCAGCGCGCAAGCGCAGCCCCTTCCAGTCTTCCAGCGTTTTGGGCGGCTTGCCCTTGCCCATGAATTCGGACTGCGGAAGAACGACGATGTAGTGCGGTTGCGCGCCCCACTGCTCGAGATCCTTGACCAATGCGGGGTGCATCTGGACGGCATCCGCCACGTCGCGCGTGACCTTCAGGTTCTCGAACGGCAGGAACGGCAGCGAGAACACCATCCAGGCGGGCGTCTTGCCGGGGTGGTAGAAATTGCAGATGTCGGCGCTGTCGATCGCTCCGATCTTGATCGCGTCGAGGTTCTCCTGACCCTTCGAGAACACTTCGCCATAGCCGATCTTGATGCTGAAGTTGCCGTTGGTGCGGGCCTTCAGGATCTCGTTGACCTTCTCGATGCCCTCGGTGTTGGCGCGTCGCTTGCCCCAGAGCGAGTGCTTCCACTCGATCTTCGGACCTTCGACGACTTGTGCCGAGACGCCGGACGTTCCGGCAAGCAAAGCTGTAACGGCCAGCAGGGCGCTGGCTGCGCGAATGATCATGGTTTCCTCCCTCACGGGCGAACCGGGTTGCAATCCCGCGTCTCGCCGTCGTTTCCGGGAGGCAGTCTGGCATTAAGCTCGGCGAGTGACAACCCGCCGAGGCAATCCGATCGGCTCAGGCCGCGATCGGCGTTTCCGGGAAGGACAGCTGCTCGCGCGCCCGCCATTCGCTGGTGACATAATTGATGATGATCGACTTGCGCACGCCCTCGATCCGGCGCGGCTCGAAGCCGTGGTACGTGTTGGTCGACGGCACGAATACCATGGCGGCGTTCTGGGCGAACGGCGAGCGGCCGGTATGCCGCTTGTCGTTGTCGTAGATGTCGGTACCGAGATCGTGGTGCGACGGGTCGGCCGACAGATAGAGTAGCATCGTGAACGTCTTCACGCCGAGATCGGTGTGCGGCTCCAGCCAGAACCCGTCGGTATCCTGCGCATACTCGAGCCGGAGGTACGTGCCGTCGAGCCGGGCGCCGAAGTGGCGCGCCACCCCGCCTGTAACCGCGGGTGACTGGAAGGCTTGGGCGAACGCCTCGATGAGCGGGAACCGGGCGCGGTTTTCCACATCGAAGTATTTGCGCGTCGCGTTGTGCAACTCGCGCTTTCCCGAGACGCCGCCCAGTGCGGGCGGCGGAAACGGCAGCTCGGCGAGGTCCGCTGCGACCCCGCTCGGCATGCAATGCGAAAGCAGCCAGTGCGCATAGGGCGCGGATTTCTTCTGCGAGGCGTCGATACTGGCGAGAAGGCTCGTGATGATGGCGTCTGCCTGATTGGCCATGATGGTGTGTCCCCTGCTGCTCACGGCGGTCCCGCTGCGACGGCGCCTCTGCGCACCGGCCCGACGTGATCGCTGCTCCGTCCGACGGAGCCGGTTGCGACGGCGACGCCCCTCAATCCGAAATGCCGTCTCCGGATTTATTGCCCGGCGATGCAACTCGGTGCCCGTCTAACATCGTAAACTGCCCCGTCCCTACTGGACACGGCGTCGCGCGTCGCGCGGGCAGCCCGTCCGTGGTGTGTGCGGTGCGCGGCCCGAGTGCGCCGGGCCGAACAGTGTGTCGCGATGCGGAGTGGGTGGCAGCGGGCCTGAAATGCAGCTTTTCCTCGATATCGTGACCAAGGTGACGCTGCCGATCATCGCCCTTGTGGCGCTCGGCTACGCCCTGCAGCCGCGCCTCAAGCTCGACATCGGCACGCTCAACCGCGTGCAGGTCTACGTGGTGATGCCGGCTTTTCTTGTGCATTTCCTCGCGACCGGCAAGCAGCCGCTCTCCGTCGTCTGGCCGGTCTTCTATTTCGGCATCGTCCAGTTTCTGATTCTCATCCCCCTCGGTTGGCTCCTGGTCATAGCGTTCCGCATGCGGGCCTCGCTCGGCCCCATGATGGGTCTCGGCACCGCCTACGCCAACGTGGGCTTCTTCGGCATCCCCGTCACCCAGCTCGCCTTTGGCCCCGACTACCTGATCTACCAGTCCGTGCTCACTGCCCTCATGGCCGTACTGGTCTGCACGGTGGGCGTCTGGCTTCTGGCGCCGGCGGGCGGCAGCCCGCTGGCCAAGCTGCGCACGGCCTTCGAGACGCCGCTCATTCCCTCGGTCGTGCTTGGCCTCACGCTGCGCGGCTTCGAGGTGGAACTGCCGGTCGTTCTCGCGCAGCCCATGCAGTTTCTGGGCTCGATCTTCACCCCGCTCGCGCTCTACACGCTCGGCGCGCAGGTGGCGGCCGCCCATCTCGGTCGCATCGAGTGGGGACCGCAGGCGCTCATACTCATTCTGAAGTTCGTGCTGGCCCCTCTGCTGACGTGGCAGATCTGCATCATCATGGGGCTGCCACCGGACATCACGGCGGTGATCGTCGTCGCCGCGTCGACTCCGGTCGGCGTTCTCGTCACGATTTTCGCCGCCGAGTACAAGACCGAATCGGAGTTCATATCGACGGCCGTGGTGATCTCGACGGCGCTCTCGCCGCTCTTCGTGACGGCCTGGATTCTGGCCGTCCGCCTCTTGTGAGGGGAAACACTCGGCGCCTCAGCCGCGGGGCTCGATCGGTACGCCCGGCTCCCGCTTGGCCTCGCGCAGGACGACCGTCGTCTTCACGCTGGCGACATTCGGCAGCACGGTGAGCTGGTCGAGGACGAACGACTGGAAGGCCGGCAGGTCGGCGGCCACGCACTTCAGCATGTAGTCGGCATCGCTGGCGATCATGTAGGCCTCGCGCACGAGCGGCCACGTGAGGAGGCGGTTCTCGAACTCGCGCAGTTCCGTTTCACCCTGCGCCCTGAGTGTCACCGCCGCGAACGCGACGACCTCGAATCCGGCGAGCTTGATATCGAGCACGGCATGATAGCCGCGGATGAAGCCGGCCTGTTCCAGCGCATTGACGCGCCGGAGGCACGGCGGCGGCGAGAGACCCACCCGCTGGGCCAGCGCCACGTTCGTGAGGCGGCCATCGGCCTGCAGTTCTTTCAGGATGCGCCAATCAGTAGCATCGAGACGAATGCGCATCGGGAGTAGGGCCTCCGGGGTGGCTGCTTGCCCGCGCGGCGGATTCGCACGCGTGACGCAGCCACACCAGCATGTGCCACGGTCCGCGTCGAAATGAAATCTGCCGCCACGCACCCGGGCATCTGGAATTGGCGGCAGGGGGAGTGATCGATGACTGTCGAGCCATCGCCGCAGCTGAAAGCCTGGCTGATCACCGACGACAAGGCCGGCATGCAGGTGCAGGCGCGCGGCGTCGCCGAGGCGCTCGGCGCCGACTGGGAGTTGAAGGAGGTCGCCCCGCAGGGCTTCTACCGGTTCGCCGCTCCCTACGGACCACCGGACCCGCGTGACGGCGCTGGCAAGCTGCTGTTGCCGCCCTGGCCCGATATCGCCATCGCAACGGGGCGCCTCAGCGTTCCCTATATCCGCGCGCTGCGGAAGCTCGCCGGCTTGCGCACCTTCACGATCGTCCTGCAGGACCCGAAGACCAGCGCCCGCACGGCCGACCTGATCTGGGTGCCGGAGCACGATCGCCGCCGCGGCGCCAACGTGATCACGACCCTGACCGCGCCGCATGGCTACTCGCCCGCCCGACTTGCCGGGCTGCGGGCGACCGAGCCGTCCTGGCTGGCGGCTCTGCCTCGCCCGCGGGTCGCGGTCATTCTCGGCGGCAAGAACGCCGTCTACAAGTTCACCGATGCCGACGACGATCGCCTCGAGGCCTCGCTCGCCTCGATCGCGCGCCTCGGCGCGAGCTTCCTCGTCACGCCCTCGCGCCGCACGCACCAGCGCCTGGTGCGTGCCGTCGATCAGGCGACGTCGGCCGCGCCGCGCTTCTTCTGGGACGGCACCGGCGACAATCCCTATCCGGCCTTTCTGGCCCACGCGGACCTGTTCGTCGTCACCGGCGACAGCGTCAACATGACGGGCGAGCCGTTGGCGACGGGCCGGCCTGTCTTCGTGTTCGAGCCGTCGGGCGGCAGCGCCAAGTTCCGGCGCTTCCACGAGGCGCTGCGGCGCTATGGCGCCACACGCCCGTTGCCCGGTGAGGTTAAGACACTCGACGGGTGGAGCTACCCGCCGCTCGACTCGGCCGCCGAGATCGCAGCGATCGTGAGGACACGGCTTGCCCGTCGGCGGGACATGGTACCGGGCCTCGCACTGGCGGGGCGCTGAACGGACGAGCGGCGGCAGGCGGGCTGATCCCGCGGGCGCCGGATTTCGGAGGGGGTGGGCGATGGGACATCTCAACATCGGGAAGCTGAAGGCGACGCGGATCGAGACCGAGCCCTACAAGTACGTCGTGGTCCCGGGGTTCCTGTCCGCCGAGACGGTTCAGGCGATCAACGCCTCGTACCCGAAGATCGAGAAGGGCGGCAGCTTCCCCGTCGAAAGCCTCGACGGGAGCATGGCCATCAAGGATGTGATTGCCGAACTCGACGGGCCTGAATTCGAGGCCGTCATCTCCGAGAAATTCGACGTGGCGCTCGAAGGCCGGCCGAAGATGTACTCGCTGCGCGGCTATACCCGCGCCAAGGACGGCCAGATCCACACCGACAGCCGCGACAAGATCATCACGGTCCTCCTGTATCTGAATGACAACTGGCAGCAGCCGGGTGGCCGTCTGCGCATCCTGCGCAACGGGCACGACGTCGACGACTACGTCGCCGAGGTGCCGCCGGACAACGGCACGCTCCTCGTGTTCAAGCGTGCCGACAACTCCTGGCACGGCCACCATCCGTTCGAAGGCCCGCGCCGGTCGCTCCAGATGAACTGGATGACGAGCGAAGGCTCCAAGGGCTTCCACGCCATTCGGCACCGCATTTCGGCTGCCGTGAAGAAAGTCATGGCCGGCTGACGGCCGGGTCCGCCCCGTCGCCGTTGCAGGATCGTCGGTTCGCATGCTCTAGTCCGGCCGAGATGCGCTGGAACGACGGAGCGATGCGATGAAGGTCTTGATACTCGGGGGAGCGGGCATGCTCGGGCGGAAGCTCGCAGAGCGGCTGGCCCGCGACGGCCGCATCGGCTCGAACGAGGTATCCTCCCTCACGCTCTACGACGTCGTCGAGCCGCAGAAGCCGGCCGGCGCCAAATTCCCGGTCGCCACGTTGACGGGCGATCTCCCCGCGGATGGCGAGACCGACAAGCTCGTCGCCTCCCGCCCCGACGTGATCTTCCATCTGGCGGCCATCGTCTCGGGCGAGGCCGAGCAGGATTTCGACAAGGGCTATCGGATCAACCTGCAGGGCACGATGAACCTGCTGGATTCGATCCGCCGGGCCTACGCCGACGCGCAGAAGAAGCCCCGCCTCGTCTTCACCTCATCGATTGCCGTCTTCGGCGCGCCGTTCCCCGAGCGCATCCCGGACGAGTTCTTCACCACCCCGCTGACCAGCTACGGCACCCAGAAGGCCATCGGCGAGCTGCTGCTCGCCGACTACACGCGGAAGGGCCTGCTCGACGGCGTCGGCATACGGCTGCCGACCATCTGCGTGCGCCCGGGCAAGCCCAACAAGGCGGCCTCCGGTTTCTTCTCCAACATCATCCGCGAGCCGCTCGCTGGTCACGAGGCCGTGCTGCCCGTCTCCGAGGACGTCATGCACTGGCATGCGAGCCCCCGCGCGGCGGTCGGCTTCCTCCTCCATGCAGCGAGCATCGACGGTGCCAGGCTCGGCAACCGGCGCAACCTGTCGATGCCGGGCCTGGCGGTGACGGTCGGCGAGCAGATCGAGGCCTTGCGCAAGGTGGCCGGCGAGAAGGTCGTGGCTCGCATCCGTCGCGAGCCCGACCCGTTCGTGCAGGGCATCGTCGCCGGCTGGCCGCGCAATTTCGAGACCCGGCGCTCTATCGAACTCGGTTTCGTGGCGGAGCGGAGCTTCGAGGATATCATTCGCGTCCATCTCGACGACGAGCTCGGCGGCCGGATCGCCTGAGGGAGAGCGCCATGACGACTGCTGCAAAGCCGCTGATGCTCCTGTGGGTCGCCGACCCGAAGCCGTTCCACTCGGGCCTTGAGGGCGCCGGCCTCGCCGAGCGCTTCGAGATCGCCCATGTCGCGCCCGGTGCCACGGCAACTCCGGACCAGTTGGCGCGTTGCGAGGTGCTGCTGGCGTTCGGGGTGCCGCCGGGCGCGCTGGACGAGATGCGAAATCTGAAAATGCTCCAGTCGATGACGGCCGGCGTTGACAATTGGCTGTCGCGGAAGGATTTGCCCCCGACGCTGCCGCTGTCGGCGGCGCGCGGCACCCATCGCGTGCAGATGCCCGAGAACATCCTCGGCGCGCTCTTCCACATCACCAAGCACTACCACGCCATCGCCCGCAGCCAGGAGCAGGCGAAGTGGGTGCGCTCGCAATCGACGACGCTCGCCGGCAAGACGCTCGGCATCCTCGGGCTCGGCGCCATCGGTCTCGAACTGGCGCGGAAGGCTGCGGCGCTCGAGATGCGCGTCATCGGCACCAAGCGCAGCGTCGAGCCGGTGCCGCACGTCGATCGGGTCTATGCCCCCGAGGCCACCGCCGAGGTGCTGGCGGCGAGCGACTATGTGGTGCTGCTGCTGCCCGTGACGCCCGCCACCGAGAACATGTTCGACCGGGCGATGATCCGGCACATGCGCAACGACGCCTGGCTGATCAATTTCGGACGCGGCGCGCTCATCGTCGACGACGACCTGATCGCCGCCGTGCGCGAGAAGGAGATCGCCGGCGCGGTGCTCGACGTATTCCGTACCGAGCCGCTGCCCGAGACGCATGCGTTCTGGAAGACCCCGGGCATCATGGTGCTGCCCCACATCGGCGGTGGGCATCCCGATCGCGACAAGTGGGTCGCGTCGCTGTTCGTCGAGAACGTGCAGCGGCATCTGGCCGGCGAGCCACTGAAGGAACTCGTCGACCGGACGAAGGGCTACTGAGGGCCAGCATCGCCCCAGCGGAACAGAGGGTGTGATGTCGGCGTTTCGCGTGTTCCTCGTTGCGGCGTGGGCGAGCCTGATCGCCTACACCGCCCTCGTGATCAGTCGCCACGGCTGGGACTTCCTGAGCGTCTTCTTCGGCGACATGGCGCGGATCGGATGGGCCGGGCAGTTCAACGCCGACTTCCTGCTCATGCTTGCCATCTCGGCGCTGTGGGTGGCGTGGCGGCATGCGTTCAGTGCCGGCGGGCTCGCCCTCGCAGGGGTCGCGTTCTTCGGCGGCGCGGGTTTCCTTTACCCCTATCTCGTCTATCTCACGGTCGTCGAGAAGGGGGACATGGGCGCAGTCCTGCTCGGAGCGCGCCGCGACCGCCCTTGAGGATCGGCCACGGTTTGCGCGCCGTTTCAGGCGAAGTAGCGCTTCTCCAGCATGCAATGGCAGCCGTTGTTGCCGTTGACGAGCTGCGTGACCCGAAGATCGGCGGCGAGCGAGCACAGCATGTAGGCGTCTTCCCGGCTGAGGCCCTTCCGCTCGCCGAGGAGCGCGATCATGAGGCGGAGCGCCTCCTTGGCCGCCTGGTCGAGATCCGGATCGAACGCCATCGTGATGTGATGCGTCGGGCTCTCGGCGCGGGGCCACTTGAGGCCGAGGCCTTTCTTCAGGTTGAACCGGAACGTGCCGGTGAGCGCCGTTTCGATCGCTGTGACGCACACCTCGCCGTCACCCTGCGCCCCATGCCCGTCGCCACACGAGAAATTTGCGCCCGCAACGAACACCGGCAACGTCAGGGTCGTGCCCGCCACGAGTTCCTTGTTGTCGAGGTTGCCGCCGTGCCGGTTCGGTGGCAGCGACGACACCATGCCCCACGGCTGCGGCGGCGCGACACCCATGACGCCGAAGAACGGCTTCAGCGGCACCTCCGCGCCCCACGAGAGCGTCCCGACCTTCCGCTCGAGATCCATCGGGATGTGCACGATCCGGACGTTTGCGAACTCGCCGGGAAGCGCGCCGGCCAGCGGCCGGATGGCATTGTAGCCCCAGTTCTGGCGGCACGTGATGTCGAGGATCTCGACCTCCAGCGCATCGCCCGGCATCGCGCCCTCGACCGCGATGGGACCGGTCAGCACGTGTCCCGGAAGCTTGCGCGGCACCTTGGCGTGGATTTCGAGGAGTTCGGGCGGAATGGCGAATCCGGAGTCGGCCGGCGGCATCACGTCCTGGGCTCCGCTCACGGTCTCCACTGTCACCGTGTCGCCGGAGCGGATTGTTAGGGCTGGCGGCACGGCGGAGTCGAAATAGCCCCAGTGGACGGTCTCGACGGACGACTTGAGGACGTGGTGCGGCATCGCGGAGGCTCCGGCAAAAGAGTGTGTGTTGCTGCGAGGGTGCGCCGCACCGCGAGCGCGCGCAAGCCGCCTCTTCCGGATGCCCGAGCCCAAGAAACCGGCACACGGGCTCTCCGGGACGTCCTGTCAGACGGCGAGGGCCCGAAAGCGATGCGGCGCGGAAGCGGTTCACCGCTCCTGCGCCGCAGGCAAGAAGGTCCGGTGTGCCGGGGCTCAGCGCTCGAGATGGGGCATCGGATCGACGGGCTTCGAGCCCTGCCGCAACTCGAAGTGCACCTGCGGCTGGTCGACCGATCCGGTCTTGCCGGCCTTGGCGATCGCCTGGCCGCGCTCGACCTTGTCGCCCCGTTTCACCAGGATGGCGTCGTTGTGCGCGTAAGCCGAGACCCAGTTGCCCTCATGCCGGATCAGGACGAGGTTGCCGTAGCCCTTGAGTTCGCTGCCGGCATAGGCGACGACGCCCTTCTCGGCCGCGACCACCTCACTGCCGAGCGGCACGAGGATGTTGATGCCGTCGTTGTGCGTGGCATCCGGGCGCGGACCGAATTTCGCGATCACGCGGCCCTTGGCGGGCCAGCGGAACGATGTCGGACCGGCCGTCGAGGCCGCCGCCTTCGACTTGGCCACGGGTGGCGCGGTCGCGGCGGCGTCGTTCATCACAGGTGTCGGCGGCTGGACGGCAGCCACGCGCTCGGGCTTGTCGGCGGCATTGATGATCGTGGGCCGGTTCGTCGTGCCGAACGCCTGGTCGCCACCGCCCAACGGCTGCGACGGCGACGCAGAGCTGACGGGCTCGCTGGCCTGTGCGACCGGGATTTCGCCTGCCGCCCGGCTTCCGGGCACCTTGAGCACGGTCCCGGCCCGCATCTTGTTCGGATGCGTGATGCCATTCACCTCCTGGAGCTCTGCCACACGCACATTATAGCGCTTGGCGATGGCATAGAGGCTGTCACGCGGCGTGACCGTGTGCGTCCCGGTCCAGCCGGACGCTCCGCTGTCTGGGGCGGGCTCACTCGCAGCGATCGGCGCGACCGGCTGCGGCGGGGGCAAACGGCTCGCGACGGGTGGCGCGCTCGCCGGCTCGGGCCGGGTCCTGGCACTGGCGACCTCGGGACGCCGCGCCGGCTGGCGACGGCCCGCGCCCGGCAGAACCAATGTCTGCCCCGGACGGATCATGGGTGTCTTGAGGTCGTTGGCGCTCATGAGTTCCGATATCGAGACCCGGTGCTTGCGCGACAGGCCATAGAGCGTATCGCCCTGGACCACCTCGATGGTGCCACGACGGGAAGCGGCGACCGGCTCGGAAACGGGCACCCGGCGCGCGGAGACGGGCTCACGCCGCGGCGGCAGGCCGTAGTCACGCGACGGGGGAGCGAGCCCCACGGGCTCCGGGAGGCCGGCTTGGCGAACGGGTTCCGGTGCGGCCCCTGGGCCGGGATTATAAGAATAGGGACGGTCCGGCGGGGGCGGCACGCTGTCCGGGAGATTCGATGAGCCATTGCCGCGGAGCGGCTCGCTGGGCACCGGCGCCATGCGTTGGCGCGGCGCGTTCGAATTGAAGCTGGCGCTTCCGAGATCAAGTCTGCCGAGATCGGCACTGCAGCCCGCGAGAAGGGCGGCGATGGTCGCAGCCGACAGCAGGCCAGCACAGGTTTTCGACGCCCCGCCGGACGCCGTGATACGCTGATTACTCGACATTTTTACACCTCTTACCCACCATCAGTTAACCGTGAATGGGTTAACGAGCCGTTAAGGCTTCGGCGGGCCCCCTGTGCAGCGTCTGGTCCTTGCGCGGGGCGTGTCCATCGGATGTCGTGCAACTGGCAAAGCATACGGATCCGGACGCGACGGCGGGCGCCGCCCTGCGCACTTATCGTATGCACCAGGATTATGTGTTCAGCAGGGCTGGTTTCTGTCGCTCCTGCGGCGGAATTCTGAACGCCAGATGACTGGATGTCGCGGCAACTCGTCAGATGCCGGACGTCAGCCGGTGGTCCGCTCGAGCTTGTCCCGGAGGCGTGCCATCATGGTGCGCTCGGTCAGGTTCATGGACAACGGCGTCACCGACACGAAGCCATTGTAGATGGCCCACAGATCCGTCCCCTTGTCGGGATTGGACCGCCGGATCGTATAGCCGAGCCAGTAGTAGGCGTTGCCCCACGTGTCGCGGCGTTCCTCGACGCCGAGGTTCTGCTGGTCGCGCCGGCCCTGCGACGTCACCATCACGCCCTCGATCTCGTCGGGCTTCCGGTCCGGGAAATTGATGTTCATGAGCACCTGGGCCGGCCACGGCTCGGCGAGCAGCGATCGGATGAGGTTGGGCGCCAGAGCGATCGGCGTTTCCCAGTGCGGATGGTCGCCGGCGGCATAGCTGTAGGCCTGCGACAGCGCGATCGAGGGAATGCCGAGCTGGGTCCCTTCGAGCGCCCCGGCGATCGTCCCCGAATAGGTGACGTCCTCGGCCAGGTTGGCGCCCCGGTTGATCCCTGAGATGACGAGATCGGGCCGGCGATCCTTCAGGACGTGCCGGGCCCCCATGATGACGCTGTCGGTCGGCGTGCCGCGCACCGCGTAGACGCGCTCGGCGACTTCCCGCATGCGCAGCGGCTCGTTGAGGGAGAGCGAATGCCCGGCGCCCGACTGGTTCGTCTCCGGCGCCGACACCCAGACCTCGCCGTTGGGTCCCGCGAGGTCCTCCGCGATCTGCCGCAGCGCGTGCAGGCCCGGAGCATCGATGCCGTCGTCGTTGGTGACCAGGATGCGCATGGGGTCGGGCTCCTCGGGGCTCGGAAGTCCGCTTTTCGCGGAGTGAGATCAGCCGATGCATAGCGAGCCGGCGGCCGAAAGTCACCCGCGCGGCGAGGGCCGCAATGCTGGAACAGTCCGGCGGGGCGCGTCGCATGCAACGGACCCATGGTGGGCGGTGAGAGGGTCGAACTCCCGACATCCTCGGTGTAAGCGAGGCGCTCTACCACTGAGCTAACCGCCCGTTACGCACGGGCTTAAGCCGTAAGGCGGGGCCTTGTAAAGAGACCGATGGCCAGCTCAATCCATGAGACCCCGCACCTCGATCCGCAGGCGCGGCAGGACGTCCGTCTCGAACCACGGATTGGCGCCGATCCAGGCGTTGTTGCGCCACGAGGGGTGCGGCAGCGGAAAGAGGCGTGGTCCTGTGTCGGGGGCCGCCTCGGGCCGGTGCTCGCGGACGACCCGGCCGACCCCCGCACGCGCCATCCGGGGCAGGTGCCAGCGATGCGCATATTGCCCGACGAGCAGGATCAGCTCGAGCCGGGGAAGCAGCGCCAACACCTTCCCGCGCCACAGCGGCGCGCACTCCCGGCGAGGCGGCAGGTCGCCGCCCTTCACGTCGAGCCCGGGAAAGCAGAAGCCCATCGGGACGATGGCGATCCGGCTGTCATCGTAGAACTCGGCGAGGTCGACACCCATCCACTCGCGCAGCCGATCGCCTGACGGATCGGTGAACGGCACCCCCGACTGATGCACGCGCGTGCCGGGCGCCTGACCGCAGACGGCGATCCGCGCCGTCGGGCTCACCCGGAGAACTGGCCGCGGCGCATGCGGAAGGGGAGCCCCGTCGGGCGCCTCGACGCAGCGCCGGCAGGCCCGGACATCGCGCACCAGTGACGCCAGCGACCCGGACGGGGCCAGCGGCTTGCCAGCCTCTTTCGTAGCGTCCGCTGAACTTCGTCGCGAGGTCACGGCCCCCGAATGCTCCCAGGCGAGGTCAGATCTCGATGACGAGCCCGTCGTCGGCGAGCAGGATGCCGTCGCCGGTGACTTGGTGGCGCTGCGCCAGCATGTCGGCGTTCATGTGCGTGAGGAGAACCTGCCTTGCGCCGATCCGGGGCAGATGCTGGGAGATGACCTCCCAGCTCATGTGGTAGCGAACGGAGCCGCCGAACGCGTAGCACTCCATGATGAAGAGGTCGGCGCCCGCCCCGCAGGCGACCAGCGCCTCGACCCACTCGGTATCGCCACTGAACGCGAGTGTCCTGCTCCCGGTCTCCAGCCGGAGCGCATGCGATGGTGCGCCGGATGGATGGCTGACCACGTAGCTCCGCACGAGCCCGGCCGCGATCTGGGTCGGCGCGTCCGGCCCCATCTCCACGAAGGAGAGGTCGAAGCGGCGTGCAACCTTGGTCGAGCCTGGAAAGAGGGCCTCGGCGGCGGCTGCGAAGCGCGCCTCTATCCCCGGTGGCCCGGCCACCGTCAACGGTACGGTTCGCTTGGCCACGTGCTGCGCATGGAGGAGCCACCAAACGAGCCCGGCGAAATGATCGCCATGCAGATGCGAGATGACGATGGTCCCGATCCCGTTCGGATCGATGCCGGCGCGATTGAGGCCGATGATCGCGGTCGCCCCGCAGTCGAGGAGCAACTGATGCCCGCCGCTCTCCACATGATAGCAGGTCTGCAGGCGGCCGCCCGAGCCGAACGCATCGCCGCAGCCGACCACTGTCAGTTTCATGACCGTTGCTCCCTTGGGCCGTCCCCGGCCCTCACGCCCGGCGGGACGAAGCTCAGGCCTTGGCGCTCGGCCGCGCCGAGACGGCGGCATACCAGCGTTTGACGTTGCCCATGTCGTCCGGCACGGCGAGACGCGCGGGCTTCATGAAGTCGATGGCGACCATGGCGGTGATGTCGGCCACGGTGTAGGCGTCGCCCGCGACGAACGCATTTCCGGCAAGACCCCGGTCGAGCATGGCGAGCGAATCCATCGCCTTCTGCTTGTTCGCCTCACCCCAGTCCTTGACCTGCGGCACTTCGAGGTGGGCCATCGCGGGATGGAGGTGCCGGAACGCCTGCGAGACCTGCGTCAGGAGCCCGAGTTCCATCCGTCGGTTCCACATCTCGACGTTCGCCTTGCCGATCGCCGAGTGACCAAAGAGCGCCGGCTCGGGCTTGGTCTCCTCGAAGTACCGGCAGATGGCCATGGTTTCCGAGATCGCCGTGCCGTCGTCGAGGACGAGGATGGGAACGCGCTGCGCCGGATTGAGCTGCGTCATCTCGGCCGTCTTGAGAGCGCCCTTCATCAGGTCGACCTCCTCGAAGGGCACCTGGATGCCCTTTTCGGCCAGAAAGATGCGCACGCGCCGGGGATTGGGGGCCAACTTCGTTTCGATGATCTTCACGGGCGGGCCTCTCTCATGGTCGGCTGCAAGGGGCGTCGTGCCTTGGCCCAACGCTAGATAATAGCCACCGCCGGTGCAAGTTGGCTCGCTTCGGGCCGGGTCGATAACGTCAAATTAGCGAGTTCTCAGCAAATTAGGGGCGTCGTGGCGGTGGCGGCAGTTCCTGATAAGGCCGGCGGGGCCTTGGGAGCAGGCGGGTCGCTGCGCCCGGGAGCCGTTGGGGTTGGTCTCGCTTTGAAGCCGGCAGTCTTCATAACGTCGCCACCCGGTGGTCGGACGCAATCCCGGAGCCCTTCTGGCCCGACGACCCAGCACGACCCGGTGCGCGAGGCGCGCGAACGGCTCAACCAGCGCTCCGACGTCAAGCCCGAGTTCCAGTACGAGCTGTTGTCGATGTTCGTGCGCAACGAACTCGGCGCCATCGCGACCATTCAGCTCCTGGCCGTCATCTTCTGCCTTGCGTCCATGTTCTGGGCTCCGATCACGGAGGCCATCGCCTGGCTGCTGCTCGTGATCTTTGCCAAGGTGGCGCTGCTCGAGGTCTGCCGCAGGTTCCTCGCGACCCCTCGGGCGGAGATCGACGTCGACGTCTGGACCCGCCGGCTGGTCATGGCGGAACTGGTCGGCGGACTGGTGTGGGCCGGCTTCGCCCTCGTCGGCCGGGGCACGACGGACCCGGCCAGCCATGTGTTCATCTTCGCGTCGCTGATCGTCGTGCTCGCGATCCGCATGACCTTCGCTTCGACGGTGATGCCGATCCTCTACGTCGGCACAATTCCGATGACGATCGCGGTCGTCGTGCGCCTGATGCTGCTGGGCCACCCGTTCTATTGGGCGATGGCCTCCATGGCGATCGGCGTCCACGTCTACTTCCTGTTCCTCGCGAGGGGGCTCAACGGCACGGCCGTTGCGATGCTCGAGTTCCGGGCCGAGAAGGACGCCCTCATCGGTGAACTCGAGAAGGAAAAGGCGATATCCGACGAAGGCCGTCGGAGAGCCGAGGCGGCCAACGTCGCCAAGTCGCGCTTCCTCGCCACCATGAGCCACGAGCTGCGCACACCCCTCAATGCCATTCTCGGCTTCTCCGAGGTCATGAAGGCCGAGATCCTCGGCCCGATGCAGAACGACACCTACAAGGACTATGCAACCAACATCCACGACAGCGGCCGCCACCTGCTGCACCTGATCAACGAGATCCTCGACCTGTCGCGGATCGAGGCCGGCCGCTACGAGCTGCACGAGGAGCCCGCCCGGTTGCTCGACATCGTGGAGGACTGCCATCGCCTCCTGAAATTGCGCGCCGAGAGCAAGGGTCTCAAGCTCGTTCTCGAGGCCGAGGATGGCTTGCCGATGATCTGGGTCGACGAGCGCGCGATCCGCCAGATCTGCCTCAATCTGCTCTCCAACGCGCTCAAATTCACGCCGAAGGGCGGCACCATCACGATCCGGCTCACGTCCACCCCCGGCGGCGGCCAGATGATGTCCATCCGTGACACCGGCCCCGGCATCCCGAAGGACGAGATCCCGAAGGTCCTCCAGGCGTTCGGGCAGGGCTCGCTGGCCCACGAGACGGCCGAAGGGGGCACCGGACTGGGCCTGCCCATCGTCCAGAGCCTCGTCGAGCTACACAACGGCGTCTTCGAACTGGAATCGGAGTTGCGCAAAGGCACAGAGGTGCGCGTGATACTGCCCCAGACTCGCGTCCTCGAGCCGTTGCCGCCCCTCCAGCCCCTCGGTCAGGAGCGCCATCGCGGCGTCCCCCCGCTGTCGCCGCGCCCCCGCGATCAGGCCGAAAGCTGGCGCCGCAAGCCCCGCCTCCGCACCCGCGCCGGGTAGGACCGTTGCGCCAGCTGCAGCGCACCTTGCGAGCCTTTCACCTGCAACGATTGTTGAACGGCGGGCGAGCGCCTAAATTATGCTCCCATGCCGCGTTTACTGCTCGGTTGGCGCGATAGGTGCATGGTGGTTCGCGAAAGCGCGTCGTCCCGTCGGGGCCAAAAGCCCGCGACGACGACAGGAAGGGCGAGGAATGGGCATTGAAACGCCCTGTGTCGGCATTTGCGTCATCGACGAGCGCTCCGGGCTCTGCACCGGCTGCCTGCGAAGCCGTGACGAAATCGCCGGCTGGATCCGTCTGGTTCCCGAAGCGCGCCGTCAGATCATGGATGCGTTGCCGTCCCGCCGGATGCGCCGGGAGAGGAGCATAGGATGATGCGCCTGTTGCTGGGGTTGATCGTCGTGGGTGGCGTGGCCGCCTACCTCCTGTCCGGTCCGGAATGGGCGCTGTTGTCCAATTGGGTCGCAGGTCCCGACGGCCTCGCGAGGGGCGACATGCACGAGCTGGCGGCGCTTCTGGCCGCCCTGGCGCTTCTCGTCATCGTTGTGCCGTCCCTTTTCGGCGCCTACCGCGGCCGGGTGGGCGGCGCGATTCGCGACGTCGTCTCGTGGTCCGCGATCGGGCTCATTCTGGTCGCCGGTTACAGCTATCGCGAGGAACTCGGCCAGATCGCCTTCCGCATCGCGGGCGAGCTGTCGCCGCCCGGAACCTCCCTCGGCGTCGAACAGCGCCAGACCGGCGAGCGGGCCGTCCGCATTCGCAAGCGCGGCGATGGCCATTTCGTGGCCCGTGTCAGCATCGACGGCGCCGCGGTGCCCATGCTGGTCGATACCGGCGCCTCGACCATCGTTCTCCGCCAGCAGGACGCCAAACTCCTTGGTGTCGACCTCAAGCGCCTGAAGTATTCCGTGCCCGTCCAGACGGCGAACGGCCTGGCCTATGCCGCCCACGCCAAGCTGAGCGAGGTCGCCATCGGCAACATCGTGCTCCGCAACGTGGATGCCCTGGTCGCCCAGCCCGGCGTCCTCAAGGAGAGCCTCCTGGGTATGAGTTTCTTAAGCCGGTTGCGGTCTTATGAATTCGCCGGCGAGTTCCTCACGTTCCGGAACTGAGAACGCTTTGCCCGTGACCGGCCTGGGTACGATAGGTCGGTGCGATGATGTCGTCAGGCGTCCAGAATCTTCTGAAATCGGCCGGCAGCTGGGTGATCGGGCTCGGCGTGATCGCCGTGGTGCTCGTCAATCAGGACGCCATCCGGACGGAGCTGGGGCTGCGTCTGTCACCCGAGGATTTCGGGGTCGTGGCACGCGATAGCGACGCCTACGAGCGCGAACGCGCCGCCATCGAGGACCAGCAACGGGAAGCCGCGCTGGAGCAGCGCCGGTTGCAGCGCCAGCCGGCTGGCAGACGCAGCGCGAATCGTCCGGAGGATCCCCTCTTCAAGACCTCGGTCGAGCTCTACCGCGGCTCCGGCGGCCACTTCCACGCCGATGCCGCTGTCAACGGACGCACGATCTCCGTCCTCGTCGATACCGGCGCCACGCTGGTCGCCCTGAGCTACGAGGACGCGACCTCCATCGGCTTCAGCGTCCGCCCCGAGGATTTCCGCTACGTCTCCAACACCGCCAACGGGCAGGCCCGTTTCGCCCGCGTCGTCCTCGACGAGGTCCGCATCGGCAACGTCAGCGTGCGCAATGTCGAGGCGGCCGTCAGTCAGCCGGGCCGCCTCGGGACCACGCTCCTCGGGATGTCGTTCCTCGGCAAGCTCCGGATGGAAATGACCGGCGGGCGCCTCGTCCTCGAGCAATAGGCGTTTCTGCGCCGCCGCCGCCAATCGGCCGAACTCTCGCCCGGAAGCCATGTCAACGCAGATCGCTCGACCCGATCCACGATTTGCGATAGCGATCGGGCCAGATCCGACCGACCCACGGGGATGTTCATGCTGCCCAAGCCACGCGCCGACTTGAAGCCGAACACCGCCGACTTCGAGCGCCTCCCGCTCGTCAAGCCGACGGGCTTTCGCGAATACGATGCCCGCTGGCTGTTCCCGGGCGAGATCAACCTGATGGGCCTCAACGCCATCGGCCTCGGTCTGGCGACTCTGGTGCATCGTCGTGGCGTGGCGCCGCGCTTCGTGGTCGGCCACGACTTTCGCTGGTACTCGGCCTCCGTCAAGCAGGCCCTGATGACCGGGCTGCTGGCCGGCGGCGCCGAGGTGCACGACATCGGGCTCGCGCTCTCGCCGATGGCCTACTACGCGCAGTTCGCGCTCGACGTGCCGTGCGTCGCCATGGTCACCGCGAGCCACAACGACAACGGCTGGACCGGCATCAAGATGGGCCTCGCCCGTCCGTTGACGTTCGGCCCGGACGACATGTCCGAGCTGAAGTCGATCGTGTTGTCGGGCGCGTTCGAAACCCGGGACGGTGGCCGATACATTCATGTTCCCGATATTCCAGAACGCTACATGGCCGACCTCTCGGCGCGCCCGAAACTGAAGCGGCGTCTCAAGGTGGTCGCCGCCTGCGGCAACGGAACGGCCGGCGCCTTCGCGCCGCAGGTTCTCGAGGCGATCGGCTGCGAGGTGATCCCGCTCGATTGCACGCTGGATCACTCGTTCCCCCGCTACAACCCGAACCCCGAAGACATGAAGATGCTGCACGCCATCAGCGCAGCAGTCCTCGAGCACAAGGCCGACGTCGGCCTGGGCTTCGACGGTGACGGCGACCGCTGCGGCGTCGTCGACAACGAGGGGCACGAGATCTTCGCCGACAAGGTCGGCGTCATGCTCGCCCGCGATATCTCGGCGCTGCATCCGGGCGCGACGTTCGTCGCCGACGTCAAGTCGACGGGGCTCTTCGTCACCGACCCGGTCCTGATCGCCAACGGCGCCAAGGCGCTCTACTGGAAGACCGGCCACTCCTACATGAAGCGCTACACTTTCGAGCAGAAGGCGCTCGTCGGCTTCGAGAAGTCGGGCCATTTCTTCTTCCAGCCGCCGCTCGGCCGCGGCTATGACGACGGCCTCGTCGCAGCCCTCGCCGTCTGCGACATGCTCGATCGAAGCCCCGGCCGCACCATGGCCGATCTCTGCCGCGATCTCCCGAAGACCTGGCAGTCGCCCACCATGTCGCCGCACTGCGACGACGAGAAGAAGTACGGCGTCGTCGAGCGCATCGTCGCGCAGTTCAAGGCGGCCGAGGCGAAAGGCGAGAAGATCGCCGGCCAGTCGATCCGCGACCTCGTCACCGTCAACGGCGTGCGCGTCACCCTGGCGGATGGCACCTGGGGGCTCGTCCGGGCGTCGTCGAACAAGCCGGAGCTTGTGATCGTGGTCGAGAGCCCGGTCAGCGAGGCGAACATGCGCGCGATTTTTGCCGATATCGACGCCCGCCTTTCCGAGTGCCCCGAGGTCGGAGCCTACAATCAGAAGATCTGACACTGGCCCGGCGGTCGGGATCGCCAATGTCGCGAAGCTCTCGCGCGCCTCGATGATCCCGAATCACTGAAGCCGAACGCCGAGCGGCCCGGGGATCCAGGATCCACCGGGCCGCTCGCAAATCTTCGGGCATCGGGCGTCGGATCAGCCGCGCAGTCGTGTCCGTACGATCCGCGGGAAATCGTCACCCGTCATTTCGGCGACGTCCTGCGCCGCAGCTGGGCGGCTCCGGCCATCGCCCGCGTGCTGCGTCCGGGTCTCGTCCACGTTGCCCCAGTACCCGCCTTCGGTCGCGAGGGCCGGCTGCTGCCGGGTCGGCGGAGCGGCCGCGAATGTCGGGGCCGGTGGGGTGTGCCGCACGCTCGCGGTCGGGAGGCCGCTGCCGGCGAACCAGGCCTCCACGAGATCCAGTTCGTCCGCCGAGAGCGTCAGGCCCTGCGCCCGGCAGCGCGCCACGACGAAGTTGCGGAACCGGCCGGCGAAGAGCGTCGCTGAAGCGCCTTGCTCGAACCAGGGATCGGCCTCGCTGACGACTTCGAGGATGAAGCGCACGTCGTCACGCCGCACATCGATGCCGCGGTCGTGCGAGCGTTGCACGATGTTCTGGATCGTCTGCGCACCGATGAGGCCGTTGTCGTTGATCTCCTGAGCGATCAGCTCGAATAGCATCCTGTACTCCGGCGGCGCCAGCGGCGGCGCCTTGCAGGCCTCGTGGATGCGCGCGATGGAACTCTGGATGCTCGGCCCCCCAACCTGCTGAACCGGTGCCGGCTGAACGGGCGCCTCGATCTTCGCCGGCGGCGCCTGCTGGGGCTGCTGCTGGTAGGTCTGCGGCTCGGAAAGAATGCGACGCCTCGGCTGCTCCGCGGCCGCATAGCCTCCGGTCGCGGCGGCTTGGGTCGCGGCCGGGGGCTCGATCTGTCGGCCGATCGGCTGCGACATGAAGGTACGATGGTCCCGGGCCTCGATGCCGATGTCCATGCCGACGTTGAAGTTCGGCCGCTCGGGACGAACGTCACCGATGTCGAGCGACGGCGGCAGCGGCTGTGCTTCGATCCGCTGCGGCTGCTGCGAAATGTGACGCTGGGTGTCGATCACGACGTACGGCGGCTCGCCGGAAAGGCGAAGCCCGGAGGGCAGTCCCTGCGACAGCAATTCGCGGAAGCCGCCTGCTCCCCCCCACTGCGTGCCGATGGTGCGGTCGTGACCGATGGCGCGCACCGCGCGGTCGGCGAGGACCTCGAGCGGCACAGGCGCGTTTGCGGTTCTGACGGCCTGCGCCACCTCGTCGAGGATCGCACGGCGCGTCTGCTCGAGCGACACGGCCGGAGCCGGCGGCGCGATCTCGGCCGGCGCTCCCTCGTCGGCGATCCGGCCATCGATGAGCAGTGAAATGAGGTCGGCCTCGCGCACTTCGCCGTCGCTGATCGCCGTGTACGGCGCGGCCGTGTAGTCGGTCGCATAGATGACGGTCCGACGTGCGTGGGCGCGAAGGCGGTGCAGGACCGGGGTGAAGTCCGCGTCGCCCGACAGGATGATGAACTCGTCGAAGTAGGTCTGGTGGTCCAGATAGTCGCGCAGATCCATGACCATCCGGATATCCGACGAGTTCTTAAGCTGCGCCGTGAGGGGCGGGCAGTCGACCACCTCGAAGCCGGCGCGCAGGAAGTGGTGCCGGATGAACGGGAACGAACTCATGTCGGTCGAGTTGTCGGACGTGTTGCGCCGCGGCACGGGATTGCCGTAGCAGCGGTTCATCACGATTCGCCGCGGCACGTTGGGCGACTGGCCGTTCGTCGGGGTGATGAGAGAGCCGGTCTCGATCTGCTTCAGCCAGCTCATCGCATCCTTGGCGAAGCGCTTTGCAGCCTCTTCGCTCTTGCGCTTGAGCGACATGTAGATGTTGTCGTAGTCGACGAACACCGCGCTCAAGAACGGACCGGACTGTTCCCGCTTCATTGCAACTGCCCCCGTACTGCCCCAGTCGGCGACGAATCGCGCCGTCGAGGGACTGTTCTCTGAGTCGCAAAGGGGGTTCAAGCCGAGGCGACCCATCCAGCACGGGCTATCCCCGGTTCCATCGCCTGGCCTGGACGGAGGGACCTGCAACTGATGCCGGACGACCACATCGATCGACCGCGTGCCGACGAGACCTCACGTGCCCAGGCCGAACGCGGGAGCGTCGCTCGGGCGCAGGCGGCGCTGGGGGGAATGTGATACTCATTTGACAGCTGCTTCGAATGCCGGTGCAGGCATGCCTCGCCGATGCGAAGTGGCAGGCTGGGTACGCGGACCGTCTGACCCGGATCGACGCGCTGAGCTTGGTTGCAGCCCGAAATCCTCGGTTCGAACGATGCCGGTACAGCTACGTCAACGCCTCGAAGTCCTCGCCTATCTCGAAAACGCCCTCACGTCCTATCGTTCGCGCCTGACGGCAGCCGATGTCGCCGGGCTGACCGAGGAGCGCGACGACGTCTTCATGAGGATCGTCACCGAGGTGACCAGTGATCCTCGCGTTTCGCTGCGCCAGCTTCGCTTCTTCCTCGATCATGTGGAGCGGTTCGCGAGCGATCCGGAAGTCCTCGAAGTCCTTCGCAGTGCCGCGAGGGTACAGATCGGCCACGTCGAAGCCAGCCTCGACCGGAAATCGCAGAACGATGGCGCCGCACCTGCCGCCGGCGTCGAGATCGCCGACACGCTCGGGCCGGACGCGTTTCGCGGCTTGGACATGCTCGCTGACCGCGTTGCCGCTTTCGATCGAGACTTTCGCTACGTCTACACCAATCAGGCGAATGGCCGCTTTCACGCCCGCGACCCGATGAGCCTGGTCGGCACGCCGAGTTCGATGGTCGTCGGACACGGCTATTTCGAGCGCGTATCGCGTTCGCTGTTCACGCGGGGGCTCGGCGGCGAGCGACTGAGCTTCTACGCTACTCACCCGGGTCGCGATCAATCGAAGGTCTACTCGGTCACCATTGACCCGGTTCGAGATGTCAAAGGGCGCGTCGTCGCCGTTCTCGGGCTGTCGCGACCGGTCGGCGACCTCCACGTGCCGGAGCACCAGGTCCTGCGCTGATCAGGACGCGCGGCCGTCGCCCGTTCCGGCTCCAGGCTCGAACCCCGGGGCGGCCATCTCGAACCCGTCGAACGAGAATCCCGGCGCGACCGTACAGCCGACCAGTGTCCAGGCGCCGAGCGAGCGCGACTGCTGCCACCAGCCGGCAGGCGCCACGGCCTGCGGCCGCTCGCCGGCCAGGAGGTCGCTCCCCAGTCGCACGGTTTGCGGCCGCGTGCTCGCGTGAGGTGCGAGCGCCAGCTCCAGGGGCGCCCCGGAATACCAGTGCCAGACCTCGCTGGCGTCCACACGGTGCCATCGCGAGACCTCGCCCCGACGGAGCAGGAAGTAGATGGCCGTCGACGCAGCTCTCGCCCCCGGTGCTGTTCCGTCGTCACGGAACGTCTCGCGAAAGAAGCCGCCCTCAGGATGCGGCGCGAGCCCGAGCTCGCGGATGATGTCGTCCGCCGTCATGGGGTGATCCTACAGAGGAACGCGGATGATGGCACGCAGCCCACCCATCCCGCTCTCGCCGAGAACGACGTCGCCACCGTGGCTTTTTGCGATGTCGCGGGCGATCGCAAGCCCGAGACCCGAGTTGCCCTCGTCCTGGTTGCGGGAATTGTCGAGCCGGTAGAACGGGCGGAACACGTTCTCCCGTTCCCCTTCGGGAATGCCCGGCCCATCGTCGTCGACCTCGATCAGCAGCCATTCCCGTTCCGTCGCCGCTCGGATGACGATGCGATCGCCGTAGCGCGCCGCGTTGGAAACCAGATTGCCGATTGCCCGCTTCATGGCATTCCGCTTGAGCGGCAGCACGAGTTCGCGTCGGCGGCGCCGGATCTTGAGCTCGATCGGTACCGCGAGATGCTGGCTTTCCGCGACGATCTCCTCGAGCAGTGAGCGCACGTGAGTCTGCGCGGCCACCTCGCCGCCGTCGCCCTTGGCGAAGGCGAGATAGTCCTCGAGCATGCTCTGCATTTCCTTGAGGTCGCCCTTCATGGCCTGCACTTCGGCCCCCTCGCCGAGGAAGGCGAGCTGCAATCTGAGGCGCGTGAGGACGGTCCGGAGGTCGTGACTGACGCCGGCGAGCATCGTCGTCCGCTGGTCGACGTGCTGCGTGATGCGCTCACGCATCTCGAGAAAGGCGACGCTCGCCTGCCGCACCTCGCGCGCGCCGCGTGGCCGGAAATCCTCCGGAACCGGCCGTCCCTTGCCGAAGGCGTCGGCGGCTTCCGCCAGTCGCAGGATGGGGCGGATCTGGTTGCGCAGGAACAGGATCGCGACCGTCAGCAGAACGATCGACGTGCCCACCATCCACATCAGGAAGATGTGCGAGTTGGATGCGTAGGTCTGGCTGCGCCGCGCCACGAACCGAAGGACCGCCGTATCGAGCTTGACCCGGATTTCGACGTGATCCGACTGGCCGACCGTATCGATCCAGAACGGCTGCGTGAGCTGCTTGTCGAGTTCCCGCGACAGTGTTCGGTCGAGAAGGGCGAAAAACGGCTTCGGCTGCGGCACTGGCAGATCGCCGGGCGGCAGGATGCTCAGCGACAGGCCGAGCCTCTCGCGCGACATCTCGAGCAGAATGGCCTCGCTCTGCTTGCCGGGGAAGCTCTGATAGACATCGATCAGGGCCGCCACGTCACGGGCCGTGGCTTCCGACAGGCGGCGGGTCACGGCTTGCCAATGGCGCTCCATGAAGCTGAACGCGACCACACCCTCCAGCAGCACGATGGGCGTGATGATGATGAGGAGGGCGCGTGCATAGAGACCCGTCGGCGCCATGCCGGCGATCGCGGCCGCGATCCGGCCCACGAGGCCGCCGACGAACTCGTTGACCCGCGTCCGCGCGCTCGCCGCCGTCCCGGATGTCGTCCCCGTCTTGTCGTCAAGCGCGACCAACGCGTTCCGCTCCCTGGCTCTGAGCCCTCAATCGACGTAGAGGATGTAGCCTTTTCCACGAACCGTCTGCAGGTAGACGGGATTCGAGCCGTCGACTTCGATCTTGCGCCTGAGGCGGTTGATCTGCACGTCGATCGCTCGCTCGTTGCCGGTCGACTCGTCGCTCGCCAGCTCATGGCGCGCGATCGGCATCCCCGGCCGGCCGCCGAAAAGGCGCAAGAGATCCCGCTCGCGCTCCGTCAGCTTGATGACCTCCTCGCCGCGCCGCAGCTCGCCCCGGCCCAGATGGAACGTGTACTCGCCCATCCTCACCTCGTCCTTCGGCGCCACGGGCACCGCCTTCGCCCGCTTCAGGATGTTCTGGATGCGCAGCTTCAGTTCGCGCGGCTCGAAAGGCTTGCCCATGTAGTCGTCGACACCCGCCTCGAGACCGGCCACGCGCTGCTCGGGATCGGCGAGCGCGGTCAGCATGCAGATGGGCACCGGCGAGATCGCCTTCAGACCCCGCGCCAGCTCGAGCCCCGTCTCGCCCGGCATCATCACGTCGAGAATGACGAGATCGAAGCTGAGCCCGCGCATCGCCGACCGTGCGGCCTGCGCGTCGGCCGCCGTCGACACGCGAAAGCCTTCCTGGAACAGGTAGCGCGCGATGAGATCGCGGATGCGCTGGTCGTCGTCGACCACGAGGATATGTGGTGCGTCGTCGTCGATCGGCTCTTTTCGGGCAGCGGCCGGATCTATGGTCATGACTCCCCCCCGGGTCTACGGGCCCACCTCGTCCGAAAGCGCCCGCTCCACGAGCTCTGCCGCCTTCTCCGCGTCCGCCGGCGCGATCACGCCCGCAAGGAATGCTGCGGCAGCCTCCCGTGCCCCCGCGCCCGAGCCCGCGAGCGCGTCGCCCAGCTGTCGGGTTTGAAGGGCGAGCAGTCGCGCGGCAAGTCTCTTACCACGTTCCGTCAGGTGGAGGCGTCTCTCCCGACGATCGTTGGCGCCGGTCTCCTGCTGGACATAGCCCTCGTCGACCAGCTGCTTCAAGACGCGCGCCAGGCTCTGCTTGGTGATCTTGAGGATGCCGAGCAGGTCGGCGACACGCAGCCCGGGATTGCGGCTGACGAAATGCAGCACCCGGTGATGGGCCCGGCCAAAGCCGAGTTCGGAGAGGATCTCGTCCGGCCCGGCCACGAAATCCCGATAGGCGAAGAACAATAGCTCGACCATGGCGACGAGCGCCGGCTCGTCCGGTCGCGCGTCTCCCCCGACGCCATGAACCGGGCTCGCAATGACAGAACTCGAATTTACGTCAGTCATGTTGACATATTTGAGGGCGATCGGTACCCATGGCAAGGCATTTCCGGGCTTTCTACGCGGCGCTGACGGCGGCAAACCACGGCCCCTCGGCTGATCTGGCCAGGGAGCGTCATGCTGACGAAACGAGCCTGAGACGACCTTCGGCACTGCAAATGAGGCCTCCGGATGACGGGCGGTCTCGGTCGTGCCGGAACGAGAGCAGGGACCACCTGCCGGCGAGACGGTAGAGGAGACGACCACCTTGGCTGCGCACCGCATGAAGGCCCGAGGCGCCGTGACGGGACGACCGTCGATCGCGGTCCCGTATCCTGCGACCCGTCGCTGCGTCCGGAGTTGATCCGCAAGGTCCTCCGCCACCCGACATCCGACCTGCCAACCTACCCTGCGGCTGAATTGTCCGACTTCCACGGAACGAAAGAGGTGACCGATGACCGCCCGTAGCGACGTCCACTCCAAGGGCCGCCTGCCGTTCGTGGTCGAGAAGAATTCCGCGCCGGTCGCGCTGGCCGAGCGCACCGCGGTGCTGGCCGACCCCGGCTTCGGGCGCGTCTTCACCGATCACATGGCGATCGTCCGCTATACCGAGGGGAAAGGCTGGCACGACGCCCGCATCACCGCACGCAAGCCCCTGTCGCTCGATCCGGCGTCCGCCGTCCTGCACTATGCCCAGGAGATCTTCGAAGGCCTGAAGGCCTACCGCCTCGCGGACGGCTCGATGGCCATGTTCCGGCCCGACGCCAACGCCCGCCGGTTCCGCCACTCGGCCGAGCGGCTCGCCATGCCGCAACTGCCGGAAGAGGTGTTCATCGAGTCGATCGAGCAGCTCGTAAAGGTCGATCGCGACTGGTTTCCGACCGTCGAAGGGGGCTCGCTCTACATTCGCCCCTTCATGTTCGCGAACGAGGTCTTCCTCGGCGTGAAGCCCTCCTCCGAGTACCTCTATCTGGTGATCATCTCGCCCGTCGGTGGCTACTTCAAGAGCGGCGCGCCTGCCGTCTCGATCTGGGTGTCGCAGGAATATACGCGCGCCGCTCCGGGCGGCACCGGTGCAGCCAAGTGCGGCGGCAACTACGCAGCAAGCCTCGTCGCCCAGGCCGAAGCCTCCAAGCACGGTTGCGACCAGGTCGTGTTCCTCGATGCCGCCGAGCACAAGTGGGTGGAGGAACTCGGCGGCATGAATGTGTTCTTCGTCTTCGAGGACGGCTCGCTGCAGACCCCGCCCCTCTCGGGCACGATCCTCCCGGGCATCACCCGCGAGAGCCTCATGGCGCTGGCGCGCTCCGAGGGACTGACGGTTCGCGAGCAGCCCTACTCGTTCGACCAGTGGAAGGCCGACGCGGCGAGCGGCAAGCTGACCGAGGCGTTCGCCTGCGGCACGGCAGCCGTCGTAACCCCGATCGGCAGGGTCGCGAGCCCCGAGGGCGAGTTCCGGATGGGCGCGGGCGGCCCCGGCCAGACGACGATGCGCATCAAGCAGAAGCTCGTCGATATCCAGCGGGGCGTCGCTCCGGACCCCCACGGCTGGGTCCACCGCCTCGGCTGAGCGGCAGCGTCGGCCAGGCGGGTGCGTCCCGTCGGCCACGCACCCAGACCCCACGATAACCCTTCCTCGCCGCATGCGTTGCGGCGAGCCTCATTGTGAGGAAAACTCCCCCGGGCGTCCGTCGAGGCGCTGCGAAGGAGCGAGAACGCCATGGCGCGATCGGGCGAAGGTCGCTTGAGCTGGGCCGCGATCGGTGCGGCCACGATGAGTCTCGGCGTGCTGCTGGCTTGGGCGCCGGCTTCGGCCATAGCGCAGCCGGCCGGCATATCGGGCCGCGACTGCCAGACGGTCCGCACCTGCAACTTCTCCCGGACCGGCGCTGTGCGAGGCTGCCTCTCGTCCTACACGTGCCGCGTCTGCCGCCCAGTCCGGGAGCGCTGCACGGTCGGCAACGCCCGCATCTGCGAACGCCTCGTCTGCCGCTGGGGCGGCTGATCGCCGCCCCCAGCCCTTTGCGAGGGGCCGTATCAGCGCGTCTTGGGCAACACGAACCCTGCGCCGCTCTCGACGATCTTCACCAGCTCCGTGATGTCCTTGGTTTCCATGCCCTGGAACATGGCGTGTTTGTACATCAGCCGCGCCGCCTGACAGACCCACATCGGAATGCCGAGCCGCTCCCCCTGCTCGATGGCGAGATCGACGTCCTTCGTCAGGATGTGCATCGGCGCGCCGTAGGCGAACGAACGATCGAGCACCGACTCCGGAAACTTCGACTGCGTGGCGCTGTTGCGCCCGCTGCCGCGATTGATCGCCTCCGTCATCACTTCGGGATCGAGACCGCCCTTGGCGCCCATCACGTAGGCTTCGCACGTCGCGGCCAGCGCCACCGCCGACAGGATGTTGTTTGTGAGCTTCAGGACCTGTGCCAGCCCGGGCCGTGGCCCGGCAACGGTCACGGGCCCCCAGCGGGAGATGAAGGGACGGATCTGCTCGACGAGATGCGGCGCCCCTGACACCATCACCGACAACGTGCCGGCGCGCGCTCCCGGCGGCCCACCGCTGATCGGGCAATCGACGAGCGCGATGCCGCGCGCGGCAAGCCCCTTTTCCAGTTCCTCGACCAGCGGCACACCCACCGTGCAGGTATTGACGACGAGCTTCACCGCGCTGCCATGGACGACGCCGTCTTTGCCCAGCACCACGTCACGCAGCGACGGCAGCGTCGGCAGGGAAACGTAGACGGTGTGGCAGCGGTCAGCCACCTCCCGCGGTGACTGGGCTGGCCGCGCCTGCTTTTCGACGAGCGGCGCGATGGCCTCCGGACGCGCATCGTGCACGACGAGGTCTTCCCCGCCGCCGATGAGCTTGTCCGCCATGGGCAGACCCATGTTCCCAATGCCGATGAAACCGATAGCCACACGCGCCTCCGCTTGCTCCCTGCCGTCACCGGCAGCTTGTCGCGGGAGATAACGGCGCGCAAGGGCACGATGCGGAGGCGTGGTCGGTTACGGCGCGCGGCATCGCCTCAGGCGGCGACGGCGCGCTGCGCGGCGAACTGGCGGAACGACTGCGGCAGTTGCGCAGCCTCTCGCGCGATATGGTCGAGAAGCAGCACTTCGTTATCGTCGAGCACGTCGCGGTCGGCGAGGCACGACATCAGCCACACGTCGCTCGCTTCTTCGATCACCTCGTTGGTGACGATCTCGAGGCGTTGCCGCTCGAGCCGGGCGAGCGCTCGCTCTTCCGGCGTGAGCAGTGGGCTTGTCCCCCACACACTGACGCCCGAATGCGTCCCGAACGCCCCGAGCTGATCCGCGCCATGTGGCTTCCCCAGAATGGCCGAGACCAGCGACAGCGGCGCCGTCGCGATGTCGCCCGCCACCTCGCGACGCGGTGGCACGCCATGCCCCGTGGAGGCAAGAACGGCAGCGCCGAGGCTCCGCACGAAGAGGGTGCTCCAGGCCGGCGAGGAATTTCCCGGCCCGATGGCGCGGTTGATGGCGAGAAGGGCCTCGGCCTCGACACGCGTCACCGAGATGCTGGTCTCGCCGCCGAAGGCGACGAGGATTCGCTTTGCGAGTTCGATCTCGTCGGGCAACAACCGTCCCGGCACGTCCTCGCGTCCGGCCCGCAACGGCCCGCCACCCGTCTCGACCGCGTGCCGGATCTGGTCCAGCGCGAACGCCGACAGCGACGGTGGCGTCCACCGTGCGGTTTCGAGAACATGGACGAGAATGGCGAGTTCGCTCGATGTGATGACCTGCCCGAAGGCGCTGATCTGTTCGATCAGCCATCGTGCGTTCTGCGCCACGACATAGCCGGAGGGTTCGGCTTGCCGGACGATGTAGTCGGTGATGACTTCGACCAGGAAGCGGCCCCATTGCGGGTCCTGGATCGGGGTTGCGGCGTGCAGGGAAAGGAGGGCTTCCGCATCGGCCCGGTCGAGAACCTCGCCGTTGTCGTAGAGCGCCCGCAGGCGCATCACTTCGCCATCGCGGATGCTTCCGCGCTGACGGATTTCATCGATCGAAATAGCGTCCAGAATGCCCATCGCCACCCACTCCACGCCGTGCGTGATTTGGGAAGCTAGGCGCGCGCGGTTACCAAGTCGCTAAAGTCTGTGTACGGTTGACGCAAGTTGTTGCAACTGCGCAACGAATACTGGGCGAGTCCGTCAGAAGTGGTAGCCGAAATGGCGGATTTCGGGGGCATACCAGTCCGCGACGAGGTCACGGAGTTCCGGCGTGTAGGCGTCGCGATAGTCGCCCTTGCGTGATCGGGACACATTGGTGCGCGGTAGCTCGACCTTGCCGGCGAGTCCGATCGCATCGAGGACGGTGGCGAAATCTGCCTCGAGGGTCTCGTAGCGCCCGACGAAGTCGACGAATGGCCGGTCAGCGTCCGTATAGAGGCTCCAGTTCTCGACGAACGCGCGGCGGCGGTCGGTGTTGAACTGAGCGAAGGTGGGACGCGTGGCCTCCGGCTTCGACTTGGTCTTGTAGTGGTACCAGGAGACTTGACGGTCCCAGGGATTGCGTTCGAACGTGAATTTGTAATACCGCCGCCACACGTCGTCCCCGACGTACGTGCGAATGCGCCACCCGGGCATGTGTTCGTAGAAACCGACCGAGGGATGGTAGTGCCGCTCCGGTCGACCGAGGATGCGCTTCCACAGCGCGCGACTTGGCTTTTCCGGATGCTCGATCCGGTAGTTCTGTGCCGGCTTCTGGCGCACGCCGCGCAACTGCTCGCTCGCCTCCGTGATCACGTCGTCGGCCCCGCACACCGCCGACAGCGCCGCCTCGACCGACGTTGAGCCGGTCTTGTAGGTCTTGATGTAGATGAATCTGTGCTCGTGACTGAGGATCATGGAGGCCGGATCGAGAGAGGTGCTGCGATGCGTGGATGCTAGCCGATTGCAGGCCCCCGTGCATCGGTCTCCTGGTGTAACGCCTCTGACGTTTGGTACCCGCCTGCGGCTAGGAACGTCACCAAACGTCGGAGGCGAAAGCTACACCAGAAGCATTGAGTTTCTCGTGTTCCTTTGGCGCCGACATTTGCTCTCGACCAAGCGGCAGAGGGAAGCAAATGTCGGCGCCGGAACACTGGTCCGGTCCCCGAGCGCGGCGGGTGTAGGTTCCGCGCTGTCGGGAGCGCGCGTATGCGTGATGCCGGAATAGGTTATGATCGGATCGAGAGTTTCACCGAAATCAATTCATTGAAAAAAAAGATCGGCATCCCCCTTGAGGACGAGCGCGGGTCGGACTAGATTTGATCTATTGCGCGCAATGAACTGAATTTTGGAAATCAATACATTTCAGGAGTTGTTTCATGTCGAAGATTGTCGAGATTGCCAAATCCACTCCCTCCACCAACGTCGAGCCCTCCGAGGCCAAGCCGACCGTCCGCGTCGGAGATGGCCTCTCGCCGTGGCGCTCGAGCCCGAAAGTCCGCCTCGGTGACGGCCTGTCGCCGTGGGCGGCGACGCCACGGATGCGGCTCGGCGACGGCCTGATGCCCTGGTAACACAGGCAGTACAGGACTCCCGAGGGGGGGCTTTTGCCCGCCCTCGGGAGGCGTCGATGCGCGTCGAGGACGAAGCCGTCGGACGCCTGTGACGTCCGGGGGGCGAGATCCTCCGGCTTCGATGCCGAATATCGAGTTATTATATTCAAAGAAATTTCGTGGAGACGCGATAATGACCCTGTCTCGGGAAATGCCGTCGGCTGCCAAAACTCCGGAGCCTCGTCAGTCGCTCGTTCGTTTCGTGCAACTGGTCGATGGCGGCCGGCTGCCGCGTCGGGCAGATCGCACGGTCGGTGGAACGTTGCCGGTCCGCGCAATTCGATATTGCGAGCCTGTGGCCGCAGCATCCGGTTTCGGTTGGTACGTCTTCCTGCCGCGCCGTTTCCAGCTTCTTTGGGATGGCCATGAGATTTTCTGGCGCGCTGAAGGTGTGGACGAGTTCCAGCCGCTGCGTTCGTGTCACTATCCCGGCTTCGCGGCGCGGTTCGACTCGGTTGCTCCGCCGGACCTGAAGGGCGCGGCGCCGGCCTTTCTTACAGCGTCGATCCAGCAGGGTCTCGTACAGATCTGGCCAGGCGTCATGGCCACGACCGCAGATGGCTGGAGCCTGCTCGTCCGTCCCGTCGCCAACTTGGCGCGGCCGTCCGGCTTCGAGCTTCTGGAAGGTATCATCGAGACCGACAGCATGTGGTTCGGCCCGCTTTTCACCAACGTGCGCCTGACGCGGACCGGCCTACCCATCGAGTTCGACGACGACGTCCCGTTCATGCAGGTGCAGCCCTTGCGCAAGGGGCATTACGAGGCGGACCGGCTGGATCGCTTCGACGTCGCGGAATGCCTCGAGGACATGACGGAAGACGATTGGCAGCGATATGCCGACAAGGTCGCCCGGCGCTGCATGCGCGACGACCGACAACCAGGCGCTTACAAGATGATGGTTCGCAAGAGCAGCGAACCTCGCGACGACAGCTAGCGCCGCGCCCGTGCAGCCGACTTCGCCAATGCAACAGGCCGTGGCTGCCGCCGTCGCTCGAAGACGCCGGCTGTCCGCATCCGGAGGAGGAACAGCTCGCGGTCGGCTGGGTCCGCGAATGGGACCGTGGCAGCGGCCACCTCCGGATAGCCGGGTTCGAGCTGCAGCAGGTCCGCCGCGACCGCGCGCGCTTCCTTCACGTCGCCGAGGCCGACGAGGCTGACGATCTGGGCTTTCAGTGCTGTCGAGTAGCGTGGATTGAGCGCCCTCGCCGAGGCCGCTAGATCCCGCGCGCCCTCGAGGTCGCCCGCCGCATAGCTGCAGATTGCCCCGAAACAGAGGAAGTTGAACATGAAGCGGTCGGCCGGCGACAGCGACATCCCATAGCGAACCAGCCTCAATCCTTCCTCGCCGCGACCGGTGTAGCCGAGCGTCGCACCGAGCATCAGCCAACCGAGTGGCTCGTTGGGACACGCCACGATGGCCCGAGAGAGGAGCTCCTCGGCACCTTCGAAGTCGCGATGCAGGTAGGACCGCAGATGCCCCGCCGTTGCCAGCGCAATCGCGCTTTCTCCGTCGAGGCGCACCGCCCGCTCGGCGAGATCGCTCGCGATCCGGCGCTCCTCAGCGCGGTTCTGCGTCCAGCCCTGACCGACGCGGATCGAGTGATTTCGCGCCAGCCAGGCGAAAGCGGCCGCATGTGTCGGCTCGATCGCGCTCGCACGGACGAGGTAGCCACGCGCCCGGTCCATGCTCCGCTTGTCCATCCGATGCATGGCGAGCTGCGCCTGGATGCCGAGCTCGTAGGCGGTTGCGTCTCGCGGTCTCCGTCGCAGGAGGCGCGTGATCGTCGCTTCGCGCATCGGCCATCGGATCGTCGCCACGACGCGCGACAGCACATCTCGCTCGAAATCTTCGAGATGGCCGATCGAGCACGTCACCGTGCGTGTCAGCGCCACCTCGCCGGAGCGGACGTCGTGGAGCGACTGACTGAAATACAACTCCTGATCGGCGCGGCAGATCTGGCCCTTCAACACGAAGTCAGCGCCGAGAGACTGCCCGACGACCCTTGGTTCCGTGCGCGGGCTGGTGTCGAGCAGACTTGCGGCATTGATGACGAGGAGGTCGTCGACGCTCGCCAGCAATTCGATCAGCCGGACGGTCACCTTGCGGCCGAACAGCGGCTTCAGCACGCCGTCGCTGACGACGAAATAGGGCATCACGGCGACGCGAGGGACCCGGCCTTCGAGACGTTCGCGACGCCGGCTCGCCAGCTCTTGCGGTGAAGCGATAATGCGATGCATGCCCCGCCTTGCCCGTTTCGTCTCGGCCCATGAGTTGACTGCCCGATCAACGTCGAACTCGTGACGCCGCGCCTGCCCTCGATCGGTGCAGGGTCGACCCCAATCGCACCTCTCAGGTAACCCGGCAAGTCATGAACCGGGCCGCGATGGCGAGCAGTGTTACCCCAGTACTTTTCCCCAACCCGAGTACTATGGTAGCTGCAATGCTGCGGCGCAAGAACGCATTTTTCGCATATTATTCCGTGCCCGGCGCGTCCGGTAGACGGTCCTTGTATTGCGACGCGATGTCCCGCCACGCGAAAAGGGGCCATCCCGTTCGGAATGGCCCCTTCGCCGGGCACGACACACCTCCCTGGCCGCACCCGGCTCGCCGGCGCCTGCGGGACGCCGTCGAGCTGGTCGTCGTCGCCTAGTGACGCGCCTTCCATCGGCGCCAGATGTTCACCTGACGATCGTGGCGCTCGGCCGCGATGCGGTGCGCCGCGTCGTGCTGGGCATGACGGATCGAACGCACTTCGCGTCCCGTCAGTCGCCCGTCGCGCTCGGCCTGCCGCCTGAGATCCGCGATGCGCGCCTGCTCGGCGACGAGGTCGCGGTACTCACGTCGCGTGAGTTGCCCGTTCTTGTGCCCCTGCTCGATGGCGGAGAGTTGCTCGGCTTGCGCGCGGCCGATCGGGCGAACGTCGTGCGCCGCAGCGGTGGTGGCCGTGACGAAGGCGATCGAAAGGCCGGCAAGTGCGAATTTGATCATGGGTTTCGGAACTCCTCTGCCGCGATGTGCATCATGAGAACGAGCGTAGTCCCGAACGCCTGAACCCGCGCTGAAGCGGCTGTTCAAACGGCGTTCACCGCACGCACGGACTCGCGCCATGGTCCGGTCATGAAGCAGCCACACGCGAGACGATTGCTCTGGTCGCTCGCATGTCTATTCTCCCGGCCGAAATGGGCGGAGAGAGATCGATGGAAGCGGACTATGTGATCGTGGGGGCTGGCTCGGCGGGCTGCGTCCTGGCCGACAGGCTCTCGGCGGACGGCGCCAGTGTGATCCTTCTGGAAGCCGGTCCGCGCGACCTGCATCCGATGATCCACGTGCCGGCTGGAATCCTGAAGCTCCTGAAGAATCCGCTCGTCAACTGGAACTACGAAACCGAGCCCGAGGCCGGAAGCGGCAATCGCGCCATTCACTGGCCGCGCGGCCGCGTTCTCGGCGGCTCGTCGTCGATCAACGGCATGCTCTTCGTGCGCGGCAATCCGGCCGACTACGACAACTGGGCCCAGATGGGCTGTCGCGGCTGGACCTACGACGAGTGTCTGCCGCACTTCAAGGCGATGGAGCGCTATGCGCCGGGTGACGACGCGTACCGGGGCAAGGACGGCCCGCTTCTCATCGAGGATTATCGGACGATCCTCCCGATTACCCATCGTTTCGTCGAGGCGGCCCAGCAAGCCGGTCTGCCATTTGCGAAGGATCTGTCCGGCGCCACGCCCGCCGAAGGCGTCGGCTACTCGCAGATGTCGCGCAACGGCCGCTTCCGTGGCTCCACGGCCCAGACGTTCCTCCGCAACGCGCGCAGCCGCTCCAATTTTCGCGTTCTGACTAACGCCACCGCGCTGCGCATTCTCCTGGAGGGGCGCCGCGCCATCGGGGTCCGCATCGACCAGATGGGGCGCGAAATGGACGTCAGGGCGCGCCGCGAGGTCATCGTCTCGTCGGGGTCCGTGAACTCCCCGCATCTGCTGCAGGTCTCCGGCATCGGTCCGGCGGCTCACTTGCAATCGATCGGCGTTGCCGTGGCCCACGATCTGCCGGGCGTCGGCTCGAACCTCTCCGACCACTATGTCGCCCGCGTCTCCCATCGCGTGAAGGACGCGCGCTCCATCAACGAACTCTCGCGCGGCCTCCTGCTTGGCGGCGAAATCGCGAAGTGGGTGCTGACGGGCAAAGGCGCGTTGACCTTCGGAGTATCGAGTGCTCAGGCGTTCTGCCGGAGCCGCGAAGGGCTCGCGAGCCCGGACCTCCAGCTCCTGTTCTCGCCTGCGAGCTACGATCCGGCTGTCTTCGGCGCCCTCGAACGCGAGCCCGGCGCAACCGTCGCCGTCTCGATCGCGCGCCCCGAGAGCCGGGGCAGCATCATGGCGCGCTCCGCCGATCCGCTGGAGCGACCCGCCATCCGCCCGAACTACCTGTCTGCGCCCGCCGATATCCGCGTTATCGAGGCCGGCATCGCCATCGCGCGCCGCATCTTCTCGCAGCCGGCGTTCAACCGTCACTCCGCCGGCGAGATCGTCCCCGGACCGGATGTGCGAACCCCCGATGAGATCCTCGACTACGTGCGCCGGTTCGGCACTACGATCTATCACCCCGTCGGTACCTGCCGCATGGGCGAGGACCCGATGGCCGTCGTCGATTCGCGACTTCGGGTGCGCGGCATGTCCGGGCTGCGAGTGATCGATGCCTCGATCATGCCGCAGGTGACGACGGGGAACACGAACGCCCCGACCATCATGATCGCCGAGAAGGGTGCCTCGATGATCCGCGAGGATGCACGCGCCGCCTGAGGGACAAACCGGCGTCAGGACTGCGGATGGCGAATGATGGCGAGCACGGCGTCCGGCGATGCGGACGGGTCGAGGACCTTGAACTGGCCGGGCCGACGGATCGCCTCCTCGAGGGCGCGATGAAAGTCGGCGCGGTCGAGTTCGATCGTGCCGAACTGCTTGAGGTGATCGGTGACGAATTGCGTATCGAGGAGCGAAAACCCTCCCGCGATCAGTCGCGCCACGAGATAGACGAGCGCCACCTTGCTGGCGTCCGTCTCGGTGGAGAACATGCTCTCGCCGAAGAACGCGCCGCCGAGTGCCACGCCGTATAGACCACCCACCAGTCGGCCGTCCCGCCACGTCTCGACCGTGTGGCAGTGTCCTTGCGCAAAGAGCGCGCCGTAAAGGCTCCGGATGCGGCCATTGATCCACGTCGAGCGCCGCCCGGGCCGAGACGCGGCACACCCCTCGATCACACCGCGGAAATCGGTATCGATGCGCATGTCGAAAACACCGGACCGGATGGTGCGCGCAAGCCGCTTCGGCACGTGCACGCCGTCCAGCGGCAGGATGCCGCGCGACTGCGGCTCAATCCAGTAGAGGGCTGGATCGTCTGCGCTTTCGGCCATGGGAAAGATGCCGCAGGCATAGGCCTTGAGCAGCACGTCCGGTGTGATCTCGATGGCGACGTCGTCACGAGAAGCCATGGCACCCCTGATCGTCAATCGGGGGAAGTATAGCCTGTTTCGCCGCCCTTTTCGAGATATCCGAGTTCAGGTCTTGTGCCCCAGATGCCGTTCGAGCCAGTGGATGTCGTACGTTCCATTGGCGATGTCGGGGTGCCGGACGAGTTCGGTGAAGAGCGGGATCGTCGTCTCGATACCGTCGATGACGAACTCGGAGAGGCACCGCTTGAGCCGCATCAGGCATTCGTTGCGGTTCTTGCCGGCGACGATCAGCTTCCCGATCAGGCTGTCGTAGTTGGGCGGGATCCGGTAGCCCTGATAGGCGCCAGAATCGACCCTGACGCCGAGCCCACCCGGCGGGTGCCAGTACGTGATGCGTCCGGGCGACGGCCGGAACGTTTGCGGGTTCTCGGCACAGATCCGGCACTCGATGGCGTGCCCGGAGAAGGTGACTTCCTCCTGCGTCAGCGACAGCGGGTGTCCGGCGGCGATCCGGATCTGCTCGAGCACGAGATCGAGGCCCGTGATCATCTCGGTCACCGGATGCTCGACCTGCAGCCGCGTGTTCATCTCGATGAAGTAGAACTCGCCGTCCTCGTAGAGGAACTCGACGGTGCCCGCGCCGCGATATTTGAGCTTCTGCATGGCCCGCGCGACGGTCATGCCGATCTTGTTCCGGCTCTCCTCGTTGAGCGCCGGCGATGGCGCCTCCTCGAGGACTTTCTGGTGCCGCCGCTGCAGCGAGCAGTCGCGCTCTCCGAGATGGATGGCGTTGCCCTTGCCGTCCCCGAACACCTGGATCTCGATGTGTCGGGGATGCGAGAGGTACTTCTCGATGTAGACGCTGTCGTCGCCGAACGCGGCCTTGGCCTCGGAGCGCGCGGTCTTGAGCGCCATGTCGAGATCGTCGGCTGTGCGCGCGACCTTCATGCCGCGCCCGCCACCGCCCGCTGCGGCCTTGATGAGTACCGGGAACCCGATCGACTTCGCGACCCGCGCCGCCTGGGCCTCGGTCGTCACCGCGCCGTCGGAGCCCGGGACGACCGGAATCCCGAGCCGCTTGGCGGTCTCCTTCGCCTCGATCTTGTCGCCCATGATCCGGATATGCTCGGACGTCGGGCCGATGAATGTGATGCCGTGCTCTTCGAGGATCTCCGCGAAGCGGGCGTTCTCCGAAAGGAACCCATAGCCGGGATGGATGGCGTCACAGCCCGTGATCTCGCAGGCCGCCAGCAGCCTCGGAATGTTGAGATAGCTTTCGGCTGCCGGCGGCGGGCCGATGCAGACGCTCTCGTCCGCCAGCTTGACGTGCATCGCCTCGGCGTCGGCTGTCGAATGCACCGCCACCGTCGCGATCCCGAGTTCCTTGCAGGCCCTTTGGATCCGCAGGGCAATCTCGCCGCGGTTGGCGATCATCACTTTGTCGAACATGCGTTGTCAGGCAGCAGGCGCGAGCGACGGGACGTTCGGGGTGGCGTCGGCGCCCCGCATGTCCAGGTCTCGCAGCTGATCGCCTCTCCCTGATTACTCGATGACGACGAGCGGCTCGTTGAACTCGACCGGCTGCCCGTTCTCGAAGAGGATCTGCGTGACGGTGCCCGCGCGTGGCGCCGGGATGTGGTTCATCGTCTTCATCGCTTCGATGATGAGGAGCGTCTGGCCCTGCGAGACGCGCGCACCGATCTCGATGAACGTGGCCGCGCCCGGCTCGGGGGCTCGATATGCGGTGCCCACCATCGGCGACCTGACGCACCCCGGATGATTGGCGAAATCCGCAGCGCCGACCGGGGCCGCATCAGCCGACGGGGCCGTCGGCGCCGGCCGGGACGGTGCGACGGGCGCAGCCGGAACAGTGGCGGTGATGGCCTGCGGCGCGGCGTGGCGCGCGACGCGGACCTTGAGGCCGTCCCGCTCGATCTCGATTTCCGTCAGGCCGTTCTCGTTCAGCAGCTTCGCTAGATCGCGAATGAGTGCGCGCTCCATGCCGTCCTTTTCTTTCGCGTCCTTGGCCATGCTCTGTTCCGCAGGATGTTTCTCTGACGCGCGCCGGCCGGTCAGGCCGTCGCCTTGTGGGCGGCGCTCTGGCGCGCCACGATCCGCGCGAGCCCGTCCAGGGCCAGCAGATAGCTGTCTACTCCGAAGCCGCACACGACCCCCACCGAGCCGAGCGAGACGTAGCTGTGATGCCGGAACGATTCGCGCCGGAAGACATTCGAGAGATGCACCTCGATGGCCGGCAGTTCGGCTGCATTGAGGGCGTCGAGGATCGCGACCGACGTGTGGGTGAGGGCCCCCGCGTTGAGCAGGATGCCGCACGCCTTCGTCCGCGCTTCCTGGATCCACGTGACGAGGTCGCCTTCATGGTTCGACTGTCGGAATTCGACAGTCAGGCCCAGGATGCCAGCTTTCGCGCGCACCTGGGCCTCCACGTCGCCGAGCGTATCGCGGCCATAGATCTCCGGTTCCCGAAGCCCAAGCATGTTGAGGTTCGGGCCGTTGAGCACGTAAACGGGTCTGGCTGTCGTCACCTCGTGCGGGCTCCCGTCGCGGCGCGCACTGTGCCCAATTGAGCGGCAGCCAGGCGCAAAGCTGGACGGGTGTAACAGCTTTCGTGCCGGCGCGAAAGGGCGCCGGCCCGGCGTTCGGCAGCTCGCGCGCCGGGCCTGATCCAGGTCAGCAGACGCTACAACCAGACTTCCGGATGTCGGCCACGTGGCCCTTCAGCTGGTCGAGCAGATTGCCGGGAGCACCGGGGATGGCGCGGTCGCCGACGAGGAAGTGTGGCGTACCCTGGATGCCCATGCTCTGGGCCAATTGGCGCACGGTGTTGATTTCGCCGCTGACGGCGTCTGACGCCATGTCCTTCTTGAGCTTGGCCATGTCGATGCCGCCGATCTTCTCGACGGCTTTCAGGGCCGTCTGCTCGTTCACCTCGCCGCGGATGGCGAGCAGCGCCCGGTGCGCGGGCCAGTACTTGTCCTGGAGGCGGGCTGCCAGCGCCACACGCGCCGCTTCTTCCGAGCCCTTCGACAGGATCGGCAGTTCCTTGAGGATCACCTTGACGTTGCTGTCCTGCTCGATGAGCTTGGCCACGTCGCTGAAGGCGCGCTTGCAGTAACCGCAGTTGTAATCGAAGAATTCGACAACCGGAACGTCGCCCTTGGGGTTGCCGGCCATCGGCGCATCCGCCCGCCGGAACAGCTCGGCGGCATGGGTCTGGAGGGCTGCCTTGAGTTTGGCGGACTGAAGCTCCTCCATCTTGGACTCGAGCGCGCTCTGCACCTCGAGCATCACCTCGGGGTTCTTCAGCAGATAGTCCTTGATGATGGTCTCGATGGCCGCCTTCTGGGTGTCGTCGAAGGCAGCCGGCTTGTCCTGCGCCATCGGTGTTGAGGCACCTGCGAAAAAGCCGACCGCAGCGAGGGTCGCGATCAAGCCGCGACGGAAGCCGGCGAGCCGGCCGATGTGAAGCGTCATTTGGAACCTGTCAGCTATGCGTCGATGCGCTTTGTCGAACGGGTCTATAGCGTGCCTTTCGGCGGCTTGTAACTCACGATATCGCCAGCGCGTAGCCCCTCCGGCGAGCCGGCGCGAAGCCCACGCTGTGCGCGCTTGGCGAAAATCTGGGCCTGTTTGATGTTCCCCTCGAGAAAATGCGCCTCCGCGATCGAAAGGTCCGCTTCCGCCACTTTGCCCTGCTTGGCGTAGCCGCTGGCGAGCAGACGGTAGCCCTGTGGGTTCTTGTCGGTGACGAGAGCTTTCCGGACCAGGCCGATCGACTCCGTCACGTTCTGGGGATCGCTCTCACCGTCGAGCGCCTGCGCCAGCCGCACGGCAATGAGCGGTGCGTCGCCGGCGAGACGCAGGGCCGTCCGCAGTGACCCGATCGCCTCCCGTCCCCGGCCCGAGCGCATGAGGAAATCGGCGCGCAGTTCGTGGAAGTAGGCGTTCTGCGGCTGCTCCTTGATGAGTTTATCGACTTCCGGCAGCGCCGCATCGATGCCACGGCCGAAGAACGTCGCGATCGTGCGGGCATAGCGCGCCGGCAACGATTGGTCGCTGGCGCGGTACCGGTTGAATACCACTTGCGGCCGATCGAGGTACCCCGCGAGCTTGGCCCGCATGAGATCATGGCGGAGTTGCAGCTCGGGCTGGTCTTTCGCCGTCGCATAGGGGCTCTGCGCCACCCGCTCGCGCAACTGCGCCAGCCGCGCCGCAGCGACGGGATGGCTGCGCGCGAACGCATCCTGGCTCGCGCCGGACGCGGAAATGTATTCCTGCTGCGCGAACCGCTCGAAGGTCTGCAGCATGCCTTGCCCGGACTGCTTCGTGGCATTGAGGAACCTGAGCCCGGATTGGTCGGCAGCCGATTCCTGCGCCCGCCGGTCCGACAGCAGCGAACGCATGATGAGTTCGTCGCCGCCGACGAGCACGCCCGTACCGACCCCCGAGGTGCCGCCGCCTCCTCCTGCCACCATCAGGCCGATACCGAGCAGCTTGATGAGCAGGCTTTTCGTCTGGTCCCGCGCGATGCGGTCGCGCAGCTGCGCCAGATGGCCACCGGTGATGTGGCCCGTCTCGTGCGCGATGACGCCGATGACCTGGTTGGGCGTTTCGGATTGCTGCAGCATGCCGGTGTGCACGAACACGTTCTGGCCATCGAGCACGAACGCGTTGAACGAATCGTGCTTCACGATTCGCATCGTGATGTTCTGGCTGCCGAGTCCGGCCGCCCGAAATATCGGTCGCGAGTAATCGGCGAGCAGCCGCTCGATCTCGGTATCGCGGATGAAGCTGAGATACTGCGCATTGGCCCGCTGCGGCGCGGTCGCCGCGACGATGGCGACGAGCGCGGTGGCAAACTTCATCGCGCGGGCTGTGCTGCCCCTCGACGTCGCCCGATGCATGGTTGCCGTCATGTCTCGTATCCCCCGCGCTCCCATGGGCGCTGTCGCGAGCTTCGGAGACCGTCTGGCCCGTGGCCGCTTCGATCTCTATACATTGGCCCGCGGCGCGACTCATCCGCCCCATGCATGCATGTGGCCGTCAGGTGGCGATTATAGGGCATGCCCGACAACGATTGGAGGACACCATGACGCGTGGCGATCGCATGACGGCAGCCGCCGCCGCCATGGTCAGGCCGCCGGCGGGCCGAAGCGAGATCGACGCCTTCATCGTCATGGACGTCATGCGTCAGGCCGCCGCCGCCGAGGCGGCCGGCCGTCGCGTCATCCACATGGAGGTCGGCCAACCCGCGACCTCGGCACCGGCCGCGGCGCGCGAGGCCGTGAAGCGGGCCCTCGACCGCGACACGCTCGGCTACACGCTCGCGCTCGGCATGGAGCCGCTGCGCGAGCGGATCGCACGCCTCTACCGCGACTGGTACGGCGTCGCGGTCTCGCCCGAGCGCATCGTCGTGACGACCGGCTCGTCGGGGGCGTTCGTGCTGGCCTTCCTGGCGCTCTTCGACGTTGGATCCAGGGTCGCGCTGCCCGCACCGGGCTATCCGTGTTACCGCCACATCCTGACGGCGCTGGGCGCCGAGCCTGTCAATCTCGAGACCGGCCCCGCGACGCGCTGGATGCCGACGGCGGCCGACATCGACGCCGCAGCCGAGCGGCATGGACTGTCCGGCCTCCTTCTCGCAAGCCCGGCGAACCCGACCGGCACCATGCTCGAGCCGGATCGCCTCGCGGAGATCTGCGCCGTCGCGGCGCGGCGCAAGCTGTGGTTCGTCTCCGACGAGATCTACCAGGGGCTGACCTGGGGCGTGCCGCAGGCGACGGCGCTGCAGTTCTCCGACGATGCCATCATCATCAACAGCTTCTCGAAGTACTTTTCGATGACCGGCTGGCGGGTCGGCTGGATGGTGGTGCCCGACGGCCTCGTGCGCACGGTCGAGCGTCTGGCGCAGAACCTGTTCATCTCGCCGCCGGCCATCTCCCAGATCGCCGCCCTCGGCGCCTTCGATGGTCTGGAGGAACTCGAAACCAACAAGCGCGTCTATGCCGCCAACCGCGAACTCCTGCTCCGCGAGCTTCCGAAGGCGGGCCTCACGGACATCGTCCCGGCCGACGGCGCCTTCTACCTCTACGTGGACGTCTCGCGCTTTACCTCGGACAGCCTCGCGTTCGCGAAAACCATGCTCGCCGAAATCGATGTGGCTGCAACCCCGGGTGTGGATTTCGACCCCGCGCGCGGCCGCCGCTTCATGCGGTTCTCCTATGCCGGATCGACCGAAGCCATGGCCGAGGCAGCGCACCGGTTGCAGCGCTGGGGCAGACTTGGGGAGTGAGGGGAGGGGGCCGGCTCCGTGCCGCGAGGCTTCGGTGGGCTCTGTCGCCGATAGAACGGAGGTCTGGTAGCGGGAGGCGGACTTGAACCGCCGACCTGAGGATTATGAGACCTCCGCTCTAACCACCTGAGCTATCCCGCCGAACCCGTCCCGGACGATCGCGGTGGCGCGTCGCCGTGCCGGCCTTGGCGGCCGACCCTCGGGTGGCCGGATATAGAGACCGCCATCGAGTGCTGTCAAGCCGCGCGGCCATGACCTTCCCCGGAGAGCACTTCGGCGATCGGCCCGAAGGCCGTGACCCGTCCGTTTTCCATGCGGGCACCGAGGGTGCAGAGCCCCCTGAGCAGCCCCTCGTCATGCGAAGCGATGACCAGGATGCCGGCCCGGTCCGTCACCTCCCTGAGCCGGGTATTGGCCTTGTCGCGGAATTGCGCGTCGCCGACCGCGATCCACTCGTCCATGAGCACGATCTGCCCCTGGATCGAAGTGGCGATCGAGAACATCAGCCGCATCGCCATGCCCGAGGAATAGGTCCGCACCGGCAGGTCGAGATAAGGGCCCAGTTCGCTGAACTCGGCGATCTCCTGCCGCTTCGCTTCGATTTCCGTCTCCGACATGCCGAGGATCAGGCCGCGCATGTAGATATTCTCGTGTCCGCTCGCCTCGGCATCGATGCCGAGGCCGATATCGAACATCGAGACCGTCCGTCCCCGGATTTCGGCCCTTCCGCTGGTCGGTGCGAAAATCCCGGCCATGACCCGGAGCAGCGTGGTCTTGCCCGACCCGTTGTGCCCGATCAGACCGAGCCGGTCCCCGACCTTGAGCGACAACGTCACGTTGTCGATCGCCCTGACGGCGACGGCTGAGCCGCTGGTGTCGACCATGCGGCCGCCGATACCGCGCGCCTTGTCCAGCACGGCCGCCTTGATCGAATGTCCGCGCTGCGACGAGGCCACGGGAAAATCGATGCACAGGTGCTCGAGGTCGATGCTGGCCATGGTGTCAGACCCAATAGGCGATGCGGTTGCGATAGCGCGCGTAGACATGGGCGGCGAGCGCGACCGAGCCTGCTGCAAGGCCGACGGCGATGATCCACGTGAGCAGCGGTACGGGCCGTCCGAGCAGCGGGTCTCGCGCCACCGCGATGAGGTAGGCCACCGGATTGAACGTGACGAGGAACTGCCCGACCTTCAGGCGCTCCGCCTCCCACATGATCGGCGACGCGAAGAAGACGAACTGCGTCAGCGCGCCGACCATGGGCGGGATGTCCCGATAGCGCACGCAGAGAAACGCGATCACGACGGCCGCGCCGGCGAGGAACACGTAGTTCAACGCGAGCCCCAAGAGCGACAGCAGCGCCGACGCCGGCAGGCTCCAGCGGAAATAGAGCCAGACCAGCACGATGATGATCAGGTTGTGCAGCAGGATCAGGAAGTTCCGCTGCAGCATCCGCATGACGTAGAAGCTGAGCGGCAGGCTCGAGCCCTTGATCCACGTTCCCGAATTGATCAGCGACGTGGTCGCCTCGTTCGCCACCGACGCGATGAACGTCCACACCACCATGCCGGTCGCGAAGTAGGGAAGGTAAGTGCGCAGATCCTGGCCGAAGAATTGCCCGTAGATCAGCCCGATCGAGATGGCCATGACGCCGGTCGACAGCGTGATCCAGAGCGTGCCGAAGGTGGAGAGGCGGTACTTGGACCGGATGTCGGCCAGTGCCAGCGCCCTCCAGATCCGGCTGTTCTCGACGGTAGAGCGCAGATCCGCCCACGCCCGCTCTGTCGAAGCTTCTGCCACCACCCGTCTCCCGCATTTCCCGGCCACCGCACGCCCCGCGACGGAACCGCGGGAAAGGGCTGCGCGTGAACCGGCTCTATAGCGCCGTTCGCTGCCAAGTCCTATGGCGCGCGTTGCCGCCCATTGGCTGTCGCCTCGCCCGTGATCACAGGGCACGGGCCCTCGTCAACCGTGCCTTCAGCCGCAAAGCGGCCTCCGACATGAGCCACCAGGGCGACATCGGCCTGAGCCTGAGTGCGAGCCACGCCGTCGCCGCGACAGGGGCCAGCCGCCCGAAATGGCGCGCCGCGCCGAGCACCACCTGATCGAGGCGCGAACCGCCGATGATGGCCGAAATCCGGTCAGTGATGGCCGGCGCCCGCGCGATCTCGGTTGTCAGCAGCCGTGCTCCGTTGAAGCGGAGCCGTCTTTCGAAAATGTGGGGATAATCGTGCGGATAGAGCGCCTGATCCTCCTCCGCGAGCACGAGCCGGGCATTGCGGACCATGGCTTCGATGGTCGCCGGATCGGTGGCGGAAGCGACGGAGTAGTTGGCGCCGTGAACGCGCCAGACGCCGAGCACCTCGGGGAGGAACACATAGCCCCATCGGGTGGCGAGCCGACGCTGCTGCATGCCGTCCGAGAGCGAGCCGAGCGAGGCGTCGAAGCCGCCGAGCTGAATGAGACGGCGCCGGCTGTAGAGCGTCACCTGGCCGAGAAAGAAGTTGTCCGCGGACGCAAGCTGCCGCCGGACGTCCGCCGGTGGCACGTAGCGCGCCTGCGCCGTCGGCCTTATGATCGGGCGTTCGCCGGCGATCCTGTCGCCTTCGTCCTTCAGCACGACGCGGCCGCAGCCGAAGCCGGCTTCGGGATGGGCTTCGATCAGCGGCATCAGCGACGCGATGAAGCCCTCGTGCACCTCGTCGTCGGCGCCGAGAAATCCGACGAAGTCACCGCTTGCGAGGCTCAGGCCTTCGTTGAGCGCGCTGACGACGCCGGCCCGTGTCTCATGGCGCACCACACGCACGTGCGGGTTGCCCTTCGTCACGGCGTCGATGATCGCCAGGCTGTCGTCGGTCGACGCATCGTCGATGATGATGATCTCGTCGGCCGGCCGCGTCTGCGCGAGCATGGCGCCGACCGACCGCTCGAGATAGGCCGCGTGATTGTAGTTCGGCATCACGAGTGAGATGCGCACGGCCATCGGCCCTCGACGTATCAGCTGCGCCGCACGGCGCCATGAATGCCACTCGAAAGCAATGCCCGTCACCGGTCGCGCGTGACCGAATGCGAAACAGGTGCAGTCCGAGCGAGAACAACGTAGCTCCGTATACCGCGGGTTGTGCATCGCCACAACGTCGCTCACGCGATGCGGCGCAGTGACCTCGGACTGGGAGGCGTCCGAGCCACGGCGGCGATCGGACGCGGCCGGCGTACGGCCGTTCTGCCCGGACTCTCCAGTGGACCGAAAACGAAGTCGCGTTGCGCGCGCAACGCAATCGGGCTAAGGCCCCACGGCTGCCGCTGGTTCCGGTTGAGATCGTTTGCCATCCTTTCGGACGACATTTGGAGATGCACGCTTTGACGAGCCAGCCGATCCAGTCACCGGTCGAGACGGTTCGGATCGGCATTCTGGGCGCGGGGTTCATCGCGCAGGTGGCTCATCTGGACGCCTACGCCGAGTTGCCGGATTGCAGGGTGACGGCGCTTGCCGACAGCCGGCCCGAACTGCTTCGCCAGGTCGCAGGCCGGCACGGCGTCGAGCGCCGCCACGATCGCCCGGAAGCGTTGCTGGCTGATCCGAACGTCGACGCAGTCGTCGTTGTTCTGCCGCGACGGGCGGTCGGCCCCGCGACCCTCGCAGCCGTGCGCACTGGCCGGACCGTTCTGGCCGAGAAACCCTTCGCCTGCACGCTGGCCGAAGGCCGCGCGATCGTGGCGGCTGCCGAAGCTGCAGGCTCGCCCCTCGCCGTTGGCTACATGAAGCGCCATGATGCGGGCGTCGCTCTGTTTCGCGACCGTCTCGCGGCGCTGCGCACATCCGGCGAGGTGGGCGCCATCGCCCACGTCGCGATTCGCGACTACTGCGCCACCTACGCCATTCCGCCGCCGCATCACGTGCGCTCGCGCGAGCCGCGCTCCTATCGCTATCCGGTGGGCGACCTCGCTCCGGCCGGCCTGCCGGAATGCCAGCATGCGGACTACGAATATACCCTGAACGTCGCGAGCCACGACCTGAACCTCGTCCGCCATCTGCTCGGCGACGCGCTCTCGGCAGGCGCCTTCTCTGTGCGCAGCGGTCGGATGCAGGTTGCCCTGCTCGAATCGACCGCCTATCCCGTGACGCTGACGCTCGGGCGGGTCGACTCCGGCCGCTGGGATCAGACGATCGAGATCGTCTTCGACAAGGCCGTGCTCCGGCTGCACTTGCCGTCGGCGCTGGCCCGCCAGGAGGCAGCCCGTATCGAGTGCGTACGCGGCGGAGCCGTGGTGGTCGAGGAGGCGCCCGTAAACGCCCGGGACTGGGCGTTCAAGGCGCAGGCGCGACACGTCCTCGAGGTCGCTCGGGGAACGGCCGCGCCGATCGCATCGGGACGTGACGCGCTGGTCGATCTGGCGCTCATCGAGGAGCTTTGGATGTCCGCGAAGTGGAGCAGGCAATGACGGTTCGGCTGGCCGAGACGAGAACGACATGCAGGCTGTGCGAGAGCCCCGCGCTCTGGAAGGCCGTACCCTTGAGCCCCTTGCCCGTCGCCTCGCCTAACGTCGGCATGAGCGCCCGGATCGCCGAGACGGCGCCGGCGGATCTCTGGCAATGCCGTGACTGCGGCTTCCTTCAGCTGGCGACCATCGTCAATCCCGAATTCCAGTACCGGAACTTCCAGTATTTCACCGGGATCTCGGTCGGCCTCCGCGAGCATTTCGGCGAGCTGATCGGCGGTCTCGCGAAATCCGGGGATATCGGACCCGGCAAGCTGGTTGTCGATATCGGCAGCAACGACGGCTCGCTCCTGCGCTTCGCCAAGGACCTCGGCGCGCGCGTCGTGGGGATAGATCCGGCCGAGAAGATCGCCAGGGCGGCGACCGAGGCCGGCATCCCGACCATCGCCGATTTCTTCAACCGCGCCATGGGCGCACGCATGGCCGCCGACCACGGCCGTGCCGACGTCATCATCTCGAACAACACCGTCGCCAACATCGACGACCTCGATGATTTCTTCGGCGGCATGGATACGCTGCTGTCGCCGTCCGGGCTCGTCATCATCGAAACCCAGTACGGCCTCGACGTGCTCCAGAAGACGCTGCTGGACGTCATCTATCACGAGCACGTCTCCTATTTCGCCGTGAAGCCGACGGCACGCTACCTCGCGGCGCTGGGCCTCGAACTCGTCGACGCCGAGAAGATCGCGCCAAAGGGCGGCTCGATCCGCTTCCACATCCAGCGTCAGGGTGGCCCGCGGCCGGTCTCGCCGCGCGTGGCGGCCCTGATCGCCGAGGAGGAGGCGGCGGGCCTCTACGGCACCCCGATGTACGAGGCCTTCAACGCCCGTATCGCCGCCATCGGCGCCGAGCTTCGCACCCGTCTCGAAACCTCGCGCCAGCGCACGGGCCGCGCGCTCGCCTACGGCTCGTCGGTCGGTTGCGCGGCGCTCGTCCACTACTTCGATCTCGGACCCCACATCGACGCCGTCTTCGACGACACGCCGCTGACCAACTACATGCGCACGTCCGCCGGCAATGTGCCGGTTCTCTCAGGCCGCCAGCTTATCAACGAGGCGCCGACCGACGTCGTCGTCCTGGCCTGGCGCTACGCCCGCAACATCGCAGCCAATCAGCCCGAGTTCGCGAAGGCCGGCGGACGCTTCGTCCAGGCCCTGCCCGAGGTCGTGGCCGTCGTCTGAGCCGCCCATTCCGTTCCATTGATCAGGAAATCACCATGTCACGCCTCGATGATCTGACTGTCGTCGCCGATATCGGCGCCCGCTATGGCATGCACCCGAGCTGGAACGGCTTCGACGCCCCGCTCCGCTACATCGCCTTCGAGCCCGACACCGAGGAAGCCGACCGGCTGCGCGCGATCTACACGAAGTCGCCGATCTTTTCCTACGAGGTGCACGAGACAGCGCTCGACCGTCAGAAGGGCACGCGCGACTTCCATCTCCTGAAGCACCGCGGCCTCAGTTCCTGCCTGAAGCCCGATCTGACGTCCGAATGCTTCCGCCACCTGAAGCCTGGACAGGCCGAGATCGAGCGCATCATCAAGATCGAGACTGAGCGCGCCGACGACGTCTTCGAAGGGCTCGGCGTGGTGCCGGACTTCCTCAAGGTCGACACCGAAGGCACCGAGCAGGACGTCATCGAGGGCGCCGAGCGACTCCTCGGCAAGGGCGTGCTGGGCATCCGCTCGAGCTGCAACTTCCAGCCCTGCTTCATCGGCCAGAAGCTCTTCTCCGAGAGCCACGACTACCTGCTGGCCCGCGACTACATCCTCCTGAACCTCGACTACAAGGGCTACGGCTATCCGCGCCTCGGCCTCTTCCGGAAGCCCGACCCGATCGAAAACGAGGACTTCCGCTACGGCATCCTCGTCGCCGCCGACGCCGTCTGGATTCGCCGCCCCGAGCAGCTTGGGAAACTGTTCAAGGGCGAGGCCGCGACCATCGCGGCCCTGAAGCTCGCCTACTTCTGCTACCTGAACAACGCGCCCGACCTTGCCGTCGACATCCTCCGCGACGAGGCCGTGGCCGGCCGCCTGACGCCCGCCGTCCGCGAGACGCGCCTCTCGAAGACGCTGCGCCTGCGCACCGCCCGTTTCCTCGGCCGCTACCGCACGGTTCCCGACGAGCAGTGGGAGCGCGCCAAGGGCATCTTCGCGTCGATCTACGGCGTCGAACTCGGCGGCGGCAGCGACTTCTACCCGCAGGTCAACCAGTGGACCCGCGAGCTGAAGGACGCCTCGTGACCGCGCCCGACGCGATCGGCCGGAAGATCGTGGCGGGTCGCGCCAGCCCGTTCACGCCGCGGACGTCCTCGGTCCTGGTGACGGCGGCCGATCCGGTCACCGTCGGCGCGGCCGAGATTGCGGCGGTGATCACCGCTGCGAAGTCTGCGCCGAACGGCCGCGCGCGCCTCATGCTGCACACCGGCGAGGCCGACACGCTGCACGAGATGGTCATCGCGCTGCCGCCGACGAGCTGCGACCATCCCCACATCAACTTCAAGTCGGGGAAGTCATTTCTGGCGCTCTCCGGCCAGTTCGTCGTGATGCACTGCTCGGACGACGGCGCGGTCGTGACGCCCGTGGTGCTCTCGGCAGGGCCCTGGCCCGGCGCCCGCATGACACGGCTACGCGCGCCCGCGTGGCACACCATCATTCCGCTGGCGGGCGACACCGCCTTCCTCGAGACGATCATCGGCCCGTTCGACGGCAACCAGTGGGCGCCGTGGTTCCCGCCGGAGAGCGATCCAACCGCCCGCGCCGCGTTTGCCGAGCGTTTTCGGGCCCTCGCGCGAGAGGCGGCGCTGCAACTCTGACGGCGCGGCTAGGCGGGCACCGGACGGGGGCGCGGCCTCTCGTCCGAACCTCTCGAAAAGTCGCACGCGGCGCTTGCTAAGCCCGCCCCCCATGCCTATTGTCCGCCCCGCGCGCGCCCTTCGTCTATCGGTTAGGACGGCAGCCTTTCACGTTGCAAAGGCGGGTTCGATTCCCGCAGGGCGCGCCAATTTCATATCATTTTGCTATTTTGCAGATTGATCTGAGCAGCGGATTACTCGCTGAATGCGAAAGAGAATTCGGCAAGTGCTGAGTTGCGGAGCTTGGTCAGAAGGCGTTCAGCGCGCTCTCCCTTACCCTCCTCATGCGAGGCAAGATCAAGATAGTAGCGGCTACCCTCGTACTCGGCGAAGACGATCCAGTCACCAGTTAGGCGTCGGGACCGCGAGCGTTCTGCGTACCCATCTACGAATTCGTGGGCGAGGACTCCAGGCCAGATGTCGGGATCTTGCCCGTGTTCGTTGGCAACACCCCCGATCATCTGATCCAAGTCAATATTCCCCTCACCGCGCGCGATGCCCCACCGCTCGCCTACGTTTCGCATCATGTGGCGCGGGGCGAAAAAATGCCGATGCCAGAGTGGATGCAAGGGCGGGTATCGGAACTGGCTGGCCGACTTGATATTGGAGTGCGGCCGCACGCCTTCCAGCGCGTCGATTGCGTCGAGGACATATGGCGCGTCACCTTTCGCTGTGGTGAGGAGGCGGACGATGAGACCTGCGCTCAGTCTCTGCGCGTAGGGCCGCTCTTGAGTTGCCGCTCTCTTAAGGTCCGCCAGTTCCTCCAAGCTGAAAATAATCTTGGCCAGCTCTGGCTGGTTGGGTGAAAAGCCTGCCGACGCCGAGTTCATCCGACGCTCCTGAAATACTTTGCCGATCCGGCTGATGGGTATCCCGATTCGCTCTCGCTGGTTTGAAGAGCCGATGAGTACCGCTTGCAGATTTCTAGGTCTTGACTTTGCCCGACGACTCAACGGAACCTAGCGCGAGGCTGGGCACCTCAGACCTGTCGCCGGGTCAAACGTCCTTCATTCGAGACTTGCACTTCTCTGCATCTCTTTCTGAGGCTGCAGCGTAATCGGCGGACTGCCAGCCTACCGAGGAGGATGCAGTCATGCTGACGTTCAAACTGTGCATTTCTATAACCGCTGCCACGGCCGCTGCGATCAAGCGCGACGTAGCCGAAGCGCTTCCGGGCATCAAATCAAGTCACTTGAGTGAAGCCATAGCACGCGGTCTCGGCTTCAATACGCATGCATCATTGCTTGCCTCCGTCGGCTCCGGCAGTGAGCTGACTTGTCAGATTTCGGCGCGAGCGTATTCAGCTTTCCTCCGCGAGCGGGGACACGATGTCGACGAAAGGCCACTTTGCATTGCCGCTGGGCGGATCGCGATCCGCGCCGTAATGGGCGCTCATCCAATGCTTACGCATTGGGGCTACGGGATCGGGCGGCCAATGAGGAAGTCGGATAGCAAGTGGGAGAGCGCGGTGGAGCATCACGCGCGGTTTCTTGTGGAGCGCGAACGGCTCCTTTCCGATGAGGGGATCGAGGAGTTCCTGCGCAGCTTGGTTCTTGTTCAGCTAATTGTGCCGATGAAAACAATCAATCGACGCAGCGGAAGCTACGGCCTCAAGCATCGGGCAGAGAAATTGAACTGCAGTTACCCTTGCGGCACGACGCTGGGTCCCGACTACGTTGCCAACGGCTCTTTGATCGCGGCGGCCGTTCACGCGGGCTTTGCTTATAAGACCTACGTTGACGATCTCGGCCATGAGGACGTCAACGTAGCGTTCAATATGTCTCAAAACTCGCTGGACGAAGCGTCTTACCGTTTCCTTGCCTCAAAGGGGCTGTCAGAGGAGCAAAAGCGGAGCGCAGCACGTCGTTTGAGCGGACTAGGTGCAGTCGTCGACGATAAGCATGCAAATCCGATACCATAGGAGCTTGCACTTTTTGTAGGCTGCGCCCCCACCCCTTCACTCCACCACCTGCCCCGCCAGCCGATCACGCGCGGCATTGACGCGCTTCAAGGCGGCGTCCTTGGCGGCTTTCTCGCTCGTATCGGCGAAAGGAAAGCGATCCGGATGCAACTCGCGCACGAGCGTGAGCCAGGCGCGCTTCAACTCGGCGGCCGTGAACACCGGCGGCAGGCCGAGCAGCTCCCGATCCGAAACGATGCCGGTCCGAGACGGCTTCCGGCCGCGGGGCGCGGCCCTCAGCCCGCGCCCCGCGCGGAGGACCGCCGCCAGTTGATCGCCGTAGAACGTCGACCATGGCGCCCCCTTCAGGTCCTTCAGTTGGGTCGTCGCCATCAGGCCGGCAGAGAATGCGAGAAACGCAAGAGCCCAGAGCGCAATGGGGCGTTCGGCGTAGTACTGGAAGGTCTCTGCGAAGTCCGTGGGTCGCTGCTCGCCGGGCGGCTGGAGGTCACCGACGAACGTCAGCACGAACAGGCGCGACGCCGCGATGAGCGTGGTCAGGCCGACCACGAAGACGGAATACCCGGCCCGGTACGTCACGCTGTCGCCGAGCCGCCAATGCTGCTCCCAGCGACGAATTGAGGCAAGCGCCCGCCGGGCCGCCGTATCGTTGCCTTGGGCCAGTTGCTCGCTGGCGACCGTGAAGATTCGGCGGATCTTGTCGATGACGCGCTGCTGGCGCCTGCGATGCAGCCAGACGAGCATCACGGGTGCAGCCAGCGTGAGCACCCCAAGCCCCACGTAGAGCCCGAAGAACGGAATACGCTCGGGCGTCCCGTCGACGTAGGCCGAAATGGCGAGCAGCGCGAACATCGCGAGCGCCATCGTCGCAACAAGGCCCGGCGTACTACCGAGCCAAGTTGCGCTTGCCCCGCCGGCTCGCCCGAGCCGTTCCCCGATGCCTTTGAACACGCCGCCCGGCATGGCCCCCGCTCATGCGCCTCGCGAGGGCCGCGCAGTCGCCTGCGCGGCCCGTCGCTCGCTTGCCCGCCCGCGGGTGTATCGCCGCGGCTACTCGAGCTTGATGTTCGCCGTCTTGATCAGGTCGGCGTTGCGCTTCGAGTCGAGTTCGAGATAGGCGCGCATCTCTTCGGGCGTCTGGATTGGCGCTTGCGTATTGATCGCGCGTAGCCGGGCCTTCATGTCGTCGCCCTTCGCCAGTTCGACGATCTTGGCGTTGAACGTGGTGATGATCTCCTTCGGCGTTCCGGCAGGCGCCCACACCGAGTACCAGATGGGCACGTCGGCATCCGGCATGCCGAGTTCGGTCAGCGTCGGCGTGTCCGGGAAATCCGGGTTGCGTGCCGAGTGATTGATGTTGAGCAGGATCAGCTTGCCCGCCTTCACGTGCGGCAGCACGTTGATCTCGTTCATCATCTGGACATTGCCGGGCAGCAGGTCGTTGAGCGCGTCGGCGCTGCCGCGGTAGGGGACATGCAGGATGTCGATCCCGGCCTTGAACTTCAGCATCTCGAGCCGCATCTGCGTTGCGGTGCCGAGGCCCGCCGAGCCGTAGGTGAGCTTGCCGGGGTTCTTCTTGGCGTACTCGACCATCTCCTTGAACGTCTTCGGCCCGACCGAGGGATGGATGACGAAGCCCGTCACGAGGTCGCCGACCCGCCCCACGGGATCGAAACTCTTCATCGGGTCGTAGGGCGTCTTGCGCAGGTTCGGCAGCACCGTCATCGTCGCATTCGGCGTCAGCAGGAACGTATAGCCGTCCGCCGCCGCCTTGGACGCAGCCTCGGTGCCGATCATGCCGCCCGCGCCGCCGCGATGCTCGAGCACGAACTGCTGGTTGAACGCCTTCGTCAGCATCTCGGCCCAGGGCCGTGCCACCAAGTCGGTCGCGCCGCCGGGCGCGTAGGGGAGGATGAACTTGACCGGCTTGTCGGGCCACTGGGCCGCCCGCGCTGCGGTGTGCGGGAGCGCGCTTGCGGCAAGCGTGGCGCCGGCTGCGCCAAGGAATTCACGACGTTTCATGCTTCGGGCCTCTCTTCGTTGGTAGGGGTGGTCGCACACGCCGTGCGACCGGAGCGGTAGTTATTCCTGGAACGCTTGCTCGCGGGTCTTCCGGATGTTCGGCAGGATGACGAGGATCAGCGCGACGAGCGCGATGAGCAGGAACGTCAGCGACAGCGGCCGCTCGATGAATACCATCGGATCGCCCCGCGACAGCAGCATCGCGCGGCGCATGTAGACCTCCATCAGCGGCCCGAGCAGATACCCGAGCAGCAGCGGCGCCGGTTCGCATCCGAGCCGGATGAACACATAGCCGAGCACCCCGAACATCGCCATGAACAGCGCTTCGGACCAGAGATTGTTGAGGCTGTAGACGCCGATGCAGCAGAAGAACAGGATCGCGAGGGCGAGCAGCCGGTAGGGCACCAGCAGCATCTTCACCCAGATGCCGATCAGCGGCAGGTTGAGAATGACCAGCATGGCATTGCCGAGCCACATCGAGACGATCATGCCCCAGAACAGGCCCGGCTTCTGATCCATCACCTGCGGCCCCGGCACGATCCCGTGGATCATCATGCCGCCAATCATCATCGCCATTACGGCGTTGGACGGGATGCCGAGCGTCAACATGGGGATGAACGACGTCTGCGCCGCGGCATTATTGGCGGCCTCTGGCCCCGCGACGGCCTCGATCATGCCGGTGCCGAACTTCTCCGGTGTCGGCGACATCTTCTTCTCGAGTGCATAGGACGCGAACGAACCGAGCACCGCGCCGCCGCCCGGCAGGATGCCGAGGATGCCGCCGAGGAACGTGCCGCGCACCACCGGCATGCTCGACCGCTTGATGTCGTCCCACGTCGGCATGAGGCCGGAGATCTTCGACGAGACGAGGTCGCGTCGCTCGACGTCCCCGAGGTTCTTGATGACCTCGCCGATGCCGAAGAGGCCCATCGCCACGATGACGAAGCCGATGCCGTCGAAGAGATCGCCGATGTCGAACGTGAAACGTGTGTTGCCGGTGTTGACGTCCGTGCCGATCAGCCCCAGCAGCATGCCGAGGAAGATCATGCCGATCGCCTTCACGATCGAGCCCGACGCCATCACCACGGCCAGGACGAGCCCGAGCGTCATCAGCGAGAAATAGTCGGCCGGCGCGAACTGCTGCGCGAGCTTCGTCAGCGGCGGCGCCGCCAGCACGATGGCGAAGGTCGCGACCGTGCCGGCGAAGAACGAGCCCAGGGCCGCGATGGCGAGGGCTGGCCCGGCACGCCCCTGTCGCGCCATCTGGTAGCCGTCGAGCGCCGTCACGACCGACGATGCCTCGCCCGGCAGGTTCACGAGGATTGCCGTGGTCGAGCCGCCATACTGCGCGCCGTAGTAGATGCCGGCGAGCATGATCAGCGCGCCTTCGGGCGTCAGGAAGTAGGTGATCGGCAGCAGCAGCGCCATGGTGGCCACCGGGCCGACGCCCGGCAGCACGCCGATCGCCGTGCCGATGAATGCCCCCATAAAGCACCAGAAGAGGTTCAGCGGCGAGAACGCCACCGAGAACCCCAGTGCGAGATTTGAGAAGACCTGCCCGAGTTCCATGCGTCGATGCGCCCCTCAGCGAAGGAACTTGAGCCAGTCCGGCACTTTCACCGGCCAGACGGGGATCGGCATGCCGAGCAGCCAGATGAATGTCCCGACGGCGAGCGCGATCATGATGAGCAGGAACCCGACGTACTCGGGCCATCGCGTCTCGGGCGTTCCGAGCGCGCAGATCGTGAGCGAGATGACCATCGCGACGATGAGGCCGAGCCCGTCGATGGTGAGGCCGAAAGCGACAGTGGCGAGTGTCACGGCGATCAGTGGCCGCCACGCTGTGCCGGGAACGAGGCGGTCCATGAGCAGGAGAAAGCCGACGACGGCCGGCACCACGGCCCAGGCTGGTCCAGCCCCGACCATCGGGGCTCCGAACGCGACGGCCGCGGCGGCCAGCGCCGCGCCGAGGACAATGGGCAGCGCTCGCTTGAAGACGCCTGCCTCGAGGACGACCGCCTGCGCCAGCAGGACACCGCCCGTCCCGATGAGGCACCAGGAGAGGATCTTCGGCAGCACCCCGGTTCCGGGTCGCTGCGGTGTGCCCATCGGATAGTCGGCGCCGATGTAGAGCGCACCGGCCCCGATCAAAATGAAGAGCAGGCCTGTGGCAAGCTCCTGCCCGGCTCGAACGCGCATGGCCCTCAAGTCCCTCCCGTTTGTCCGCGCATTGCCTGCGCGTGTTCAGACGTCGTGTTTTTTGAAAGTATGGCACGCTGGTGCGCTCGGGCGGAAGCGCCATTCGCCGAAGGATCGTCGTGCCACTGCCGATGAACCACGTCGCTTGCCTGAGCGGGCCGTCGTCTCAGGCCGATCTCACACCGGGATCGCACACCTTCGAAGCGCGGTCCATTTTGCTTGCCCGCCTTCGGCAGGACGGGCAGTGCTACCAGTTGGCGCGCTGGCAATCTTGCGGGCATGCAATCGGCGTGACACGATCTAGCCTTGTTACATTCGGCCCGACCCGCTCGGGTTCGCCGATGGGCCGAGCGTCTATGGGTACGCCGTCGGATCGCCCGCAGTGGCCGCGGATCCGGTTGGGCGGCAGGTTGCAGTGCCGATGCCTCGGCAACTGTGCCGTCGCTGGAGGTCGGAGATACTGACATGCCCATCGAGCAGGTGGACGTGAGCGCTTTATCAGGGCGGCGCTTTGCGGTCGCCTTCACGGTGAGAGGTGGTTTCAGTAGGTTCTGCAACTCGTTTGGTGTGGTCGCAAAGCGAGATCGAGACGATCTGGATGACTATTTGGGTGCCGCAGTTGTAGTCGACGGGTATTATTATCTGATCCAAACATACTTAAAGTACTCAGATGACAGTCTGATTGTGTACCTGCCAATAGACGAGAAACATCGGCGAGTAGCCATTGAGACATTCTTGACTGCTGCAGGTATCGATAGGGGCAATGTGGATATCATGACTGATTGAATTGTGGTAACGGACGAAACGTTTCGAGCAGCCACTGTTGGCTGACCTTGCAACACCACAGTCGAAAGTGACCAATTGTGAAATCAGTAACAAGCGCGATCCGACAAGCGAAATGGAAACGCTTCGGGGTTGGGGCTTCGCTAGTGGCCAGCGGTCTCCTGGTAACCGCGGCACTTGCAGGGAAAATTCCAGAGAGGTATTTGGCTGTGATAGCGTGCGGCTTCCTCATCGCTACGCTTTTTACTCCACTCGTTGGGAAAGTTGTGCCATGCCCACGCTGTCGTTGGAATTTAATGGTTCGCCGTGACGGTTTTGGCGGATCAGTTGGCCGGGTGCCATTGACTTGCCCAAAGTGTGGGCTCGACTTGGAGACAGCGACAATCGTTGGATAGCTAGCCCCCCCCTTCCCCTCAATCGATAACCTGCTTCGCCAGCCAGTTGCGAGCGACGTTGACGCGTTTCAAGAAGAGCCTGAGTTCACATCACCGTTTCATCGCCTTCGTGGCTAACAATTGTCGAGGCCAAATGGGACAGACGCCCAATAGGTACTTCATTCGAGTTAGGGCTATCGCACTCTCGCTCATGGGAATTGGACTTGTACTGGTGATCGGAGGAGTTCCGGTCTTCGGTTTTCACAGCCTATGGGCAATGGCAGTTGTCGCTGCTGGCGCAGCCAGTACTTTCGCGGCAATCTGCCCACGCTGTGGCGCATTACTTATGTATCGCCATGGTTCTCTCGGTTGCTTGTTTTGGCCGCCTGGAGCTGAAAGATGTCAGAATTGCGCTTTGGATTTGAATCGAGAGTACCAGTCCGATCGTCAGTAACTAAATGGTTGTGTCGCAAGCGCGCGTCTCTGGCACGATCGCATCCGCGAGATCACCATAATCTTGGGCGCGCGCGCTTGGAACGGCTTTTCATTCGCGGGAGGCAAGCATGGAAGAACAACACGCCCGGCAGCTACTGATCCGTTGTAACAGGGCTTCGGAAGAGCTGTTTTTGGCTCTTCAGGAAATTGACGGCCGCGTCTCTCCCACCGAGCAGAAGAACTTGAGAAGGGTTCTGGGTAACCGCTGCGCCGCCCCCACGTTGCGGGCCTGGCTCCAGGTCGGCGATGGTCGGGCATGGGGCAGGATCGATACGTCCATATTGACGACCA
>LNFM01000723.1_pt1 | contig 166782 bp, 161 predicted proteins | sample 596031 | NCBI WGS metagenome assembly LNFM01 (sample SAMN04254537, study PRJNA301005) | activated carbon metagenome | isolation source: dual media filters at the Ann Arbor, Michigan drinking water treatment plant | place: USA: Ann Arbor | reverse complement strand
TTGAACTCTCGACTGAACTTCCGTCTCTGCATGACCTACCTCCGGCTTCATGAAACACCCAATCTCGGTGTCCATCAAACCGGCAGCAGCTCACCCCGGCCGTCTATGCCGCAAGCTTCTTACCCCAACACGGCCAAGGCGCTGCGCTCGCGAATGGCTCCGCGCCTTAGCCTGCTGTTTCAATTGTGCAAGATGGCAACCACCAGACTCTCAGGCCAACTGGATAAGAGTCGGGGGCAACGTCACGGACGCCGGTCGTTGTAGTCGTCGATCCAATCCGTGATGCAGCTTCGGGCGTGATCGAGGCCAAAGAACAGAGTTTCATTGAGAAGCTCATCTCGCATCCGGCTGTTGAAACTCTCGCAGAAGCCGTTCTGCATGGGCTCGCCATGGTGTTGCCGCTCGTGACCGCGCTTCGCCTCTGGAACATTCCGGTCCGAGAGCCATTCTCACTGAGACGAAAACAGAGTCGAGGAGATCACCTGATGGGCACCGAAGGAACAAGACCCGAATCCGGAACGGACACGGACGTCCCCGATCTGAATCCCCCTCCGCCCCCGATAGAGCCGCCTTCACCGGAACCAAAGCCAGTGAAGGAGCCGGGTCAACCGAAACCTAAGCGGGTCTAATCCGATCGCTGTCGGACTTCCAAGGGCCGGGTGGACGCGATCCAACGCGGAGGGCATAGCCAAACCGGGTCCGGGTCCTGAGGACGAAGAATGAGCAGTTCGCCCGTACTTTTTGACTCATGGTCCGGGATCGTTCGGAAAGCGCTCGTTGGCGAAACTCAACGCGTTCGATTTCATCGTCACCGTTGCTCTGGGCTCGACGTTGGCTACCGTCCTGCTCAGCAAGGATATCGCCCTCGCGGAGGGAGTGTCGGCTGTCACGCTGCTCCTCTCGCTGCAGTATGGGATCGCCTAGTCCTCCGTCAGGTGGAAGCAGTTCGAGAATCCAATAAAGGCCGGAGCCAACGTTGCTCGTTAGCCGCGGCACGTTCCTGGACGGCAGAATGCGGCAGGAGCGAATTTGGAGAGACGAAGTGCTCGCCGCCTTACTGCCGAGGGGGCCGCTGACGTTTCGCAAGTACAAGCCGTCGTTTTCATCCCGACCGGGCCGCCAACGCGCGTAACCTGTGCGGAATTCCCGTTGCGGAATTCATGCTCTCCTTGACGGGTCGACCCTGCGCCAGGAACCGGACCGATTCCGATGTTCGCTCATTGCGTCCACATATAGGAGAAGAGACATGAGGATTGCCTGCGGAGCCTTGGCGGGGGCATTGGCCCTCTGCCTGATGATCGGGCCAGCCGACGCCTAGCCGGCTCGACTGCTCGGCATGTTTGCAATGCGGGCTTCTCCGGGCTGGAGCTACCCGACCGTCGCTGTTGTGCCGCGCGGCGCGCTTGTGAATGCGCGCTACTGTATCAGCAACGGCTGGTGTCGGGTAGAATGGCGCGGTCAACTCGGCTGGATCAACGGAAAATCCCTGAGGACCCGACATCTCAAACGCAAAGTCTAGAGGGAACGAGCCGCGTTGTTACCTTCGCCGAAAAGCGGACACGGCCCGAGGGACCGGTTTCCGGCAGCCTCATGCTTACAATGCGATTCAAACGCACTTCAAGGCAGTGGAGAGACGATAATGGTCGCAATTCGGCCGGCCGGCAAAAGCGGCCGCAAGAAACCGCCAAAGAAGCGGACCCAAATCAAGAGAAAGATCGTGCTCAAATCCTCCTGGACAAAGCTTCCGGTCGCCGGTCCCGGGCCCAAGGCAAAAGGCGCGCGACGTGAGAAGGTGCAAAAGAGATGACGTTGATCATCTCGCGCGGATGGAGGTGCCCGCGTGGCGTTCCTGCCGCGTCCCGGGTCGACGGAAGGCCCGCGCAAGTTCGTTCCTTCCCCGGTCATGCGCCTTGCGAGCGAGGATTTCCTCGGCTGTTGCCGGCTCCACCCGAAACCCCATCGCCGTTACTTGCGCTTCGCCCGGCAATTATACGCCTTGCGAAATCCAGCGGCCTGGGCATCTTCCTCCGAACAGAACCAGCGGTCCGGCTCCGTCACGCCTGGATAACTGCGACAGCCCTGCAGGTGATAGACGCCGATGTTCCCGGTAACGCGGGCGCGCACCGCAAACTTGCCCTTGATGCTGCACCCCGGCGGCATCACGGGGTTTTCGGGGAAGAGCACCGCCCGGATTTCGCTGTCCTTGTCGGCCCTGCAGGAATCGCCCAGCAAGGCGCCGTCCTCGCGTCCGCGGCGGAATTCGTACGGCGTGGCAAAGCAGCCTTTCCAGAGCCCCCGGCGGTTGTCCCTGGCGCCGGCCTCGTCGTCCTTGAACCGGCCTCTGGCATAGGGTTCGAAGTTCAGCGCAAACCCCTGGCGGACCACGAGCTGGTTCAGGGTGGCGGTCTCGCCCTCGACGGTGCAAATCCCGATATGACGGCTGCGGTAGGGGGCCAGTCCGAGATCCTCGCAGCGGACCGCGCGACCGCCGATCAGTTTGACCAGTTGTTCGCGCGCCTCGACGCCGCAGGCCCAAGGATCGGCGTGCTCGTCGATGCACATCTGGTCGAGCTCCGGCGCATCGATGCCGTCGAGCCGGTAGGTCACGCCGGCCACCTGAAGGGTGCCGCCGTCCTTGACGACGACGCCGGCGGCCCAGCTTGGGCTCGCCGAGATGATTGCGAGTATCAGGATCAAGGAACGCATCCAGGCCGTTGCCTCTGTTTGGTTTTGCGGTAAGCGGGAATTGTCGTACCGGTTGCCGCGTGCCGGATTGCGGCTCGCGGAACCCGCGGCAAACGTTACGGGAAGTCCGCGCGTTGATCGAGGGCTCTGTTGGTCATCGAAAGCCGCCGGCGGGGCCAAAGTTGGTACTATCGGTTGCGCAGCGATCTCTGCGACAAGAATTGTTGTATCGGCGGTACACGCCGCAGCAGGAGCGTCGGCCGGGATGACCGCCATCTTTTTCGACCTCGACGGGACATTGACCGATCCAAAGCCCGGTATCACGCGTTCGATCCAATACGCTCTCGGCAAGCTCGACCGGGCGGTTCCACCGGAAGATGAATTGACCTGGTGCATCGGCCCGCCGCTGCGCGCCAGCCTGAAGAAGCTGGTGGGCACCGATGAACTGGCTGACCGGGCGCTGTTGCTTTATCGCGAGCGGTTCGGCGACATAGGCCTGTTCGAGAACGAGGTCTACCCCGGCATCGAGCACATCTTGTCCACGCTGGCCCGCTCCGGCCGGCGCCTGTTTGTGGCGACCAGCAAGGCCAACATCTATGCCGAGCGCATTATCGATCACTTCAAGCTGCGGGTCTATTTCGAACGCGTGTTTGGTGCCGAACTGGATGGCACGCGTTCCGACAAGACCGACCTGCTGCGCCATGCCCTGCTGTCCGCGGGTGTCGACCCGTCGCTGGCCATCATGATCGGCGACCGGAGTTTCGACATGGAGGGCGCGAGAAATAACGGAATGACCGCCGTCGGCGTCCTCTACGGTTACGGCAGTGAAGCGGAACTGCGGGAGGCGGGGGCGCATCATGTGTCCGCCACGCCTCGGGGCCTGCTCGATCATACGGGTTAGGGCGGCTGTTAAATCTCTTCCTGAAGCAGATTTCAGTCGCATAAACCGTTGCCTCCGTTCAGTTTTGCTGTACGACGGAACCCATAGATCGTTCCCCGCCTAGCCGGCCCGCAGGGCTGGACCCCGCCCTTCGGTTGCAAGTAAATAACCCATGTTCAAACGAATTCTGATCGCCAATCGCGGCGAGATCGCCTGCCGGATCATCAAGACCGCCCGCCGCATGGGAATCGAGACCGTCGCGGTCTATTCCGAGGCCGACCGGGACGCGCTGCATGTCGAGATGGCCGACGATGCCGTTCTGATCGGGCCGCCGGCTGCGGCCGAAAGCTACCTCGTGATGGAGAAGATCATCGAGGCCTGCCGCCAATCCGGCGCGGAAGCCGTGCATCCCGGCTACGGGTTCCTGTCAGAGCGCGAGACCTTTCCGCGCGCGCTCGAACAGGCCGGGATCGTCTTCATCGGCCCCAATGCCGGCGCGATCGCGGCCATGGGCGACAAGATCGAGTCGAAGAAAGCCGCGGCGAAAGCCAACGTCTCCACCGTGCCCGGCCATCTCGGCGTCATCGAAGACGAAAAACATGCGGTCAGGATCGCCGACGAGATCGGCTATCCCGTCATGATCAAGGCTTCCGCCGGCGGCGGCGGCAAGGGCATGCGGATCGCGCATTCGACGTCCGAAGTCGCGGAAGGCTTTGGGCTAGCCAAGGCCGAAGCCAAATCCTCGTTCGGCGACGACCGCGTCTTCATCGAAAAATTCATCGTCGATCCCCGCCACATCGAGATCCAGGTGCTGGGCGACAAGCACGGCAATGTGATCTATCTCGGCGAACGCGAATGTTCGATCCAGCGCCGCAATCAGAAGGTGATCGAAGAAGCGCCGTCGCCGCTGCTCGACGAGACCACCCGCCGCCAGATGGGCGAACAGGCGGTCGCACTGGCCAAAGCCGTGAATTACGATTCCGCCGGCACGGTCGAATTCGTCGCCGGCCAGGACAAGAGTTTCTTCTTCCTGGAGATGAATACCCGGCTGCAGGTCGAGCACCCCGTCACCGAACTGGTCACCGGGATCGACCTGGTCGAACAGATGATCCGGGTGGCCGCCGGCGAGAAGCTGGCGCTGGCGCAAAAGGACGTCACCCTGACCGGATGGGCGGTGGAGTCGCGGGTCTATGCGGAAGACCCGTTCCGCAACTTCCTGCCCTCGATCGGGCGGCTGGTGAAATACCGCCCGCCGGTCGAGAGCTCGAGCGAGGGCATCACCGTTCGCAACGATACCGGCGTGCAGGAAGGCGGCGAGATCTCGATGTTCTACGATCCGATGATCGCCAAGCTCGTGACCCACGCGCCCTCGCGCGCCGCCGCCATCGAGGCGCAGTCGACCGCGCTGGATTCTTTCTACATCGACGGTATCCGCCACAACATTCCGTTCCTGTCGGCGCTGATGAATCATCCGCGCTGGCGCGGCGGCCATCTCTCCACCGGCTTCATCGCGGAGGAATTTCCCGGCGGATTCGCGGTTCGCGTGCCCGAGGGCGAGATCGCCCGCAGGCTGGCGGCGGTCGGCGCCGCCATCGATCACGTGCTCGGCGAACGCAAGCGGCAGATTTCCGGCCAGCTGATCGGTCGCACGGTGCAGCGTGAGGGCCGCCGCGCGGTATGGCTGGATCGCAACGAGATCGCGCTCGATATCCTGCGTGACGGCGATGGCATCGCGGTGCGTTTCGTCAACGCCGACGGCACCCGGGGCCATCCGCATCATATGGTCTCAACGTGGGCGCCGGGCGATCCGGTCTGGCAGGGCAGCATCGACGGCCGTCCGGTGGCGATGCAGGTGCGACCGATCCCCAACGGCATCCGCCTCGCGCATCAGGGTTTCGAGGTCGCGGTCAACGTCTTCACCGAGAGCGAGGCCCAGGCGGCGCGGCTGATGCCGGTCGGCAGCAAGGCGGATACCGGCAAGAAGCTGCTGTGCCCGATGCCGGGGCTGGTGGTGTCGATCGCGGTCGCCGAAGGCCAGGAAGTCAAGGCCGGCGAAACCCTGGCGGTGGTGGAAGCGATGAAGATGCAGAACGTGCTGCGCGCCGAGCGCGACGGCACCGTCAAGAAGATCCACGCCGCCGCCGGCGCGACGCTGGCGGTCGACGCGCTGATTCTCGAATTCGCCTAGATTGAGGAGGAATGCGATGGTCTTCGGCAAGCGCCGCCTGGCGTTGCGTTCGATCCTGGCGGGACCAACATGCATTCGCCCGGGATCGGTGTACGATGCGGTTTCGATCCGCATCGCCGAGGATCTCGGTTTCGAACTCGGCATGTTCGGCGGATCAGTGGCTTCGCTCGCGGTGTTGGGCGATCCCGACATCGCGCTGATCACGCTCACCGAACTCGCCGAACAGATGCGCCGGATGTCGCGCGCGGCTGACCTGCCGGTGCTGGTCGACGCCGACCACGGCTACGGCAACGCGCTCAACGTCCGCCGCACGGTGCAGGAACTGGAAGCGGCCGGCGCCGCCGGCCTCACCATCGAGGATACAATGCTGCCGCAGGCCTACGCAGAGACCAAAACCCGGCTGATTTCGCTGGAGGAGGGCGTCGGCAAGATGAAGGCGGCGCTGGAGGGGCGGGGCGATCCCGCGCTGGTGATCATGGGACGCACAAGCGCGGCGTCGGTAACGTCGGTCGAGGACGCAATCGCGCGCGCGAGAGCCTATGAGGCTGTCGGAGTCGACGCGCTGTTCTTCACCGGCGTGACCACGCCGGGCGACCTCGAAGCCATCGCTGCCGCCACCACGCTACCGATCGTGCTCGGCGGAGCCCCCGAGGAACTGACCGATCCGCGCACGCTCGCGGGTCAGCGGGTGCGGATCGCGCTGCAAGGTCATGCACCGTTCGCCGCCGCTACTCAGGCGGTTTACGAAACGCTTAAGGCGTTGCGCGAAGGCCGGGCGCCCAAGACCCTGACAGGCCTCGCATCATCCGACCTGACCGGCCGCGTCATGCGCGAGGCCGAAGTGAAGGCGCGCAGCGCGGAATTGCTCGGGCTCGGGGATAGATGAGCGGCGCCATCCGCCAGGTGACGATCCGGGGCCGGGTGCAGGGCGTCGGCTACCGCGCCTGGGTCGAGCACCGGGCGAGGGCGCACGATCTCGAAGGATGGGTGCGCAACCTCAGCGACGGCAGCGTCGAGGCGCTGTTCGCAGGGCCGGCGGGCGTCGTAGCCGACATGGTGGAACGCTGCCGGCGCGGGCCGTCATCGGCGCGCGTCGATGCGGTCACGGAACACGACGCCAATGCCGAGGCGCTGAATCTGCGGCGGCCGGGCGAACGGTTCTCGGTGCTGCCGACGATCTAGCGCTGCCGGCAGTCATTTTGTGCTCACCCGCCGCGTGGGAGTTGACGCAGCCGAGAACAATGCCTGCGTCCGCGCCAGCAAAATCATCAAAAGTGACGGGATGACATGGAACCGGCCACTGTTGATCGAAGAGATTAAAAGGAAACTCGGCGATGCAGCAGATGGTGTTTGCCCTGTTTGGGCGCCTCAGAGTTCCTAGTCTAGCCCGCATTTCTCTCACTAAACTGAGTGCTTTCGCGAAATGCCCTGGTATTTTTCAGGGCGGCAAGGGTTGGGCATGCGGGATGTTGGCGCCGAATGAGCTGCGAGCGGTCGGATGTTTGTGGGTTCACGTCTGATCCACGCCGCGGCCAGAGGTGAGTGGCCATTTCCGCGAAGCACATCTCTTCTCCCTTGCCAAGACAGCAATGTGGGTATATACCCGCGTCATGAAGCGATCCGTCTGCCACTGCACCAACTTGCGGCGCGTCGCGCAACACGTGACGCATGTCTATGACGAAGCCCTTGCTCCGTGCGGCCTGAAGCTCACCCAGTTCGGTCTACTGAGAAACATCGAGCAGCTCGGTGAGCCGAACTTGATGCAGCTCGCGAAAGCGATGGAACTGGATCGAAGCACGCTCGGGCGCAACGTGCGTGTGGTCGCTCGGCTTGGCCTCGTCCACCTGCGCGGCGGCGACGATGAACGGGCGACCGTGGTCGAGTTGACGCGAAAAGGGAAAGAGAAGCTTAAGCAAGCCGTGCCGCGTTGGGAGGAGGCGCAACTCAGGATCGAGAAGACGCTCGGGCCAGACGGGGAAGCGTCGATCCGTCAGCTCTTGGAGCACATCAGCGCCATCAATAACTAGATCTTAGTTTGTCGTTATGCGGGCATATACCCGTAAATGCTTACGCATCGGTGCGGCTCAAGAGAAGGAAGTAGATCATGACCGATCATCGCTATCGTGCCAGCTCGACAGGGCTCATTCTGGTCGACCCCTACAACGACTTTCTTTCGGAGGGAGGCAAGCGCTGGCCCGCGGTCAAGGACGTGGTTACCGACGTGGGCCTCGTGAAAAACTTGCGGCGATTGCTCGAAGGCTGCCGCCGTGCCGGCGTGCGAGTCTTCTACGCTATGCATCACCAAAGCGAGGCGGGTCAGTTCGACGACTGGAAAACGCCATCCAAATCCAATGTGGCGATGCGCGATCTCGCGTTGTTCGAGAAGGGCAGTTGGGGGGCCGATATCCATCCCGAGTTGGTTCCGAAGCCCGGCGACGTTATGGCCCGCCAGCACTGGAACTCGAGCGGGTTTGCGAACACCGACCTCGACTTTCTGTTGAAGCAGTACGGCATCGACCACATCGCGGTGGCCGGAATGGCCGCCAATACATGTGTGGAATCGACGGGTCGCTACGGCCTCGAGCTCGGCTACCACGTAACTTACCTCGGCGACGGCGTCGCCACATTCACTCGCGAGGAGCAGGACGCCACCATTCGTCTCAACTACCCGCGCGTCGGACACGCCGTGCTGAGGATCGACGAGTTCTTGGCACGGATAACGACGCCGCTTCAAGTGATGAAGGTCTGACAAGAACTTGATCAGCAACAGTTCTTCACCTCCAACAAGGACGCACGCCATGCCCCACCTGCCAAGCCTGCCGGCGAATGCAACGCTCGTCGACGTCTACAAGCGGTCTCCGGCGGTCGCCGCCGCTACGCTGGCGCTGAATGACGCGATTATGCGAAATTCCACAGTGTTCTCCGCCGCCGAGTGCGAAGCTATCGCGGCCTACGTTTCAAAGCTCAATGCCTGTCAGTACTGCTTGGGCGTCCACACCAGTGCGGCCGTCAACCTCGGCATGGACACCGACGACGTCCACGCAATCTGCGAGCGCCCCGAAATGCCAAACAATCCCCGGCTGGCGCCGGTACTTTCTTATGTTGCGAAATTGACCGTGGACCCGGCTAGGATTGACTCTGGAGACGTTCAACGCGTTCTGGATGCCGGGTGGGACGACGCGGCTGTCTCGCACGCCGCGTTCATCGCGGCGCTTTACTGTTTCATGAACAGGATCGTCGACGGTCATGGGATCCGTGGGTCCGAAGAGCAGCTGGCTGCGGGTGGCAAGCGCTTAGCCGAGATCGGCTACTCCGGCCTCGCAAAGCTTCTCGCGGGTCACCCCGCATGAAGCGCTGCGAGAACGACGACCGTGTCAACCGTGTACAGCCTGTTGGAAATTTGAACATGGAGCAGCGTTGTTCGACAGCTGCAGCGCCGATATCGTGGGGCTCGGAAAGCGCCGAATGGTCAAAACCCGTCAGGCTCATGCTGGCGGCGACGATTGGGTTGCTGTGGTTTGCTGCAGGCACCCCCGTCTTGGCGCAGAAGACGCGCTTTTCTATCGCAGACAGCCTGATTGCTTACTGTGATATCGGCGGGCAGCGACTGGCCTACCGCAGCATCGGGTCGGGTCCGCCCGTGATGCTTCTGACCAGGTTCCGGGCTACGATGGAGGACTGGGACCCGGCGTTCCTCGAGGCGCTTGCCTCGGAGCGTCGCGTGATCATTCTTGATTACCTGGGCGTCGGCCGATCGAGCGGCGAGGTGCCAACGACGATCAAGGGCAAAGCCGATGCCATCATGGCCTGTGCACGTGCCCTGGGTTTATCGCAGGTCGATCTGGTCGGATGGTCGATGGGTGGACCTATAGTGACCGTGGCTGCGATCGAGCATCCGGATCGCGTTCGCCGTTTCGTCGCGATCGGGTCGACGCCACCGGGGCAACCGTTGAAATCCGATGTCCCGACCACCACCGAGTTCCGCCGGCGCGCCGTGAAGCCGCAGTGGGACTTTGACGACTTCGTGTTCCTGTTCTTTCGTGACAATCCGAATGGACGGGAGGCGGCTCGTGCATCGTTCGATCGCCTGTCAGCAGTTGCCCCCGGGCATGTGGAAGAGGTTCCACAGACGCTTTTCAGTCGCCAAGGGGCTGCAATCCGAGACTACGATGCTGATCCGTCGGGCTACTTGGCGCGGTTTGCCACAATCACACAGCCCGCACTGATCATCACCGGCGACTACGATGCTGCATTTCCGACGACGATCGGCGTCGAATATCAGCGCCGTCTTTCTGATAGCCGTCTGGCGGTGCTCCCCGACGCGGGACACGCACCACACGGCCAATACCCGGAAATCGTGGCGCGCTACATCCTCGATTTCTTGAGGTAGATGGCGACCTTGCTTAGGTCGTCTCCGTTTGGCTCAGCAATCGCTCGATGGCGGCCAAGTCGGCCCGCATCTCGGATCGAAGCTTCTGCAGGGGGACGCCGACCCGGGCCTTGATGGCGCAGGACTGCATCATGGCCACGCATAGACTTGCCGCCACCGCGTGTGCCTCGCTCGCGACAGCAGCCGGAGCATATCGTCCAAGCGCTGCCTCAATCCTATCCTGCGTCGTGCCGATGACCTGCAACACCAGTGCCCGTACGTTCGGGTTCGTCGCGGCCTTTTCGACACCGACGCACGCAACAAGACACCCGAGCGGCCTGTCCTCTGTGCAGGCCAACTCAACGATCGCCTTTCCGAAACGACGGAGCGCCTCGTGCAACGATGGGGCTGACTCCAGCGCCGCGACAGGGCGCGCTCCGAGCGTCTCCGCATAGCGCTGCATCACCTGCTGGAACAGCTCGGACTTGTCCGTGAATGCGGCGTAGAAGCTCGACCGGCTGATCCCCATGGCTTTGGTCAGCGCGTCGAGGTCCGCACCGTCGTAGCCGCATTCCCAGAACACGCCAAGTGCTTGATCGAGCGCAGGGCTGATCTCGAAGCTGCGAGGCCGACCGCGCTCGCGTTTTTCTGTGGTCACTGACATCGATGCTCCATTCTGGACTGAACTGTACATATTTTATTGACACCATGGAAGCGCTCAGCTATTTCTGGTCTAATCAGTCCAGAAAGGAGCGTCATCATGGGCAGATTGAATGACAAGAGTGCTGTCATCACGGGTGGGACCACCGGCATCGGCTTCGAGGTCGCACGACATTTCATAGCGGAAGGCGCCAGAACAGTCGTCATCACAGGTGTCGACCAGGGCCGGCTGGAGGACGCTGCGGCGAAACTCGGTCGCAACGCCGTCGCGATCCGGGCTGACGTACGCAGTCTCGCCGATCTGGCTGCTCTTGCAGACCAAGTGCAATCCAGCACGGGCGGCAGCATCGACATCCTGTTCGCGAATGCTGGTGTAGGCTCGTTCGCGCCTCTTGAAGCGGTCGACGAGCAGTTCTTCGACAGCCAGTTCGATGTCAACGTGAAGGGCGTCTACTTCACGGTCAAGGCAATGCTGCCGCTTTTAGGAGCAGGTTCGAGCGTCATCCTCAATGCGTCGTCAGTTAACGGAAAAGGCCTCGCCAACGGCAGTGTCTACTTCGCCACGAAGGCCGCGGTCCGCTCGTTGGCCCGCACCTTTGCTGCGGAGCTCGCTCCCAAGGGCATCCGTGTCAACGCCGTTAGCCCGGGTCTCGTGCCGACCCCCTTCATCGGCAAGATGGGCCTGCCGAAAGAGGCACTCGATGGCTTCGCCCAGCTCTATATGGGCGCGACCCCACTTGGCCGCCTTGGGACGCCCGAAGAAATTGCCCCGGCCGTTGTGTTCCTCGCCAGCGACGAGGCCCGCTACATCACTGCGCATGATCTCCTGGTCGACGGTGGCTGGATGAGCGTCTGATTGACTACGCCGATTGATAGGATGTTTTCGGGCCTCCGTCGTACGGAGATGAGCTGCTGCCGGTTTGGTGGGCACCCGGCTAAGCGTTGATTTGCCCGTCACCCCCGCGCAGTCGTGGCGACCGGCAGTGAGCTTGCCCGCCAGCACCGCCTGCATCGGATCATGCCGCAGTTGGTCGTGGTCGTTGAGGTCCTCGTAACCAAGCGTAATCCCGAACCCCGCTGGCCTACAAATTGGCTACCTTACGCTCCACCAAATCCTGGCGGTCACACCGTCGCTTCCGTCAGGCCGGTTCTCGCTGACCCGAACACCTCGGCAAACGCCTGCCGGAGCGCGATGTCGGCGTCGGCCGTGGTCACGGGGAGGCCGAGATCGGCGAGGCTGGTGACGCCATAGCGGGGGTCCACCACCCCGCAGGGCACGATGGCCTCGAAGTGGGTCAGATCGGGGTCCACATTGATCGAGATGCCGTGGAACGAGACCCAGCGCCGCAGCCGGACGCCGATCGCCGCGATCTTGTCCTCATGACCGGCGCCCTTGTCCGGCCGCCTGACCCAGACGCCGACCCGGTCCTCGCGGCGCTCGCCGCGCACATTGAAGGACGCCAGCGTCCGGATGATCCATTCCTCCAGGCCCGCCACATAGGCCCGCACGTCGGGTCGCCTTCGCTTCAGGTCGAGCATCACATAGGCCACGCGCTGGCCTGGGCCGTGATAGGTGAGCTGGCCGCCGCGCCCGGTCGCGAACAGCGGGAAGCGGGGATCGAGCAGGTCGGCATCGCGGCCGCTGGTGCCGGCGGTGTAGAGCGGGGGGTGCTCCAGCAGCCAGACCTGTTCGGGGGACTGATGGGCGGCGATGGCGGCCACGCGCGCTTCCATGGCCGCCACCGCCTCCGGATAGGGCACCGCGGCGTCCGATATCAGCCATTCCACCGCGTCGCCGCCGGCAGGGCCCGCGAACGCCGTCAAATCGAGGTTCTGGCGCTCATTAACCATTGGCTAACCATAACGTGGTGATCTCAAATCACGCAATTTCGCAGTTGTCAGTCAGTCCGGGTCGCCCGTGCCAACCCTCGATAAAGTCAGCGTCGATCTCATGGTGGTGCTCGGCACCACCACGATGCCCATCCATCAGGTAATGCGCCTCAGCCGTGGCGCCATCATCGAACTGGACGCCACCGAGGCGGACGAGGTCAAGATCCTCGCCAACAACCTGCCGATCGCCAGCGGCGTGGTGCTGGTCGACCGCAACCGCATCGCGGTCGAGGTCAAGCAGATGCTGCCGAAATCGCCGGGCACCCGGTAAGCCGTCATGGAGGGTCGAATTCTCCTGATATTCTCTCGCATTCCCTATCTTCCGGCCGGCCTCAATCAGGCGCCAGCAGGCCTTGTCCCCCCATCATTGATTTGTTACATCCCGCGCCGTTGATCCGGTCCTGACCGGGTCCCGGTGCAACCTGGCGCCGATGGCGAAAATAGCGCTCGTGGCGGAATTGGTAGACGCGCTGCCTTGAGGTGGCAGTGAGTAAAATCGTGGGGGTTCGAGTCCCTCCGAGCGCACCACCTCGCAAAATCAGCCTTTGTTGCGAATATAAGACATTGATCGATTACCAACTCAATCAATCACTTGATCGCTTCTACGTTTGGGAATGGCCCGTCATGGGGCGCAATCGATCACGATGATTGCCCAGAATGGTCACGATTGGGTCAAGGACTGATCACACTCGGCCAATAGCACCCAATCGATCGATCGGGGACGGTCTTTCAACACATCTGTCAGCAACCCTGCGAGGACCCTGTCTATGGCGCAGCCGAGTACCTATGAGCAGTATTTGCTTGAACTGATCAATGCCGAGCGCGCCAAGGTTGGCGCTCAGCCGCTTGCCTTCGACGGCGATCTCAACGAAGCCTCCGAAGGTCATAGCCAATGGATGATCGGAACAGACACGTTCTCGCATACGGGCTCAGGCGGCTCGAGCGCAGGTCAGCGCATGACTGCCGCGGGCTACGCCTTCACTGGTTCATGGTCCTGGGGTGAGAACATTGCGTGGGCAACGACACGATCGCCCGCCGGGCTGCAGGACGAAGTGTTGCTGCTGCACACCAACCTGATGAATTCATCAGGTCATCGGGCCAACATCCTCAACGGCAATTATCGCGAAGTCGGGCTTGGCCTCGAGGTGGGCGACTACGGCGGCCGCGAGGGCGCGTTCCTCACCGAGAATTTCGCGCGTTCCGGATCGGGCGTGTTCCTCACCGGCGTGGCGTTCGACGATCAGGACGGCGATCGCTTCTACGATGTCGGCGAGGGGCTCGGCGGCCTGACGCTGACCGCCGTGAGCAGCACCGGCGCAACCTACACCACGACCACCTATGGCTCCGGCGGCTACGATCTCGTGCTGCCGCCGGCGACCTACACGGTGACATTCTCCGGGGCGGGCATTCAAGCCACCAGCATGCAGGCGACGGTCGGCAGCAGCAATGTCAAGCTCGACCTGATCGATCCCGTCACGGGCGGCGGCTCCGAGCCGCCGCCTCCACCGCCGCCACCCCCGTCGGACGTGATCGTCGGCACCGCATCAAGCGAGACGCTCAACGGCACGACGGGCGCCGATACGATCCAGGCACTCGCCGGTGACGACCGCCTCTACGGGCGGGAGGGCAACGACCGGCTCGAGGGCGGCTCCGGGAGAGATTACCTATACGGCAGCACAGGAGACGACACCCTGCTGGGCGGCGACGGAAATGATTACCTCTATGGCGGGTCCGGCCGCGATGTCCTGACCGGGGGCGCGAATCTGGACAGCTTCGTCTTCGACACAAGTCTCGGCGCTTCCAACATCGACAGGATCACCGATTTCTCGGTCCCCGACGACACGATGCGGCTGGACAACGCCGTGTTCACGGCCTTCGGCTGGAACGGCACGATGTCCTCTTCGGCGTTCTACGCCGGCGCGGCCGCGCATGATTCGACCGACCGGATCATCTACAACAGCACCACCGGCGCGCTCAGCTACGATCGGGACGGAACGGGCTCGGCGGCCGCGGTGCAGTTCGCGGAACTGTCGCCCGGGCTGGCGCTCACCTATCAGGATTTCCAGATCGTCTAGTCGACCGCCTGCGGCGACCCGAACTCGCACGTCATGCAGCTGCGCCCGATGCTGGCGCGCAGCGACCCGGTAACGCCATTTCGTGCCGCGACGAAGCAACCCGGCAGCCAGGCGGTCGACCGTTTCTGCGGCCGGCCGCAGATTCCCTACTGCAGGCCATAGCGCCTGAAGTCATCGCCGATCGTGGCCTGGATTGTCTTTGCCGCCGAAAGATCGGCATCGCCGCCCGCCCGGTCGCCTTTCCCGAGCTTGGCGAGTCCGCGCCCATAGAGCGAGCTTGCCAGCTTCGGCTCGGATCGCAACGCGGAATCGTAGTTCTCGATGGCTGCGTCGGGTCGGCCCATCTTCAGATGGATCAGTCCAAGCGAGTCAAGGGTCGCGGCATTGTTCGGCCCCGACTGAAGCGCCTTGTTGCAATCCTCCAGCGCCGCCTGCAATGCGCCGAGAATGGCCCGGGCCCAACAGCGTCCGTTGGCGACGGCTGCCAGATTGGGCTCAAGCCGCATCGCCTCGTCATAGTCACGTGCCGCGCGACCATAGTCATTCTTTTTCAGGTAGGCACCGGCACGGTTGGCGAAGGCTCCGCCGTAATTCGGATTGAGCTTGATCGCCTCATCGAGAGCCTCGATCGCCCGGTCATATTCGCCCTTCCTCAGGTAAGCTACACCGCGGTTGTTGAAGGACTTGGCGAAGGTTGGGTCGAGCCTGACCGATTGATCGAAATCCTGGATGGCGCGGTCGTAGTCCCCTTGTGTCGTATAGGCGTTGCCGCGATTGTTGTAGGCGATTGTCAGGGCAGCCGTCGTACCCAGGCCCGAATCGATGAGCGCCGAGCAACCATCAATCCGGGATTCCAGCGATGTGCCATCCGGCCCGTTGCACAATTCGATATTCCGGAGATAGCTGTCCTTCGGCGTCGGGGTCTGCGCCGCCGCCGGAGAGCCAAACAACAACAAGACAAGTAAAGGCGCCACGCGGTCGATGATGGCCCCCCTTGCGCTGAACCCCATATCAGACTTCCCGATCTGGAATTAGGGAAGGTGCGGTCGCTGAATTTCCGGCGGGCGCACGTCGCACGTCCGCAGACTATTTGCGCCGATAACGGCTTTGCCCCATTGGCAGTGCTAACACCTTCGACAGATGTTGAGATTGAATTTGTCTTGGGTTTCTTTGGGTTGCTCGGCCGACGTTCCCGATTTCCTCACAACTTGACTTTTTCCCTCTTCAACAAGGGTCGAAAATTTGACGGTCCCATTATCCAAAACTTCGACGTGCGGCGTGGTGCCTCGAATTCCCATCGTTGCGAGCGGGGTGTCGACCTTCATATCGCCAGTCTTCGCGATGTTGCCGGCAACAAAAGTGAACGTTCCCTTGGCTAAATGGATCAGGGTCGAGTTGGACTTACCATTTGGATCATACACGAACTCGCTCAAAGCCATGCGGGCATTGCTCGACAGCTTGAAGGAGGTGCCATCACTGAAATTGATGCCGACGCGCCCATCCGCCCCGGTCTGGACAACATCGCCCTGATAGACGAGATCGCCAACTTTCGCTTGATCGGCTTGGCCGGAGATATTTGCCTGAATGACTATTGCGGTCGAACGCTCGATCGTGACCGAACCGGTGGCCGCGACAACTTTTCCAATGGGTTTTGCCGCGGGATCCTGAACGGCGGGCCTCGCCTGAACGATTTGCGCATGAACCGGACCAGATGAAAAACCGGTCAGCGCCAAAGCGAGGCTCGCTACCAATACGGCAATCACATGCATGCCCATGATCCCCCCTTCCTGAGAAGACCCTGTTCTAATGGCCGTCCCATGGCTGTTCTTCAACCGTGGGTTAATGTAGCCATCCTATTCCGAACGGGGCCGCGCTGCCAGCGCAAGCGCCACATTTCGGACACTTAGTAATTCAATAAATTTTGATGGGAAAGTGCCGCGCCTCGCGACGGGACTATATTTCGTTCCTGCGACGTCAAGGTCGTGTTGGCGCGACATTACTGAATGTGCTTTGAATCAGGACTTTCGGCGGGTTAGCCTAGGCTGCCGGCACCAAGATATTTTTCAACTTGCGGGGCGGCAAAGCCAAGAAAACTGCGGCACCACGCTGGGCCTGAGTTACTCAGCAGGCGAGGTTGGAGTCAATGTTCGTTGCGTCCCGCGTCGAGTCCGGGGACGAGGACAAGGCCGTTGCGGCCCTGCTTCCCCAAGTCGTCGGCAATATTGAGAGGGCGATCGGTTGCAGCACCCTCAGGCGTGCGAGCGGCATTGCCGTTCGGGTCGAGGTTGGGGATCCGGTCTACCAGGGCGATGCACTCGAGACCGCAGCGGACGGTCGGATCGGAATTCGCTTCGTCGACGGCACGCTGCTCCACTTGTATCCAACCACTCGCGTGGTCCTGAACGAATTCGTCTGCGACTCCGCCGGGATCTCGCATTCCGCCCTGTTCGGAGTGGCCGCAGGAACCTTCGCTTTCATTGCGGGGCACGTGGCAAAGACGGGTTGCCTGAGGTTCGACACGCCCGTTGGAAGCATTCGCGGTCGCGCTCGTGCCGGCGGGATCGGCATGCTGTCGCTCCTCGCATTGACCTTCTCAGTTATGAAGGAGGCCCGGGCCGCGGATCCCAACGTCACGCTCCTGGACGATGGCAGCATAACCTACAAGGACCTCGCGCACGGCGTCTTTGAGCTCGTGACCAAGGAGGCGATCCCGCGACGCATCCTCGTTGAGGATCCCGGCCAGACAATCATATTGAGCGCGCAAGGGTCCACGATCAGCGTCAACCAGGTCGCAAATACCGCTACGCGAATGGAGGAGTTGCAGGCTGCTCAACAGGAGGTGCTTGCCAACTTCGCGAAAGGGCTAGGGCCGACCGGGTCGAGCACTCCTCCCTTCGTCAATCCGCTACCGTTGCAACCAATCAACTTTATCCAGACAGAGGGCCCACCTCCAGCGCAGGAACCGCTCCCCCCGATCCCGTCGATCATCACCGCCGTTCCTGAAATAATTTTTGCAAGTCCGTCGTCGCCACCGCCGCCTCCGCCATCACCGCCGACGCTGACTGCGGTGACGGGGCCGACCGAAATCGACACGGTGGCATTTGACCAGTTCAACGCGACGAGCGGAACTTTCTCTGCCAGCAGTTCCAACAGCGGCGCCACGCTGACCTACGGCATCAGCGGGGCGGACCCCGGCAACATGGTGCTGGGCGGGGGGACATTCGATGTATCGAAAGTCGGTCTCTACGGCACACTTTACCTCAACAGCACGACCGGCGCCTACCTGTTCGTTCCGGACAGCGGCGCGATCAATGCGCTGTCGGCACCCACGACCGAGAATTTCATCATCACGGTGTCGGACGGCACGCTCTCGGCCAGTCAGGCCTTCACGATCACAATCAACGGCACCAACGACGCCGCCATCATTTCCGGCACCACCACCGGTTCGATCATCGAGGCTGACGATTCCAAGTACGACACGCCGACTGCGACCGGCACGCTCACTGCCACCGACGTCGATAATCCGCCCAATACCTTCACGGCGGTCAGCTCGCCGACGGCGAGCGATGCCGGCTACGGCACCTTCACGATGACGGCGGATGGCATCTGGACCTACACCCTCAATGACGCCAATGACGCGGTGCAGGCCGTCAATGTCGGCGGCACCCTGACCGACACCTTCACGGTGACCACCATCGACGGCACCCCGCAGGTGGTAACCATCACCATCGAGGGCACCAACGACGCGGCCGTCATTTCCGGCAGGACGACGGGCTCGGTGATCGAGGCCGGCGATTCCGGGTGCGGCACGCCGACCGCGACCGGCACACTGACTGCCACCGACGTCGATAATCCGCCCAATACCTTCACGGCTGTCAGCTCGCCGACGGCGACCGAGTCCGGCTACGGCACCTTCACGATGACGGCGGATGGCGTGTGGACCTACACGCTCAACGACGAAAACTGTACGGTGCAGGCACTCAATGTCGGATGCACATTGACCGACACCTTCACGGTAACCACCGAAGACGGCACCGCCCAGGTGGTGACCATCACCATCGAGGGCACCAACGACGCGGCCATCATTTCCGGCAAGACGACCGGTTCGGTGATCGAAGCCGGCCATTACGAGTGTGGCACGCCGACCGCGACCGGCAAGCTCACTGCCGCCGACGTCGACAATCCGCCCAACAGCTTCACGGCGGTCAGCACGCCGACGGAGAGCGATTTCGGCTACGGCACCTTCACGATGACGGCGGCGGGCAAGTGGACCTACACGCTCAAAGACGACAATGAAACGGTGCAGGCGCTCGACGCCGGGTGCACGCTGACCGACACCTTTACGGTAACCAGCGAAGACGGCACCCCGCAGGTGGTGACCATCACCATCGAGGGCACCGACGACGGCCACCACTACCACCGCGACAATTTCGACTGGTTGGCTGCGGGGTCGGATGAAAAATCTGATCTGTTGTACGTCTATGGAACTCCAGAAGGCGACACCATCGCGGGAGGAGACGACGACGGTCCACCAATCGAAATGAGCCCCGACAATTTCGGTGTCGTTCCCGAGCAGGCCGGCGGGGCTGTCATTATTGATGTGCCGCACGATCTGATTGTGTGACGGAGGTGCCCTGCCAATTCTGCCCGATTTCATCGGAAGCGTAGCCGGAATCTTGGAGATTCGCGGTGGGAAACGTTATCCAAATTGGCGCACTGGCTTTGTTGCTGATTGGCGCGTCGCCACTCGCCGAAGAGCCGTTCGGCGTCGCCACGGCTCCAGCGGCACAGGACGGTGCGCTCTCGGCGGTCTGGCGCGACCTGCAAGCTGCGATGCGGGCGGACGAGCAGACCGTCGCTGCGTGCCGCACCAATCCCGCCTGCGGCTCGCCTGCCGCACGGCGGTTCATCGCGATCGTCGATGGGGCGAAACGGCATGAAGGACTCACGCGCATCGGCCAGATCAACCGCGCCTTGAATCTGGCGATTCCGGCGCAGCGCGACGGCATGGGAACGTGGAAGTCGCCACTTGCGGCGCTGGTGTCGCCCGGCGACTGCAAGAGCTATGCGGTGACCAAATACGCAGCGCTCGCTGCCGCTGGCATCGCGCCGGATGACCGTCGCTTGGTGATTGTTCGGGACAAGGCGCGGCCCACGGAAACCCATCTCGTCGTGGCCGTGCGGGTCGATCGGCGCTGGCTCATACTCGATAGCCGGTCGCTGATCATGACCGAGAGCACCGGAGCGACCTATCAGCCGTTGCAGATCATCGATCATTCGGGGGTGCGAAACGTCTCGCCATTTGCCGCTGGTCGGCAGGGCCGCTGAGAAGACGAGGCTCGGGGGGCGCCATCGAGCCCCGGTCGCGTTCGCATCAGACCAGATGGAACGCCGCGGCATGTGCCTGAACCTGCGCCAGCGTCACGCCCCGAAGAATGATCATGTCGTTGGCGGCGTCGGTGATGACCGTGTCGGCGCCAGCATTGGTGGCGTGCGCGCTCGCCAGGATGGCCGGAACGTCTGCAAACAACGTGTGGTCGATATTGATGGTTTCGTGGCTGATATCGAAGTCGGCGATTGTGGCCTTGCCAAAGCCAGCGTTGAAAATGAAGGTGTCATGACCGCCACCGCCGAAAATCGTGACGTTGCCGCCGACATTGTGGAACGTGTCGTCTGCGGATGTTCCGTTGACGACTTGATATGCCGAGGTATCCGCCGATGCAGCGGCGCCGGCGAGCGTGATAGTCAACGGTTGATGTACAACGCTGCCGTGGCTGTCGCTGACTTGCGCCGTAAAGGTGAGGGTCAGGGTATCGCCGACATGCAGAAAATCGAGATCAGGGTTGGTCGGATCGTAGGTCCAGCGTATGACTTCCGCACCGGCGCTCTGCACGCTGTTGAACGTCACCGCACTGGCGGCGATCAGCGCCGCTGCGTTGACGTTCCCCGGCAGCATGGTCGAGCCATTGTAGTCAATAATGGCGTTTCCGATCACCGATGCCGTCAGCGTATCGCCAATATCGGGGTCGCTAACGGTCATGGTTCCGGAAATCGGGGCGGAAAGCTCGACATGGACCGATCCGGCAGAGATGTTGTCGATCTCGAACGCGTTTGAATTGCCCGTCCCCAAAACGACCCGGTTGAAAGCACCTAATCCGGAAAACTCGACATATCCGTTCGACGCGAAACTGCCTTGGTTGCCGGTCGGGAAGAGTGGGTTGATGTCGGCGCCGGTGTAGAAAGCAACTGGCGTGTTTCCGTTGTAGAAGGCGATCGTATTGTAGGAATCGACCGATCCCCAATACAGTCCAAAGGCATTCTGCGGGTCGTCGAACGTAATGGTTTCCGTCCCGCCAGCGCCGATGCTCAAGTACCGGGTTTGATCTGCGTGGCCCGGCAAAGGTCCGACAAACGGAGCAGCAGTGACGCCGCTGGATGAGCCGCTGACCACACCGGCAGGCCCTGACGCGGAGAACGTGGCATGGAGCGCGTCGCTGCGGAATGAACCGGTGGACCGACTGTCAAACGTTTCCGTATCGAGCCCAAATGAGTTCGTGTTAACGCCCTGACTCAACACATGCGGCACTGCGGCATTCAGAACGATGAGCGCCTGGGTCGGCGCATCGGTCTCGCTGATGATTGTCGGCGCGTCATTGGTGCCGGTGATGGTGATGGTCAGGCTTTCGGTCGAGGTGGCGCCGAATTCGTCGGTCACCGTGTAGCTGAATACGTCGGTCCCCGGGGCGCCGCCCTGCGCCAGCGCCTGGGTGTCGGGATCGCTATTGTCGAGCGTGTAGGTATAGCTGCCGTCGGCACCGATCGCGACCGAGCCATAGGTGCCGGTCACGGCAAGGCCGACATTGCCAGCAATCCCTGCCACCGCAGCCACGCTCAGAGCGTGGCCGGTATCGACGTCAGTGTCGTTGGTCAGCACGCTGCCGACCGCGGTCGGGTCGCCCGCAAACGGGGTGTTGAGCGGATTGACGCCAGCCTCCACCACCGCATCGCCCGCGTTGGTGTCGGCATTGGCCACGGGCGCGTCGTTGGTGCCGGTGATGGTGATGGTGAGGCTTGCGGTCGAGGTGGCGCCGAACTCGTCGGTCACCCTGTAGCCGAACACGTCGGTAACTATCTCGCCCTGCGCCAGCGCCTGGGTGTCGGGATCGCTATTGTCGAGCGTGTAGCTATAGCTGCCGTCGGCGCCGATCGTGACCGAGCCATAGGTGCCGGTCACGGCAAGGCCGACATTGCCAGCAATCCCTGCCACCGCCGCCACGCTCAGAGCGTGGTTGATGTCCACGTCAGTGTCGTTGGTCAGCACGTTGCCGACCGCGGTCGGATCGTCCGCAAACGAGGTGTTGGCCGGATTGACACCTGACTCGACCACCGCATCGCCCGTGTTGGCGTCGCCATTCGCCACCGGCACGTCGTTGCTGCCGGTGATGGTTACCGTAAAGGGTGCGCTTACGATGCCCCCATGTCCGTCATTGACGGTGGCGGTGTAGGTCAGTGCCAGCGTCTCGCCTTTTGCAAGAAAATCGAAGCTGTTGTCGGGTAGTTCGTAGCTCCAGGTCACCGAGCCATTATTGGCATTGGTACCCTGCGGCATCAGGGAGAGCGCCGGATGGACCGCCGCGATCGCAGCCAAATGCGGGGCTGTCAGCGTCGAGGTGATGTCGACATTCAGGGCGTTCTTGTAGGTAAACGAGGCATGGGCTGTGGTAACCGTGGGTTTATCGGTCAGATCGACATCGGTAAAATCGATAGTGCCGCCGACTTGGCGCGCCGTCGGATCGTCGGTGGTTCCGAGCAATTCGGTAAACCCGCCGCTGTTTGCCGTGATCGTCGGGATATCGTTGGTGCCGTTGACAGTCACCGTCAGCGTGAGCGGTACGATGACGATCCCGCCATGGCCGTCATCGACGGTGGCATTATAGGTCAGGACCAGGGTTTCGCCGGCGGCGATGAAGTCAAAATTGGCGTCGGCGACGTCATACGACCACGCCACGGAGCCGTTGTTGGTATTGTCGGCCGCCGGCGTCAGGGTCAGCACCGCCGCGATCGCGGCCTGCTGCGCCGGCGTCAATGTCAACGTCGAGCCGTTGGGGGCGGTGTAGACATAGCCTGCGAATGGCGCGGTCACGGTCGGCCGGTCGGTCAGGTCCACATCCGCAAAGGTAATCACGCCCTCGGCATGATCGATCTCCGGATTGTTGGTCCCATCCAGTTCGATGATGCCCGAACCGGTGGCCGAGACCGTCGGCAGATCGTTGGTGCCGGTGATCGTGATCGTGAACGGTCTGAAGACGACCGTGTTGTATTCGCTGTAATTGGTGTCGACCCGCGCCATATAAATCAGAGTTAGCTTCTCGCCGTCGGCGAGAAAGTCGAGCGCTTGGTCCGGGACGCTATAGACCCAGGTGGCTTCGCCGATATTGGTGTTGCCGGGGTCCGGGATCACCGAGAGCGGCACCGCCACGGCCGATATCGCGGCCAGCTGCTCCAGCGTCAGCGACGACGTGACGATGGTCTGCTGCGCGTCGCGGTAGACGAAGGAGTTGAACCGGGCCGTTACGGTTGGAAGGTCTTCGGGATTGATGTCATCGAAACGGATCCGGCCGGACACCGTGTCCAGCGCGGTAGCGCCGGTTGTCAGAAACCGTTCGGTAAACTGGTTGCTGGAAGCGATAAGCTCCGGCGGAATGTTGAGGTGGAATCGCGTATTTCCGCCGCTGGGAGGCGGTCCGGGCAGTGTTTCCAGTGCGATAAAGGTGAGGAGGATTGGAAGCTGGTTGATCGGCGTGCCGTCCGTCAGCTTGACCACGAACGTGTTCGGCGTAATCGAATCGAGCGGAGGAATGCCAATGTATTTCGGATTGGCATCCGTGAACTTGAGGGCGAATATCTCGTTGATGAGCTGTTGCGCATTGGCCGGAATCTGAGCCGACGCAATAAACGTAACGACGCCCTGGCCGTTGACGATGGTCTGCGTTCCCGGTTGGTTCACCGTCGCGATCGGCTGCAGCGTCACCTTGTCGAGCAGGACGTATTCGCCCGACGTGCCATTCGGCTCGACCAGGATGCGGAACGACACCGGTGGCGCCACGCCAGGCTGGGAGATATCGAAATCGATCTCCACCAGAACCGCCGTGCCGCGAATGCCCATGGTGGCGGTCGGCGTCTCGACTTTCATGTCGCCGTTTTTCGCCGTGGCGCCGGCGACGAACGAGATGGTCCCCTGCACCAGCGTCAGCAACGAGGAATTGCCTGACCCGGCCGGGTTATAGATCATCTCGTTCAGCACCATTCTCGCATTCGACGCGAGACCGAACACGGTGCCGTCGATGAAGGTGATGCCAAGCGACGAATCGGATCCCGACTGGACCACGTCGCCCTTATGGACGTTGTCGCCCACATTCAGGCTGATGGAAACGCCGTTGCGCACTGCGGTCGCGTTGCCGGTGAGCTTGGTGACCTGGCCGATGACCTTTTCCGGCGCGATCTGGCCGCCGGCCTGCGCATAGTCGACCTGACCGGCGAGCGCCCCGACGGTTTTGCCGGACAGGTTTGCGCCATCGGGGGAGGCCAGCGCGGCCCTGCTCTCGCCGCGGAAGTAATCGCGCACGGTGAATTCGTGGCCGTCCTTCGACAGCACCAAATCCAGGCCGGATCGCCTGTAGTCGCCGGAAAACAGCAAATGGGCGTCCGGAACGACAATCGTGTCCGGCCCGCCGTGCCCGAGGGCATGGTTCCTTGGATGCACATCCAGGAAAAGAGTTTCGTCCGCCCGGTAGAACGAACCTTGGCTGCTGGACAATCCAGAATCGAATTTTTCGACGTAATTCAAATGGCCATCGCAAAGGTTAATAATATCAATGTCGTCAATATCGCAGCTATGGAACTCGTTAGCACAAGTAATCCCCCGTTAACATTACTAAAAAAGAGGCGATACTGCTTCAAGCCAAATTACCCTCTAATTCATGGCGACGCCCGCGGAATGCCCGCAAAAATGGCGGGCACGGGATAGCGGGCAGGCTTGACCTGATGATGCCGAATTCCCGCAGAGCGGGTGTGATCCCAGCCTAGCACGCCTAACTAAATCATGGCCGGCGCGCAGGCGTCCAATAACCGGTGCCGGCACATCCGTTACCTGACAGTAAGAAGGTTGGCGTACACCACAACAGCGCGAGCCGGGCCAGCGATACCGGCCGCTGGCGGTCGTCGTCGGATCGCGTTCCCTCAAATACCTGGCAGCCAACGATCGGATCTACGCATGAAAATTCTCGGCTACGCCTATCGGATCGGCTCCAACTTCGCTTTTCTGGCGCTGGTCTATTACAGCCTGAATTTCATGGAGAAGTATCAGCACCGCGTGATCGTGGCGATTCTGGTGCTGGTCTATGCCACGATGCGCGCGGTTTCGGCGCTGCGTTCGTTCTACTTCTTCCAGAAGATCGAACGGCTCGAGCTCGAGGCGCGCCGCCTTACCGGGCTCGCCGGGGAGGCCGGAGCAGCCGCCTCGCGGAGGCACGTCGTCAGCGAGGTGACGGTCCTTCGCCACGACGGCGAGATGAAGTCCTATATCGACCTGTTCTTTCTCGCCATGGTCGTGCTGCTCTGCGTCGCCAAGATCGTGACAAACTGAAACTCAACGTTTAACCAAACTTTTCAGCGTTCGCCGGGCGCGCTGGCGCCCCCGATCCGGGATTTTCCGGCAAGCTTCCGTCGGGAGGCGCTCGCCTCCGCCGGCGCCTGAGCTGCGCCGTGCCTGGCCGAGACCATCAGTGCGGCGCGACGCGAAGGGAGCAGGGTGACTGCCCGCGCTGACAGGCGCGGTCTATCTCTGAACTCGAAAATGCTCCGCCCCGGCACCGGATGGAGATTCGCGGCGCTCGGCAGAGGCAGCGGCACTTGCCGCGGCCACGGCGCCTGCCGCGGCAGCGAAGCGGCGCCGGTGCGCCGGTTGCCGCGGTCGGACGGCGTCAGCCATTCGTCATTCCAGTAGGAATCCGACAGCCAGGGGCCGGGCAGCGTCCCGTTCCCGGCAAAAACGAAACTGGGAATCTTGGGCCAGCGCAAGATCGCCGCATTCTCCGGCGGCGGATGCAACCGCCATTGCGACGGTTCGGTGGGCGTCGCCGCCAGCTCGGCCGTGGCCGGCACCACGTGCACGATGCGATAGCCACGCGCCTTCATTGCCTGCAGAATCTTCGGCAACGCGGCGACCGTTCGCGCCTGGATGTCGTGCAACAGCAGAATGCCTTTTCCCTTGGCCTCCAGGCGCCGCATCGCGAGCTCGTAGACTCGCGCCGAGGAAACGTGCCGCCAGTCGTCGGCCAGAAAATCGGCACTCCAGACCTGGGCGCCCTTTGAGGCGGCATATTGCTCGATCCCTTCGGCACGCCTGAGACCGGGAACACGAAAAAACGGGGCCGGCGAAATGCCGTCACCCAGCGCCGCAGACACCGATGCGATGCCCTCGTCGATTTCCCGCCGGACGCGATCGATCGGCAACAGATGCATGCCGGCCGGATGATTCTGGCTGTGGGTCGCGACGGTGTGGCCGCCGTCACGCACTTTCCGCACGCCTTCCGGATTGGCCCGGGCCTGACTGCCGACCATGAAGAAGGTCGCCTTGACGCATTGGGAAGCCAGGATCTCCAGAATCCGATCGCTGTAGCCCGGCAGCGGCCCGTCGTCGAAGGTCAGCACCACCTCGCCATCCGCGAGGGGCAGCGTTTCGGCATATTGCATGGTGCCGATGCGGCGGTGCTCGCGGGGGTCGACCACGAGGGTTCGCGAGGTGCCGAGCACGTCGCCATGACCGCTGCAGACGGCTGCCGAAGCAGCCTGTGCGGTCATGCAGGCGAACAGCCCGAGGCAAACGGCGATCCGGCGCGGAACTCCAGCCAATCCATTACCGACCATGCAGCACCGTCATTCCCATTTGTGCAGATAATGACCATCGCGCCGTGAACGGGGGCTTAATTGCCCGAATTTTGGAGATGCTGCCAGCCTAGCGAGCGCGGGCAACGCCGACGTCGCGCGCGGCCGGCACCAGATGAACCACGCGGTAGTGGTTGTTCCGGAGGTAGCGCAGGAAGGCCGGCAGCATGGCCGCGGTTTGCGCCTTGGGATCGTGCAGCAGGATGATGCCTTTACCGGCCGGTTTGAGCCGGTCGATCAGCATCTGCAATTGCGCCTGCGGGGTCATCGGGTTCCAGTCGCTCGCCCAAAGGTCGGCGCCGAATACCGCAATTCCGCGTGACTGCAGTCTGTCCAGTAACTGGGGCGTTGCTTCGAAGTAGGGAAACCGGAAGAACGGCGTGCTCGGAGTTGTAGTTGCAACCCCGTGAAGCGCCAATTCGCCCGCGGCGATGCCTCTGTCGATCTCGGCCTCGGCATCGCCCGGCTTCGTGTATCTGAGATTGTGATGCGCAAAGGTGTGATGGCCGATGGTGTGGCCTTCGGCTGCCAACCGTCGAACCAGCGCCGGATGTGCCGCCGCGTTCCTGCCGATCAGGAAGAACGTCGCGCGCACGCATTCCTGTGCCAGCGCCGCCAGCACCCGCGACGTCGTCGCCGGCCATGGACCGTCATCGAAGGTCAGCACCACTTCGCGATCCGCAAGCGGCAAGGTTTCCGAAAAACTCTTAAGGCCCACCCGTGGCGTGACGGCGGGATCGACCGCAAGAATGCGTGAAGTTCCGAGCGCTCCCGGGCGTCGGCAGTCCGCCGCCTGCGCCGCCGCGGTCCAGGCGATCGCGACGACAAGTACAATCTGCAACAGCTTGATCACTTCCAGGTTCTCATTGGCATCCGGACGGATTTGTCATTGCGCTAGGTGTCGCCGATTGGCTAATGCGTCAAGCGATAACTCGGACAGTTCATCAACCCTGTCAAACGGCGAGGCGCGCTATGGCCGAAGCTACGGACGTTGCAAACGCCGCCGATGCGTCGCTGCTCGACCGTCACCCGATGCGCGACGAGAATGGGGGGATTCGTCACGAGTTTGTCGCGGAAATCGCGCGCGCGGTTCAAGCTGCCGATGCCGCATTTTTGCGCGCCATCGTCGCCGAACTCCATGAAGCCGACCTCGGCGACCTGATTGAGGCGCTCGAGCCCGATGACCGTGTTAGCCTTGTCGAATTGACCGGCACCGATTTCGATTTCTCGGCCCTCAACGAGGTCGACGACTCCGTCCGCGAGGAAATCCTCGAGGAACTGGAACCCGAGACCGTGGCGGAGGGCGTTCGCGAACTGGAATCCGACGACGCCGTCGAATTGCTCGAAGGCCTCGACGAGGAAGACCAGGAGGAGATTCTCGAGAAACTGCCGCCGTCGGAGCGCGACGCGCTCGAGCGCAGTCTGGACTATCCGGAGAATTCCGCGGGCCGGCGGATGCAGACCGAGTTTATCGCGGTGCCGCCGGACTGGACCGTGGGGCAGGCGATCGACTACATGCGCGACACGCCTGATCTGCCCGACCGGTTCTACGAAATCTACGCGGTCGACAGCGCCCAGCACTGGCAGGGCGCGGTGTCGCTGGACGCGCTGTTGCGCTCGCGCCGCCCGGTGTCACTGGCCGAGCTGATCGACGAGGACCGCCGCCGCGTCTCCGTCACCGACGACCAGGAGGAAGTGGCGCGGCTGTTCGGGAAGTACAATCTGGTGGCTGCGCCGGTCGTCGATGCCGCGAACCGGCTGGTCGGCGTCATCACCATCGACGACGTGGTCGACGTCATTGAGGAAGAGGCCGACGAGGACCTGAAGGCACTGGGTGGCGTCACCTCGGGCGAAGAATTGTCCGACAACGTCTGGACCATCGCCAAGGGCCGCTTCAATTGGTTGCTGGTCAATCTCGCCACCGCCTTTCTGGCCTCCTCAGTGCTCGGGCTGTTCGAAGGCCAGCTCGAGCAGATGGTGGCGCTGGCGGTGCTGGCGCCGATCGTCGCCAGCCAGGGCGGCAATGCCGCGACCCAGACCATGACGGTGGCGGTGCGCGCGCTGGCGACCCGCGAACTCGGCCCCCACAACGCCTATCGCGTGGTCATGCGCGAGGGCCTGGTCGGTCTCGTCAACGGCCTCGCCTTTGCGGTCATTACCGGCGTTGCCGCGATGGCCTGGTTCAAGATGCCGGGGCTCGGCGTCGTGATCGGCCTCGCCATGCTGTGCAACCTGATTGCCGGCGCGCTCGGTGGCATTCTGATTCCGATGGTGCTGGAGCGGGTGCGGGCCGATCCCGCGGTGGCGTCGGGCACCTTCGTCACCACCATCACCGACGTGGTCGGTTTCTTCTCGTTCCTCGGCATCGCCACGCTGTGGTTCGGGTTGAAATAAGCAGGTCCCCCGGTCCGGATTATCGTTAATCGCGCCTTAACGCGCATCGCCGACACTTCCGCGCCTGGAGTCGGACATGCAGCGCCTGCGGCTGAAAGCGGACGGACGGATCGTCGAATTGCGCGACGGGCAGGAATTTCCGCTCGCGCCGACGATCCCTGCCGCGCCGGCAGAAGCGGTCGCGCCCCCGGCGGTGCGCGACCTGCGACGGCGCGCGCGGCTGACCCAGCTTGAATTCGCCGCCCGGCTGGGCGTGCCGGTCGAGACCATCCGGAACTGGGAGCAGGGCAAACGCATGCCGCGCGGACCGGCGAGGGCGCTGCTCGCCGTCATCGCCCACGCGCCCGAGACCGTGTTTGCCGCGCTCTCGCCCCGCATGTGACCGATCCGAGGGCTGGACCCGGTGCGGGAATCTGACCGACTGATTGTATTTATGGCGTCATCCAGACCATTGATGATCCATGTCAAAGACTTCGGCGCCTCTGTCGGCAAAGATCGCACAGCTTGAAGCATCGGATATGGCTCTGCCGCGGTCGAGCCCGCACCATAGCCCGTCGGCCGACAGGAAACGGCAACGACAGCTTTCGATAAATGACAATGGCATTGGTGTGGGTGAAATTCTCGATATGTGCCGCACTGATCGGCTTCGCCGGTCCGGTTCTCACGCGCTATGGAGACATCATCGCCCGAAGGACCGGGGTCTCGCGGACCTGGATCGGCTTGCTCCTGCTTGCAACCGCCACATCCCTGCCTGAGCTGTTCACCGGCGTCAGCGCTGTCACCATCGCTGCCGCGCCCAATATTGCGGTTGGCGATGCATTGGGCAGTTGCGTTTTCAATCTGGCGATGCTGGTCGTTCTCGATGCGATGCATCGGGACGGACCGATGTACAGTCGCATGGATCAGGGCCACATTCTCACGGCCGGCTTCGGCGTTATCCTGATCGGATTCGCAGGAATCTCGCTGCTGCTCGGCCGCGACGGCCTCGATCTCAAATTCCTTCACGTCGGCGTCTATACTCCCATCATCTTCGTTCTCTATCTCGTGGCGATGCGCTCCGCCTTCGTTTACGAGCGTCGGAGGCCCGCACCCCCGACCAGCGCCGACAACCATCCGGATATCACGCTGGCCATGGCTGTGGCCCGGTATCTCGCCGCTGCTGCCGTGGTGGTGGGCGCCGGCACATGGCTTCCGTTCGTCGGAGTCGAGATCGCAGATGTCATGGGCTGGCGGACGACATTCGTCGGTACGCTTCTTATCGCCGGTGCGACATCGCTGCCCGAGTTGGTCGTGACCATCAGTGCGCTACGTCTTGGAGCGCTTGACATGGGGATCGCCAATCTAATGGGCAGCAACCTATTCGATGTGCTGATCCTGGCGATTGACGACCTCTTCTATGTGCGGGGACCACTGCTTTCAGCGGTGTCGCCTACGCACGCCATAACAGCCTTCGCCGCCGTGATAATGTCCGGAATCCTGATTGTCGCCCTTCTCTATAAGCCGGCGACGCGCTTCCATGGCACCATTGGCTGGGCGAGCCTCTCCTTGTTGATGGTATATCTGCTGAGTTCGTACGCCGTCTATTTGCACGGGCATTGATGCGGTTTCGTGGACGCGCAGAAAACCTGATGTGTCGACTTGAATGCGCCATCGATGGGGTGGATGGCCGGTCAAGCCGGCCAGACGGAATCCGCACAAATCTAAGGATCGCGCTGGAACAACTCCAAACTACGAATCCGCGCCGCAAAATAATCTGCGGCGATGTTGGCAGCACGATCCGGGCAAGTCATACTAGCGTGCGGCTTTGAGTATCGGTCCATGCAATTTATCGAGACCAACGGCGCCAGCATCCCCGCGATCGGGCTTGGTACCTGGGAACTGCGCGGACGAACCTGCGCGCGGCTGGTCGAGCAGGCGCTCAGACTGGGTTATCGCCATATTGACACCGCGCAGGTTTACGAGAACGAACGCGAGGTCGGGGAGGGCCTGCGCGCCTCGCGGGTCCGGCGCGAGGATGTGTTCGTGACCACCAAGGTCTGGACCACCCATTTCGCGCCGAACGATCTGGAGCGGTCGACCAGGGAGAGCCTGACGAAACTGCGGCTGTTCGAGGTAGACCTGTTGTTGCTGCACTGGCCCAACCCGCAAGTGCCACTGTCGGAGACGCTGGGCGCGCTGGCGCATGTCAAGAAGCTCGGCTTGGCGAGGCATATCGGCGTCTCGAACTTCACCGTGGCCTTGATTGAGGAGGCGGTTGCCGCATGCCCGGAGCCGCTGGCCTGCAATCAGGTCGAATATCATCCCTATCTCGGCCAGACCAAGGTGAGGGACGCCTGCGCACGCCACGGCATGGCCGTGGTCGCCTATAGTCCGGTCGCGAAGGGCCGCATCAGAGGCGACGAAACCCTGACGAGGATCGGGCGGACGCACGGCAAGACCGCCGCGCAGGTTTGCCTGCGCTGGCTGGTGCAGCAGGATGTCGCTGCGATCCCGCGAACCTCCAGGATCGAGCGGCTGTCGGAGAACATCGAGATCTTCGACTTCATGCTGTCCGACGACGAGATGGGCGAGATCTTCGCGATGGGGAGCGCCACGGGCCGGCTGACCGATTTCGCTTTCGCGCCGAAATGGGATTGAGCCGGCAGCGGCGGTCGTTATTCCCGGGAAAATGCGCATTCGCAATCATTTAGCGCCTGTTTTGCAACCGGAATAGGCGCGAGCTATAAGGCCAAGCTTGGGCTAACGACAGGTTGATCCAGTCCGGTGGAACCAGGTCAAGCCATACGCACGGGAATCGGGGCATCAGCCGTCGCGCATCTGTCGGTTCTGATGCTTGTGCTGGCGTTCAGTGAGGTGCATCCGTTCGGTTCGGTGACCGCCGATCCGGTCGCGGTCGATATCGTCACGGCGGAAGAAATCGCGGAGCAGAAACCGGCGCCGGCCGTGGTGCCCGCGACAAGGCCTGTCATCGACCTTTCTGTGCAACCCCTCGCTTCGAGTTCACCGGCGCCGGCATCGCAGTCGGCCGCGCCGCCACCGCCGCCGTTACCGGGCAAGGCGGCGACGGCTCAGCCGCAGTCAAGGCCGCCACCTTCGCCAGCCTACGTTCCGCCCGAGCCTGACCTTTCCATCAAGTACAATGTGATGCTCGGGCTGCCGCCCGCTCTGTCGCCGGATCTGCCTGTTGCCAAATCACACGGCAGCCCCGGCGAACCCTTCGATGGTCCCGCGTCTACGCCGGCTGACATCGCGTCGAGTCTCGTTGCGGAATTTCGGCGCCATCTCCAGACATGTTTGAGGCTGCCGCCATCGATCGCGCCATCGGACAAGCTCAAGATCAAGTTGCGGGTTTACATGACGTTCGAAGCCAGGCTGGCGGCGGAGCCCGTCCTGATCGAGGCCAGCGCTTCGCCAAAAGGGCCGGCCCTGATGCGAGGAGCGATCGGCGCGCTGGAGGCCTGCCAACCCTACGCGATGTTGCCGGCGGACCGATATGGCGAATGGAAAGTGCTCGATCTCAGCTTCACGCCGCAGGATTTCGCAGGGTAACCCAACGTCGTTGCGGCACGTTGAAGGGCAGGCCGGCGCCACCGCTCCATCCGCGCAGGACAGGCTGGACCGCTCGCACAAATGAGAAGGCAATCGTTTTCCGAACGTTAATCATGCGCACCAATGGAACCGAACCCGGTTGGTCAAATTTCCAATTGCTTCGTTGTTGGTTGCGATGTCTTGCGCAGAAACAACTTCGGAGCGTTGTTATGGCGGAGCAGGGTAGTGATAGTTTGATTGATCTGGTCGCGTTCACGCAAGCCATGGCCCGGGAGCCGAACGGCGCGCTCAAGCGAACGCTCGAAGCGGTGCGCCAGCATCTGGGAATGCAGGTCGCTTACGTCTCCGAATTCAGCCGGGACCGGACCGTTTTCCGCGAAGTGGATGCGCCAGGCCTGGAGGCGGTGATCAAGGTCGGCGATTCCCGGTCGCTGGATGACGTTTACTGCCGGCACATTCTGGAAGGACGGCTGCCTGAACTCATTCCCGACACCTCGCTGGAGCCGCTGGCGAAAGCGATGCCGATAACGGCGGCTGCCAGTATCGGCTGCCATATCAGCGTGCCGATCCGGCTGCCGGACGGGCAGCCCTATGGAATGTTCTGTTGCATCGGCTTTGCGGCGAATCCCTCGTTGAATGCCCGCGATCTGCAGACCATGCGGGCCTTCGCCGATCTCGCGGCATTCGAGATCAACCGTGAATTGATGATCGCGGAGGCGGCCAGACAAAAGCGCGAGCGGATCGACAGCGTCATCGAGTTTGGCCAGTTCTCGATCGTCTATCAGCCGATCTGGAACATGCGCAGCCGGCAGGCCGTAGGCTTCGAATGCCTGACCCGGTTTTCCGGATTACCGAACCGGCCCCCCAACGAATGGTTTGGCGAGGCGGCCGAAGTCGGCCTTGGAACAGTGCTGGAACTGGCAACCATGCGGGCCGCCCTCGGCGCGCTGGGGTCGCTTCCGGCGCACCTGCATCTGGCAATGAATGCCTCGGTGGAAACGATCACGACGCGCGACTTTGCCGATATCATGAACGAACTGCCGGCGGGGCAGATCGTGGTCGAGATCACCGAGCACACGGATGTCGACGATTACAAGGACGTCCTGGAAGCGTTGCGGCCGTTGCGGCAGCGTGGCATCAGGCTCGCGGTCGACGACGCCGGCGCGGGATACTCCAGCCTTCGCCACATCCTCAACCTGCAGCCCGACTTTATCAAACTCGACATGGACCTGATCCGGCATATCGATATCGATCCGGCGCGTCGCGCGCTGGCGTCCGCATTGATCGCATTCGCACGCGATACCGACAGCGTCATCATCGCCGAGGGGGTCGAGACTGCGTCCGAGCTCGCAGCATTGCAGTTGCTCGGCGCCGAGCAGGTGCAGGGGTATTTCCTGGGCCGCCCGATGCCGCTCGAGGGCGCATTGCGATCGATCGATCCGGCGGGCGAGGCCTCCCGGGTCGCCTGACCGGCGCCCAGCCTATAGCCTGCCAGGCGTTCGCGGCGAACTGCCGGCGCCCGGTGACGATCGCGACCGCCGCCCTGGTGGCGAAAAGCACGCCGGGGCTACTGAACCAGCCGCGATGGCCGAGCGCAAACGAGAACGAGCGGCGGATCGGCGGGTTGAACCTTCGCCGAGCGTCGTGGCAAAGTGACTCGCCTGGGGCCTCGCCAACAACCGGATTGCTTTTAGATGACTTTGAAGCTCGTGATCGGCAACAGGAACTACTCATCGTGGTCGATGCGGCCATGGCTGGCGCTACGCGCCAACAACATCCCGTTTGATGAAGTTTTCGTGCCGCTCTACACGGAAGATGAGACCGACAAGAACCGGATCCTGAGCTTCACACCGTCGGGCAAGGTGCCTGCCCTGATTGACGGCGACGTCACCATCTGGGATTCGCTGGCCATCATGGAGTATGCGGCCGAATGCTTTCCGGAAGCCCGGCTATGGCCCGAGGATCGCGCCCGCCGCGCGCATGCGCGCTCGATTTCGGCGGAGATGCATTCGGGCTTCATGGCGCTGCGCAACGAATGCGGCATGAACCTGCATCGTCCGGTCGGCGCCATCGAACTGTCGGACGAGGCGCGGGCCAATGTCGCGCGCATTCAGGAAATCTGGATCGATTGCCGCAAGCGCCACGGAAAGCTCGGCCCGTTCCTGTTCGGGGCCTTCGGTGCCGCGGATGCCATGTTTGCGCCGGTGGTGCACCGCTTCCGCACCTATGCGATCGCGATGGAGCCGGAGGCGGGGGCCTATATGGAAACGATGATGGCGTTGCCCGCCTTCGCGGAATGGACCCGCGCCGGCCTCGCCGAAACCCTCGTGATCAAGAAGTTCGAAGCGATCTGAGGCACCGATTCCACGAGCGTCATAGCGGGGGACGGATGCGTGCCGCTCATGATGGAACAACTGCGGCGGGCGGTTCCCGAGGCCAGTCTGGCAGATTAGTGCGAAACCGACGCATTGGCAACTATCCTCCTGAAAACTCAGTAAAATATGCGTATTCGCCATGCTCCGCTGCAACTGGCCAGTTCGGCCGGCCCTGTGCTAGCCTGATACAGGGTCATCAGTCGGCCGAAGCAGCGGGACCGCAGGCTTAGCCGACGTTTTGCGTGATGGAGAGGGCGTTGAAGCACAAATTCACAGTTGGAGAGACCGTTTATTTCACTGCCAGCAATGTTGCCCGTCCAGCCGCCAGCGGCACCTATGAGGTGATCCGGCTGCTCCCAACCGATGGCGATGACTGTCAGTACCGGATCAAGAACTCGACCGAGGCTTTCGAACGGGTGGCCAAGGAAAGCCAGCTCGACCTCTCCTGAGGGATTGCGTGTTCGGCGGGGTTGGGCAGTTCTCTCCGCTCGCCGTCAAAACGCCCTGTTCGCGGAAATAGTTTGCGCAAGTTGAGCGCGTCGGATTTGTATTCAGCTTTCGCTGGATGCGTTTCATATTGCGTTGAGGGACACCGCACATGAACTGGGAGTGGGCTTCGTCGCTGGATCAATTCTGGCGTTCGCCGACCTTTCCGATGTGGCTGACGCTGGGCGCCGCGGGATTCTTCGGAATCATCGTGCTCATTATAGTGTTGCGGGCGGAGAAATCAGTCGCGAACGGCATGCTCGCCGTGATCACCCTGCTGGCGATCGGCACCGCGGGCGCAGCCACCATCGGCGGCTTCGGTCCGGGCGATCGCAGCGTCTCCGGCGAGAGCGCAGTTCCGTCGCACGTCACGGCGGCGCTGCCGGCCTTGTCGTGTATCGATGAGTTGGCCGGAGAAGCCGTACTGACGGCTTGCGAAAAATCGTTATTCGGTTCCGCCGAGAGCACCGCCGCGGCGCTGTCCTATGCGGCGGCTCAAATCACCCGGCTGACGTCCCTCGGCGATGTCGCTTCCGCCAACAAGGACTTGAAACCCGAGTTGCAAGCGCTGCGCCGGGCAGTCGAGCGGGACCGCTACGGCTTGATGGCCTATGTGCTGATCGCGCGCGACCGTTGTACGCCGTCGAATTGCCCTGCGTTCCGGTCGCTGACCGATCGCCAGCAACTCGTATCCAACATGGACGAGCGGGTCTATGACGGCTTGGTCATGCGTTACTCTGCGTCATGGAACGCGTCGCCGCCAACGGCGGCAGCGCCCATCGCGGCCTTGGCGCCATCGATGCCCACCGGCAAACCCACCAATGCCGATTTTCCGTCGGCGGCCTCGACCCCGCCGGTCAACATCATGACACCGGAGCCGACGACCGCGCCGGCGCCGCGGGCGCCGGCAGCGTTGGCGAACGCACCGTTGCCGTCACCGCGCCCTCCGGCATCGGCCACCGCGCCGGCGCCCGCCGCTCCCTCGGCCGCGCCTCCCTCACTGACGGCCGCGAAGAAACAGCCGGCGCCGAAGCAACGCCCGGCAGCCCCCGTCCAACTTGCGCCGGCGGCGACCGGTGCCGCCGGACCGGCGCCTGCAACCGAGGACGAGTGATTTCTTTCAAAATTTCCCGCCGGGCGCTAAACGTTGCCGCATGCCGCTTCACCTCATCAAGCTCGCCGTCGGCTGCGAGTCGGTCAAGGACCTCAAGGCTTGGGTCGCCGAACGAATGGCGGCCGCGAAGAAAAAGGAGCTGCCGCTCCACCACATCCACATCACCCGGATGACTCCGAAACGCAGCGACGAGATTGTCGCGGGCGGCTCGCTCTACTGGGTGATCCGCGGCGAAATCGCCGCGCGGGAAAAAATCATCGCAATCGAGCCGTTCCGCGACAAGGACGGTATCGGACGGTGCCGGCTGGTGATGCAGCCGAAAGTGATCGCGGTCTCGCCGAGGCCAATGCGGGCATTCCAAGGCTGGCGCTACTTTACGCCGGATGCAGCACCCCCTGACCTTGGCAAGGCCGCCGCCAGCATTGCGGCGATGCCGGAGCCGCTGCGCCGCGAACTGCGCGATCTCGGGCTGCTCTAGTAGAGCTCGGCGGGCCCTGACTAAACCCCGAGATTGTCGATGAGACGGGTTTTTCCAAGCCTGGCGGCCACCAGGATTCGCACCGGGCCATCCTTTACCGATGCGATCGGCGCCAGGCTCTCGGCGTGCCGGGCCTCGAAATAGTCGAGTACAAAGCCGGCCTCGGTGATCAGTTCGGCACCGCCGGCCAGCACGGCCTTGATGTCGTCTCCCGCGCGCAAGCGCGTGGCGCTTTCCTTCATGGCGCGGTACAGCACCGGCGCCACCTGCCGTTCCGCTGGGGTGAGGTAGATGTTGCGCGAGGACATCGCGAGGCCGTCGCACTCGCGCACGGTTCGCGAGCCGAGCACCTTGACGCCGAGGTCGAGATCTCCGGCCATTCGCGTCACCACCTGCAATTGCTGGAAATCCTTTTCGCCGAAGATCGCGAAATCAGGCCGGACTTGCGTGAACAATTTGCCGACGACCGTGGCGACGCCGGCGAAGAAGTGCGGCCGGAAGCGGTCTTCCAGTTCCGCCATGGCCGGCCCTCCCGGCACGATCCGGGTGGCAAAGCCGGCCGGGTACATGGTCTTGACGTCCGGATTCCAGATCAGGTCGACGCCTTCAGCGGCGAGCCTGGCGACATCGGCCTTCCAAGTGCGCGGGTACGAGCCAAAATCTTCCGTGGGGGCGAATTGGGTGGGGTTCACGAAGATCGAAACGACGACTTTCCTGGCACGGCGCTTCGCCAGCCGGACCAGCGACACATGGCCGTCATGGAGCGCTCCCATGGTCGGCACCAGCGCGGTTTTGACTCTTCTGGCGCGAAAGCCGTCAAGGGCACGGCGCAACGCCGGGAGCGTGCGGACGATCATGGGGCTTCGCGACATCGGGACTCGATCTGTCGGGGTCGGCAAGGCATAAGATTCCGACGAGGCGGCGGGGAGGCGAAGCATATCAAGGCCGCGGCTTTTTCGCCAATCGGTTCGCTACCTGCGCGAGGTGCGGCTGCCCCAAAAATATCCACCAGACGTGCGATCGATCACAAACGCTGCCGACGCGGGCGTTGGATTCATGATTAAGGCAGACGCGCCGCGATTTCTGGTTGCTGTCGCGCAATTAACTTGACCGCGGTCGCGCGGAATTTGAAGATATTCAGAGGGCTGAATGATGTTGGTGCAGACGAGTCAGGGGCAATCGGGTTCGGCGCATGTCGTTGTGCTCGGTAACGAGAAGGGCGGATCGGGCAAATCCACTACCGCCCTGCATATCGCGGTCGCCCTGATGAAAGCCGGCCAGCGCGTCGCCACTATAGATCTCGATTGTCGCCAGCAAAGCTTCACCCGCTACATCGCCAACCGGGGCGCTTGGGCGCGCCGGACCGGTCTCGATCTCGAAATCCCGGTTCATTGCTGCATCAGTCTCGGCGAGACCATGCAGATCGCCGACAATGAGAACTCCGAATTCCAGCAGTTCATGGACGCCGTCAGTGCGGTCGAGCGCACTTTCGATTTCATCGTGATCGATACCCCGGGATCGGACAGCTACCTGATGCGCCTCGCGCACTCCATGGCCGACACGCTGGTGACTCCGATCAACGACAGCTTCCTCGACTTTGATGTGCTGGGGACCGTCGATCCTGCCACCTATTCCGTGATCGGCGAGAGCCATTATGCGGAGATGGTACGGGATACGAGGCGCAAGCGCCGCCAGCTCGACGGCGCCACCACCGATTGGATCGTGGTCCGCAACCGGTTGTCGATGCTGGGATCGCGTAACAAGCAGCTCGTGGCCGATGGTCTCAAAGAGCTGTCGTTCCGCCTCGGCTTCCGCTCGATCGATGGATTTGCCGAGCGCGTGGTCTACCGCGAGTTCTTCCCGCGCGGACTGACCGCGCTCGACGACCTCGACGAGGCGACGCTGGGCACCCGCCCGAGTCTCGGCCATGTCACGGCGCGCGAGGAGGTGACGAGCCTGCTGCGCCAGTTGAAACTGCCGCTGGACGAGCGCGGCCGCCGCCGCGCCGCCAACCGGGCCGAATGGTTCACCCAGGTCGACAAGCCGCTCGAGGTCCACGACATCCTCGGCGCGTGACCCCTTGTGGTGGATAGATACCGGTAGCTTGGCGCGTTCGGCTTCCATCGTGGCCACCGGACGGGCGGGGGGCGGCCCAAGAATCGCTTGCGAGGTGGAACCCGTCCCGGCGTGGCCCGTTTTTGCTGCACCCGACCTGACACCCTGAACCTGGCATCGAGTTGTAGCGTCCGATAGTCCGGAAACGTGCTGCAGGTTCCCGGCTGTGACTGCACAAAAGAAGGGTGCGGCGCACAACGAAGAGGCGGGAAATTGACAACAATTGGTCTTCCAGTCACGTCGCTGTGACATATATTATAGACAAGGGAACGCAGAGTCCCCGAGCATTGGAATCAGGGAATACGGCCCTTCGGGCTGCGCCGAGGACGAACATGAAACGTGGAATTCTCGTTCTGCTTTCGCTTAGTGTGTTGGTTGCGGTCGGCTACTTCACCGCAAGCAAATGGGCGATCCGTCATGAGACGCTGACGTTCATCGATCCGGCGCGTGGCAACCGCCCGGTCGCGGTCGCTATCGCCGTGCGGCGCGACAAGGAAATGCAGGCCAATGCCGGCATGATTACGCTGCCAGTAGCGGTTCTCAACCACGGCAACACGGTCAAGCACAGCGAGTATTCGTTCCTCGCCAACGTGTTCGCCGCGCGCGGCTACATGTCGCTCAGCCCACAGCACGATCTGCCGACCGATCCGCCGATGGTCACCAAGCCGGGCGAACTCTATGTCGGTCGTCTGCCGCAAATCCAGCGCGGCGTGGCCAACATCCATTTCGCCGTCGATGAGATGAAGAAGGTTCAGCCCAACGCGAACTACGACAAGTTGACGATGGTGGGACATTCGATGGGCGGCGACATCTCGATGTATTTTGCCAAGGAGTATCCTGACCAGATCAAGAAGGTCGTGACGCTCGACAACTTGCGCGTGCCGTTCATGACCGACGCCAAATTCAAGATCCTGTCGTTCCGCTCGAAGGACAACCAGTTCAAACCGGATCCTGGCGTCGTCCCCGATGCCGAGCAGTGCGAGAAGTCGGGTATCACGGTCGTGGACACGGGATTCCAGCATAACGACATGCGGGATACCGGTCCGGACACGGCGAAGGCCTCAATCCAGAGCATGCTCGACAAATTCCTCGGCGATACCGACAGCAAGCTCGCGCCCGTCGATACCAAATCGCCGAAGATCACCGAGCCGGGCGCGGTTTCGCAACTGGCTCCGGCGCCGAAATCGGCGCGGCCCGTGACGAATTGATTGCCGCTTGATGGCCGCCGCCAGTAAGGCGGCGCAGGGCGGTTTGCTCCTTTTGCACACCGGCGCGCGCCGACCGCGCAGCATTGACCCTTTGCCACTCCGGGCCCACATAAAGCTCGCTGCAATTTGCGAGTGCTGATGTCTGGCGAACCCACCCAACCGAAACCCGCAGCCGAAGTATCCGGATCGCACGAGGTTGCGTCCGGCAAACCGCTGCCGGAAGCGAGGCCCTCCGCTTCGGAAGAGATTGCCGCTTTCGTCGCGAAAGCCCGCGCGATGTCGCCGCATGCGGCCGGAGCCCGGGGAAGGCTGGTGTTCGCGCTCGATGCCACCATGAGCCGGCAGCCGACCTGGGACATGGCCTGCGCGCTGCAGGCTGACATGTTTCGCGAGGCATCCGCGCTCGGCAGCCTCGACATCCGCCTCGTCTATTACCGGGGTCTCAATGAATGCCGGGCCTCGGGGTGGATCTCCGACAGCGCGCAACTTGCCAAGCTGATGGGCAAGATCGATTGCCGGGGCGGCAATACACAGATCGGCAAGGTGCTGTCGGAAGCGCGGCGGGAAGCGGTGGCCTCCGGCGTGCGCGCGATGGTGTTCGTCGGCGACGCCATGGAGGAGGCGATTGACGATCTCTGCGTCAAAGCCGGCGAACTCGGCCTGCTCAAGGTGCCGGTATTCATGTTCCAGGAAGGCCACGACGAGGTCGCCGAGCACGGGTTCCGCGAGATCGCGCGCCTGACCGGCGGGGCGTGGTGCCGGTTCGATCCCGGGGCGGCCGCGCAGCTGCGCGAGCTTCTACGCGCCGCGGCGGCTTATGCCGCGGGCGGGCGCGAGGCGCTGCTGCGGCTGTCGCGGACCGGCGGCGGGGCAGCCAAACTGCTCGGGCAAATGAAGTGAGGGCGCTTCATCGCTGACGTGAGGAAGCTTGGTCACGGCATGCTTTTTGACCGTGGCCTCCCTATATTGAGCAGATGGCAACCCTGATCGCCGGCGTCATCGCCGTTATCCTGCTCTATTCGCTGCTGCAGATGTTTCGTGCGGCCAATCCGGTCATTCTGGCCCGCGCCATCAAGATCGTTGGCGGGGTCGTGTCGCTCGCGGTCGCGGCCTTTACCGGCCTCAGGGGTGAACTCGCGGTCGCCATCCCGCTCGGCATCTTCGGCGCCGGGCTGCTCGGCTGGTCGCCGTTCGGATCGTCGGGCTTCAGCAATATCGGCGGGATGTTCGGCGCCGGCGCCAAGCGCTCCGCGGGACAAACCTCCAAGGTCCGGTCGCAGTTTCTCGACATGACGCTTGATCACGACAGCGGAGAACTCTCGGGCCGAATCGTGGCCGGGCCCTATGCAGGTCATGATCTCGGCGAATTCGACCTGCCGCAATTGACGGCGATGATATCCGGCTTCGACGCCGAAAGCGTGGCGCTATTTGAAAGCTATCTGGACCGCAGGTTTCCCGCCTGGCGTCAGGACGCGCAGGGACACGCGGCAGGGGGGCAGAGCGGTACGGCGTCGAGCGGAAAAATGACGGACGAGGAGGCCTATCAGATCCTTGGCCTGCAGCCGGGGGCGAGCCGCGACGAGATCGGGCGGGCGCACCGCGCGCTCATGAAGAAACTGCATCCCGACCAAGGGGGGTCTACGTATCTCGCCGCCCGCGTGAACCAGGCCAAGGATACTTTGCTTCGCACGCATTTAAGCTAACTCCGGCAACGCCACCAAACGCCACAAACCGAAAGTTGCGTCCTTAATTCCTCCGGCTGACACCCTGCTACCGCCCGCCGTTGTCCGGCGTGGTCGATCTTTCGTCACCCAGTCTTAGCTGGAAAATCTTGACGAGAAGTTTTCAACGGAGGGATTTGCCGCGCGATCCCGTCAAATACGAAAATGCCGGCGCGTAGCGCCGGCATTGCGACCTCAAGCCAGCGCCTCGAGGTCGATTGCTCAGTTGCGAACGGTGATGCAGGAGATATCGGAACGCTTCAGCGTTCGGCAGACCGCCTCGGCCTCATCGCGATCGAGGCCGGCGAAGCGGGCCCGGAACAGCTTCCGATCGCCCTTGGCGACCACCGGCTCGGTGAACGGCTCGGCCTTGGCAAGCAGACCTTTAGCCTGGCCGCGCGCGGCTTCGATACGCGCCCGTGCCTCGCCTTCGGTTTCGAGGGCGCCGACCTGGATGATCCAGCCGGTGTGGCCGCTGGTGGGCTTGATGGCGCCATTCTGCTGCACCGTCTGCGACTGCGCGCGGGACGCCGGCTCCGCATAGGCCATCGCCTGCGAGGTGGCGGCGGGCGGGGCGCTGAGGGCTGGCAACACGCCGAGGATTCCGTTGCCGGTGCCGTGGTTGGCCGGCTGCGGCGGCATGTCGCTTCTGGCGACCTGAGTCTTGGCGACCTGAGTCCGGGCGATGTCGGTCTTGCTGGCTTCAGCCTTATTGCTTTCAGCCTTGTTGCTTTCAGCTTTGGCCACCACGGCGCCGGATGTCTCCGGCACCTCGGCACGCAGCGCGATCGCATGGGTGATGGGTGTGGCCGGCTGGTCCGGGCCGGCCGACGCCAGCTTGATATGTCCGGCCTTGACCTGAACCGTCTTCACCCGAACCGGCTTCATCGGTTCGGACGAACCGGGGATAGCGGCGAGCTGCTGGGTTTGAATGACCCCGGAGGTCAGCGGTGCGGGCTCGGTTCGGGCTTGTGGCGCCGCCGCGCTCCTGGCTTGCGGCGCCGGCATGGCCGCAGCAGCGGCGGCGAGAACCGACGGCTTCCAGGCCGTTGCGACCGGCTCCGATGCTGCGGAGGCAACCTTGATCGCGCCTTGGGCCTGAACGAGCTGCGTGGGCCGCGCAGCGGCTTCGGCTTCGGCGACATCGGCGTTGGCTTCCGAAACACCGCGCTCACTGATCGCGGCAACGGTGCGGTGGGTGGCGCCCTTTTCGAGGTTCTCGGCAAGCAGGCTGCGCATGACGGCATCGCGCGAACCGCCGCTGCGGCCCCCCAGCACCACGCCCACCAGATGGCGGTTGCCTCGGCGCATCGAGGTCACGAGATTGAAGCCGGAGGCGCGGGTGTAGCCGGTCTTGATGCCATCGACGCCTTCGACATTGCCGAGCAGGCGATTGTGGTTGCGGATGGCATGGCCGCGAAAAACGAAGGTCGAGGTCGCGAAGTAGCGATAATAACGGGGGAAGCGATCCTGGATCGCGCGGCCGAGCGTGGCCTGGTCGCGCGCGGTGGTTACCTGCTCACTGTTGGGCAGGCCGTTGGCATTGCGATACACCGTCTTGGTCATGCCGAGCGCGCGCGCCTTGCGCGTCATCAGCTTGGCGAAATCGCCTTCGTCGCCCGCGATGGCTTCCGCTATCACGACTGACGCGTCGTTGGCGGAGCGCGTCACCAGTCCCTTGATGGCGTCTTCGACCTTGATGGTCTGGCCCGGGCGCAGGCCGAGTTTGGTGGGCGCCTGTTCGGAGGCGTACTCGGAAACTTCCAGTTCGGAATCGAGCTTCAGCTTGCCGGCTTCAAGGCGCTCGAACAGCAGGTAGAGCGTCATGATCTTGGTGAGTGAAGCGGGATGACGGATGGCGTCGGGATTGTTCGCTGTCAGCGTCGCGCCGGAATTGGCGTCGACGATGATCGAGGAGAAGGCCGGGCTGTAGCCCGACTTCGCCACATGGTGGCGCACATTCTTTCGGTAGCGGCGGGCGTCGGCGGTATCGGTGGTGAAAATGACCGCGGTGGCAATGGTGGCCAGGCCGAGAACACAAACTCGCAGAACACGCGAGGAAGCCAAGGTTGTGCGAAGCATGAACTTCCCCGTCCCAATTTCTGTCTTGATCACCGGTTCGTGAGGCCAAATTATGCCCGACGGTCGGCGTCGTTTCCTTGCTCAAAGTCCTGTCCGGGCAAGCCTTTTCGCCCCAATGGCCGGTGAAGCTGCCATTATGGCTAAGACCCTGTTCCGCAAACAATTTTTCAAGCTACCGTCCGGAGCGTGAACAAGTCCAAGAATCAGGTTAGGCGGGCCGAGTTTCCAAAACATTAAGCAACCGTTGCGTCGCGCCCCCTTGTTTACGCAAACCCGATAAATTGGTGCGACGCACAAATATCGTTGACTTTATTGTGCGGTGCACTATGATGGTGCGTGTTAGGGAGCCGGGGATCTCCCGGCAGATCAAGTCACACATCAGTCTGGGAAGGACTCCACGATGGTCAAGGTCGAAGAGATTCAGCAGTACGGCAAAGAGCAGTTCGAGACGGTCGTTGCCTCCGCAACCACCATGCAGCACGGCATCCAGGCGATCGCCAGTGCCTACGGCGACTACACCAAGAAGTCGTTCGAAGACACCAGGTCGATGGTCGAGAAGCTGTCCGGCGTGAAGTCACTGGACAAGGTGATCGAAGTGCAAACCGAATTCGCGAAATCCGCCTACGAGACCTTCGTGGCCGAGTCGCAGAAGATTGCCGGCCTGTATGCCGATCTCGCCAAGCAGACCTTCAAGCCGTTCGAGGGGCTGGTGACGAAATTCACCCCGCCCGCCACGCACTAAGCGCGGCGCAGTTTCCAGAACATCAAAAGCCCGGCCGTATTGGCCGGGCTTTTTTCTTATTGGCGGACGTTCGAGGAATTACTTCGCGACGCGCAACTTGGACAGCGAGGTTCCGATCGAGCTGAACGCCGCCACTGTCTGCGAGGCCGATGTCACGTGGAAGAACTTGTCCGCGCCGCTGGCGCAGTATTGCAGTACCGACTGGATCGGATCGCCTCCGGTGTTCACCTGGACAGTATAGATCGTGATATTGGCGGCCTTGGCGTTGTCGCACAGGATCTTCTGGCGCGCATCGATTTGCGACGCGTTGTTGTACCAGCGGTTCTGCGTGTTGAAACCGTCGGTCAGCAGGATGATGGCGTCCTTGTAGGTAAAGTTCGGATCCTTGGCGGGCGCGTTGAACGGCGCCCCTGCACCCAGTGTCATCCACGCCCAGGCAAGGCCGATACCCTGGTTGGTATTGCCGGTCGGCTCCATGTCATCGATCCGCGTTTTCAGCTGGGCCCAATCGTAGCTCAGCGGCATGATCGGCTGCAGGTAGGGGTCATTGTTCGTCCTGCAGTATGAATATTGTTCGGCCGGGAACAGCGTGGACGGAGCCGCCGTCGTGGGCGTCGTATTCGTCGTGTCATAGTTCTGGTCGCGGTCGGTGAAGCAGCCGGTCCAGGTGTTATGATTCTTGGGCGTCCAAGTCTTGCCGTTGGATACGCACGAACTTTGCCTAGTGTAGCTCGTGTTGCTGCAGGTGCCGTTCACGGCGTCCCAGTCGCTCCAGTCGATCCAGGACTGATTGTAATTGCTCGCGCCCATATTGACGTCCTTGGCGAACGGGACGATCGAGATGTAGATGTCGCCGGGATTCTTGGCGAGCGCGCTGAGCTGATCGATCAGGCTCTTGGCTGCGGTCTGCATCGCCGGCATCTTGCCGTCGTCCCTCATCGATCCGGTGTTGTCGAGCGCGATCGCCACGCGCATCCGCACATTACCCCATGCGGAGGTCGAACTGGTGTTGAAATTGATGTTCGGGAAGCCGGCGACCTTCATGAATTCGGTGGTCACGGCGCCGGATCCATTGATCAGGATGGTCGAGCCCTGGCTCGTACTGGCGCTATACGTCGCGTTGATCGTTACCGAGTTGGCGTCCTTATTGGTGTAGAGGCCGGTGAAGTAGGCCGTCGCCTTCGCATTGATCTGGTCGGTCGTGATCCTTCCGTCGGACAGATCCTTCGCCAGCATCAGCGCCGTCGAATCGAGGGCTGCCTGCATCGACGAGCGCGCGCTGTTGGCGCGGGTGTAGTCGATCGCCGCACCCATGAAGCTGAGGATGGGCAGCAGTGCGACGGCAAACAGCACCGCGATATTGCCCTGATTGGCTCCGGGGAAGCGGCTAACCGCTCCTTTGACCTGGCTGGCAATGGATCTATCGAACATGACTGTCACCGAATTTGGGTTTCTCTGCCCCATTTCGGTGCGTTCCGCTAAACAGCGAGTAAATCAGCCCGGAGAAAACTGGCTCAATATCCACCCAAAGGCCAATCGGCCGCTGGAACTGCTGGCTATCGTCAATACCCGCTAAACGGCCAGACGCCCGCCTTTGTCAAATCCGGCGGAATTGATTAACCTTGGTGCGATCGCCGGGCTTGGGAATCGGCCCCGCGGCAGGTCGCATTTGACCAGGGTCAGTGCGCTTGCGGCGGGCCGAAGCCGGACCCATATCTAAAACTGTCGATCCAGCCGGTGGGGTCGAGCCGCCCGGGAGCGGCGATCTGGGAGCGTGTCTGGGAACTCGTTGGATGGCGCCGCATCGTTGCGCTGCCTCAATCGGGACCGGCCGCGCGGTCCATTTTCCCGTGGGGATTTCGAACGCCTGTGCCATGCTGCCATTAACTCCCAGATTCGACCGTTCCGCCGCGCCCGCCGTCGCCGCATTTGCTCCCCGAATGGGCAATGATGAGCGTAATGCCGGGGGGGCGGGAGGCCCGACCACGTCGGTTATCGCCAAGGTCAAGCCCAAGACCAAGCGTCCCAATCTCTATCGCGTGCTGATCCTGAACGACGACTACACCCCGATGGAGTTCGTCGTTCACGTGCTGGAGAAGTTCTTCCAGAAGGATGTGGAAGCCGCCACCAAGATCATGCTCCACGTCCATCACCATGGAATCGGGGAGTGCGGCGTGTTCACCTACGAAATCGCCGAAACCAAGGTCACCCAGGTGATGGATTTTGCGCGAAAGCACCAGCATCCCCTGCAATGCGTGATGGAAAAGAAGTAAAGCCCTCCCGCCAAATCGGGGACGGGTTTTGCATTGAGCCTTCCGATCCGACGCAGACCTGGGATCGCCGAGTTCCGGAATGGCTTGCTGCCGCAACGTGATGTGCATTGAGAGGAAAACCACTATTGCCGAAACCGGTCTTCCGCCATGATCGTAGCTAACTATATGATAAAGGTTGTTGTTGCCTGACCTGAAAACGGCGATCATGATGGCGGGGGCCATAGAGGACGCGAATGCCAACTTTTTCCCAGAGCCTTGAACAATCCCTGCATCGTGCGCTGGCGATTGCGAACGAGCGTCACCATCAATATGCGACGCTGGAACACCTTCTGCTGTCGCTGATCGATGATTCCGACGCGGCCGCCGTGATGCGTGCCTGCAGCGTCGATCTCGACAAGCTGCGCACCAGCCTGGTCAATTATCTCGAAACCGAATTCGAGAACCTGGTGACCGACGGCGCCGACGACGCCAAGCCGACGGCGGGCTTCCAGCGCGTCATCCAGCGCGCGGTGATCCATGTGCAGTCGTCCGGACGCGAGGAAGTTACAGGCGCCAATGTGCTGATCGCAATCTTTGCCGAGCGCGAGAGCCACGCCGCCTACTTCCTGCAGGAACAGGACATGACCCGCTACGACGCGGTCAATTATATCAGCCACGGCATCGCCAAGCGTCCCGGCGTCTCGGAGGCGCGCCCGGTGCGCGGCGTCGACGAAGAAACCGAAACCAAGGGCAATGAGGACTCCAAGAAAAAGGGCGAGGCGCTCGATACCTACTGCGTCAACCTCAACAAGAAGGCGCGAGACGGCAAGATCGACCCGGTGATCGGCCGCAACGCCGAGATCAACCGCGCCATCCAGGTGTTGTGCCGGCGCCAGAAGAACAATCCGCTGTTCGTCGGCGAAGCCGGTGTCGGCAAGACCGCGATCGCGGAAGGCCTCGCCAAGCGCATCGTCGACAGCGAAGTGCCGGAAGTGCTGGCGGCGGCGACGGTGTTCTCGCTCGACATGGGCACGCTGCTCGCGGGCACCCGCTATCGCGGCGATTTCGAGGAGCGCCTGAAGCAGGTGCTCAAGGAACTCGAGGCCCATCCCAACGCCATCCTATTCATCGACGAAATCCACACCGTGATCGGCGCCGGCGCCACCTCCGGCGGCGCGATGGACGCGTCAAATCTGCTAAAGCCGGCGCTGGCATCCGGCACTATCCGCTGCATGGGCTCGACCACCTACAAGGAATACCGTCAGCACTTCGAGAAGGATCGCGCGCTGGTGCGCCGGTTCCAGAAGATCGACGTCAACGAGCCGACGGTGGAAGACGCCATCGCCATCCTGAAGGGGCTGAAACCGTATTTCGAGGACTATCACCGGCTGAAATACACCAACGAGGCGATCGAGGCCGCCGTGCAGCTGTCGTCGCGCTACATCCACGACCGCAAGCTGCCGGACAAGGCGATCGACGTGATCGACGAGTCCGGCGCGGCGCAGATGCTGGTCGCCGAGAACAAGCGCAAGAAGACCATCGGCATCAAGGAAATCGAGACCACGATCGCGACCATGGCGCGGATTCCGCCCAAGAGCGTGTCGAAGGACGACGCCGAGGTGCTCAAGCATCTGGAGCAGACGCTGAAGCGCGTCGTGTTCGGTCAGGACAAGGCCATCGAGGCGCTTTCCGCCTCGATCAAGCTGTCACGCGCGGGCTTGCGCGAGCCGGAAAAGCCGATCGGCTCCTATCTGTTCTCGGGTCCGACCGGCGTCGGCAAGACCGAGGTGGCAAAACAGCTCGCGGCCTCGCTCGGCGTCGAACTGATCCGGTTCGACATGTCGGAATATATGGAGCGGCACACGGTGTCGCGCCTCATCGGCGCGCCTCCCGGCTATGTCGGCTTCGACCAGGGCGGGCTTTTGACCGACGGGGTCGATCAGCATCCGCATTGCGTGGTGCTGCTCGACGAAATCGAGAAAGCGCACCCGGATCTCTACAACGTGCTGCTACAGATCATGGATCACGGCCGGCTGACGGACCATAACGGCAAGCAGGTCAATTTCCGCAATGTCATCCTGATCATGACCACCAATGCGGGCGCCGCCGATCTGGCGCGCCAGGCGTTCGGCTTCACCCGCAACAAGCGGGAAGGCGACGATCACGAAGCGATCAATCGCCAGTTTGCGCCCGAGTTCCGCAACCGCCTCGACGCCATCGTCTCGTTCGCGCATCTCAACGTCGACGTGATCGGCATGGTGGTGGAAAAGTTCGTGCTGCAGCTCGAGGCGCAACTCGCCGACCGCGACGTCACCATCGAATTGTCGGAGCCGGCCAAGGCCTGGCTGATCAAGCATGGCTACGACGAGCAGATGGGCGCGCGGCCGATGGCGCGGGTGATCCAGGAACACATCAAGAAGCCGCTGGCGGACGAGGTGCTGTTCGGCAAGCTGAAGGGCGGCGGCCACGTTCGCGTGGTGCTGGTCAAGGACGACGCAAATGCGGAGGCCGACCAGGAGAAAATCGGCTTCGAATATGTCGAGGGGCCGGTGACGCCGAAGCCGGAAAAACTGCCGGGCGCGCGCAAGCGCAAGCCGAAACCGAGCGGTCCCGGGGGCGGGTCGAAGGGCCCGGCCTCGCGAGGCCCGCTGGTAAAGGCGTGAACCGTTGATATGGGGCCAAATCAGAAAGCCGGCGTGTCGCCAGACCGCCGGCTTTTTTAGTGGCTGGAGCGGGTAGCGCGGATTGCTCAGCCGTCGCCCAGTAACTGTTTCACGCGGCGCTCGAGCTGGCGCTTTTTCCGTTCGCTCTTGCGCAGCCGCTCCTCCAGATCGGAGACCGGCAGTCGCGTGGCGGCCTGGTCGCGAAAGGCCACGCCGACAAAATTGTCGCGCCACCAGATCACTCTGGCGAGGAAGGAACGGCCTTTTCGGGCGATCTTCAGCGACATCTGCTCCTTCGGAAGCGCGATGCCGCTGGCGAATTCGAGATAAGCTCCGCTTTCGGAGATATTGCGCACCACGCAATCCCGCTCCGCGCCGGTTTCGCCGATCTGGGCGACCCCGCCATACATCACCTTGTCGCGCGCGCTCTGGCGTCGATCCAACATTGCGAAATCTCCCCGGTAAGCGGGCGACCTTACCCGGGTTCGGTGCACGTGAAAGCTTCGGGCCGGCAGAATGCGCTATTAACGTAAATCGCTGATGGCCGGGAAAGCCGCGATTCGGGGTTTCTTGGGCCGTTTTACGAGCTTAAGCTGCACTTTCGCGCAGTCCCCGCGCGATTTCCTTCTGCGTGTCGAACTCCCGCCGCAGCCGCGCCAGTTCCTCGGCGCCCAATATGGAGGCGTTGCTATAGTCGCGTTTCCACGCTGCGTCCGCGCTCCAGCGCAGCGGCGACTGCACCGTGGTTTGCGCGGCTGGCGCCGTTTCCAGCACCCGCAGCGCGAGCTCCACCGTGAAGGCCTGCGAGGCGGGGTCGTGTGGCTTGCCTGCCGAATTGCCGAGCGGGAAGTCGGAAAACAGAAACCGCGGCACCGCGGCATGCTCGACGATGTCCTTCGCGCACCCCATCACGACGGTCGAAATACCGTTGGCTTCCAGATGCCGCGCCACCAGGCTGATGGTCTGGTGGCAGACCGGACAGTTCGGAACCAGCACGGCAGCGTCGACGTTGTCGGCCTTGCAGCGTGCGAGGATTTCGGGCGCATCGGTTTCGATGGTGACGCGATGGCTGCGGTTGGTCGGCGCGCCGAAGAATCGGGGGGCTACTTCGCCGATCCGCCGCGCGCTGGCGAGCCGCCGCAGCTGGGGCAGCGGAAACCAGGTGCCGCTGTCGTCGGCTTTGGTATGGGTGCGGTCATAGGCGATGTGCGAGATCCGCACGTCATGCTCTCGGGAGGTGTCGCCGTCATAGACCGTGTAGAATTTCGCGCCGCCGTTATACTTGGCTCCCGGGCCCTGATCGCCTTTGGCAGGATCGAAGGGGGCCGCGGTGGTGACGAGGGCGACGCGGGATTGCGCCAGCCGCTTTCGCAGCGGCTGGAATGGCGCATCGGCATAATGCGCCCAGCGATACGGCGTGGCGTAGCCGATCGCCGCATAATATTCGCGTGTCCGCGCCATGTACTGAATCGGCGCATCGTCATCTGGCGCGAAGCCGAGTTGGTCGTCCGACGCTGCCGTCATGCCTTGCGCTCCCACATCCGCGCCATCATTGTTTCGGATAGCTGGACCTCGATAGCTAGACTGTCGGTTCCCGGTGTCAAGCAGGGCCTTGCGGATAACAAGACGGCGATGCGAAGGGCTATGGGTTGGCGAGCAGCGCTTTGCGCCGTGGCGGTGACATTCTTGGAAATCACGGCGCAGGCGATGGCCGAGGATGTAGTGCCTGCGGTTGCCGGCGCGGAAGCCCCGAAGCCGGGGGTCGGGGAGCAACCTGCCGCCGCGGACGACGGCAAGGGCGCGCCGCAACGGCCCTCGGATAGCGCGCGGGAGACCGACACCCGTGAGGCGATATGCCTGATGATCGAAGCGGCGGCGAAGGCCAACGACCTGCCGCTGGAGTTTTTCGCTCGCGTGATCTGGCAGGAGAGCCGCTTTCAATCCGATGCGGTGGGGCCGGTGACGCGCAACGGCCAGCGCGCGCAGGGGATCGCGCAGTTCATGCCGGGAACTGCGAGTGAACGCCGGCTGCTGGATCCGTTCGATCCGGTGCAGGCGCTGCCGAAATCCGCGGAATTCTTGCGCGAATTGCGCGGGCAGTTCGGCAATCTCGGGCTGGCGGCGGCGGCCTACAATGCGGGACCGCGGCGAGTGCAGGAATGGCTGGCCGGTTCCGGCTACATGCCGCAGGAGACGCGCAACTACGTCGCGGCCATCACCGGCACGACCGTGGACGAATGGGCCCGGCCAGGCACGAAAGAAAAGTCGCCGGACCGCGCGCCGAATTCTTCCTGCCGCGAATTGATGGCCCTGCTCAGAAGGGCGCCGAATCCCTTCGTCACCGGACTCGAGCAGCATGTGAAGCTCGGCGCCGACAAGCTTTGGGGCGTGCAGCTGGCGGCCGGCTTCAATCGCGATCGGGCGCTCGCGATGTATTCACGTGCCATGAAGCAATTGAGCGCCGTGATCGGCGACCAGGACCCCAGCCTGTCCGGCAGGATCTGGCGTAGCCGGGGCACCCGGACGTTCTATCAGGTGCGGATCGGCGCCGACACGCGCCCCGCCGCCGACCAACTCTGCACCCGCATCCGCCGCGCCGGCGGCGCATGCCTGGTGCTGCGGAACATGAATGTGAGGGGGTGAACGCGGCGATGAGATGCGCCATAGTGGCGCCGACGCGCGTTTTGCCCCCCGCGAGGTGACCTCGTCGATTCGGGCGATGGCATGATCCTGTCGCGGCTGGATGGCTGCTCTGCCTGGGCTTCGCTTGACGCAAGTCCGTTTCGCTATCGTGATGCTCCGACACGACTCAACATTGTCAGGTTGCCCTTGGCGCTTCCTTCGCTCGACTCCCCGAGTTGGCAAAGTCCGGTGCGGGCGTTCGCATGGGGCATGCGCTCGGTCACCTCGACGGTGCTGACGCTGGTGCTGTTTGCGACCTATCTCGGCATCGGCGCGCTGGCGCATGACACGCATTTCAGCCTCGGATGGGTGCTGGCGAGCACGGTCCTGGTCTGGGCGGGACCGGCGCAGATCATCCTGATTTCGACCCTGGGATCGGGGGCGACGGTGGTGCAGGCGGCGATTGCCGTGACCGTCAGCGCCATCAGATTGTTTCCGATGGTGGTGTCGGTGCTGCCGATGATGCGGACGCCGCAGACAAAGCGGCGCCATCTGGTGCTGGCGACCCATTTCATCGCGGTCACCTTGTGGGTCGAATGTTTTCGTCTGTTCCCGCAGGTGCCGCGCGAGCGGCGCATCGCGTTCACGCATGGGCTCGGCATCGGGCTGTGCGCGGTCTGCCTGTTTGCCACCGCGCTCGGCTACGGGCTCGCCGCCAACCTGCCGCCACTGCTCGGCGCCGCGATCCTGCTGCTGGCGCCGCTGGCCTTCCTGCTGTCCACCGCGCGCAACTGCCGGCAGCTTTCGGACGTTCTGGCGCTGGTGCTCGGCCTGGCGCTGTTTCCTCTGGCATCCCTGCTGAATACCGGCGTCGATATCCTGATCAGCGGCATCTCGGCCGGCACCATTGCCTATGGCGTTCACTGGTGGCGGGAACGCGCATGAGCGAGTTCATCGGCGACTGGCAGGCGCTGCTGGTGCTCGTGGTCGCGGGTTTCCTGCCCAATGAAGTCTGGCGCATGCTCGGCCTCTGGTTCGGCGGCGGCGTCGACGAGGGCTCTGAACTGCTGGTGTGGGTGAGGGCGGTCGCAACCGCGATTCTCGCCGGCGTCATCGCGCAGATCCTGGTGCTGCCGCCGGGCGCGCTGGCCAGCGTGCCGGACGGGCTGCGCTATGGCGCGGTGGTGGCGGGATTTGCGGTCTTCATGCTGACGCGGCGGTCGATTTTCGCCGGTGTGGTCGGCGGCGAAGTCGTGATGCTGGGTGGCAAATGGTGGCTGGGCTGATACTGTTCGCCTGCACGGACGCATTACGGGGAAACGCCATGAATTCACGCGCAAGGTCGGCTCTGGCTGGCTGTCTTTCAATCATTGCAGCCTTTGCCGCGACGCCGAACGCCAGCGCCGCCGAGTACCCGATCCGCCCGATCAAACTGGTCGTGCCCTATGCCGCGGGTGGGCCGACCGATGTTCTGGGCCGGCTGATCGGCGAGTTTCTCGGCCGCGACCTGAAGCAGGCGGTCATCGTCGAGAACAAGGCTGGCGCGCAGGGCGCGATCGGCGCCGAGGCGGTGGCCCGCTCCGAACCCGACGGCTACACGCTGTTCGTGACGGCGGCCTCCATCATCGTGCTCAACCCGATGCTCTACAAGAAGCTGTCCTACGATCCAGTGAAGGATTTCCGGATGCTGGCGCTGCTTACCGAACTGCCCGTGGTGATGGAGGTTCACCCCTCGGTGCCGGCCAAGACGGTGGCGGAATTCGTCGCCTACGCCAAGCAAAATCCCGGCAAGATCAATTTCGGATCAGCCGGCACCGGCGGCACGGTTCATCTGGCCGGCGAGATGTTCAAGCAGATCGCGGGCATCGACATGGTTCACGTCCCCTATAAGGGGGCGGGACCGGCGCTGACCGATCTTTTGTCCGGCAACATCCAGGTGATGTTCGACACGCTGAGCACCGCTTTGCCGCCGGTGAAAGCGGGTCTCCTGCGACCGCTGGGCGTGAGTTCGGAAAAGCGAAGCCCCGACCTGCCTGATGTCCCGACCATCGCCGAGAGCGGTTATCCCGATTACCGCGTCAGCGTCTGGTTTGGCGTCGCAGCACCAGCGAAGCTGCCGGACGATATCGCGCGAAAAGTCGGCGCCAGCCTCGACCGCGCGCTGAACGACGACGCCTTCCGCGCCTCGCTGGAGAAGATCGGCTTCCCGCCGCTTCGGCCGCGCAGCGCGGCCGCGATTGCCGAATTCATCGATGCCGACCGGGCGCGGTGGTTGGCCGTGATCAAGAAGCAGAACATCTCACTGGACTAACGACATGATAGCCAAGACCGAAGTGCGCGAAGGCGAACTCGCCGTCGAACTGCCGAAAGCGACCAACGCTTCGCTCTACTTCATCGGCCGCATCCGCACGCCCTGGACCTCGCGGGAGATGACGCCGCGGCAGGGCCGTCATGACGGCCCTGTCTGCCGGCTCGAGATCTTCGAGCCGTGGCTGCCGGCGCTGAAGGGCGTCGATTTCTACAGCAATCTCGAAGTGATCTACTGGCTGCACCAGTCGCGCCGCGACCTGGTGCTGCAGAGCCCAAAGAACAACAGGAACACGCGCGGCGCATTCTCGCTGCGCTCGCCGGTGCGGCCGAACCCGATCGGCACCTCGATTGTCAGGCTGGTCGGTGTCGAGGGCAACGTGGTGCTGGTGCGCGGCCTCGACTGCCTCGACGAGACGCCGCTATTGGACATCAAACCCGACCGCTGCGAATTTACCCCGCTGGCGCAGCCGCACCCCGGCGATTTCGAAACGGAGTGAGGGACTTTCCTTCTGCCCTCGCCATGACGATGGTCATTACTTCAGCGCGGCGATCAGCTTGGTTGCGTTGTCTTCCAGCACCTTGACGTCTTCCTTGCGGCTGGCCGGCGGCAGCAGCGCGATGCCGTCGTGGCGCGGCATCACATGCATGTGCAGGTGGAACACCACCTGTCCGCCAGCGGCTTCGTTGAATTGCTGCACGGTGATGCCGTCGGCCTTGAAGGCGCTCATCGCGGCATGAGCGATCTTGTGGGCGCCGCGGGCGACGTGGGCGTAATCCTCGGGGCTAATGTCGAGGATGTTGCGGGCGGGGGCCTTCGGAATCACCAGGGTGTGACCGGGCGAGCGCGGCATGATGTCGAGAAAGGCGAGCACGTGGCCGTCCTCATAGACCTTGTGGCAGGGAAACTCGCCGCGCAGGATCTTGGCGAAGACGTTGTTGGTGTCGTAGGCGGGCATGGCAGTCTCCTGGTATCCAATCCTGATCTCACTTCGGCAGGTTAGCCGTCAAGACGGCTCTTCGGCGCCCTTCCGGAACGGGCCGGCCTCGGTGAGTTCGCGCGCCGCCTCGGCGACATAGGCGCGTTCACGCTTCAGATACTCGTCGATGGCGCGGGCGAGGCCGGGATCGGCGATGTAATGCGCGGAATAGGTGGTCTGCGGCAGGTACCCGCGCGCGATCTTGTGTTCGCCCTGCGCGCCGGCCTCGACGGTCTTCAGGCCGCGCGCAATCGCGAAATCGATCGCCTGATAATAGCAGACCTCGAAATGCAGGAACGGGTGATGTTCGATCGCGCCCCAATGGCGGCCGAACAGGGTGTCGGAGCCGATGAAATTGATCGCCCCGGCGATCCAGCGTCCGCCGCGCTTGACCATCACCAGGAGCACGTCGTTGGCCATGCTTTGGCCGATCAGCGAATAGAACGCGCGGGTCAGATAGGGACGGCCCCATTTCCGCGAGCCGGTCTCCATGTAGAAATCGAAGAAGGCATCCCACGCGTCTTCGGTAATGTCGCTGCCGGTCAGCGCGTGAACCGTGAGGCCTTCAACGGCAAGCGCCTCGCGCCGTTCGCGCTTGATCGCCTTGCGGTGACGCGAATTGAGGGTGACGAGGAAATCATCGAACGAATTGTAGCCCTGGTTGCGCCAGTGGAACTGCTGGTCGGTGCGCTGCAGGAAGCCGTATTCGGCCAGGAACTTCCATTCGCTCTCGCGGGCAAAGGTGACGTGCACCGATGACGCCCTGGTGGCGCCGCACAGCGCAATCAGGCCGCCCGCCAGCGCGTCGCCGATGCGCTGGTGGTCGACGCCGTCGCGGATCAGGAGGCGTTGGCCGGCGGCCGGGGTAAAGGGCACCGAGGCCTGCAGTTTCGGGTAGTAGCGGCCGCCGGCGCGTTCATAGGCATCGGCCCAGCCGCGGTCGAACACGTATTCGCCCTGCGAATGCGATTTGAGATAGCAGGGCACGATGCCGGCGATCGCGCCGCCGAGTTTTGCGACCAGATGGCGCGGCCCCCAGCCGGTTCGCGCACAGGCCGAACCGGACTCTTCCAGCGCCGAAAAAAAGGCGTGTGAAACGAACGGGTTATAGGGGCGCCTTAAAGCAGCGACGGACTCGGCCGTGGCATCACATGAAGCCAGCGTATCGAGGCCATTGATGCAATCGGGACCGGACGCGGGATTGGCGCAGGCATCCCAATCGGCGGCCGCAATCTGGCTGACGGACGACAGCGATTCGAGGGTTATTTCGGATGACACCATACGACTGTCGGGGACCGGTCACGGGTTGCGATCAGCCATCGCCATGGTGACCGCCCCCAAGATCGTGCATTGCGCCGATGACTTCAAGGGCGGGAACCGGGGCTGGCTTCAGGGGCGAAAGCCTTCGAAAATCATCTGGTCGGCGTAGCGCGCCGCCCGTTGGCGCTGCTCCGGGGTGCGCACGGTCCAGGTCAAGAGCGGCAGGCCGAAGACTTGGCGCGCGATCCAGGGTGCTGTGGCCGGCAACTGGTCGACCCAGAACGCCACGAAATGCGGCCGGGTGCGGAAGGCGTGGCGCAGATGCCGCATGCCCCGGCGCTGCTCCGGCGTCAGCTTGTTCCAGTAGGCGTCATCATAGTCGCGCTGGGCAACGATGCCGCGCGGACGCTCCGGCATGCTTTGGCGCAACGCCAGTACCTGGTCCGGGTCGAACGACATTGCGGCCGCAGGTCCCGAATAGGCGGCCAGCACCTCCGCCATCCGCGCCACCAGTCTGCGGTCGCCGTCAAAATGGCTCTTCACCTCGATCACCAGCGGTACGCGGCCGGCTACCAACGCGCAGAGATCGCTGAGCGACATCATCCGCTCGGACGTGGCTGTGAACCTGACCGCCCTGAGCTCGGCCGCGGTCTTTCCGAGCAGGGGACCCGAGCCTTCGGTGAGACGGCCGAGCGCGTCGTCATGATGCACCATCGCCTCGCCATCGGCGGACAGCTGCAGATCGACCTCGATCGCGAAGTTGCCCTTGATCGCCGCGGTTACCGCGCCCGGCATGTTTTCGATGACGCCGCGCGCGGCGTCGTGCAGCCCGCGATGGGCCACCGGCCGCGCCGTCAGCCAGTCAGGCGCGCGCATCCCGTGCCTCGCTTACGAAACCTCGAAGACGCCCTCGACCTCGACCGCCGCATCGGAAGGAAGCGAGGCGACGCCGACGGTGGTGCGCGCATGGCGTCCCTTGTCGCCGAAGGCCGCGACCATCAGGTCGGAGGCGCCGTTCAATACCTTGGGCCCGTCGAGAAAGTCCGGCGCCGAATTGACGAATCCACCGAGCCGGACCACGCGGACCACCTTGTCGAGGTCGCCGAGGGCGGCCTTGATCTGCGCCAGCAGGTTGATCGCGCAACCCCTTGCCGCGGCGTTGCCCTGCTCGATGGTGACGCCGGCGCCAAGCTTGCCTTTGGCGATCAGCTTGCCTTCCGGGTTGACGCAAACCTGGCCCGAGACGAACAACAGGTTGCCGGTGCGGACGAAGCCGACGTAGTTTGCCACCGGAGTCGGTGGTTCATGCAACACCACGCCCTGCGCCGCAAGTTTCTGCTCGACCGTACCCGCCATGTTTCGTCCCCGTTTGAATTGACTGAACACCTGCCCGACGCGAGCGGGCTGCTTTGTTTCGCGCATCGTGCCATCACATGCAAGCGAGCCGCGGATTGGCCGAAAACATGCCGAAAAACACGGCAGTCCGGCCGTCGTTTCGTGCTTTTTTGTGAAACGGCCCTAGTTGCGGCGCAATAGGGCGGTCATTAATGTGACGATTCATAGCGCAACGAAGAGGGATACATGGTTCGCTGGTTCCGGAATTTGCCGCGCGATGTCGGCTCGCTGCTGCTGATGGCCGCTGTTGTCGCAGGTTTTGCCGGCGGCAGGGCGGAGGCGGCGGCCAGCGGTTCGTTCCTCGCGCATCAGGCGCTGTACGAACTCAAGCTGGTGAAGTCGCGCGGATCGAGCGCGATCAACAGCGCGCGCGGGCGCATTCTCTACAGTTTTTCCGGCAGCGCTTGCGAGGGCTACACCTCGGATTTCCGTCAGGTGTCGGAACTCGACAGCGGCGAGGGCAAGGTGACGCTGAGCGACCTGCGCTCGACCTCCTGGGAGGACGGCGCCGGCAAGAGCTATCGCTTCAAGATCGCGACCCGGATGAACGACGCCGACTCCAGCCCGGTCGACGGCATGGCGGAACGGAGCGGTGATCAGATCACGGTCAAACTGAAACAGCCTGAAGCCAAGACGTTCACGCTGGACGGGTCAACGGTATTCCCGACCGAGCAGATTCAGCGCATCATATCGGCTGCGCGCGAGGGCAAATCCGTGCTCGAGCTGATGGTCTATGACGGTTCGGACAATGGCGAAAAAGTCTACAACACGCTGTCGGTGATTGGGCAGCCGATCCCCGGCGATCGCAGTACCGCGACGCCTGATCCTTCCACCGCCAACGACGTCATGAAGCCGCTGACGCGCTGGCCGGTGACGGTGAGCTATTACGACCGCGACGCCAAGGCCAAAGACGGCGAGCAGACCCCTGTCTATGCGATGTCCTTCGAACTTTTCGAGAACGGCGTCTCGCGGGCGCTGGTGCTCGACTACAATGACTTCGTCATCTCCGGCGCGCTCGGAAAATTCGACGTCAGGGATACCAAGCCTTGCAAGTGACGGCGGCGTAGGCCGTCGTTGCGAGCCAACGGGCCGGCGTGAAGCGCCGCCCCGATGATAGTTCCGTGACGGTCACCGCGTCACACCTTGCATTTTCCGCGAATGTGCGTGATCTGCGTTTCCGAAAAACCACGACTTCGCGCCGAAACCAGAAGAAGCTTTACACCATACTCCGCAACTTTGGTCCGGAGGTCGTGGCATGTGTAGCCGCCTGGGAGATCGGCTGCTTTGGCGTGGCCCGGGAGTCCTGCAAGAGCCACGAAGAATGCAGCCGCAAATCCCATTGGTTTGAAGGCCGTCATTGGACCGTCACCTTTGCTACGCCTCCCATCCCAATAGCATTGGCAGCGGCGTGAGACAGGTCGATACATCGACCTCGGACGAACGGACCCCGGTCTGTGATGCGAACAGACACGCTTCGGCCATTCGAGTGGTTGGTGACGGTAACGTGCGAGCCAAATCCTTTCGTCTTGTGCGCGGCGGTCAGGGCGTGGGTATTGAAACGTTCTCCAGAGGCCGTGCGCTTGCCGTGATAACCGTCGCCGACGCCATACTGCGAAGCCGTGCAAGTTTCGGCATGAACGATCGATGACGCGCAGCAAAGCGCCGCGGCAATAAGGGTAGTCTTCAGCATTAAGGTTCCTTGATTTCTTTTGACGCCAGAAGCGTCGGTCGGCTTGTGCTCAATCAGCACAGCCCGTTGCGCGCGCAACAGACATTGATGTCATGTTTGCGATCTGGACGGACGACCTCGGTGTCATTCACGTCGGATGTGGGCGGTGGTGAAGGACAATGGTGGCGATTTCGTGGGCGATAATTCCGCCAGGACCGGACAGACGCTGATTGGAACCGGAACAGCCAGACGAAGTTCCTCGTGGCGCAACCTGCAAATGGACGGACAAAAAATCCGTCTCGCGTTGATGAGGCGCGCAACGCCCGTGAGTTGCAGATGCAGAGGAGGCCGCGCACGTGCTAAACATAAGCCTGTCTCGTGCACTTTGTACTGATCGCCACCGGATGGTTTGGATCAGCATATCCGTTTTACGCTTCTTCCTCCTTCTGCGGGCCGTCATAGGCGATGCCCCTGATCACGGCGGCATCGCCGAACTTCCTGCGCAGCCCGTCGATAGCGCGCTCGGCATGGGCGGAGCGGAGGTCAAGCATGTCGGTGTCGTCGGCCAGCGACCCCGGGCGCAGCGCGCTGACGCCGGCGCCCATCAGGCGGAAGGCGGTGCCGTCGATTTCCTTCGCCAGCATCTCGCGGGTGACCGCAAAAACCTTCGCCGCCAGCTGGGTCGGCGCATGGATCGATTGCGAGCGGGTGCGCTGCCTGAAGTCGGCGGTCTTCAGCTTTAGGGTAATGGTCAACCCGGAAAGGTCGCTGCCTTTCAGGCGCGACGACACTTTCTCGCACAGCCGCCACAGCGTCTTTTCCAGCGTCGCAAAGTCGCGAATATCAGTTTCAAAAGTGGTCTCGTTGGAGATGGTCTTGGCGCCGCGTTCGGGCTCCACGGAGCGATCGTCGATGCCGCGCGCCAGCCGCCATAGCCGGCGGCCCTCGGCCGCGAACTGCTTCATCAACTCGATTTCGTCGGCCCGTTGCAGATCAGCGATGATGCGGAAGCCGCGCTGCAGCAGCCGTTCCTGCGTCGCCGGCCCGACGCCGTAAATGAACCCGACCGGCTTGTCCGCCAGCATCGCGCGCGCCTGTTCCTGATCAAGCGCGGCAAAGCCGCGTGGCTTGTCCAGGTCGGAGGCGATCTTGGCGAGGAACTTGTTGCAGGACAGGCCGACAGAGACCGTGATGCCGATGTCGCGCTCGACCTCGCGGGCAAAGCGCGCCAGCACCTTGGCCGGGATCATGCCGTGGACGCGCTCGGTGCCGGCGAGATCCAGAAACGCCTCGTCGATCGACAACGGCTCGACCAGCGGGGTCAGCGCCTGCATCGCATGGCGCACCTCGCGGCCGACACGGACATATTTCGTCATGTCGGGACGAATCACGGCGGCATGCGGGCACAGCGCCAGGGCCTTGAACATCGGCATCGCCGAGCGCACCCCGAACGTGCGGGCGATGTAGCAGGCCGCCGCGACCACGCCGCGCTTGCCGCCCCCGATGATGACCGGCCTGTCGGCGATATCGGGGTTGTCGCGCTTCTCGACGGTCGCGTAGAACGCGTCGCAATCGATGTGAGCCAGTGTCAGCGCGGGCAGCGCGTGGTGACGAACCAGGCGCGGGGAGCCGCATTCCCCGCATCGCCTTGCCGCGTAATCCAGATCATGGAGGCAGTCCCGGCAAAAGCAGGTCGGCCCGGCGACCCCTGGCGCGGCCGTGCTCACGGCACGTCGCGCTCCCATTGCGGGTCGTTCAGCGCCTGGTGCGCCGCGGCAATGGTGGTGGGATGAAGCTGCGAGACATCAGCAAATGCCTTCACGGTTGCGTCATCGCGCATGACGAAATCCAGCACGCTGGCAAGGAATCGCGGGTCGGCCGCGGAACTGCGCAACGTCTCCGGGCCGATTCCCGATTCGGCCAGGAACAGGCCCAGCCGATCGGGCTCGCCGGCGATGAAGGACAGCGCCTGAACCGCAACGATTTCAGCTACTTCCCGGGGGTTGTGAACAGGCTTTTTCAACTGATCCGTTTGCCTTTCGCTAACTTATGGTCTCTATTTTGATAGCATCATGACCGAGTCTGCTGAATGTGTTCAAGCAAGTGGAAACCACTTCGCAGAAAGACGGCATGCGAGCTTAACGGGTTAGAGCGAATCTGGCGCTAGTTTGACTTCATATTTCGACAGGTCGCCGGCAGTGCCTGATGCACCGCAGGCCGGCGCTGTTTCCTTAGGTATCGGGGAGGGACGGGATGGCCAAGACCGTCCTGATCGTGGAGGACAACGAGCTCAACATGAAGCTCTTTCGCGATCTGTTGGAGGCGCACGGCTATCAGACCTCGGGCACCAGCAACGGTTTCGAGGCGCTCGATCTCGTGCGCAAGCTCCGTCCCGATCTCATCTTGATGGATATTCAGCTCCCCCAGGTGTCCGGGCTCGAGGTCACGCGCTGGATCAAGGACGATCCGGAGCTGCGCGCGATACCGGTGGTCGCGGTCACCGCTTTTGCGATGAAGGGCGACGAGGAGCGCATCCGCGAGGGCGGCTGCGAGGCCTATTTGTCGAAGCCGATTTCGGTCGGGAAATTTATTGAAACCGTCCGGCGCTTTATCGGATAGGAGTTATTTTCGATGTCCGCGCGTATTCTGATCGTCGACGACGTGCCCGCCAACGTCAAGCTGTTGGAAGCGCGGCTGTCGGCCGAGTATTTCGATGTGCTGACCGCATCCAACGGGGTCGAGGCGCTCGAGATCTGCGCGCGCGCCGAATGTGACATCATCCTGCTCGATGTGATGATGCCCGATATCGACGGCTTCGAAGTCTGCCGCCGGTTGAAGTCCAATCCAGCCACGCATTTCATTCCGGTGGTGATGGTCACGGCGCTCGACAGCCCGGCCGATCGCGTGCGCGGGCTCGACGCCGGCGCCGACGATTTCCTGACCAAACCGGTGTCCGACGTCGTGCTGATCGCCCGGGTGCGTTCGCTGACCCGGCTGAAGATGATGACCGACGAACTGCGCATGCGCGCCATCACCTCGCTGGAGATCGGGGTGCAGGCGCCGGAGCGCAGTGCGGTGGCCGACACCGGGAAGGGCGGCCGTATCCTGCTTGTCGACGACCGGCCGTCCTCCTACGAGCGGCTGGCGCCGGTGCTCGGCGCCGAGCACACCGTCGACGTTGAATCCGACCCGGCGGAAGCGCTGTTTCACGCCGCCGAGGGCAACTACGACCTGCTGATCGTCTCGCTCGGGCTCGATAACTTCGACGGCCTGCGGTTGTGCAGCCAGGCCCGCTCGCTGGAGCGGACCCGGCAGGTGCCGATATTGGCGATCGCGGACGCCGACAACAATACGCGGCTGCTGCGTGGACTCGAGATCGGCGTCAACGATTACCTGCTGCGCCCGGTCGACAAGAACGAATTGCTGGCGCGGGCGCGCACCCAGATTCGCAAGCGGCGTTATACCGACCATCTGCGTGACAACATGCAGAACTCCATCGAGGCGGCGATTACCGACGCACTCACGGGCCTGCATAACCGCCGCTACATGGAAAGCCATCTCGGAGCGCTGGCCGAGCAGGCCTCCAGCCGCGGCAAGCCGCTGGCGCTGATGATGCTCGACATCGATTACTTCAAATCGATCAACGACAATTACGGCCATGACGCCGGCGACGACGTGCTGCGCGAATTCGCGGTCAGGGTCCGCAAGTCGATCCGCGGCATCGATCTCGCCTGCCGCTACGGCGGCGAGGAATTCGTCATCGTGATGCCGGAAACCGACCTGCATGTCGCGGGCATGGTGGCCGAACGGCTGCGCCGTTCGATCGCGGGTGAACCCTTCGCGGTCCACAAGGGGACAAAGCGCATCGAGGTCACCATCTCGATCGGGCTGTCGACCCTGGAAATCAAGGGCGAGGCGGTCGCCGACGTGCTCAAGCGCGCCGACACCGCGCTGTATCGCGCCAAGCATGACGGGCGGAACAGGGTGGTTTCGGCGGCGGCGTAGAGCGGTGATACTGTGGCGACGTGCTAGCCACATTTCCGGTTGTCATCCCCCGCGAAGGCGGGGGATCCAGCAAGCCGCGGCCCATCGATCTGGCTTCCAGCGTCTCTGGAATAATGCATCACCCGCCTTCGCGGCTGATGACGGCTGTGAAAAAGTGAGGCTGCTTGGCTTCACCTTGCAGAGCTACGCGAGATATTCCGCGCAATCTCCGCACCCTCCTTCAGCCCCGCATTCGCCAGCAACACCCTGGCCGCGTCCTTGGCCGCGCGGGCCATCGAGGGATCGTTGCGCACCAGGTCCTGCGCAATCGCACCGTCGACCAGCAGCGTAAGCTGGGTCGCAAGGCCTTCCGCATCGGCGACGCCGAGCTGTTTCAACAAATCGCGGAACCAGAGCCGGCGGCTCTCCTTGAAGGCGATGGCGATTTTCCTGACCGACTGGTCTTCAGCGCCGAGCTCAGCGACCGCGTTGACGAACGGGCAGCCGCGAAATCCCTTGCTGGCGAAACCGCGCTCCAGCCGGTCGAACGTGCCGAGAATCTGTTCGACGGGCGGCTTGTCCGACGCCGCGGCCTTGGTGAAACGGCCCGCCAGATAGGCCGCGATCAATTCGTCCTTGGATGGAAAGTGGTTGTACAGCGTGCGCTTGCTGATTCCGATTTCGGCGGCGATGGTGTCGACGCCGACAGCGCGGATCCCGCGCTGATAGAACAGCCGGTCAGCGGTTTCGAGGATCCGCTCTCTCATGGAGGGCTTCGGGTGGGACGGCATTTTTGCAAAGGGCCTGCGCGATACGCCTGTCTTGACAGCAGCTTCACTTTACATGTTAGTTACACCGATCGGTGTAATCAAGCCCGGCGTGACGACAGGTTTGCGGCAATCGCAGCCGAGACCCAATGCGAGAATAACAACCATGCCCCTGCTGCAGATCCTGCGTCCCACGCTTCCCATCCTGATCGGCGCCTCGATCATGCTGACGCTGAGCATGGGGTTGCGGCAAAGTCTCGGCATCTTCCTGCAGCCGCTGACGCAGGACATCAAGATATCGGTGTCCGATTTCACCCTGGCGCTGGCGGTGCAGAATCTCGCCTGGGGATTCCTGCAGCCGCTGGCCGGCGCCATGACCGTTCGCTACGGCTTTCGCCCGATCATGATGGTCGGCTCACTGTTCTACATTGTCGGTCTCACGCTGTTGGCAAGCGCGCAGGGGATGCTCAGCGTGATGATCGGCGGCGGCCTCCTGATCGGGACGTCGCTGGCGTGCACCGCCGCCGCGATCGCGATGTCGGTGGCCGCGCGTTCGGTGCCTGCGGCGGTGCGGAGCACGGTGATGGGCATCGTCTCGGCGGCGGGCTCGCTGGGCGCATTGCTGTCGGCCCCGATCGGGCAGCTCCTGAACGAGGGTTTTGGTTGGCGCACCGGCATGATGGGCTTTGTGATTCTGTCGCTATTCATGCTGCCGGCGGCCTGGTACGCGGGCAGGGTGGACAAGGTGCCGCTGCCGCCCAAGGGCGTCGACGATATCGCCGACACCTCGGCCGCCATTGCCGTAAAAGTCGCGTTCGGCAACGCGTCGTTCGTGGTGATGACGCTGGCCTATTTTGTCTGCGGCATGCAGCTGGTGTTTCTCACCACGCATCTGCCGTCCTACCTTGCAATCTGCGGGATGGACCCGATGCTGAGCGCGCAGACGCTGGGCATGATCGGCGGCTTCAACGTGCTCGGCAGCCTGTTCTTCGGCTGGGCCGGCGGCCGCTGGAACAAGCTGGCGCTGCTGGGCGGCATCTACATTTCGCGCTCTCTGATCCTGGCCTGGTACTTCATGCTGCCGCCATCGCCGGCATCGACGCTGCTGTTCGGCGCGCTGATGGGGTTCTTGTGGATGGGTGTGGGGCCGCTGGTCGCCGGCGCCGTCGCCGAGATGTTCGGGCTGCAGTGGCAGGCGATGATCCAGGGGCTTGCGTTCATGAGCCATCAGCTCGGCAGTTTCCTCGGCGCCTATGGCGGCGGTCTGCTGTACGACTCGCTCGGCTCCTACACCATGGCGTGGCGGATCGGCGTGGCGCTGGGGCTGGCAGGCGGCATCGTCCAGGTGGCGTTCGCGCTGATCCGGCCATCGGCGCCGCCGATGGTGCGCACGGCGTAGGGCATAGAATCGAGCCGCAAGGTTGCAGCAGCTGGTGTTCGCTGGTTGCTGTCCAACGCAATCAGCGCGTTCATGCGCGTCTTCCACGCACCATCCGGCGCGGGCAATAGACCGCCAGACCCACCAGCATCGTCCACTTCATGCGACACCCGAACGCCTGTTGATCCAAATCAATAAAGGGCTCGCTTTCCCATTATATTAAGAAACACTAATATATCAGCAGAGGGAGATTACCGATGTCGCCTTTTGACAAGGCCTGGTCACCTTACGCCGCGGGTATCGTGATAGGCCTGCTCCAAATCCCCGCCTTCCTGATCATCGAAACCGCGCTCGGCGCCTCGTCTTCCTATGTCACGGTCGGTGCTGCGATTGCCGGCCTCGTCGATCCCTCGCTGCTCAAGATCGACTATGCGGCCAAGCATGTCGCGGCGAACGCCAAAAATCTTTGGCAGGTCGCGCTCGTCGTCGGCGTTGCCTTGGGCGCTTTCGCTTCAATGAAGCTGTCGGGCGCAGTCCGCGCGCCGGTCTCGCCGATCTGGGCCAGGGCGCTCGGCTCGTCGTCGAGGAGCTTGCGCTATGTGGTGGCGTTCGCCGCGGGTTTTCTCATGCTGTTCGGCGCGCGAATCGCCGATGGCTGCACCAGTGGCCATGGCCTGTCCGGCATGGCGCAATTGTCTGTCGGTTCGACCGTCGCGGTCGCCGCGATGTTTGCAGGCGGCATTGCTACCGCCCTGCTTCTGCTGCGCCGAATTTAACAAGGAGGGATGATCATGTCGTCCGTTGCAGTCGGAATTCTAAGCGGCGTGCTGATGGGAATAGTGTTCGGCTTTGCTCTGGAAAAATCGCGGGTGTTCGAGCCTGGAATGATCGTCGGCCAGATGCAGCTGCGCAACTGGATCATGCTCAAGGTCTTTCTGAGCGCGGTGGCGACCGGCGCGGTGGTGCTGGCGTTTCTCCACGGATTTGGCTTCGTCAAGCTGCAGCCCAAGGCGGCGCTGTACGCCGCCGACATCGTCGGCGGGCTGATCCTCGGCGCCGGCATCGCGCTGGCAGGCGCATGCCCCGGCACCACGCTGGCGCAGATCGGCGTCGGCTATCGCGATGCCATTTTCACGCTGCTCGGGGGATTGGCGGGCGCGGTGGCGTTCACCTACGCCCAGCCGTGGCTCGCCAAGTCGCTGATCGGCACCGGGCCCAAACTGATCTTCACGGAAATGGCGGGCATTCCCTATTGGCAGGGTGCGCTGGCGCTGGCCGCGGTCATCGTCGTCGTCCTCGCGCTGATCGAGCGGGCGCGGCCCTGGCGCGACGACCTCGGCGCGGACGTCGACGGCGATGTTGCGGAGAAGGCTTCGCAGCCGCGCAGTCGTCTGGCGCCCGCCGAATGACCTGACGCATTGCAGAAACAAAACGGGGCCGCGAGGCCCCGTTCGAAGTCAGTAGCGTCCCGCGATTTTTACTTGATCTTGGACTCGCGGAATTCAACGTGCTTGCGCGCGACCGGGTCGTATTTCTTCTTGACCAGCTTGTCGGTCATGGTGCGCGAATTCTTCTTGGCGACGTAGTAGAAGCCGGTATCCGCCGAGGAAACGAGCTTGACCTTGATGGTGACCGCTTTGGCCATGTTCAGACCTCAAACATACAGGAATCGGAAGCCGGCCCGTCAGGCCCGCATTGGCGCGCAACCTAGCTTCTGACGGCCCAAAGTCAAGGTTTTGCAGGCGAAAACCGGCCCAATTCCGTCCGATCAGGCGGCCAAGCCGCGGTTTTTCGGCAATGGCGGGCCAAATTCACCTGCAGCGCCTTCCCGTCGGCCAGTCGTGCATGCAGCGTGACGCAAAAGCAGGGCTAAGCCCCCAGCACGTCCTTTTGCATCCTGTCGCCGTAGAAATGGAAGAACGGCACCGGCGCGTCGTGGCTGAGCGGGCCAGTGGCGAGACGCTTTTCCAGTTCGTTCAGCACATTCCTGGTCATCGGATGGGCGTCGGCCAGGTGCTTGGAGCCGAGATCGACCCATACCAGCTCGACCAGCTCGGCCTCGGCATGGACCACGCCCTCGACGCGATGGGCGATCGCTGAGGCATCCGCGGTGAAGAACCTGGTGTCGAAACGGCGGACGCGGCCGGGCGGGGTGATGGCGCGGGCGATCAGGAACAGTCCGGACGGATCGGGCAGCAGGCCCGCTTCGGTGAAGGCCCGCCATGCGCCCTCGAGCCTCGGCGCCTTGCCGTCGCTTTTGCGCCCGAGGCAAAGCCCGGTTTCCTCGCAAGCCTCGCGGATCGCGGCGATCGCCAGCGAGCGCGCGCGCGACGGCGTGATTTTCGGGCTGCCCTTCAGAAGATTGGCTTCGAGCGCCTGCGGGATCGGTGCTGCCACCGGCACGCGGTTGTCCGACTTGTCGACGCGGCCGCCGGGAAAGACGAATTTGCCGGGCATGAACACCACCTTGTCGTGGCGCTTGCCCACCAGCACTTTCGGGGTGGCGGCGGTACGATCAACCAGGATCAGCGTGGCGGCGTCCTTTGGCCGGAAATAAGGATGGTGGTCGGCTTCCTTTTCTTCCCGCTTTTCTTCTTTGGCGACTTGCGCGGCCTCGGTCATTTCCATCCTTTCCGATGTCCGTGTTCTTGTTTGGCTAGCCGGGCGATATCTCGCCAGGGGGATTGTCGTCAAATCCGTGCATGCGCAACGCCCACTGGAAGCCCACCACGGCGCCTTTCACCGGTTGCAAAAGCAGGATGGATGCAACGAACGTGAATGACAGGTAGACTGCCAGTTGGAGCCAGACCTCCGGCGAATAATGGGTTTCGATCCACAGCGCCGCGGGCACCACGATGTGACCGACAATGACGATCACGAGGTAGGCGGGCAGATCGTCGGCGCGGTGGTGCGTGAAATCCTGACCGCAAACTGGGCAGTGATCGTCGACCTTGAGAAAGGCGCGAAACAGTTTTCCCTCGCCGCAGCGTGGGCAGCGGCCGCGCAACCCGCGCTTGAAAGCGGCCCAGAGATCGCGCTTGGCGGCCGGAGCCGTATCCGGCGTCCAGATCCTGGCATGTGCGGTGACGGATTCCATGGTCTATCCTTTGAAGGGCTTGCCCTTCTTCGATTTGCCTGACTTGCCTTTGTCTTTGCTCTTGCCCGGCCTGCGTTCCTTCTTGCGCGGGCTGCGACCGGGCTGCGCCTTTGCCTGCGCCCGCATGGCGTCGCCGGCGCCAGGGCGCTTGCGTCCGCGGGGCGCGACGCTGCCTTCCGACAACAGTTCGAACCGCAGCGCGCCCGCCACTGGGGCAGCTTCTACCAGACGAACGTCGACGACGTCCCCCAGCCGGTGCATGGCACCGCTGCGTGTGCCGACCAGCGCGTGCCGCGTCTCGTCATAATTGAAGTATTCGGTGCCCAGGGTCCGGATCGGAATCAGGCCGTCGGCGCCGGTATCCGAGAGCTTGACGAACAGTCCGGAGCGGGTGACGCCGGAGATGCGGCCCTGGAACGTGGCCCCGATGCGGTCGGCGAGGAAATGCGCGATCAGGCGGTCGGCGGTTTCGCGTTCCGCCTTCATGGCGCGGCGTTCGGTGACCGAAATCTGGGCGGCGACCTCGCTCAGCGATTCGACCGTCTCGGTTTCCGGCAAGGCGCCTTCGCCAAGGCCCAGCCCGCGGATCAGGGCGCGGTGCACGACCAGATCGGCGTAGCGCCGGATCGGCGAGGTGAAATGGGCATAGCGCCGAAGGTTAAGGCCGAAATGGCCGTAATTCTCGGCGGCGTATTCGGCCTGGGATTGCGAGCGCAACACCACTTCATTCACCAGTAGCTCGGCATCGTGCCCCTTGACCTGCGCCAGCACGTAATTGAACAGCGACGGGCGCAACGCGCCGCTTTTCGCGAACGGCAGATCGAGCGTTCTCAGGAACTCCTGCAGATTGTGAACCTTCTCCAGCGTCGGTTCATCGTGCACTCGGTAGATCAGCGGCAGCGCTTTCTTTTCAAGCATTTCGGCTGCCGCGACATTGGCGAGAATCATGAACTCTTCGATGAGTTTATGCGCATCCAGCCGTTCCGGCACGATCACGCGGTCGACCGTGCCGTCGGGCTTGAGCATGATCTTGCGCTCGGGAATGTCGAGATCGAGCGGCTCGCGTTCGTCGCGCGCTTTCCTCACAGTGGCATAGGCGTCGTAGAGCGGCTTCAGGATCGGATCGAGCAGCGGACCGGTGGTATCATCCGGCCGGCCGTCGATCGCCGCCTGCGCCTGCGCATAATTCAGTTTTGCCGCCGAACGCATCAGGATGCGGTGAAAGCTGTGCGAGCGCTTGCGGCCGTCGGCGCCGATCGCCATCCGCACCGCCAGCGCGCCGCGCGGCTCGCCCGGCACCAGCGAGCAGAGATCGTTGGAGATCCGCTCCGGCAGCATCGGCACCACGCGATCGGGAAAATACACCGAATTGCCGCGGGTCAGCGCGTCGCGGTCCAGCGCCGAGCCCGGCCGCACATAGAACGCGACGTCGGCGATCGCGACATGGACGATGTAGCCGCCCTTGTTGTTCGGATCGGGATCAAGCTCGGCGTGAACCGCGTCGTCGTGATCCTTGGCGTCGGGCGGATCGATGGTGACCAGCGGCAGCTCGCGCCAGTCCTCACGCCCTGCAAGCGTCGCGGGTTTTGCCTGCTCGGCTTCGCGCAATGCGCCGGGCGAAAACGCCTGCGGAATCTCGTGGGAATGAATCGCGATCAGGCTGACCGCTTTCTCGGATGCGAGTGAACCGAGCCGCTCCTTGACCTTGCCGGAGGCGAGGCCAAAGCCGCGCGAGCGCACCAGGTCGACGCTGACGAGATCGCCGTCCTCGGCTCCGCCCGCGTCGGCCTTGGCGATGTTCAGTTCCCGCCCGACCTGCTTCTTGTCGACCGGGATCAGCCGCCCGCCGCCGCCGGGCAAGGCGCGGAAGATGCCGAGCACGCGGGTTCTGGCGTGATCGACGACCTTGATGATTCGGGCGCGATAGACCGCGCCTTCGGCATCGTCCAGCTTTTCGATGCGCAGCAGCGCGCGGTCGCCGACGCCGGCGGCGGCGCCGGGCTGCGGACGCCGGGGAACATGGATGCGGATTTTCGGCGGCTCGCCGCTTTCCACCTCGTCCCATTCGGTCGGCGTCGCAATCAATTCGCCGTCGGCGTCACGGCCGCTGATGTCGGCCATCAGGGTCGCGGGCAGGGTGGCCGGTTCGGCGACCTTCTTGCCGCGCTTTTCGATCGCGCCCTCCTCGGCGAGGTCGCGCAGGATGCGTTTCAGCTCGGCACGGTCGGCGTTCTTCAGGCCGAACTCCCGCGCGATCTCGCGGGTGCCGACCTCTCCCGGATGCGCGCGGATGAAAGCGACGATGGCGTCCCGCTCTGGAAAAACCCTGTCGCGCTGCCTGGCCACCTAGCCGCGGGCCTTCCCGGCGCTCTTCCTGGCCGGAGTCTTCGGCGCCGGCTTGGCGGCGGATGTCTTGGCGGCCGGGGTCACCGGCGCGCGCGCCTTGCTGATGGAATCGGTCTTCGGCTTGGCCGCGGATTTCTTCGCGACCGCCTTCTTGGCCGGCTTGGGTGCGGTTACGTCCGACTTCGGCTTCGCCGCGGACTTCTTGGCGGGCGCCTTCTGCTTGGCGCCACGCTTCGGCTTGCCGCCGCCCTTGGCGACGCGCTCGTCGATCAGCGCAATGGCTTCTTCCAGCGTGATGGTTTCCTGGGTCTTGTCGCTCGGGATGGTGGCGTTGACGCCGCCCGACGTGACGTAGGCGCCGTAGCGGCCGCTCTTGACCGCGACGCCGCCAAGCGTCGGATGATCGCCCAGCGGCTTGCCGGGATCGGCGCCGAAACGCCGGCCGCTCGGACCTTTCAGGATTTTCTCCGCGATCAGGGTCACCGCGCGGTTGAGCCCGATGTCGAACACCTCGTCGCCGGCCTCGAGGCTGGCATAGGTCTTCTCGTGGCGCACGAACGGACCGAAACGACCGAGGCCCGCGGTGATCGGCTCGCCGGTTTCCGGATGCTTGCCGATCTCGCGCGGCAGCGACAACAGCTTCAGCGCCAGGTCGAGTTCGATATCAGAGGGCGACATGTTCTTCGGGATGCCGGCACGCTTCGGCTTCTCGCCTTCGGCATAATCCTTGGGCTCGCCGAGCTGGATGTAAGGACCGAACCGTCCAGCCTTCACCACCACGTCGCGGTCAGTCTCGGGATCCTTGCCCAGGATGCGGTCGGCGTTGGCTTCGCTGTCGGCCGCGAGCGGCCGGGTGTAGCGGCACTCCGGATAATTGGTGCAACCGACGAAGGCGCCGAACTTGCCGGCCTTGAGGTTGAGCTTGCCGGTGCCGCAGGTCGGGCATTGCCTGACATCGCCGCCATCGGCGCGGGCGGGGTAGATGTGCGGTCCCAGCATGTCGTCGAGCGCATCCAGCACCTGCGTCACCCTGAGATCCTTGATCTCGTTGACGGCACCGATGAAACCGACCCAGAAATCCTGCAGCACCTGCTGCCAGGAAATCTCGTTGTTGGAGATGCGGTCGAGCTGCTCCTCCAGCGCCGCGGTGAAATCATATTCGACGTAGCGGGCGAAGAAGTTTTCCAGGAACGCGACCACGACGCGGCCCTTGTCCTCGCCATGCAGGCGCTTCTTCTCGAGCCTGACATAGCCGCGGTCCTTCAGCACCTGCAGGATCGAGGCGTAGGTCGAGGGGCGGCCGATGCCGAGCTCTTCCATGCGTTTGACCAACGAGGCTTCGGAGAAGCGCGGCGGCGGTTCCGTAAAGTGCTGGGTGACGGCGAGTTCCTGCCGCTTCAGCGCTTCGCCCTCGCTCATGGCGGGGAGGCGGCGCGAATCCTCGTCGTCGCCGTCGTCGTCCTTGCCTTCCTGGTAGAGCGCGAGAAAACCGTCGAATTTGATCACCTGTCCGGTGGCGCGCAGTTCGAGCACGCGCGAGCCGGCCCTGGCCGCGATATCGACGGTGGTGCGCTCCATCTCCGCCGATTCCATCTGGCTCGCGATGGTTCGGGTCCAGATCAGCTCATAGAGCCTAGCCTGGTCGGTATCGAGGCGGCGGCGCATCTCGGCCGGCCGCCGCGACAGATCGGTGGGGCGGATGGCTTCGTGCGCTTCCTGGGCGTTCTTGGCCTTGCTCTGGTACTGGCGCGGCGCTTCCGGCACATAGGCCTTGCCGTAATCCTCGCCGATCACCTGGCGCGCCTGCGTAATCGCCGAACCGTCGATCTGCACACCATCGGTACGCATGTATGTAATGAGACCGGTGGTCTCGCCGCCGATATCGATGCCCTCATAGAGCCGCTGCGCGATCCGCATGGTATGAGCCGGTGCAAAGCCCATCTTGCGGCTGGCTTCCTGCTGCAGCGTCGAGGTGGTGAAGGGGGCGTGCGGATTGCGCCGCGCGGGTTTGGCCTCCACCGTGGAAACCGTGAAACTGGCGGCCTCGATCGCCTTCTTCAACTCCTCGGCTTCCGCGCCGGTGCCGATATCGAGCCGTTGAATCTTCTTGCCGTCGGCGCCGATCAGCCGCGCCTCGAAGGCGTCGCCGCGCGGTGTGGTGAGGGTCGCGACCAGCGACCAGTATTCCCTGGGAATGAACTTCTCGATTTCGAGCTCGCGGTCGCAGACCAGCCGCAGCGCCACCGACTGCACGCGGCCCGCCGAGCGCGCGCCCGGCAGCTTGCGCCACAACACCGGCGAGAGCGTGAAGCCGACCAGATAGTCCAGCGCGCGGCGCGCCATGTAGGCGTCGACCAGCGCGCCGTCGATCTGGCGAGGGTTCTTCATCGCCTCGGTGACCGCCTGCTTGGTGATGGCGTTGAACACCACGCGTTCGATCTTGTGGTCCTTGATCGCGCGCTTCTCCTTCAGCACCTCCAGCACGTGCCAGGAGATCGCCTCGCCCTCGCGATCGGGGTCGGTGGCGAGGATCAGCCGGTCGGCGCCCTTGAGCGCCTTGGCGATGTCGTTGAGACGGCCGGCCGCCTTGGGGTCGATCTCCCAGATCATCTGGAAGTTGGCCTCCGGATCGACCGATCCGTTCTTGGCGGGGAGATCGCGGACATGGCCGAAAGAGGCCAGAACCTCGTAGGAGGCGCCCAAATATTTGTTGATCGTTTTGGCTTTCGCCGGCGACTCGACAATGACGATATTCATGTCATTCCAATGGCTTACGGGAAAAATAAAGGCCGGTTCCGCGAGACTCGCGTCGGCCGTTTCGACAGCGAACATGGGTGGTGGGGTCGCCACTGTCAAATGGAGTGATGTGGAGGGGGGCCGGAACTGACCCGTTAGCATATCATCCTGGTTGTAAAATACGCCCTTTGCTTGTAAGCACAGAGAGCCTGTTCATATGAAATACGCGTAAGCAGCGTCTTGTTTCAGGACAGCGAGACCAGGCCGCCGCCGGGGCGTTCGAGGCGGCCGGCGAGTTCAAGTTCCAGCAGCACGGCGCGCACCACCGCCGGCGAGGCGCCCGCCATCCGGATCAGATCGTCGAGCAGGACCGGCGTTGGCCCGAGCAGGGCGGTGATGCGCGCGCGATCGCCCGAATCGGGTTCGACATCGAACGGCTCGTCATCGGGCTCGCGTAGTGCGAGCGGCCGCTCCATGATCGGCTCGACCGCGCTGATGACGTCGGACGCCTCGGTGGTCAGCGTCGCCCCCTGCTTGATCAGGTCGTTGGTGCCGGCGGCGCGGGGATCGAGCGGCGAACCCGGCACGGCGAACACTTCGCGGCCCTGTTCGGCGGCGATGCGTGCGGTGATCAGCGAGCCCGAACGATGCGCGGCCTCGATCACGACAACCCCGAGCGCCGCCCCCGAGATCAACCGGTTGCGCCTTGGAAAATCGCGGGCGCGTGGCACATGCCCCAGCGGCATTTCGGAAATCGCAGCCCCGGCCTCCAGCATCGACGCCAGCAGGTCCTCGTGCTCGGGCGGATATATCCGGTCGTGGCCGCCGGCCAGCACCGCCACGGTGCCGCCCTTGAGGCTGGCGCGATGCGCTGCCTGGTCGATGCCGCGCGCGAGCCCCGAGACGATGACAAAACCGGCGTCCGAGAGATCGCGCGCCAGGGATCCAGCGAACTTCAGCCCGGCGCCCGACGCGTTGCGCGAGCCGACGATCGCGAGCATCGGCCGCATCAGGGCGTCGAGCGCGCCGCGCACGCCGAGCAAAGGCGGCGCATCGTCCAGCGTCGCCAGCCGCGGCGGATAGCCGGCTTCTTGCGGCGCCAGCAGGCTGATGCCGAGCTTCGTGCTGGCCGCCAGTTCGGCGCGCGCATCTTCCTCGCCGCAGATCCGCCCCGGACGATCCGCGCCGCCGCGCCGGGCGAGATCCGGCAACCGCGCCAGCGCGGCGCGGGCGCTGCCGAAATGAAGGACAAGGGAACGGAAGGTGCGCGGTCCGACGTTGTCGGAACGGATCAGCCGCAGCCGGTCGATCCGTTCGGCGTCAGTGAGGCGGGTGGTGCTTGAGGTTTTGATGTCCACGGTTTCCCCCAAGCCGGCAAGATGGATCAACCCAGGGAAGTGGGCAATGGGATTTGCTCTGCTTCGTCATTCCGGGGCGGGCAAGGCGCGAGCGCCGAATCCATCACCACGATCAGGAGTATGGATTCCGGCCTGCGCCCAGAGGCGCATCCCCGAATGACGTCGCTGGGTGCGCCCATCCGCTTGCCCCATTCCCGCGCGCTCCGTAAAAGCTGTCCGACTGCTGCAGGGAATAGTGTCCATGATCTCGCTCGCCGAACTCCAGCGCCGCATCGATTCGGGTGAGCTTTCCGCGGATGCCGCGATCACGCAGTCGATCGAAACCATCGACACGGACGACAAGACCATCGGCGCCTTCGTCTGTCGGACCGAAAACCCCCGCTCGCAAAGTGCCGGGCCGCTGCGCGGCATCGCCGTCGGGATCAAGGACATCATCGAGACCTCGGATCTTCCGACCGCCATGGGCTCAAAGATCTATCGGGGTTTTCGGCCGCGCGCGGATGCGCCCGTGGTCGCCATGCTGAAGCAGGCGGGCGCCACCATCGCCGGCAAGACCACGACGACGGCGTTCGCTTCAGTGGATCCGACGCCGACGCTCAACCCGTGCCATCACGGCCATACGCCGGGCGGATCGTCGTCGGGATCGGCGGCGGCGGTCGCGGCCGGCATGATTCCGCTGGCGCTGGGCACGCAGACCGGCGGCTCGGTGATCCGGCCGGCCTCGTTCTGCGGCGTGGCGGCCATCAAACCGTCGTTCCGGCTGCTGCCGACGGTCGGCGTGAAGTGTTTTTCCTGGACGCTCGATACCGTCGGGCTGTTCGCGGCCGGGGTCGAAGACCTGGCGCAGGGACTGTCGGCCATGACCGGCAGGGCCGAACTGACGCTTGGCGCCGCGATCGAGACGCCGCGGATCGGCGTCGTGACGCAGGATTTTGCCGGTGCGCCGGAAGAAGCGGGCGCGGAGGCGCTGCGGATCGCCACGCGCGCGGCGGAACGCGCCGGGGCCACCGTTCGCGCGCTATCGCTGCCCGACATCGTCGGGGAGGCATGGCGGATTCATCCCTGCCTGCAGGATTTCGAGGCGCACCGGGCGCTGGCCTGGGAATACCGGACGCATCACGCCGACCTGCCGCCGCTGCTGCGCGGCAGGCTCGACGAAAGTGTGGGTATTGTGCCCGCCGACTACGACGCGGCGCGCAGCACCGCCAACCGCGCCCGCAAGGCACTGGCGAAAATCTTCGATGCGGTCGACGTGCTGCTGACGTTTTCAGCACCCGGTGCGGCGCCGAAGGGACTGGCCTCGACCGGCGATCCGCGTTTCAACCGGCTCTGGACGCTGATGGGCGTGCCCTGCGTCAACATCCCGGCCTATGTGGCTGACGGAGGATTGCCTGTCGGTGTGCAGGTGATTGCGAGGTTCGGCGACGACGCCGGGGCGTTGAAGGCGGCACGGTTTGTCGAAGGGGCGCTCGCGCGGCACTAAGGAATCACTTCGCCCCGATTCGCCCCTCGGTGCCCGCCCGCAACCGCTCGATGTTCTCGCGGTGCATGTAAAACAGCAGCATCGTCAGCACGGCGAACAATGCGGCCAGCGCCGGGTGGCCGAACCACCACAGGAAAATGGGCGTCACGAAACTTGCGACCAGCGACGACAGCGACGAGTAGCGCGAGGTCGCCGCCGTGGCGAGCCACAGCACGCAGAACATCACGGCAGCCGGCCAGAACAATCCGATCAGCACGCCGATATAGACCGCGACGCCCTTGCCGCCCTTGAATTTGAGCCAGACCGGGAACAGGTGACCGAGGAAGGCGCCGAGCGCCGCCAGCATCGCGGCGTTGGGGCCGCCGAGATGGCCGGCGATGACCACCGCGACCGTACCCTTGAGCGCATCGCAAAGCAGTGTCGTCGCGGCGAGTCCCTTGCGGCCGGTACGCAGCACGTTGGTGGCGCCGATATTGCCGGAGCCGATCGAGCGCAGATCCTGGGTGCCCGCGAGTTTCGTCAGGACCAGTCCGAACGGGATCGAGCCGAGCAGATAGCCGAGGAAGAAAGACACCGGCAGCCATGCTTCAGGCGACATCGTCTGGCCTCCCTCTAGACATGCTCATACACCGTCCGCCCACCGACGATGGTACGCACGACGCGGCCGGAGAATCTGGCATCGTCGAACGGCGTGTTCTTGCATTGCGACTTGAGATCCGCGGGATCGAGCACCCACGGCGTGTCGGCGTCGATCACGATGACGTCGGCGGGCGAGCCCGCGCGCAGCGATCCGCCCGATAGGCCCAACAGCTCGGCCGGGCGCGTCGACATCGCGCGGATCAGGGTCTTGAAATCGGTCTCGCCATTGTGGATCAGGCGCAGCGCCGCCGGCAGGATGGTCTGCAGGCCGATCGCGCCGTAGGCGGCTTCCGCGAACGGCAGCCGCTTGACCTCGACGTCCTGCGGATTGTGGTCGGACATCACGACGTCGATCAGGCCCGAGGCGACGGCGGCGACCAGCGCCAGGCGGTCGTCCTCGGTGCGCAGCGGCGGCGACAGTTTCAGAAAGCTCCGGTACGGGCCGATGTCGTTTTCGTTCAGGGTGAGGTGATTGATCGAGACCGAGGCCGAGACCGGCAGCCCGGCATCGCGCGCGCGTGAGAGGATTTCCAGCGACTCGATACAGGTCAGCGAGGCCGCGTGATAGCGCCCGCCGGTCAGCGCGACGAGGCGCATGTCGCGCTCCAGCATCACCGCCTCGGCGGCGTTCGGAATGCCGATCAGCCCCAGGCGCGCGGCGAACTCGCCCTCGTTCATGACGCCTTCGCCGACGAGGTTGGGATCTTCGGTGTGGTGCACGATCAGCGCGTCGAAGTCGCGGGCGTAGGTGAGGGTACGCCGCATCACCTGCGCGTTGGTGACGCTGCGGTCGGCGTCGGTGAAAGCGACGGCGCCGGCGGCCTTCAAGAGGCCGATCTCGGTCATCTCCTCGCCGCGCATGCCTTTTGTCAAAGCCGCCATCGGGTGGATGTTGACGATCGCGGTGTCGCGGGCGCGGCGCAGCACGAAGTCGACCGTCGCCGAATTGTCGATGACGGGGGAGGTATCCGGCTGGCAGATGATGGTGGTGATGCCGCCGGTTGCCGCAGCCTGGCTCGCGGAAGCAAAGGTCTCGCGGTGGCTGGCGCCGGGCTCGCCGACAAAGGCGCGCATGTCGATCAGTCCGGGGGCGACGATCTTGCCGGCGCAGTTGATGATGTCGGTGCCTTCGGGCACGCCGGCGGCGCCAATGCCGCGCCGGGAGTCGCGGATCACGCCGTCGGCGATCAGGACATCGCCGGGGCCGTCGAAATCCCTGCTGGGATCGATCAGCCGGGCGTTGGCCAGCAGGATCGGGCGGCGGTCGGTCAGCATGATGTCACGCGTTCGGCCTCCCATTTCCACCTGTTCGCGGATCAGCGATTGCGCGCCGTCCGCCACGATCGAGTCGATCTCCACGCCGCGGTTCATCGGCCCCGGATGCATCACCAGCGCGTCGGGCTTGGCGTAAGCGAGCTTCTTCTGGTCGAGCCCGAAATAGTGAAAATACTCGCCGGTCGAGGGCACGAACGATCCGTTCATGCGCTCGCGCTGCAGCCGCAGCATCATCACGATGTCGGCGCCGTTCAGCCCCTCGCGCATGTCGCGGGCGACCTCGACGCCCATCCGCTCGATGCCGCGCGGCAGCAGCGTGGAGGGCGCGACCACGCGCACCCGGGCCCCCATGATGTTGAGCAACAGGATGTTGGAGCGCGCCACCCGCGAATGCATGACGTCGCCGCAGATCGCCACCACCAGCCCTTCGAGGCGGCCCTTGTTGCGGCGGATGGTCAGGGCATCGAGCAGCGCCTGCGTGGGATGCTCATGCGCGCCGTCGCCGGCGTTGATCACGGAGCCGTCGACCTTGCGCGCCAGCAGTTCCACCGCGCCGGAGGCATGGTGCCGGACCACCAGGATGTCAGGGTGCATGGCGTTCAGCGTCACCGCGGTATCGACCAGGGTTTCGCCCTTGCGCATCGAGGAGGACGACACCGACATGTTCATGACGTCGGCGCCGAGCCGCTTGCCGGCGATCTCGAACGAGGATTGGGTCCGGGTCGAGGCTTCGAAGAACAGGTTGACCTGGGTGCGGCCGCGCAGCGAGGTGCGCTTCTTGTCGACCTGGCGGTTGAGCTCGACATATTCCTCGGAGAGGTCGAGCAGGCCGGTGATGTCGGCCACGGAAAGGCCCTCGATTCCCAGCAGATGCCGGTGACCGAGGACGAAGGTCGATTTCGATACAGGGGTCATTAAAGCGAGAGCTATAGGCAGAGATCGGGGGCGGGGCAAGCGCGAATAGGGCCCTGTGCGAGTTAACCCCCGATCTGTCCGTGCGGAGGGGTAAAGAGGGTTTGCCGCAATGTCGCCGCGTTCGGCGCGCGAGGAGGGCGTCCGATGCAGGAAATGAAGCTGATGGCGGCGACTGCGTTGACCGGTCTTGTGCTGGCGGTCGGCTCGATCAGCGCTGGCGCGCAGGCCTTGCCCGGCGACTTCGTGTTCCTGCGCGACATCGATCCGACCATCCTCCAGGACATCCGCTACGCCAGATCCAACAATTTCGTCGGCCGCAGGCTCTCGGGGTACGACGCCGCCGAATGCGTAGTTAAGCGCGGCGTCGGCCTGGCGTTGAAAGCCGTCCAGCAGGACGTCGGGAAGCAGAAACTGTCGCTGAAAGTGCTGGATTGCTACCGGCCGTCGCGCGCGTCGCGCGACATGGTGGTGTGGGCGCAAAATGGAAGGGAGACGCGGGCGGAGCGGCGCTATAACCCCACGCTCCCGAAGAAGGATCTGTTCCGGCTCGGCTATATCGCCGAGCGTTCCCAGCATTCCACCGGCGCTGCGATCGACCTCACTTTGGTCGACCTTGCCGCCGACAATTCCGCCGCGTTCGATCCCGCCAAGATCTATGCCGACTGCACCGCGCCCGAAGCCGCCCGCGCGCCCGAAGGCAGCGTCGACATGGGCACCGGCTACGATTGCTCGGATGTGAAGTCGCATACCGCGGCGCGGACCATCACGCCGGCGCAACGGCGCTGGCGGAACACGCTGGTTGCTGCGATGGCGAAGCAGGGTTTTGTGAACTATTCGAAGGAGTGGTGGCACTTTTCAATGCCGGGCGCGGGCGGGGAGGCGTATGATTTTCCGATCAGACGGCGTTGAGATAGAGTCAGCGCCAATCCAGATGATGCAGCCGGACGCCCATCATGCCCCAGCCTTCCTTCGCGACCCACGAGGTGTTCAACCAGTCGCCGCCGTTTTGCGATATCGACTTGTTCGCGGTTGACCGGCCGCTGGTCGAGGCAGTCGCGGCCAATGGCGGCGCTGCGGCTGAGAAAGAACTCTCCGAATTCGGCAAACACTGGGGTTCAGCCGAAATGGCGGCGCGCGGCCGAATCGCCAACGAGAACACGCCAAAACTGCGGACGTTCGACTCGCGCGGCAACCGCCGCGACGAGGTCGAGTTTCACCCGGCCTATCATGAACTGATGGCGCGCAGCGCCCATGCCGGCGTGCACAATTCGACCTGGGACGCGCAGGGCAAGCCGACCGGCGGGGCGTCAGAGGTGGTGCGCGCCGCAAAATTCTACATCGCGGCGCAGGTCGAAACCGGGCATCTGTGTCCGATCACCATGACCCGCGCCTCGGTGGCGGCACTGGCTGTTCAGCCGGACCTGCTGGCGAAGACCATGCCTGTGATCGGTACGCGCGCCTACGATCCGAGCTTCGCGCCGTGGTGGACAAAGCGCGGCATGACGCTCGGCATGGGGATGACCGAGAAACAGGGTGGCACCGATGTGCGCTCCAACATGACGCGGGCGGAGGGCGACGGTGCCGGCTATCGCATCACCGGTCACAAATGGTTCATGTCGGCGCCGATGTGCGACGCCTTCCTGGTGCTGGCGCAGGCGGACGAGGGCCTGACCTGCTTCTTCATGCCGCGCTTCAAGCCTGATGGGTCGATCAACGCGATCCAGTTCCAGCGCCTGAAGGACAAGCTCGGCAACCGCTCCAATGCCTCGTCCGAGGTCGAATTCGTCGACGCCTATGCCGAGCGGGTCGGCGACGAGGGCAAGGGCATCCGCACCATCATCCAGATGGTGCAGCTGACGCGGCAGGATTGCGCGATTGCCTCCGCCGGGCTGATGCGTTCGGGGCTCGCACACGCGCTGCACCACGCCCGTCATCGCAGCGTATTTCAAAAGCATCTCGCCGACCAGCCGCTGATGCAGGCGGTGCTGTCGGACATGGCGCTGCATGTCGAGGCATCGATCGCGCTGGTGATGCGGCTCTGCCGTTCGTTCGACCGTGCGCCACACGACCCCGATGAGGCGGCCTACATGCGGCTGCTGACGCCCGCGATCAAATACTGGGTCTGCAAGAGCGCACCGGGTTTCTTGTACGAGGCAATGGAGTGCCTGGGCGGCAACGGCTATGTCGAGGAAGGCATTTTGGCGCGGCATTACCGGGAGGCGCCGGTCAACGCGATCTGGGAGGGCTCCGGCAATGTGATGTGCCTCGACGTGTTGCGGGCGCTGTCGCGCGAGGCGGAGGCCGCGGCTGCGGTGCTGCAGGGTCTGGCCGGAGAAACACGGGGCCTGCCGGGCGCAGGCGAGGCGGTCGCGTTCATCGCCAAGGCGTTCCGCCGGCCGGACGGCGAGCGCGTCGCAAGGCTGGCGGTGGAGAAGCTGGCGCTGCTCGCGGCTGCTGCCGCCCTCAATCAGGTGTCGCCGCATCACGCCGAACGGTTCGCGGCGACACGGCTGGCCGGCACTCACGCCGGCATGTACGGCGCCGTCGATCTCGCCGTCGGCGATATCAGGGTCTTGCTGGAGCGGGCGCTGCCGTGAAGATTCCACCCTCTCGTCATGGCCGGGCCTGACCCGGCCATCCACGTCTTCTTAACTCCGTGGGAAGAAAGACGTGGATGCCCGGGTCAAGCCCGGGCATGACGAATTGTGATACCCGCACTGGCCGAAAGCATCTGATGGATCGTCTCGACCCCGCCGCTCCACCGATCATGGTGGCGCCGGTCACACACCCGCCACGGATCTGGAAATTCTGGGGCACCGCGCTGTGGGGCCTGTTCATCTTCGTTGCGTTGTTTGCGGGTCAGCTCGTGGTGGTGGCCTGGTTGGTGCTGCGGCAGGAGGGGCCGTTCGATCTTGCGGCCGCGATCCACGTCGTGGGCGGTGGCCTGACGATTTCTCTCTCCGTGATCATGGGGATGCCCGCCGCGCTCGGCGCGATATGGATCGCCACACGTCTGTCGCGCACGCCGTTCGCCCAATACCTTGCGCTGCGCTGGAGCTCGTGGAGGGACCTGGCGATCGGCGTCGGCGCGCTGGTCGTGCTGGTCGCCGGCTGGGACCTGCTGTCGCGCGCGCTGGGACGGGAGGTCGCGCCCGGCTTCATGGTCGACGTGCTGAAATCGGCGCGCGCCGATGGAGCGCTCTGGCTGCTGGTGATCGCGTTCTGCGTCGCAGCCCCCGTCTCGGAAGAGTTTTTCGCGCGCGGCTTTCTCTATCGCGGCTGGTCGGAATCGTTCCTGAAGGTGCCCGGCGCGATTCTGCTGTCGTCGCTGGTATGGACCGCGCTGCATCTGCAGTATGACTGGTTCTTTTTCGGTCAGGTGTTTTCCATCGGGCTGTTGCTCGGCTGGCTCCGCCATCGCAGCAATTCGACCTGGCTGACGGTGGTCGTGCACGGCCTCAACAATCTCGCCGCGACGCTGCAGAGCATCTGGCTGGCGGGGGCGAGTTGACGGCATCGCTGGGATATTCTCTTCACCTCTCCCGATGGAAGAGGTGAAGAGGAATGGTTACGCGACCAGCGCGATCACCACCGGCATCGTGATCGCCGCCAAAATGGTTTGCAGCGTGATGATCTGCGCCAGCAGGGGTGCGTCGCCGCCCATCTGCCGGGCCAGCACGTAGGCACTCGACGACGTCGGCACCGCCGAGCACACCGCCACGATGGCAAGATTGGAACCGGAAAGGCCGAACCACAGCGCTAGCGTGATCGCGAGCACCGGCATCAACGCCAGTTTGAGGAAGACGGCCACGGCAGCGGCGAGGCTCGGGCGCAACATGCCTGCCAGATGCAGGCCGGCCCCGGTGACGAGCAGGCCGATCGCGAGCGAGGAGCGGCCGAGGGCGTCGGCGACCTCGTGCCAGATGCGCGGCAGCGGCAGGTGCAGGACATTGAGGGTCAGCCCGATCGCGCAGGCCCAGATCAGGGGATTGCGCACCATGGTCATCAGGATGGCGCGAACCGCCTGCTTCTCGGGGGAGGCGTAATGCGCCAGCACCGCGACGCTGAAAACATTGACCAGCGGGATGATCGCGACCATCGCAACCGAAGCCAGCGCCAGCCCGGTGTCGCCATAGAGATTGCCGGAAACCGACAGCGCCACATAGGTCTGCCAGCGGGTGGCGCCCTGGAAGATCGAGGTGAAGGCCGGCCCGTCGACCGCGCACCGCGCCAGCACCGGCCGCAAGACGAGGCACAACAGCGACATCAGCAGCGCCGAGAGCAGCAGCGCGCCGCCGACGCCCGCGACCGGCACCGCGGAGAGATCGGCCCTGACCAGCGTCTGGATCAGCAGCAACGGAAACAGCACGTAATAGGTCAGCCGCTCCAGCCCATGCCATTGCGTCTCCAGCCGCAGCAGGCTTCGCTTCAGGACGAACCCCAGCACGATCAGCAGGAACACCGGCAGCAAGGCCGCCACCACCAGCGCCATGGTCAGCGGCCTCTGCGGCTGTCGCGCAGCGTCATGAGCCGGTCAAGCGCGCCCTGCAGGATGTAGATCGCGGCGTGTTCGTCGATCACCTCCGCGCGCCGGGCACGACTCATGTCGGTTCCGATCAGTTCGCGCTCCACCGCCGCGGTGGACAGCCGTTCGTCCCACAGGCCGATCGCAAGGTCGGTCAGCCTGGCAAAATTGCGGGCGAAGGCGCGCGTCGACTGGGCGCGCGGTCCTTCGCTGGCGTCCATGTTGACGGGCAGGCCCAGCACGAAGCCGGCGGCGCCGCGCTCGGCGGCGATGGCGAGCAGCCGCGCCGCGTCTGATGTGAACGCCTTGCGCTGGACGGTACCGACCCCGGTCGCGAGCCTGCGGTCGGGATCGGACACCGCGACGCCGATGGTCTTGGTTCCAAGGTCGAGTCCGATCAGCGCCCCGCGTTCAGGCCAGTGCGCGACGGCTTCGATCAAGGGCAGGATGAGAGCGGGCATGATCCCGCTTAACACGCGCCGCACGGTGCATGCAAAGCGCTTGCTTCCCTTCACCTCTCCCCATCGGGGAGAGGTGGGTACCGCGATCCGCTGCTGCTGTCAGCGGATCGCCACCGGATTGATCATGCTCTGCACGCCGCCCTTGAAACGCGGGTGGCCGAGGACAAACAGGAACTCATAGGCCTTGTCCTTGGCAAGCTCGGCGGTGTCCATGTTTTCGAGGATGTAGGTGCCGTTCATCGGCAGCAGGATCTGATGGACCTCGAAGACGTTTTTGGTTTCGAACGGCACGACTTCGAGCCCCCAGGTATCGGCGCCGATTGCGACCACGCCCTTGCCGGTGAGATGTTTCGCGCCTTCGACGCCAAGTCCGGGTTCGACCGATCCAAAGCGTTTGTCGTCCTTGCCGATCAGGCTGAGCCATCCGGTGTGGAACAGCACGACATCACCCTGGCGGATGTCGACGCCCTGCTTCCTGGCAACTTCCTCGATTTCCTTGACGTTGAAGGCGGTGCCTTCCTTGACGACGTCGGTGTTGTAGTAGGCTGCCATGTCCAGCAGCACGCCGCGCGTTACGATCGGTGGAATCTTTTCAACGCCGAGTTTTTTCAGACCGGTGGGGTCGCCGAAATCGGCGAGCTTGTTGCCGTTGTAGTAGACATGCTCGACGCCGATGTGGCCGAGACCGTCGAGTTGGCTGCCGACGCCGACCCAGCCGTCGAGCAAGTCGTCATTATAGGTGGTCTTGGTCGGTCCCAGGCCCGGAATGCCGGCCTGGCCGGGCTGCACGACGGTGATCTTGAATGCGCGCGGCGGATAGGCCGGCGTCTTGGAATCGACGGGGATGCCGAGCGCATAGGTCTTGCCGGTCTTCACCAGCGATGCCGCCTTCACCACGAGCTCCGGCGTCATGTAGTTGGCGGCACCGATCTCGTCGTTCGGTCCCCATTTCGATTTGGTCCAGTCTTGTGCGCTTGCGGTTCCGGCCGTACCCAACACGGCGACAGAACAGCAAAATACGATTGCCCTCAGCATCGCAGTTCCTCCCAAGCGTTGACGTTATGGTTGTTGGTAGCTAGCGCTGCATACTAACGCACCGGGGCGGGGCGTCCAAAGTTTTCGACGCGAATTTTCAACCGCGATGCAATGGGCGCATTCGCAAACGCGAAATGCCCGAACAGTTTGCCGCAAATTATGACAACGCTTTTCGTTGCGCGGAATAACGGCCGGTTAGGCGGCAATGACCTTGCCGTTCTCCTCCAGGCAAGCGACAAAACCTTGCAGGGCGCTGTATCGATACGCGCCGCGCCGCTGGATGAACAGGGTATCGACCCGCGCCTGCGACGGGCTCAGCGGATGGATGCGAATGTTGCCGCTCTGGTCGTTGCGTTCGACGACGGCGCGCGGCAGCAGCGTTACGCCCATGTCGGCGGCGACGCAGCCGATCATGCCGTCGAGCGTGCCGAGTTCGAACCGCGCGGCGGACGGCCAGCCAAACTCCGTCAGCAATTGCTCGAGCCGTTGCCGGTAGGTGCAGCCGGTGCGGAACACCAGCACGGTCGGCCCGGATTCCGGCGTGCCGTCGCGAAGCGCGGCGAGGCTGGCCCAGCGGCGCGCCGTCACCAGCACCAGTTCTTCCCTGAATGCCGTCACACCGGTGAGCTCGGCATGCGCGATTGGACCGGCGACGAAGGCGCCGTCGAGCGAACCATCGAGCACGGCGGCGACCAGGTCGGCGGTCGGCGCGGTCCGCAGGCTCAATTGCACCGCGGGAAAACGCCGGTGAAATTCAGCGAGCAGCGCGGGCAGGCGCACCGCGGCGGTGGTTTCCATCGAGCCGATCGACAACGGTCCTTTCGGTTCGCCATCCTCGCGCGCGGCCAGCACCGCTTCGCGCGACAGCGCGGCCAGCCGCTGCGCATAGGGCAGCAGGCGGCGGCCGGCGCCGGTCAGGGTCATGCCGCGGCTGTGCCGTTCGAACAATTGCGTGCCGATCTCGGCTTCGAGCGCTTTCACCCGCTGCGTGACGTTGGATTGCACGGTGTTGAGTTCGTCGGCGGCGCGGGTGATGCCACCGAGGCGCGCGACGGTCGAAAACGTCACCAGGTCGGACAATTCCACGACGTCGACTCCGTTTCATTTTAGAGATGGCAGTGTTCTCTAGAAATCATTTATCCAGAATGCTAGCTGGATCTACAGTGGCTGTCCAGAAACGGGGAATGAAAATGTCGATCGAGACGCCGCTGACGAGCCTGTTGGGGATCCGCCATCCAGTGCTGCTGGCGCCGATGGACGTGATTGCCGGCGCGCGGCTGACGGCGGCGGTGAGCCGGGCCGGGGGCTTTGGCATTCTCGGCGGCGGCTATGGCGAGAGAGCCTGGCTCGAGCAGGAAACGGCAAAACTCCGGCAGCAGGCGGCCCCCTTCGGTATCGGCTTCATCACCTGGAGTCTCGCAAAGCAGCCCGACCTGCTGGACATCGCACTGGCCGCACGGCCGCGCGCGATCATGCTGTCGTTCGGCGATCCCGAACCATTCGCGTCCCGCATCAAGCAGGCGGGCGCTCTGTTGATCTGCCAGGTTCAGGATGAAGCCATGGCGCGACAGGCGCTCGATGCCGGCGTCGACATCCTGATCGCGCAGGGCTCCGAGGCCGGCGGCCACGGCGCGTCGCGCACCACCATCGACATCGTGCCGGCGATTGTCGATCTCGCGGCCGGCCGTGTGCCGGTGGTGGCCGCCGGCGGCATCGGCGACGGCCGCGGGCTGGCGGCGATGATGATGCTCGGTGCGACAGGCATTCTCATGGGCACGCGCTTCTACGCCAGCCAGGAGTGCGACGGCGCCGAGGAGGCCAAGCGGCGCATCTGCGCCGCCACGGCAGGCAGCACCACGCGCGGCATCATCTTCGACCTCTCACGCAACAATGTCTGGCCGGCGCCGTTCAACGGGCGCTGCCTGATCAACGATCATGCCCGCCGCTGGATGGGCCGCGAAATCGAACTGCTGCAGAATGTGACGGCGGTCGCCGCCGACTATGCGGCGGCCAGGGCCGCCGGCAATTTCGATATCGCGGCGGTCATTGCAGGGGAAGCCGTCAGGCTGATCCACGACATCCCGCCGGCCGCCGAAATCATCGATCGTATTGTCGCCGAAGCCGACCGGATATTATCGGGGCGGCGCAATTCCGCGAGCGGCGTTTTCTTCCCTTCTCCCCTTGTGGGAGAAGGTGGCGCGGACAACGTCCGCGCCGGATGAGGGGTTTCTATCCACGGGCAAAATATCTGTTGAGCAAACCCCTCACCCGTCTCGAATGCACTAATCGCGCATTCGATCCACCCTCTCACAAGGGGAGAGGGGTAAGCGAGCCGACAAGAGAGAGACAACATCATGTGGCCAGACCGCCGAATCCTCGATCTCTTCAAGACCGAATTTCCGATCGTGCAGGCGCCGATGGCGGGGGTGATGGACGCCGACCTCGTGATCGCGGCATCGCAGGGCGGCGCGCTCGGCTCGCTGCCCTGCGCGATGTTCTCGCCGGAAAAGGCGCGCGAGCAGATCGGCATCATCCGCCAGCGCGTCTCGACGCCGCTCAATGTCAACTTCTTCTGCCACACGCCGGTAGAGCCGGATCCCGCGCGCGAGGCCGGATGGAAGTCGCGGCTGTCGTCCTATTACAGTGAGTTGGGGCTCGATCCGGCGGTGCCGATCAACGCCGCCAACCGGGCGCCGTTCGACGAGACGATGTGCGCGCTGGTCGAGGAGTTGAAGCCCGAGATCGTCAGCTTCCATTTCGGCCTGCCGGAGCCGGCTTTGCTGAAGCGCGTCAAGGCGGCCGGCTGCATCGTGATGTCGTCGGCGACCATCGTGCGGGAGGCGATCTGGCTCGAGGAAAACGGCGCCGACGTCATCATCGCGCAGGGTGCCGAAGCCGGCGGCCATCGCGGCATGTTCCTGACCGACAATATCGCCGAACAGCCCGGCATTTTCGCGCTGGTGCCGCAGGTGGTGGACGCGGTGAAGGTGCCGGTAATCGCGGCGGGCGGCATCGCCGACGGGCGCGGCATCGCGGCGGCGTTCGCGCTGGGGGCTTCGGGCGTGCAGATCGGCACGGCGTATCTGCGCTGTCCGGAATCCCGGGTGATCGCCCCGGCGCGTGTGGCGCTGGCGCAGGCGCGCGACGATTCCACCGTCATCACCAATGTCATGACCGGGCGTCCGGCGCGCGGGGTCGGCAACCGCGTGATGCGCGAGGTCGGCCCGATTTCGCCCGATGCACCGGCATTTCCCCATTCCGCGACGGCCCTGGGACCGCTAAAGGCGGCCGCCGAAAAGCTCGGCAAGGTCGATTTCACCAATCTCTGGGCCGGGCAGGCGGTGCGGCTCGGCCGGGAGATGCCGGCCACGGAGCTGACCCGGGCACTGGCCGGCGCCGCATTGGCGCGGCTGAGCCAGCTGGCGGGATGAGAAGGCCGCCGCAGCGGTTGCGGCGCAAAAGGAGCCTCTGCTATACGGCGGGCTGAATTCGCCGCCAGAGGCCTTACATAATGTCTGTCGATGCCGCCACTGTCCGCCGCATCGCGCATCTCGCGCGGATCGCGGTTACCGACGAAGAGGTTCCCCATCTGCAGGGCGAACTGAATGCCATGCTGGCCTTTGTCGAGCAGCTGTCGGAAGTCAACGTCGACGGCGTTGAGCCGATGACCTCGGTGATCCCGATGGAAATGAAGAAACGCGCCGACGTGGTCAATGACGGCGAGATCGCGGACGATATCGTCCGGAACGCGCCGGCCACCGACGATCATTTCTTTCTGGTGCCGAAAGTGGTCGAATAACCGGCGCTTTCGAACCGGTTCGCGCAAGCCATATTATCGAGGCGGGAAATCCGATGTGTCTCCTCTGCGACGATGAAAAGGCCTATCAGGCCTACATGAACTACCTCGACGCGATGGAGCGGCAGGGCAAGGCCGCCGATCCCGACAAGGCGATGGACGCCGTGCTCGACGCGCTCGAGGCGTCGGACAAGACCCGCAAGCAGGACGACCCGGCCAACGACAAGACGCTGTCTCCGTTCTTCTGCAGCCCGGTTGATAAATGACCGATTTGACATCGCTGACGCTCGCCGCGGCCCGTGAGGGCCTCGCGAACAGATCCTTTACCTCGCTCGAGCTGACCGACGCCCACCTCGGCGCGATCGAGGCCGCGCGCGGGCTCAACGCCTTCGTGATGGAGACCCCGGACCAGGCCCGTTCGATGGCCCGCGCGATCGATGCGAAGATCGCCAAGGGCGAGGGCGGCCCGCTCGCCGGCATTCCCCTTGCCATCAAGGACCTGTTCGCCACCAAGGATGTCCGCACTACGGCATGCTCGAAAATCCTCGGCAATTTCGTGCCTCCTTACGAATCCACCGTGACGTCGCAGCTCTGGCGCGATGGTGCCGTCATGCTCGGCAAACTCAACAATGACGAGTTCGCGATGGGCTCGTCGAACGAAACGTCATGCTTCGGTCCGGTGGTCAATCCGTGGCGGCGCGACGGCGCCAATACCACGCTGGTGCCCGGCGGCTCGTCCGGCGGATCGGCGTCGGCGGTGGCGGCGCTGTTGTGCATGGGTGCGACCGCGACCGACACCGGCGGATCGATCCGCCAGCCCGCGGCGTTCACCGGTACCGTCGGCATGAAACCGACCTATGGGCGCTGTTCGCGCTGGGGCATCGTGGCGTTCGCGTCCTCGCTCGATCAGGCCGGGCCGATCGCGCGCACGGTGCGCGACAGCGCGATTCTGATGCGCTCGATGGCCGGGCACGATCCCAAGGACACCACGTCGGTCGACCGCGCGGTACCCGATTACGAGGCCGCGATCGGCAAGTCGGTGAAGGGCATGAAGATCGGCATCCCCCGGGAGTACCGACTCGAGGGCATGCCCCAGGAAATCGAAAAGCTCTGGACCGAGGGCGCGGCCTGGCTGAAGGCGGCGGGTGCCGAACTGGTCGACGTGTCGCTGCCGCACACCAAATACGCGCTGCCGGCCTATTATATCGTCGCGCCGGCCGAGGCCTCGTCCAACCTCGCGCGCTACGACGGCGTGCGCTACGGCTTGCAGGTGCCCGGCCGTTCGATCGGTGAGCAATACGAGAACACCCGCGCCGAGGGCTTTGGCGCCGAGGTCCGCCGCCGCGTCATGATCGGCACCTATGTGCTCTCGGCCGGCTATTACGACGCTTATTACCTGCGCGCGCAGAAGGTCCGCACCCTGATCAAGCGGGACTTCGAGGAGTGTTTTGCCAAGGGCGTCGACGCCATCCTGACCCCGGCGACGCCCTCGGCGGCGTTCGGAATTGGGGAGAAGGGCGCCGATCCCGTCGAGATGTATCTCAACGACATCTTTACGGTGACGGTGAACATGGCGGGGCTGCCGGCGATCGCGGTGCCCGCCGGCAAGGATGCGCAGGGCTTGCCGCTCGGGCTGCAGCTGATCGGCCGGCCATTCGACGAAGAGACGCTGTTTTCGCTCGGCGAGGTGATCGAGCAGGCGGCGGGACGCTTCACGCCGGCGAGGTGGTGGTGACCATGGCGGCATTCAAAGCCAGCCTGTCGGGCGCGGCCCCCGCGCCGGATCTCGCCGCGCTACTCGGGTCCGCCGCGTAAGCCTGCCTTGCTGCATCTCTTTGCATGCAGCAGGCATCACGCCGACTCCGGCGCGTCAGGTTCCATGCCGGCTTTTGCGTTGCGTTTGTTGCCTCGTTTCGTCATGGTTCCCCGATGAGCATGGTTCATACATGACTGACGACGACAGCATTCCGGCTTCCCGGCGGGTCGATCAGCTGCTGGCTTCGTCGCAGCTCGCGGTTGCGATCGAGAACGACAAATACAAGCATTTGCTCGATCATGCGCCGGTCGCGGTCGCGGTATCGCGCGGTTCCGGCGAAAAGCAGCATGTCGTCTACATCAACAAGGCGTTCGAGCATTTGATGTCGATGGCGGCCGCGGACGTCGAGGGCCGGAGCTGGACATGTCTCGACGGGTTTCTTCACGAAGACAGCCCGGCCCAGACCCTCGGTCAGGCGATCCGGGACGGCGAGGATTTTATCGGCGTGTTCCGCCCCGCCGGCCCGGTTGACCGTCTGGTCGTGGTGCAGGCCTACGCCTCCGTGATCGAAAGCGACGATGGCGTCGAGAATTTCCGGATCGCCGCCCTGGTCGATGTCGGCGGCCGTGAGCGGGCGCAGATCGAGCAGTTCGAGAGCCAGATCCGGGACCGCGACATGCTGATGCGCGAGCTTCAGCATCGGGTGAAGAACAATCTGCAGCTGATCACCGCGTTGATCCGCCTGGAGGCGCGGTCGGCCGCGGAAGGCGAGACGGTGGCCCTGGCGCGGCTGGCGAGCCGGATCGATGCCCTGACGGTGCTGTACCGGACCTTGTCGGCGGAGAACGCCCCCCCCGAAATCGATCTCGGCCAGTATCTTTCCGACGTCGCGACCTCCGTGATGGAGGTCAACGCGATACCGGGCGTGTCGATCGATCTTGATGTCGGATATTGCCCGCTCTCGATCAACGTGGCGATGCCCGCGGGGCTGCTGATCAACGAGATGCTGACCAACGCGCTGAAATATGCGTTCGTCGGCCGCAACAGCGGCAAGCTGAAGCTGATCTGCAAATGCGAGGACGGCCGCGCGACGGTGATGGTGTCCGACGACGGGGTGGGACTCGGCGAAAACCAGGAATGGCCGTCACCCCGCAAGCTCGGCGCCTTGATCCTGCAGACGCTTCGGGAAAACGCCAAGAACGTCGTATTCCGCGCCGAAAGCATTCGCGGCCAGGGCACATGGTTCACGCTGGTGTTCGATGCCCCCGCAGGTACGACGCGGAATTGAGATCAGCTGCCTATCCGACGTCGCAGAATTTACTCCGCTCAAACGTGCTTCGGGGGTTTTCCAGGGCCCGCCGTCGCGATAAAAGCCGTCCATGAACGCAACCGTCAAACCATCCAGGCTGATCAAGGGCGCCACCGGCGATTGGGAAACCGTGATCGGGCTCGAAGTCCATGCCCAGGTCACCTCGAACTCAAAGCTGTTTTCCGGTGCCTCGACCGCGTTCGGCGGCGATCCCAACAGCCATGTCTCGCTGGTCGATGCGGCGATGCCGGGCATGCTGCCGGTCATCAACGAGGAATGCGTCAGGCAGGCGGTCCGGACCGGTCTCGGGCTCAACGCAAAGATCAATCTGCGCTCGGTGTTCGACCGCAAGAACTATTTTTATCCCGACTCGCCGCAGGGCTACCAGATCAGCCAGTACCTTTCGCCTGTTGTCGGCGAGGGCGAAGTGGTGCTCGAACTCGACGGCGGCAGGACCGCCACCGTGGGTATCGAGCGGCTGCATCTGGAACAGGATGCCGGCAAGTTGCTGCATGACCGCAGCCCGAGCCTGTCCTACGTCGACCTCAACCGGTGCGGCGTGGCGCTGATGGAGATCGTCTCCAAGCCGGATATTCGCGATGCCGAGCAGGCCAAGGCCTATGTGACCAAGCTGCGCTCCATCCTGCGCTATCTCGGTACCTGCGACGGCGACATGGAGAAGGGAAGCCTGCGCGCCGACGTCAACGTCTCCGTGCGCAGGCCGGGCGGTCCGCTCGGCACCCGCTGCGAGATCAAGAACATGAACTCGATCAGTTTCATCGGCGACGCCATCGAATACGAGGCGCGGCGCCAGATCGAAATCATCGAGGACGGCGGCGTCATCGACCAGGAGACGCGGCTCTACGACCCCGGCAAGGGCGAGACCCGCTCGATGCGTTCCAAGGAAGAGGCGCACGACTACCGCTACTTCCCGGATCCCGATCTGTTGCCGCTGGAGTTCAGCGAGGCGTGGGTCGCCGAGATCAGGGCCGGCCTGCCGGAATTGCCGGACCAGAAGAAGGCGCGCTTCATCGCCGACTTCGGGCTGTCGCCGTACGACGCCAGCGTGCTGGTCGCCGAACGCGAGAGCGCGGACTTCTACGAGGCCGTGCTGGCCGGGCTCGCCGACAGGTCTCGCGACGGCAAGCTCGCGGCCAACTGGGTGATCAACGAACTGTTCGGGCGGCTCAACAAGGAAGGCCGTGACATCACGGCCTCGCCGGTGTCGGCCGAACAGCTTTCCGCCATCGTCGACCTGATCGGTGAGGGCACTATCTCCGGCAAGATCGCCAAGGACCTGTTCGAGATCGTCTGGACCGAGGGCGGCGATCCCCGCGCGCTGGTGGAGGCCCGCGGCATGAAGCAGGTCACCGATCCCGGCGCGATCGAGAAGGTGGTCGACGACATCATCGCCGCCAATCCCGACAAGGTGGCGCAGGTCCGCGCCAAGCCGCAGCTCGCCGGCTGGTTCGTCGGCCAGGTGATGAAGTCGTCCGGCGGCAAGGCCAATCCGCAGGCCGTCAACCATCTCCTGAAATCCAAACTCGGCATCTGAACCACGGCGCCGCGCGACGCCGGCGGCATCTCCGCCGTCTCGCTGCATGCATCCGGGCGAGCGCCGGTCATTCAGCATCAGCGCCGGTGGATCGCGTCGGCCGGCAGGTCGTGCTGCGAATCAGCGCCGGCGCTTCGTGCCGAAAGCCGGTTCGCGCGAGCGCCGATGAGACGCGAAGCCGGTGAGCACGAAAAATTTATTTATTGCCAAAAACCGCGACTCAGAGTCCGCGCCATGCGGCTTTTGCCGACTCAAGCGAGTTGCGCGGGCGTTGAACGCGTGTCGGCAGAGCCAAGTGCGAACGACGGAAGTTGCTGCGGCACAGGCACTTCCTTTGATGTTGACAATGACGAACGTTGCATTTTCGCGCACTATTCGCATCGGCGCGTCGATGCATTGCACTGCGGTCGTTCAACACGCGTCACATCCGCTCATACACGCGCGTCAACACTTCCTTAAGCGGGACGCTGTTTTTTTGCATGTGTTGGTGTATTCGGAATGGGTGCATTTCGATTCCCGAGTGCACGCAGCGATTAAGCCATCTCACTACATCAGGAGGGCAACATGGCCAAGAAAGCTAAGAAGGCGAAGAAGGCGAAGAGCGCAGTGAAGAAGACTGCGAAGAAGACCCGCAAGGTCGCCAAGAAGAAGAAGTAACTTTCGCTTCCAAAAATTGCCGGCGGCTTGATGCCGGCACGTCACACGAGCCCTCAGAACGAGCTGCTTCTCAAGTAGCAGATTTCAACCGGGGGCTCTGGTCGACGAAAGAGGGTGTCGGCGAGACATCAGGTCAAACGGCTGGATCGTGCTTTCAAGAGAGTTCGCTCTTTCGAAATCCGGTCCGGCAGAAGAAACAAGCTTTCTTCGTTCGGTGCGGAGCCTAATGGTCCGCAATTTCACCGGGAGTTTCAAAGCCCACGTGAAATCTGGTCCTGACGTGTTCGCCGACGCCCTCGTTCCCTGGAGCCGCCCCTGTTGATGTGCGGCGCTCTGAACTGCCCATCCCGACATTATTGATATTGATCTCAGCCCCCGTGGCACGCGAGGCCCGGCGGCCCACGGGATGCCCGCTCGCGGGATATGGCGCAACGGCAGGCCGCCGCGCTGTCTCGCCGCGTGTCCTGGGCACCCGACCCCTCCCGATCATCGCAATGGTTATCGTTTCGCGAAATGCCAGGGTAAACCGAATTTCGCGACCGTGCGTAAACCCGCAACAACGCAGCACTTCCGCGATTTCGCCGCCGCAGGCAGCTGATCGGCGTTTACGCCGGATTCATCGCGAACCTTAAACCGCCCTTCAAACTTGGTCGGCCATGATCATCCCAACAAGCCGGCCAACGGCGAGGGACATAACGGGGCGCTTTGACAAATGGACGGGAGCCGCGCTCGGGGGAGGGCGGCCAACAATCAAAAAAGGGGATGTCAGATGTTTCAGGGGCAGATCGATCTGGATACGGCAATGCCGGTGCAGGCAGGCGCAATCCCGGACGTGTTGTTCGAGCGCGGCCTGTACTGGGCGAGCGGGCGCTCCGGCGTGGTCAATCTCGTCGCCGCGCATAAATGGTTCAACCTCGCCGCCCTGAAGGGCCGTGCCGACGCGATAACGCTCCGCCGCGAGGTCGCCGAACTGATGTCCGAGGTCGAGATCGCCATCGCGCAGCGCGAGGCCCGCGCCTGGATCACGGCGCACTGATCGGGTGCGGCGCCGGCGCGATATCTGCCGACATCCATGCGGTTCCGATGCGGCGGCTTCCGCTGGCGCAGTCCGGTTTTTTGTTTATCGTCGGGCCGATGCCGAAGCGCCCGCCATTTCCTGCCAGTCCCGGACGGACGAACGCCCATGACCGGGCGCTCGAACGCGCGAGCCTTGCGCTGCGGATGCAGCGTCCCGGCGAGGCCGAGCGCATCGCCGCCGAGGTGTTGAAGGCCAATCGCGGCAGCCTCCGCGCGGCGCAGGTCCTCGGTCAGGCGTTGCTGATGCAGAATCGCGGCGCCGAGGCGATCGCGCCGCTGGAGAAGGCCGCCCGGCGCAGCCAGGATCCGGCGGTCGAGACCTTGCTTGGCGCGGCGTTCGCCCTCACTGGTCGCATCGACGAGGCGCTCGGGCAATTGGGCCGGGCCACCGCGAGACGGCCGCCATATCCGCCGGCCTTTCTCGAGCACGGCATTCAGCTGGCCAGAGCCGGACGGTTCGCGGAGGCCATCGCGGCGCTCGAAAGCGGCCTTGCGTTCGCGCCTGATGCCGTCGACATGCAACGGGAACTCGCCGCCCTTCATCTCAAGCGCAACGATCGCGGCATGGCCCGCGAGATATTGCTGCAAGCCCTCAAGGTGGCGCCGGACCGGACCGATCTCCTGAGCGCGCTCGCCCAGGTCATGCTGCTCGACGGCGAGTACGCGGCGGCGGCCGAAACCTTTCGGCGCGTCGTCGCGTTGCGGCCCGACGATGCCGTCGCGCGGGCCGAGCTCGGCAGATGCCTGCTGGAACTGGGGCAGCGCGAGGCCGGGGAGACGAGCATCCGGATCGCGACGCGCGAGCGACCGGAACTGTTCGGCCGGGCCATCATGTCGCTGGCGATCTCCGCGCGCGGCCGCTTCTTCCTGCGGCCGAGCGCCGCCGCGAAATTCCTGCGCGGTTGAAGCTCTTTGCTCAGGCGCGGAACTGACGCCGGTAGAGCCCTGGCTCGCGGTCGACAGCCGTCGTGAGGTCGTGCGCCCGCTGGGCCTCCTCTGGAGTGAACGGCAGGGTGTGCGCCACCCAGCTTTCCCGCTTCACCGGCACGCATTGTGCGACCGGCGTGCCCTTCGGCAGCACACCGCTGAAGCCGGGGTCGTGCCAGTGCGCCGGAAAATGAATCCAGTTGTCGTGATAGCGGTCGCAATCGACCAATCCGGTCAGCGTGGTGAAGGGCAGATCGAACCGGTTCACCGGATGCGTGAACAGCAGCGCATAACCCGCTGGCGCCTCGATGGTCCACAGATTATGAAACTTGATGAGGAAGCGGTCGTCTTCGAACAGCGGCGACCCGCTGACCTGGCTGCCGTCGTGGAATCCGACCGGCGAGCGCGCGAAACTGACGGCTCCGCCCGGCGGAATTTCGTTGTCCCAGGTGAATTCGCCGTTCTCGACCTTGAGGTCGCACATCAGCGGGATCAGGAAGCCGCAGGTCATGGCATCGACGAACGGCGGACAGCGCTTGACGGTGTTTTCGTCGCGGCCGTTGATGGCGTTGAAGGCCTGCGTCGGCATCGTCTTGAGCCAGGCGGGCAGGCCGAGCGCCGCGGGGACCGGCGGAGGCAATATGCCTTCGAGTTCCGCCGGGCAGCGGAACGTCAACACCATCGGATCGTCTTTACTGGACGTCACGTCTGTTTCTCCAGCGGCCGGGTCATCGGCTGATCGGTCCCGACCATATATAAGGCTGAAGGACCGACTGACGATACTACAGCCATTTAACCGCTCATCTCGAGACAGGCGGAGCGTCCCGGGGCTCACATGTCGCACACCTTCCGGTTTGACCCTGCCGGTCGATTCAAGGCATAAGACCGGCACCGGAGAGGTGGCCGAGTGGCTGAAGGCAGCGCTTTGCTAAAGCGCCATACGGCGAAAGTTGTATCAAGGGTTCGAATCCCTTCCTCTCCGCCAGCACTGCCGAATGGGCGCAGTGGTGCGATGCATCATCCGAAAGCCGTCGATACTATGATCGACGGTGATTTTGGGCGATCCGGAACGGATTGAGCAGCATGGCGCCAAGACCGGCGATGTCGCGATCCTTGCGCGTCACGAGCGTCAGGCCATTGGTCACTGCAGTCGCCGCGAGCAGGCCGTCGATGACCGGGATCGGCCTGATAGCGCTCATACGTCCCCACTGGTCGGAGACCGCATTGTCGATGCCGAGCACGCGACCGTCGAACCCAGCCTCGACTTGCCGCAGCCAGCGTTCGAGCGCCGCAGCTTTGTCCGGATCCCGCGGACGAGCAAGCTCGACCCCCTTGCGTAACTCCCCAAGAACGAGCGTGCTCAGAAAGAGATCCTCGTCGGCGATCGAAGCATACCAGGCCGAAACATAGGGGTCGCAGCGCTCGCCCTTTCGTACCTCGGAAATGATGTTGGTATCGATCAGGAAGCTCACAGATCGACTTCGCGTCCGAGGTCAGGGCTGCGATCCAGGTCGATCCCATCGAGCGGCGCGGACGCAAGCAGCTCTTTCAGGCTCACTTTAGGCGGTTCGACAAAGCCTCGTCGGAGAAGCAGGCGCGCAGCGACCTGGCGTGCCGGGTCGGACAAAGCCGCGGCGACCTGGCGGACCAGGCGCGCATCGTCCTTGCTGACATTGACCTCGACCCGAATGAAGCCCCGTCGCGCCAGCCGCGCGCGGTGACGGACGAGTGGGGGCTTGGCGCGGCTGCTCATTCTCGATGCCTCCACATTTCCGGAAATAGTACCGGAAATCATGGAGGCCTGCAAGCTGGCGGTGCGGAACTCGTTGTTCCCATGGGAGATGGAGCCGGGCCGGCAATTCCGCGGGTGTCGCACGCGAGTTTGCATGAGACTCTACGCCGCGATTCCGTCACCGAGATGACAACTCAATTGTGGGCCGCGCCGCAGATCGCTGTCGATCTGGATCAAGCAAGCGATTCGGCGAAGAAACGGGTTTCTGGAAGGCCAGCCGGCTAAAGCGGTGCTCGGGCAATGGCCGGTAGGCAAAACGGAACCAATAGAAAAAGCCTATGTATGACAATGGCTTGCGGCCTAAGCTCGATCACGGTTGCGTGTTATTTGTGCAACACCCATCCAAAAACGGCCTGATTTGCCCGCTCCGGAGCGGTTCCTTTGTTGCGTGTGCAGAACTGTTCGGTAATTGTCATGTTGCGGCGGAGGGGGGCATCCCGAGGTCGTCCCGTTAGGTGGTTCGCTTAAGTCCCTCGCGTTGATGCGGGAGTGTCCGAAGGCGCGAAGCGACTAAGCGGGTTTTAAGGGACAAGGGAACCAACCTTAGGGTGCTTCACCCAGCGGATCCGGAACCTTCCCTACAGAGCAACTTGGAGGTTAACATGAAGATGGTTAAGAGCCTTATCCTCGGCTCAGCGGCGGGTCTGGTCGCCATGAGTGGGGCACAGGCAGCTGATCTTCCCGTCAAGGCCAAAGCGGTCGAGTACGTGAGGATCTGCTCCCTGTATGGTGCCGGTTTCTTCTACATTCCGGGCACCGACACCTGCATCAAGCTGGGTGGTTATCTGCGCGTCGACACCACGTTCAACGGCGGCGTCTACGGTCAGCCGTTCTATTCCGGTGACAACGGCCAGGGCAATCGCTTCCGCGATTACTTCAACTCCCGTTCGCGTATGGCGCTGACGGTCGATACCCGCACCGCCACCGAATACGGCGTGGTCCGCACCTTCGCCCAGGGCGACTTCCAGTTCCAGAACTTCGGAAGCTCCAACCCGGGCCTCGCTGTCGGCTCCCAGGTTACCGGCCTCAACAACGGCCTGCTTTCCACGGCGGGCGGCGGTTATGTCGCGGTTGAAATGGTGTTCATCCAGTTCGCTGGTTTCACCTTCGGTAAGTCGGCCTCGGCCTTCGCTACGCCGTGGCATGGTTATCCGGGCAACAACAACTCGTTCCTGATGGGCGGCCATGACACCGTCACCGGTGTCAACAACATCCAGTACACCGCTCAGTTCGGCAACGGCGTGTCGGGCACCATCGGCCTCGACGATCCGACCGTGTTCCACCGCACCTCGGTTCAGAACCTGGCCCTCGGCGTCAACGCCAACGGCAACGGCACCAATGCCTATGGCGGCTCGTTTGCTCCCGACATCGTCGGTAACATCAAGATGGATCAGGCCTGGGGTCTCATTCAGTTGTCGGCCGGCGCGCATCTCGTGAATGCCTCCTACAACAACCTGAGCGCCGGTGGCGTTCCGAACAACCTGTCCGAAATCAGCGGCCACCCCGACAGCAAGTGGGGCTGGGCTGTGCAGGGCGCCCTGCAGATCAAGAACATCCCGACCGGTGCCGGCGATGACATCAAGATCAGCGCAGTCTACTCCGAGGGTAACACCAAGGAAGTCATCTCCACGTCAGGCGGTTCGCCGAGCTTCGCCATGTTCGGCAACAGCGGCTTCGGCTACCAGAGCGTTGGCTTCGGTAACACAAGCGATGGCGTTTACCTCCCGGGCTTGGGCGGTACTGGCGGCATCCAATTGACCAAGGCCTGGGGTGTTCGCGGTGCGTTCAACCATAACTGGGATCCCTTCTGGTCGACCAGCCTTTGGGGTGCCTACGCCTCCGTTCGGTATAACGGCGGCACCAACGACAACATCGCTGGTTTGGGAACCACCACTGCCGCGGGCGCCTATTGCGCAGGCTTCGCAGCAACCCACCCCGGCCAGGCTGCTGTTGGCAACAACGTCGGCAACTACACCTGCAACCCCGACTACAATATCGCGCAGGTTGGTATGGTTACCCGCTGGACTCCCGTCAAGAACCTGACGTTCTCGGCTGAAGTCGGCGCCTTCTTGCTCGACCAGAAGATGTCGGGTAGCTCGGTGTTCACCGCAACTGCTCCGAAGCCGACCGCTCTCTACGAGTTCAAGGACCAGAGCACGGTGTTCCTGAACGTTCGCGCTCAGCGTAACTTCTGATCCCGATCGACTGACACGTCTCTAAACGAACCCCCGGCAGGAAACTGCCGGGGGTTTTCTTCGTGGACCCGGCGGCGCGTGAGCGTGATCGCCGTGTTGCGGCCCGGTCACGCGCAACGCCACGGGTCATCCTGTATTGACGGCGCTGACATCGACCATCCACATCGTCTTGACCGGGCAGCGCGTCTGCCTGACGGACCACGTGGACTTGTCCGCGCTCCCGGCTATTCATGAATTATAGGTCATTATTCATGCAAAGATGAATTATAGTGACAAAAGCCGTGATGTCGGTGGCTTTCGCGGCTACAGGAAAGGCGTTTATTTCCAGACCCTTATTACAGTGCATGGGGTTGTTTTCGATATTTTGCCATCCACATCGCCTCGGCCAAGCCGTCCCGCCTTGCACAAAGCGAGCGAAGGCGAGCAAGGGCGGGCCTAACGAGTCGGAGATTCTGGCCGCTGGCGTTACGGGTATGTCCGCGACAGCACGGCGCGGCAAATGCCGGTAAACGCCCGGGGGCCCGGATGGCCTGCGTCGATGGTGTTTAAATCGACCTGGCTACTCGACGCTGGAGCCGCGGCGCAGGTCGGCCTCGATCTGCAGCCGCGTTCCGCCGCCGAACCGGGCGCGATAGACCTGCAAATTTTCCATGATCCGCTGCACGTAGTTGCGGGTCTCCGAGAACGGGATCTTTTCGACCCAGTCGACGGCGTCGACCTTGGGGTCGCGCGGATCGCCGTAGCGCTCGATCCATTTTCTGACGCTGCCGCGGCCGGCATTGTAGCCCGCGAAGGTCAGGATGTAGGAGCCGCGATAATCCTCGATCAGCCCGCCGAGCTCGGCGGCGCCGAGCGTGGCGTTGTAGACCGAATCGTTCTTGAGCCGGGCGAGGTCGTAGGTCGCGCCGTGTCGCTTGCAGACATAACGCGCCGCATCCGGCGTCACCTGCATCAGCCCATAGGCCTGCGCCGGTGACACCACCGACGGATTGAAGGCGCTCTCCTGGCGGGCGATGGCGTAGACGATACTCTGTTCGACCTCGGGCCCGATCGACTTGAACGGCGGGATTCCCACCACCGGATAGGCATAATACTCGAACGGCAGCCCGCGGTTGAGCGCAGCCTTGCCCATCAGCAGCATCCCGCGGGCGTCGCCATGGCGCGACGCCAGTTCGCCCAACCCCGCCAGCGCATCGGGATCGCCGTTTTCACCGAGGTCGCCGAAGATCGGGATCGCCATTTCGCGTTCGTCCAGCTGATACAGCAGCTGCACGGCGCGAACGATTTCCAGCCTTTCGATTCCGCGCGACCGGCCGCCGGGGACACCGTTCAATTCGATCTGCGGCAGTCCGAGCTTGGCGCGCGCCAGCTGGCCGTAATAACTGGTCGATTGCTCGGCCGCCCTGGCATAGGCCGCGCGCGCCTCCTGGGAGCGGCCGCTGGCTTCTGCGGCGCGGCCCTGCCAGTAGCCGGCGCGCGCCAGCGCGGTCGGGTTGACGCTGCCGACGCCGATGCGCGCGAAATGCTGCGCGGCGGTTGCCGGGTCGTTCAGAAAGCGCAGCGCGATCCAGCCCGCCGTGAATTGCTGCTCGGTCTGGTAGATGTCGCGGGAGGGGAGTGCCGCGTCGCGGGCGATCAGATAGGCGTCGCGGTTTTCGCCGGTGTCGAGCAGTTTTCGCGACAACAACCGCCGCTCGATCCACCATTCGTCCAGATTGTGCAGCCGGCCGGGGTCCTTCGGCGCGCTCAGCATCAGCTGGGCGGCCTCGGCGAACTTGTCTTCGCGGCGCAGCAGCTGGATCTTGCTGAACATGTAGCCGGGATCGCCATGCAATTCGCCAGGAACCGCGTTGAGCAATGCCTTGGCGTTGGGGGCCTTCTTGTGGGCGGCGATGCGCGCTTTCGCCAACGCCACGTGATTGGCGCCGAGCCGCTTGGCGGCGCGCAGCGCGGCCTCGTGCTCGCTGCCGTAGAGCAGGAAGTCCATCCGCGCCTTGTGGTCGCCCGGCGTGATCAGCGCGCCGAACAGTTCGAGCGCGGCGCTCTCGGTATCCTCCGACATCGAATCGCGCCGCCAGGCGTCGCGCACCAGACGCTCGGCGTTGGCGCGGTCGCCGCGCGCGATCATCACGCGCGCCAGCGAGAGCTTGCCCTTGGCCGACCGCGGCGATTCATTGTCGAACCATGCGGATATCGTTGCGTCGTCGCGACGGTCGTCCCACAGCGCCGCCTCGATGCGCCGGCGCAGAAAGACCTGCGAGGGCCAGCTTGGATTGGCCAAGATGAAGGCGCGATAGCGCTCGACCGACGCGCCATTGTCGTCACTGCGCAGGATGATCCATTCGGCGAGTTTCTTCGCGACCGGATCGGATATGGTGGCTTGCGCCTGCGTCGCTTCGGCCGCCTTGCGCTTGCGCACCAGCTCGATGACGTTTTCCAGCGCGTCGGTGTCGGCCTGCGAGGTCGACGACGTCGCGGCGATCGCCGCCGGCACCGACGGCTTGCGCGCCGGCGGCGGCAAGGCCGTATGCGGGCGGTTCGCGGGCGCCAAGGCCGGCGCCGCGGTGGCCACCGGAACCGTCGCCTTGGCGGCGGTGCTTGCGGCCGGCGTGACATTCGTGGCGGCTGTTGAGGGAACTACATTGCGCGCGATGGGCCGCGGCTTCGGCAATGGAACCTTGGGCTTGGTCGCCGCCTCCACTGCAAACGCCGACAATCCCACGGCGAGCACCAGACCCATCGCCAATGCCGTCGATTGCAATGCAGCTGCACGGGTGGGTCGGGTCACGGCTTTCCCTAACGGCGAATCATTCAATCGCTGAGGCTCTAGCTCTATTTGATTGAATATGTGGACAAAACACTAAAATCACTGACGTTTCCGATGTCTGCGCCACGACAGCGGCAAAATCGCGGCCAAAGCGGCCTTTCGCGGGGTCGCCAGACCCGGTATGAATCGCGGTTACCGCCAGTAAACGGCCAGCAACGAGCTTTCGGAGGAAATCCATGGCAGCCAGGACGAATTTTCGCGGCTCATTCACCGCCTTGGTCACGCCCTTCAAGGACGGCTCGCTCGACGAGGCCGCCTTCCGTGCACTGGTGAGCTGGCAGATCGAGCAGGGTTCACACGGTCTGGTGCCGGTCGGTACGACCGGAGAAAGCCCGACCCTCAGCCATGACGAACATCACAGGGTGGTGGAGTTGTGTCTCGATGAGGCAAAGGGACGCGTGCCGGTTATCGCCGGCGCGGGCTCGAATTCCACGCGCGAGGCGATCGATCTGGCTGTCCACGCCGAGAAGGCCGGCGCCGACGCCGTGCTGGTGGTGACGCCGTATTACAACAAGCCCACCCAGGAAGGGATGTACCAGCACTTCAAGGCCGTGAATGACGCCGTCGGCATCCCGATCATCATCTACAACATCCCGCCGCGCTCGGTCGTCGATATGTCCGTCGAGACCATGACCCGGTTGTTCGAGCTGAAGAATATCGCCGGCGTCAAGGACGCCACCGCCAATCTGGCCCGCGTGTCGCAGCAGCGCCACGCGATGGGACCCGATTTTATCCAGCTGTCCGGCGAGGACATGACGGCGCTGGCCTATATGGCCGCGGGCGGACATGGTTGCATCTCGGTTGTCGCCAATGTCGCACCGAAGCTGTGCGCCGACCTGATGTCCGCCGTCCTGAAGGGCGATTACGCCACCGGACTGAAGATTCAGGACCGGTTGACGCCGCTTCATGATGCCATCTTCAGGGAACCTGGCCTCGCTGGAGCCAAGCATGGCCTCAAGCTGCTGGGGCGGCTGGATGAAGTCGTGCGCCTGCCGCTGATGCCGGTAACGCCGCCAACCGGCAAGGTCATCCGCGATGCCATGGTGCATGCCGGCCTGATCAACTGAGCCTTCGATGCTGCCGGCAGGATTCTGGCCGCCATAGGTCTTCCGGTTCGTGAAGCTGAAGAGAAGGGGCTGCCGATGCTTAAGGAATTTCGCGAATTCGCCATGAAGGGCAACGTGGTCGACCTCGCGGTCGGCGTCATCATCGGTGCTGCCTTCGGCGGCATCGTGACCTCGCTGGTCGGCGACCTCATCATGCCGATCATCGGAGCGATCACCGGCGGGCTGGATTTCTCCAACTATTTTACCGGCCTGTCCAAGGCGGTCACCGCGGGCAATCTGGCAGACGCGAAAAAGCAGGGCGCGGTGCTAGCCTGGGGCAATTTCCTGACGCTGACGCTGAATTTCATCATCATCGCCTTCGTGCTCTTTCTGGTCATTCGTTTCATGAATCGGCTGAAACGCAAGGATGAAGCGGCACCGACGCCGCCAAAACCGAGCCGCCAGGAAGAGCTTCTGACCGAGATCCGCGATCTGCTCAAAAAGGCTTGACGTGCGCAGGCCGGACGCGGGTGTTATCGCTGCCGGTCCGCGATAGATTCCAGAACAGATTTCAAGGCATTTCTCATCATGGCCGAAAAGAACGAGCGCGCGATCAAGGTCGTCGCTGAAAATCGCAAGGCGCGGTTCAACTATGCCATCGAGGACACGGTTGAGGCCGGCATTGCGCTGACCGGCACCGAGGTCAAGTCGATTCGCAGCGGCAAGACGACCATCGCGGAATCCTACGCCGATACCAAGGATGGCGAGATCTGGCTGATCAACGCCAATATTCCGGAGTATCTGCAGGCCAATCGCTTCAACCACGAGCCGAAGCGGCCACGCAAGCTGCTGCTGCACCGCAAGCAGATCAACAAGCTGATGGGCGCGGTCGACCGCGACGGCATGACGCTGATTCCGCTAAAACTCTATTTCAATGAACGCGGCCGCGCCAAGCTGTTGCTGGCGGTGGCCAAGGGCAAGAAACTGCACGACAAGCGCGAGAGCGAGAAGAAGCGCGACTGGGGCAGGGAAAAGGGCCGCCTGCTGCGGGCGCGGGGGTAGGGACCTCCGATATTGCTAACCGCCATTGCGAGCGAAGCGGAGCAATCCAGCCTTGTTTTTTGACTTCAAGAAAGCTCGATTGCTTCGTCGCAAGTGCCACTAGGCAGTGACGACCAACACGAGGCCAGGGCGATGAACCAGAAGAACCTGCTCGAAGTCGACTGGAGCAAGATTCCGGCGCCGTCGGACGACGGCGCGGCGGCGCATCTCGAGGGCATGGCGATCCCGCCGCTCAGTCTGGTGGCCACGGACGATACCGCGGTAACGCTGTCGGCGCTGCCGGGGCGCACCGTGGTGTTCGCCTATCCCAGGACCGGCGAGCCCGGCAAGATCAGCCTGGTCGATGACTGGGACATGATTCCGGGCGCCCGCGGCTGCACGCCGCAGACCTGCTCGTTTCGCGATCTGTTCGCCGAGCTGAAGGCGGCCGGCGCGAAGCATGTGTTCGGTCTGTCGACACAGAGCAATGTCTATCAGACCGAAATGGCCTCGAGGCTGCACCTGCCGTTCGCGGTGTTGTCGGACCAGAAGCTGGCGCTGACGCGGGCGCTGAACCTGCCCACCATGGAAGTGGCAGGACTGACCCTGATCAAGCGGCTGGCGCTGGTCATCGACCATGCGCGCATCACCCGCGTCTTCTATCCGGTGTTTCCGCCCGACCGAAACGCCGCCGATGTGCTGGCGTGGCTGAAGCAGAATCCGGCCAGATCCTAACCGAGATCCGCTCTGACTCTGGCGAAGACGCTGCGAAACATCTCGGGCGTCAGGACCCGGGTATTGGTGTTGTAGCGCGAGCAATGATAGCTGTCGTAAAGTTTGACCGCGCCGGATGAGTGGATGGCGCCGTGCGCAAACGGTGCTGCGGCGGCGCGCAGTCCCAGTACTTTCAGCACCGATTCGTGCGCGACGCGGCCGAGCGCCACAATCGCCCGCAATTTCGGCATGGTCCCGAAGGTCGCTGACAGAAACTGCCGGCAGGTGTTGATCTCGAGGGGCAACGGCTTGTTCTGCGGCGGCACGCAGCGCACCGCGTTGCTGATCCGGCAATCAACCAGTTTCAGCCCGTCGTCGGGCCTGGCCTGGTAGACGCCCTCGGCAAAACCGTATTCCAGCAGCGTCCTGTAGAGCAGGTCACCGGCGAAATCGCCGGTAAAGGGACGGCCGGTACGATTGGCGCCCTGCAGGCCCGGCGCGAGGCCAACGATCAACAGCGCGGCATTGCGATCGCCGAACGACGGCACCGGCGAATTGAACCACTTTGGCTCGCGCGCGCGCGCGGCGTCGCGGAAGCTTGCTAGCCTCGGACAGAGCGGGCAATTCTGGTCGGGTTCGCTGTGAAGCGGGGCGGGCAGCTTCCAGCCGCGCGCCGGGTCCTTCTCAGTCCTCGAAATCGTCGTCATGGGCCCTCGGCGCCATCGTGGTCGCGCGCTGCAGGAATTGCGGCGCATGATGGCGCGGCTCGCGGGGAGCCGGTCGCTCGGAAGGATCGCGTCCAAGCTTGGATTGCAGCTCCGCCAGATCGGTGAAAACGTCGGCCTGGCGGCGCAGCTCGTCGGCGATCATCGGCGGCTGGCTGGAAATCGTCGATACTACGGTGACGCGGACGCCGCGGCGTTGCACCGCTTCGACCAGCGAGCGAAAATCGCCGTCGCCGGAAAACAGCACGATCTGGTCGACATGCTCGGCGAGTTCCATCGCATCTACCGCGAGTTCGATATCCATGTTGCCCTTGACCTTACGGCGGCCGCTGGCGTCAATGAATTCCTTGGTCGCCTTGGTCACGACGGTGTAGCCGTTGTAGTCGAGCCAGTCGATCAGGGGGCGGATCGACGAATATTCCTGGTCCTCGATAATCGCGGTGTAGTAAAACGCGCGCAGCAGCGTTCCGCGGCTCTGGAATTCCTTGAGAAGGCGCTTGTAATCGATGTCGAAGCCGAGCGTCTTGGCCGTTGCGTACAGATTGGCGCCATCGATGAAGAGCGCGATCTTGGAGGAGGCAGGGGACATCAAAGGTTTCTCACGTTGCTTGTTAAGATTTTGCGGCAGCGGCAACCCGGCCGCGCATTCCTAAAGTTTGCTGCCTAAAGTTCGATGAATCTGGCCCATAACAAACACCACTGCAATGTGGTGTGGAAAGGGCGAAACAACCACTACTTTTGACGCCGCAATGAAGCGATTTCTTGTCCTGGACAGCAATGGCCTGATCTGAACGCTCCGCTGCTTCTGACCCAGCAGGGGTTACCAGAGCCCGACAGGAAGGCTATTCACAAATTGGTCTTGCGGAAAGGCCCGAAGAGCTATAATTACCGCGGCATAATCAACACATTCGTCCCATTTAACGGAGCGACAGTCGATGGCGCGCGTCACCGTAGAAGATTGCATTGATAAGGTCGATAATCGGTTCGACTTGGTTCTGTTGGCGGCACATCGCGCCCGGATGATCTCTTCGGGATCACAACTCACGGTAGATCGAGATAACGACAAGAATCCGGTGGTTTCCCTGCGCGAAATCGCCGACTCCTCGATTTCCCCCGAGGATTTGCGGGAAGAGCTGGTTCACTCCTTGCAGAAATTCGTCGAAGTCGACGAACCGGAGCCCGATACCGTGCCCTTGATCGGGTCGGCCGGGGCCAGCGTCGATGCCGACGACACCGAGGTCGCCGTCGAGCGGATGACCGAGGAAGAGTTGTTGAAGGGCCTCGAGGGCTTGGCGCCGCCGGAAGAGCAGCCCGAAGAGGACGAATAGGCACCCGGTCGCACGCTGCGGGGTATTTCGAACCCACTTGATCTACCAAAGGCCCGGACATGCGTCCGGGCCTTTGCTTTTGTTGACATTTTCGTGGTTACGATGCCCCGGAAAGGGGGTGCAGCGAAAAGCTGCTGCCGCCAAAGGCTCTAAATTCAGCATTTTCCCCTCCGAACGGGGTGATGCTCGGGTCTGGAACACACTACGTTATATCGTGACGCGGGCCGCGTTCCGGCCCTGCACCTGAAGGCACTGATCCGATGGCGTATAGGCGCCGCGACCTACGGCAGATGCAGGCTGCGACCGATTCGGTCGCCGTGGCGCCGGCGTCGTCTGTGTCGGCGCCCGCCGCGGCGAGGCCCGCCAAGCCGCCGCGATCCGGCATGATACGCCAGTACGATCTGGTCGAGCGCGTCAGGTCCTATAATCCGGACACCGACGAAGATCTGCTGAACCGCGCCTATGTCTACGCCATGAAGGCGCATGGCACGCAAACCCGCGCCTCCGGCGACCCCTATTTCTCGCACCCGCTCGAGGTCGCGGCGATTCTTACCGACCTCAAGCTGGACGACGCCACCATCGTCGCCGCCCTGCTGCACGACACCATCGAGGATACCGAGGCCACCCGCGCCGAAATCGATCACGTCTTCGGGCACGAGATCGGCGCCCTGGTCGAGGGGCTCACCAAGCTGAAGCGGCTGGAACTGGTGTCGCGCGAGGCCAAGCAGGCCGAGAATTTGCGCAAGCTCTTGCTGGCGATCGCCGACGACGTCCGTGTGCTCCTGATCAAGCTTGCCGATCGCCTGCACAACATGCGCACGCTGGAATTCGTGCCGCCTACCTCGCGCCGGCGGATCGCCGAGGAGACGCTCGACATCTATGCGCCGCTGGCCGGCCGCATGGGCATGCACGAAATGCGGGAGGAGCTGGAAGATCTCTCGTTCCGCATGCTCGATCCGGAAGCCCACATGGTGGTGATGCAGCGGCTGGAATCGCTGGAGAACCGCAACCGCAACCTGATCGGTGAAATCGAGAGCCAGCTCTCCAAGAATCTGCAGAAGAACGGCATGGCGGCGCATGTCTATGGCCGGCGCAAGCGGCCATTTTCGATCTGGACCAAGATGGAGCGCAAGTCGGTCGGCTTCGAGCAATTGTCCGATATCTTCGGATTCCGTGTCGTGATGGATGACGTCGAGGCCTGTTACCGCGCGCTTGGCGTCGTGCACACCACCTGGCCGGTGGTGCCCGGCCGCTTCAAGGATTACATCTCGACACCGAAGCAGAACGACTACCGTTCGATCCACACCACCGTGATCGGGCCCGGCAACCAGCGCGTCGAACTGCAGATCCGCACCGAGGAAATGGACCAGATCGCGGAACTGGGGATCGCCGCGCATGCTTTCTACAAGGATGGCGTGGGATCACCGACCGAACTCCTGAAGCGCGAATCCAACGCCTTCGCCTGGTTGCGCCACACCATCGGGATTTTGTCCGACAGCGCCAATCCGGAGGAGTTTCTCGAGCATACCAAGCTCGAGCTGTTTCACGATCAGGTGTTCTGCTTCACCCCGAAGGGAAAGCTGATCGCGCTGCCGCGCCAGGCCAATGTGATCGACTTCGCCTATGCGGTGCATACCGACGTCGGCAACAGCGCGGTGGGCTGCAAGATCAACGGCAAGTTTGCACCGCTGTCGTCCGAGCTGCAGAACGGCGACGAAGTCGAGGTGCTGACCTCGGAAGCGCAGGCAGCGCCGCCATCGGCATGGGAATCGCTGGCGGTCACCGGCAAGGCGCGGGCGGCGATCCGGCGCGCCACGCGCACCGCCGTGCGCGATCAATATGCCGGCCTCGGCCGCCGCATCGTCGAGCGGCTGTTCGCGCGCGCCAAGATCGAATACGCCGACGACAAGCTCAAGGGCGCGCTGCCGCGGCTGGCGCGCGCCTCAATCGACGACGTGATGGCGTCGGTCGGACGCGGCGAGATGAAGGCCTCCGACGTCGCGCGCGCGATGTATCCCGACTACAAGGAAGAACGGGTGGTGCGCTATGGCGCCGCCAAGAAGAGCCTCGCGGTCAAGCTGAAGCTGAAATCGGCGCCCGATCCGGCACGCAGCCCGTCGGCGATCCCGGTACGCGGCATCAATTCCGACCTGCCGGTCAAGTTCGCGCCGAACGGCGGTGCGGTGCCGGGCGACCGCATCGTCGGGATCGTGACGCCCGGGGAGGGAATCACCATCTATCCGATCCAGTCGCCGGCACTGAAGGATTTCGAGGAGGAGCCCGAGCGCTGGCTGGACGTGCGCTGGGATGTCGACGAATCGACGCCGCAGCGCTTTCCGGCGCGGATTCGGGTCGACAACGTCAACGAGCCCGGAAGTCTCGCCCAGGTCGCCACCGTGATTGCCGAGCACGACGGCAATATCGACAATATCAGCATGTCCCGACGCTCGCCCGACTTCACCGAGCTCACCATCGATCTCGAGGTCTATGACCTGAAGCATCTCAGCGCTATTATCGCCCAGTTGCGCGCCAAGGCCGTGGTGGCTCGGGTCGACCGCGTCAATGGTTGAATAAATTCCCTCATGGTGAGGAACGCGCCCTTGCGCGCGTCTCGAACCATGAGACAACATGCCTCTCATCCCACGAAGACGCGGCCAAGCGGCCGCGCCCTGGGGCTAAGGATCTCGCTCGCTGCAAGGTTTGCTGAAGATGGTTATGGTTACGCATCCCCCCCTGCGCCTCGGCGTCAACGTCGACCACGTCGCCACCCTGCGCAACGCCAGGGCGGGCGAGCGGCCGGATCCGGTGCGCGCCGCGCTGGTGGCGATCGATGCCGGCGCCGATGGCATCACTGCGCATTTGCGCGAGGACCGCCGCCACATTCGCGACGACGACATGGCGCGGCTGAAGGCGGAGATTTCAAGACCGCTGAATTTCGAGATGGCGGCAACCGAGGACATGCTGCGGATCGCGCTGGCGACCAAACCGCATGCGGTGTGCCTGGTGCCCGAGCGCCGCGAGGAACTCACCACCGAGGGCGGCCTCGACGTGGTTGGGCAGCACAATTTGCTGGCGCCCTTCATTGCGCGCTTGAACGACGCCGGCGTGCGGGTTTCGCTGTTCATCGCCGCCGACCCCGCCCAGATTGAGATGGCGGCCAGATTGCGCGCGCCGGTGATCGAAATTCACACCGGCGCCTGGTGTGACGCCGTGGTCGACGGCCAGGCGGCGAGGGCGGAAACCGAATGGCAGCGCATCGTTGCCGGGGCCGCGCTGGGGCGCTCGGCCGGCCTCGAAATCCATGCCGGCCATGGCCTCGATTATGCCACCGCGGAGCAGATCGCGGGTGTGCCCGAAATCGCCGAGCTGAATATCGGCTATTACATGATCGGGGAGGCCCTGTTCGTCGGACTCGGCGAGACTGTCCGGACCATGCGGGCGGCGATGGACCGCGGGCGCACGAAAATCGACCGCCACAATCTGCAGAGCCGGTCCGGCAGGGCATGATCATCGGCATCGGCTCCGACCTGATCGACATCCGTCGCGTCGCCAAGGTGATCGAGCGCCACGGCGACCGCTTCCTCGATCGCGTTTTCACCGACGCCGAGCGCGCCCGGGCCGGGCGGCGCGCCAAGAGCGAGAAGATGGTGGTAGCGACCTATGCCAAGCGGTTCGCCGCGAAGGAAGCCTGTTCCAAGGCGCTGGGCACCGGCATCCGCCGTGGCGTGTGGTGGCGGGATATGGGGGTCGTGAACCTGCCGGGAGGACGGCCGACCATGCAACTGACTGGCGGAGCGTTGGCCCGGCTCGAGGCGCTGACGCCGGAAGGTCACGAGGCGCGGATCGACCTGTCGATTACCGATGATTGGCCCCTGGCGCAGGCCTTCGTCATAATTTCGGCGGTCAATCCGGGCAAAGCCTGACGCGCCGGGGCCGCCACTTTTCCGCGGCCCCGCACTAAACTAAAAGTCCTCGGTATTTCAATGGATTAGAAAGTTTGGATGCGACCGTTGATTGCGCGGCTGCGAACAACCGTCTAAAACGCCGCAGGGATATCGAAGCAGGGGTAAGTTCAGGTCAGCGCCGGAATTCGCCCTCAATATCAGCATCAAGACCTTTTTCTTGACGCGAAGCGGGAAGCGATTCGCGTGAGGAAAAAGCTCTGTCACCGCGCGTGAATCGCGACGGGAATTGGGAAAGCGATGAGCGTGACATCCGGGACAAAAACTGAAAGCGGCTTGGGTGAAACCATCCGCGTCGTCATCCATGCGCTTCTGATCGCTCTCGTGATCCGCACCTTCCTGTTTCAGCCCTTCAACATTCCTTCGGGATCGATGAAGGCGACGCTTCTGGTCGGTGATTACCTGTTCGTCTCCAAATATTCTTATGGTTACAGCCACTACTCGATTCCGCTGTCGCCGCCGCTGTTTTCGGGACGCATCTTCGGCTCCGAACCGGCGCGAGGCGATATCATCGTATTCCGGCTGCCGAAGGACGATTCCACCGACTACATCAAGCGCGTGATCGGGTTGCCGGGCGACCGCATCCAGATGAAGGAGGGTTTGCTTTACATCAACGAAGTGCCGGTCAAACGCGAGCGCCTCAGCGACTTCATCGGCGAGGACCCCTGCGGATCCGACGCTACCGCGCGGGTCAAGCGCTGGAGGGAAACGCTGCCGAATGGCGTATCCTATGAGTCGCTGGATTGCGTCGACAACGGTTTCTACGACAACACCACCATCTATACCGTGCCGGCCGGCCATCTCTTCATGATGGGTGACAATCGCGACAACTCCACCGACAGCCGGGTATTGTCGGCGGTGGGCTACGTGCCGTTCGAGAATATCGTGGGCCGGGCCCAGATGATCTTCTTCTCCATTGCCGAGGGCGAAACCGCCTGGATGTTCTGGCGCTGGCCGACCGCTGTGCGATGGAATCGCATTTTCTCCATCGTGCGATGAACGACGAATCGCCTGATCTCCAGACGTCCTCCGCGTCCCGCGATGCGCGCCCTCAACCTGAGGCCGGGAGCGAAGCATCGGGCGTGAAGAAAAAACGCCGCAAGGTCAGTGCCAAGGCCGCGGCCGCCGCGATCGAGGCTCGGATCGGGCATAAATTCGGCAATGCCGACCTGCTTGCGACTGCATTCACCCACGTCTCGGCACTGAAGTCCTCGCGCAAGCGCGGGGACAGTTATCAGCGTCTCGAATTCCTCGGTGATCACGTGCTCGGGCTCGTGGTTTCCGACATGCTGTATCGCGCCTTTCCCAGCGCCAACGAGGGTGAATTGTCGAAGCGACTGGCCGACCTTGTGCGCAAGGAAAGTTGCGCCGATGTCGCAAAATCCCTCGGCCTGATCGACGACATCAAGCTCGGCGCGGTCGGTGCCGGTGCGGGCGCCCGGCTGCGCAAATCGGTGCTCGGCGACATCTGCGAAGCGGTGATCGGCGCGATCTTTCTCGACGGCGGCTACGTTGCGGCGGCGCAGTTCGTCGAGCGCAACTGGACCGAAAGGATGCGGAAGCCGCGGCGGCCGCTGCGCGACCCCAAGACGGTGCTGCAGGAATGGGCGCAGGGCAAGGGACTGCCGACGCCGGTCTATCGCGAGGTCGAGCGCACCGGGCCGCATCATGATCCGCAATTTCGGGTTGCGGTGGATCTGCGCGGCCTGGAGCCTGCCGAAGGCGTCGGCGGCAGCAAGCGCGCGGCCGAAAAGGTCGCGGCATCCGTGATGATTGAGCGCGAAGGCGTCGGCGGCGGCAACAATGATGGATGAACCCAAGGATGGGCTGAGCGATCAACCCGAGGGCGATGTCGCGCCGGCAGCGACGCGCTGCGGCTTTGTTGCGCTGATCGGCGCCCCCAATGTCGGCAAGTCGACGCTGGTCAACGCGCTGGTCGGCTCCAAGGTCACCATCGTTTCGCGCAAGGTGCAGACCACCCGCGCGCTGATCCGCGGCATCGTGATCGACAACAACGCCCAGATTATCCTGGTCGATACGCCCGGCATCTTCATGCCGAAGCGAAGGCTCGATCGCGCCATGGTGTCGACGGCTTGGAGTGGGGCGCATGACGCCGACCTCGTCTGCGTGCTGCTCGACGCCCGCGAAGGGATCGACGAGGAAGCCGAGTCGATTTTCACCAAGGTGGCGACCGTCAATCATCCCAAGATTCTGGTCATCAACAAGGTTGACATTGTCTCCAAAGAAAAGCTGCTGAAGCTGGCGCAGGCCGCCAACGAGCGGCTGAAATTTGCAGAAACTTTCATGGTTTCGGCCATGACCGGCGATGGCGTCGACGACTTGCGACACACGCTGGCCGCGATGGTGCCGCCGGGGCCGTACCATTATCCCGAAGACCAGATGTCGGACGCGCCGATGCGGCATCTGGCGGCGGAAATCACCCGGGAGAAGATCTTCCGTCAGCTCCATCAGGAGCTGCCGTATCAATCCACGGTCGAGACCGACAGCTGGACCGAGCGCAAGGACAAATCCATCCGCATCGAGCAGACGATCTTCGTCGAGCGCGAAAGCCAGCGCAAGATCGTGCTCGGCAAGGGCGGCGCCACCATCAAGGCCATCGGCGCGGAGTCGCGCAAGGAGATCGCCGAGATCGTCGGCCAGCCCGTGCACCTGTTCCTGTTCGTGAAGGTGCGCGAAAACTGGGGCGACGATCCCAACCGCTACCGCGAAATGGGCCTCGAATTCCCGAAGGAATAGCCGGCGGATGACCCTACCCAGGAACGTGCTGTGGTTTGAAGTGCTGCTCTATCTGTCGCTGACGCTCGACGCGCTGTCGGTCGCGTTCCGGGACCGGACGCCGACGGCGCAGATGACTGAATCAATGATCATGATCGAGAGCCTGTTCGCGGCCGCGCTGCTGCTGCTGCTGGTCTACTTCGTCAGGCTCGCCGCACGGCGGCGCAAGAACTGGCCTCGCTGGGTGCTGTCAGCCGCTTTGGTGCTTTCCTCGATCACACTGGTGCAGGTCATCGGCATACGGGGCCTGGAGTTCGACAGCGGGGTCGAAATCGTTTCGTGTGCGCTGACCGCGGCCGGCCTGTTTTTTTCCTTCACCGGCGACGCGCAAGGCTGGTTCAACGCGTAGCGATCTCGCATCGTCTTTCCGGGCTCGCCAATCGGGCAGCCGTCAGTGGGTCAACGCTCGGCCTCGACGTGGACCTTTGCGGCCCCGGGATGGGCTTCCACGGCGCGCGAAGTCTTGACGGCGGTTTCGCCGATCAGATCGGCGACGGCGCTGAAATTGCCGACCACGGTCGTGATATCTCGGGTTGATTGTCCAACCGCGTCGGCGTCGCTTCCCAGCAACGCGATGATGATTCGGCCGCCCTTGCTCTTCTTGCTCAGCCTGCGAACCGTGTATTGAACCATCGCATCGGACGGCTTGCCGACGTAGCAGATGCAGAAGGCGGCCGCTTGTGACAGGTCGAGCGAGAAAAACCGCGACATCGACAGCGCGTCGGCGGTTTCAGCAATCGCGCCGATCCCGCGGCGGTTCATGATCTGCGCGAGAATGACGGCGGCGGCTTCGTCGAGCTTGCCGGAGCCTGGAAGGCACAGCACGGCTCCCGGTCGCTGCCATCGTTCCGGTACGATGGCCGGCAATTCGGGGTCGGTGTCCAGGCGCGCCAGCGGGCTGGTGTCGGCTTCTTCGGCTTCGACCAATGGCCGATCTTCGTGCGTTTCGAGATCGTCGACCACCTCGTGCACGGTGGCGAGCACGCGCTCCATCCGCTCGCGGTCCAGCCGGCCGAGACGCGCGTCCGCTTCGGCGAGGCGCAGGCCGTCCAGCATGATGGTGTCGTAATAGTTCTCCAGCGAGGCCTCGCCGAGGAAGTCCTGCGCCTGCTGCGACGCCTCGATCGGATCGCCGGCCAGCATCCGCTGGTACACCAGTTGCGGCGGTGTCAGCGCCGGCTCGTTGCCGAGCAGGACATCGAGAAACTGCAGGCGGTCGACATGGCGGCCGACGACGACCAGGCAGACGGTAAGGGGTGTCGCCAGCACCAGTCCGATCGGACCCCACAGCCAGGTCCAGAACGACGCAGAAAGCACGATGGCGATCGGGGAGAGGCCTGAGCTGCGTCCGTACACCTGGGGCTCCACCACCTGAGCGGCAAAGACCTGAAGCGTCGCAAACAGCGCCACGGTCAACAGCAGCATTTCCCACCCGGAGCCGACGGCCGCCGCCAGGATCAGCGGAAACACCGCCGATATCGGCGTGCCGACATAGGGCACGAACCGCAGGATCATGGCGATCAGGCCCCACAGCGGCGCGCTTGGCACGCCGATCAACTGCAAGCCGATCCCGACCAGCAGACCGAACGAGGCGTTGACGATGATCTGGTTCAGGAACAGCCGGCTCAGCCGCTGCCCGGCATCGTCGAGCGCCGCGGTGGTACGCTGCATGTCCTGCGATCCGGCGAGCCGGATGAACCGGTTTCGCAGATCCTGCCGCTGCATCAGGATGAATATCACGAAGATGATGACGATGCCGGTCGTTGTTAGCGGCTGGATCAGCGGTTGGATGATGGCAACCAGCGTTGTGAGCGTGCCCGGATCGGGCTGCCTGATTTCCACCGGGATCGGCCTGTCCTGCGGCGGCCGTCGCAGGCCATCGATGATTTGCCCGCGAGCGGGATTGTGCAATTCGCTGTCCAGTTCCCGCAGCACTTTCGAAGCGCGCTCCAGCGTGCCGGATCCGCTTGCCGCGACGCCGCGCAAGCCCTGGATTTTTTCGCGCAGCGTCTGCTGGTAGCCGGGCAGTTCCTCGGCCAGCCGGTTGGCCTGCGAAACCATCAGGCCGCCGAGGCTGAAGATAATCGAGAAGCCGACGAACACCGCGACCAGCACGGCCAGCCTGCCCGGCACCCTCCAGGATTGCAGCCGTATGACAAAGGGCGCGAGCACGAAGCTGAAGAGCACCGCGAGCGCCACCGGAACCAGGATTTCTCGGGCAAAGTACAGACCGGTCACGATCAACCCAGCGACCGCGAGATTGATCAGCGCGGTGCCTTTGGGTCGTTGCAGTTCGATCGGGGGTACGGTGTCTGCCAATAGAAGTAATCCGCGAAGATCCATGCAGACCTCCGTCAAGCCAGGCCGTGGCCGGGGGGAAGAGCGGTCCCAACCGCCGGAAGCCGCAAAGGTTCCTCCGACGGCGGCCTGAAGGCTGCGTCCGGCAGCGGAATCCTGTAAGCTTTGCCCATGGAATGGACCGATGAAGGCATCGTACTGGGGGTGCGGCGGCATGGCGAATCCTCGGCCATCGTCGAACTCTTGACGCGCGGTCATGGCCGTCATCTCGGCCTGGTGCGCGGCGGTTCTGGCAAGCGGATGCGGCCGATGCTGCAGCCCGGCAACAGTGTGCGCGCAGTATGGCGGGCGCGGCTCGACGAGCATCTCGGCTATTACGTCGTCGAGGGTACGCGCCTGCGCGCGGCCAGCGTGCTGGCGTCGTCGCATGCGACCTATGGCGTGACCCATTTGGCTTCGTTGGCGCGGCTGCTGCCGGAGCGCGATCCGCATGAAGATATCTACGAGATGCTGGAGCGCACGCTGGATGATTTCGAGGACATCGGCGAAGCCGCCATTCAACTGATCAAGTTCGAACTGGCCATGCTCACCGAACTCGGCTTCGGGCTCGATCTGGAAAACTGCGCCGCGTCAGGCGAGACCGCCGACCTGATCTACGTCTCGCCGAAATCCGGCGGCGCGGTGTCGCGGCGGGCCGGCGATCCCTGGCGCGACCGGCTGCTGCGGCTGCCGGCGTTTTTGCGTGAAGGCGGCGGCGGCGCCAATGGCTGGTCCGATCAGGACCTGCAGGACGGCTTTGTTCTGACCGGACGGTTCCTGCTGCGCCACGTGTTGGAGCCGCGCGGACAGGGCCATTCCGACGCCCGCGACGGGTTCATCAATGCGGTGACCAGGCACCGGGCGAGGGCGACGCTGCCGTAACAAAGCAATAGCAACCCGACGATAGGAGCCGGGTGGGGAGCCGATTCATTTCTTGCCCGATTCACCTCAAGAGTTTAACCCGTCGCTATGGGAAAACGACTGATTCCGCCCGAGCCGGCCGAGATCCACGAGGTCATGCTGCGCGACGCGCTCGAGGAGCGCTACCTCGCCTATGCGCTCTCGACCATCATGCACCGTGCGCTGCCGGACGCCCGCGACGGCCTGAAGCCGGTGCACCGGCGCATCCTCTATGGCATGCGCCTCTTGCGACTCGATCCCGGCACGCCGTTCAAGAAGTCCGCCAAGATCGTCGGCGACGTGATGGGCTCGTTCCATCCGCATGGCGATCAATCCATCTACGACGCGCTGGTGCGGCTAGCGCAGGATTTCTCCTCGCGTTATCCGCTGGTCGACGGCCAGGGCAATTTCGGCAATATCGACGGCGATAACCCCGCCGCCTACCGCTACACCGAAGCGCGCATGACCGAGGTCGCGCGGCTGTTGCTCGACGGCATCGACGAGGACGGCGTCGAATTCCGCGCCAATTATGACGGCCAGTCGAAAGAGCCGATCGTGCTGCCCGGGGGCTTTCCGAACCTGCTCGCCAACGGCGCGCAGGGCATCGCGGTCGGCATGGCGACCTCGATCCCGCCGCATAACGCGGCCGAGCTGTGCGACGCCGCTTTGCACCTGATCGACAAGCCTGACGCCAAATCGAAGACGCTGCTGAAATGGGTCAAGGGTCCGGATTTCCCGACCGGCGGCATCATCGTCGATTCCAAGGAGAGCATCGCGGAAGCCTACATGACCGGGCGCGGCTCGTTCCGCACCCGCGCCAAATGGGTCCAGGAAGAGGGGGCCCGCGGCACCTGGGTCGTGGTGATCACGGAAATTCCCTGGCTGGTGCAGAAGTCGCGGCTGGTGGAAAAGATCGCCGAACTGCTGAACGAGAAGAAGCTGCCGCTGGTCGGCGACGTCCGCGACGAATCCGCCGAAGACATCCGCCTGGTGATCGAACCGAAATCCCGCGCGGTCGATCCGGAATTGCTGATGGAATCGCTGTTCAAGCTGACCGAGCTGGAGAGCCGGATACCGCTGAACCTAAACGTGCTGGTCAAGGGCCGCATCCCCAAGGTGCTCGGTCTCGCCGAGTGCCTGCGCGAATGGCTCGATCATCTGCGCGACGTGCTGGTGCGGCGTACCAACTTCCGCAAGGAGCAGATCGAGCATCGGCTGGAGGTGCTGGGCGGCTACCTGATCGCCTATCTCAACATCGACAAAGTGATAAAAATCATCCGCACCGAGGATGAACCGAAGCCGGCGCTGATCAAGGCGTTCAAGCTGACCGAGATCCAGGCCGACGCCATCCTCAACATGCGGCTGCGGTCTTTGCGCAAGCTCGAGGAATTCGAGATCCGCACCGAGGACAAGAACCTTCGCGCCGAATTGAAGGGCATCAAGGGCATTCTTGGCTCCGAGGCCGAACAGTGGTCCAAAGTCGGCGAACAGGTCCGGAAAGTGCGCGACATTTTTGGGCCGAAGACGCCGCTCGGCAAGCGCCGCACGATGTTTGCCGACGCGCCGGAGCATGATCTCGCCGCGATCGAGGAAGCGTTCGTGGAGCGCGAGCCGGTCACCGTGGTGGTTTCCGAAAAGGGCTGGGTGCGCACGCTGAAGGGCCATGTCGCCGATCTCTCGAGCCTGACCTTCAAGACCGACGACAAGCTCGACAAGGCGTTCTTCGCCGAGACCACCTCAAAACTGCTGCTGTTCGCCACCAATGGCCGGTTCTATTCGCTCGATGTCGCCAAGCTCCCGGGCGGCCGCGGCCATGGCGAGCCGATCCGGATGTTCGTCGACATGGAGCAGGAGACCGCGATCGTCTCGCTGTTCGTCAACAAGGGCGGCCGCAAGTTCCTGATCGCCAGCCTCGAAGGCCAGGGTTTTGTCGTGAACGAGGACGATTGCGTCGGCAACACCCGCAAGGGCAAGCAGGTGCTGAACGTCGAAATGCCGAACGAAGCTTGCGCTATCGCGACCGTGTCGGGTGACACCGTCGCCGTGATCGGCACCAACCACAAGATGGTGGTCTTCCCGCTCGATCAGGTGCCGGAAATGGCGCGCGGCCGCGGTGTGCGCCTGCAGAAATACACCAGCGCGTCGCTGTCGGATGTCACCACCTTCGAAGCGAAGGTCGGCCTGAGCTGGAAGGATTCGGCTGGCCGCGACCAGAGCATGAGCTGGAAGGAGCTGACCGACTGGCGCGGCAACCGCGCCGACGCCGGCCGCCTCGCGCACGGCCTGCCGAAGTCGAACAAGTTCGGCAAGGGCGTGGAGTGATCCAAACGCGGTCCTCATCCTGAGGAGCGCGCCCCTTCGCGCGCGTCTCGAAGGATGAGTAACGGGCCGTGCAGCCTCATGGTTCGAGACGCGCAAGATGCGCTCCTCACCATGAGGACTCCCGATATCGTAATGGTATTCGCCATTGCGCACGCTATAATTGCAAGCGGTCAACCCGACGGCCTTGCAACGATTATTTCGGGCGTCATGGTCCATCACGACGATCATAACCACTCTCCCATGCACAGCCATGCCGGCCACAGTCACGCGCCGGACAATTTCGGCTTCGCGTTCGCGGTCGGCATCGCGCTCAATATTGCGTTCGTCGCGACCGAACTGGTGTTCGGCTATGCCGCCAATTCGCTGGCGCTGATTTCGGACGCGGTTCACAATTTTTCCGACGTGATCGCGCTGGTGCTGGCCTGGGCGGCGGGATGGCTGGCGCGAAGGCGGCCGACCGAGCGGCACACTTATGGCTACCGGCGGGCTTCGATCCTCGCGGCACTGGCCAATGCCGGACTGCTGCTGATCGCGGTCGGCGCCATCGCCGTGGAAGCCGTCGAGCGGATCAGGCAGCCGGCCGAGGTCGCGGGCCTGACCGTCGTCCTGGTCGCGGCGCTCGGCATCGCCATCAACGGCGCCACCGCGCTGTTGTTCATGCGCGGCCGCCATGGCGATCTCAATATCCGCGGCGCCTATCTGCACATGGCGGCGGATGCTGGCGTATCCGCCGGTGTGGTGGTGGCGGCGCTCGCGATCCTGTTGACCGGATGGTTGTGGGTCGATCCGGTCATCAGCCTCGTCATTGCAGCCGTCGTGCTCGCCAGCAGCTGGGGCCTCGCCCGCGACAGCGTCAGTCTCGCGCTCGACGGCGTGCCGAGAGGCATCGCGCTCGCGGAGGTCAGGGATTATCTCGGGCAACTGGACGGCGTCACCGAGGTGCACGACCTCCATGTCTGGGCCATGAGCACCAACGAAACCGCGCTGACCGCGCATCTGGTGCGGCCCTGCGGCAGCGACGATCTGTTTCTGCGCGAGGTCTGCGCCGAACTCGCGCACCGCTTCGACATCGATCACGCCACCCTGCAGATCGAGGCGGGCAGCGATGCCTGCAGGCTGGCGCCGGCGGAGGTGGTGTGAAGGCGCGCAAGCGCAATTCCCGCGACGTCACCTGCGGCAAATTAACCCGACGGGTAAGATTTCGCTGGTCCTGTCGGGCAAATCACTTTTACGACTCTCGCCATCCTGTCCCCGAGGAAGGGGCGTTGGCCATCGTCACGAACGCTGGGACGGGATGCGGTGGACGCGGCGGCTTCGTGCGCGCGATGGGACGGCAGGGCGGGATAAACTCCGTGAGCGGTCCGAGAATGCGCAAGACGAGCGGTGCCGAGGCGTACGGTGAAGTCGTGTGGGCCTGACAGCCTCTGGGTTGGCGTCAAGTCCCGCAGAGGCAAAGCCGGCCCAACCGGGCATCGGGCTTTGCCATCAATCCGCGGGACGACGGTGACAAGCAAATCCTGATCGCCGGGGCGAGCGCGAAGTAAGCCGTAAAGCCATTGCGCAGGGAATGTCGGATGTTCTCCGCTGCCCTGTATGCTCGTGTGCGTTATTACTCGTGCATTTTGCACACGAGACCGCGGGTGCAGCGCGCATCCGGCATTCCCTGCTCCCTCTTCTTGAGGGACAACGACAGGCAAGCCTCGGGCAAATCGTGCCGCGAGAATGCGAGCGCATATCTGCTGTTTGAAATCTGAATCGCACCTCTCACAGCATCATTGCGAGGAGCAGTTGCGACGAAGCAATCCATCTTACCGGGGGGCGCCGCTACGCAGCCGATCGGGCGGACCGCCGATTTGCAACCACGATCAGCGGCACCGCGATGAAGCCGCTGGCCAGCAGCAGCCAGTCCTGGGGTATGCCGAGAAGGATGGCGGCGCTGCCGCCGATCAGGGACCAGATAAAGGGAATGACGAGGAGCGAGCGCGACAGCGGCGGGACAGCCAGCAGCAGCATTCCGAAGGTGAAGATCGTCACCGGGCACGGTGTGACGCCGAACACCGGCATCGCGGGATAAGGGTGGCCCCTGACCATGCTGATCAGGGGATAGACGATCGCCGCATAGGCGATCAGCGCCGTACCGACCCAGCTTGCCGACCCGGAACGGAGGCCGAATTGGATCCGGCCGCAATACACGCCGGCATAGATCAGGTAGCTGCCCTGGATCACGAATAATGCAGCGAACAGATACGCTGCCTTGTTGATCTCCGAGAAGAACAGCGCGTGATAGGCGATACCGGTCCATAGCCACATCGACGCCAGGATGCCGGCAATCACGCGATCGGCTCCCCTTGGCTTCCAAAACAGCAGCGCGACCGCGAGGCCGCCGAGCTGATACATCCCGAACTGAACCGGCCAGATCGCCCGATTGTAACCGACGAATAACGCGAGAAATTGCTCCTGCGTAAACGGCAACATGGTGCAGCCCCTGTGTATTTGCGACAGGATACCTGCGCCGGCGCCGATCCGTTTGATCTGCAGCAAGCGGTGCGAGCGGGATCAGATCAGTCCCGCCAGCCGAAGCAGCACGCCCGCGGCGCACGAACCCGCCAAAACCGTCAGCATTCCCATGTTGAAGCGGAAGATCGCGGTCGCCGCCGCGATCGCCAGAACGAGAGCTGCAACGTCGACGCTCGACCACACCGGCATGTCGAACGACAGCCCGAACGATCGAACCGGCCAGGTTTCCCGGAACACGGTGTGCATCGCGAACCAGATCGACAGATTGAGGATCACGCCGACCACGGCGGCGGTGATGGCGCCGAGCGCGCCGGCCAGCCCCTTGTTGCCGCGCAGGGTCTCGACAAAGGGCGCGCCGAGGAAGATCCAGAGGAAGCAGGGCATGAAAGTGACCCAGGTCGCCAGCAAGCCGCCGAGCGTGCCCGCCAGCATCGGCGACAGGGTGCCGGGATCGCGGAACGCGGCCATGAAACCCACGAACTGCAGCACCATGATCAGCGGGCCGGGCGTGGTTTCTGCCATGCCGAGACCGTCGAGCATTTCGCCGGGCCCAAGCCAGTGATAATGCTCGACCGCCTGCTGCGCGACATAGGCCAGCACCGCATAGGCGCCGCCGAACGTCACCAGCGCCATCTTGCTGAAGAACAGCGCGATCTGGCTGAATACATTGGCCTCGCCGAACGCGATCAGCAGGGCGGCGACCGGCACCAGCCACAGCATCAGCCAGACCGCGCTGACCTTCAGCGCACGCGGAACGCTGGGGCGGATATGGTCGGGCAGTTCATCGCCAAACACGCTGTCGACCGCCGCGCCGTTCTTGCCGCTGCCGTGCTCGACCGCGGCGAATTCGCTGCGTCCGCTTCGGGCGCCGAAATAGCCGATCAAGCCCGCGGCGATGATGATGACCGGGAAGGGCACGTTGAAGAAGAAGATCGCGACGAAGGCGATGGCGGCGAGTGCGATCATGACCCGGTTGCGCAAGGCGCGCTTGCCGACGCGGATCACGGCCTGGATCACGATCGCCAGCACAGCGGCCTTCAGCCCGAAGAACAGCGCCTCGACGACGCCGACCTTGCCGAACGCGGCATAGATGTAGCTCAGACCCATGATGGCGATGATGCCGGGCAGAATGAACAGGCCGCCGGCCATGATGCCGCCCGCGGTCCGGTGCAGCAGCCAGCCGATATACGTCGCCAGCTGCTGCGCCTCCGGTCCCGGCAGCAGCATGCAGTAGTTCAGCGCATGCAGGAACCGGCCTTCGGAAATCCAGTTCTTTTCCTCGACCAGGATGCGATGCATCACCGCAATCTGTCCCGCCGGGCCACCGAAACTCAGCAGCGCCACCCGCAGCCAGACCCGAAACGCTTCACCGAAGCTGATGCCGTGGCCGGCATCCGCTGCGGTGGTCTTCTCATGCGTTGCGATATCGATCACGGCTTTGCCTTGTTGGTGGGCCAGTTATGGGTTTCGCCCGACGCATCGCGGCACCAGCGATAGAACGCGTCGTACAGCACGATGCCGGCCTCGAGTTGTTCGAGATCTTCATCGTACATTCGCGACAGCCCGAGCGACGCCGCCAGCAGCCCGGGCGCTTCCGGCGACAGATCGAGCCTGCCGGTATCGGCGGCGCGTACCATCGTCGCCAGCCGGAGCATCGGCGGCGTCGCGAGGTCGAACTCCTCGACCATCACATCGAAGGTACAGAGCTCGCCGCGATGGCTCCAGAATACGTTTTCGATATCGAACGGGACGGCGGCAAAACGCTCGCCCACCGCGGCGACCTCGGACGGCGCCACGAACAGAAACACCGCGTTCGGATCGACGAACCGGCGGATCAGCCAGGGGCATGCGATGCGGTCGATTTTCGGCCGCGCGCGGGTGACCCAGACGGTGCGGCCTTGCGCATCGCGTGCGGGGAGTTTTGTTTCCGGCACCAGTGGAAGCTTGGCGGCCTTCCAGCCCTCAAAGCCGTCTTCGAGCGCTTCGGCCGAAGCGCCGGCATGTCTCAGCCAGGCCGCGGTGCCCTCGGAGAGTTTCAGGCCGCGCTGGCACACCACGATGGCCGAGCGCCCGGCGAATTCCCCGCCCCAGTCGGCGGCTTGCTGATGGCGTCGCCTCACCGCGCCGGGAATCAGCCTCGGATCGGCGGCGAAATCCTCGTCGGTGCGGACGTCGATCAGCGCAGGGGTGTTCGCCGTGCCGATCAGCCGTGCAAGTTTGTCAGCGGATATCGTTGTGAATGATGACATGGATGCGCCCTCGTGAGAGATACGGGACGCGATACTTGGGCATGTCGCCTCGTGGGGAGATCGCCATATCCCCATGCCGCCATTACAGCGAAACCGGTGCGGGCTGTCAATGTTTGTAACGCGGAAGGGCGGATGGCCAGCCTTGTGGTCGACCGCGGCACGGCGCGGGCTACAGGTTGATCCCGAACTTCGCCAAGGCCCAGGCCGTGACGAAATACAGCACGATGGTCAGCGCGCAGCCCGCGCCCAGCGTCTGCCAGAAGCCCACCCCGGCGCGAAGCATCGCCGGCATCACCAGGAACATCGGAAGCGAAGGCAGCACATACCAGAAGGTCGCCTCCGCATGACCGGCGATGCGCTCGATATCCCTGGTGTCGCGCCAAAGCCAGAGAATGCCGAGCAGCGACACCAGCGGCAGGGAAACGATCAGCGCACCGAAGGCCGGGCTGCGCTTCGCCACTTCGGACACGGCGGCAATGATGATGCCCGACAACAGTATCTTGATGATGAAATAGGCCATAGCGCGATCATTCGTCGGCGCAACTATGCGTGCGCGATGCCGTCAGGCAAGATGCCACAGACCGTGATGGCGGGACAGGGGAGGCGGGAGTGGGTGAATGGACCGGAGTGGCTATCGCACTGGTCTCAAGTTGCCTCGGCGGCACGGCGGCTGCGATCACCCGCTATCTCGTCGGCAGCACCGACCCGGTCACGCTGGCCATCCTGCGCTGGGGAATAGGCTTTCTGTGCCTGCTGCCGACCGCGCTGCTGCTCGGGGTGCGTTGGCCGTCGCGCCGCGATTGGCCTGCCGTCGCGCTATTGGGGCTGTGTTTCTTCGGATTGTTTTTCGTCCTCTACAACATCGCGATCGGCTTTACGACCGCGGCGCGGGCCAGCCTCGCGCTGGCGACCCTGCCGCTGCATACCATGGTGGTCGGGGCTGTGCTCGGTGTCGAGCCGCTGACGTCAAGGAAAACAACCGGCGTCTGCGTCGCCGTGCTCGGCGTCGTGGCGGCGCTCGCAACCGGTCTTTCGGCGGCGCCGCCGGGCGCCTGGCGCGGCGAACTCATCATGACCGGCGCCGTGATGTGCATGGCGTTCTACAATGTCTGGTCTCGCCCATTCATCGAGCGATCGAGCGCGCTCGGTTTTCTGACCGTCGGCATGGGGGCAGGCGCCGCCGGATTGATCCTCGTTGGCTCGCTCACCGGCAGCGCAGCGGTGCTGGGCAGCCTTACGACGCCGCAATGGTTAGCCGGCCTCTATCTCGGCGTCGGCGGTGGCGCGCTCGCCTTTATCCTGTGGGTGCTGGCGCTGGAGCGTGCGACGCCCACCCGTGTGGCCAACACCATGACCGTCAACCCGGTCGCCGCGGCCTTGCTCGCTACCCAACTCGTCGGCGAGTCGATTACCGCCAATCTCGTGATCGGACTGCTCGCGGTCTTCGCCGGGATCTGGATCGCCACGAGCGAGGGCGGCAGGGCTTAGCTGTGCACGCCTTCTGTGCGCCTAACGCGATTGGGAAAGGCCCTTGTCGCCATGAACCCGCGGATGCTGCGGGACCGGACCGGTGTGGGCGCAAACGAAATCCTCGACATGTTCGGGCACGGCGGCACCCTCGATGTCGCAGCGGGTCTGGATTTCGGCGGCGATATCACGGGAGATGTCCTGTGACCAATGCTCCAGGGTGTTGAAGGCGATCACGCGGACCGGGTCGCAAAACTGCCCGGCGAGGAGGTCGGTGATGACGGTTTCGGGGTCGGTCCGCTCGATCTCGATTTCGCAACAAATACCCCCCTGCCGGCTTTGGCGGTCGACGACGAGGTAGGCGGTCTGATCCGCCCCATAAGGTATATTCCAGCCAGTTCTTGGCATGCGCAATCTCCACCGCAGCGGCGTTGCAGGACTATGCGGCAATACCGGATTTGTTCCAGCGTGCGGAACTCAAATTTGCGCGTGGCGGTGCACCCGTGCTCGTAGTGTTGCTGAACAACGCGACCCGCGGCGTCGCGCGGGCAGAATGGCATCGGCTCTCAAGCAGGGCGGCGCGCGACGTAGCCGACCCTGAGCCCCGGCTCGAAGCCGCAACGCTCATAGAATCGATGCACGCGAGGGTCTTGCCGGCCGCTCTGCATGAGGACGTGATGACAATCCCTGGTCCAGGCTTCTGCGAGTGCCGCCCCGACAACCGCGCGTCCATGGCCCATATCCTGAAATTCGGGATGGGTGACGACGTTTTCCAGAAAGCCGTGCCGCCGTCCGACCCGCAGCAGATTGGGCGCCGTGATCAGCATGCAGGTTGCGACGATTTGTGTGTCCACGGTGGATACGAAGACCGCGACGCCGTCGTCGGACAGCGTTTGCCGCCAGATTTGCTCGGCCCGCGCTATCGGCTCCGCATGGGAGCTAACATCGGAGACACGAAAGAGATCCAGCAGCGAAACAAGGTCGGCAGCTTGAGCAGGCCTGGCATGGGGCATCGGAACACCGGATTGTGAATCGCCGGCCAGTCTAGTCGATTTACGAGCGTCACACCGCCGCGATGGCCTCAATCTCGATCATGAAATCCGGCCCGTACAGTTTTGACACTTCGACCAGTGTCACCGCTGGCGCCGCCGGCGGCGTGACCGAGGCAAAGAACCGGTTCCGCGCCTCGCGATAGCTTCCGAGATTGTCCATATCGGTGAGGAACACGGTCAGCTTCACCAGATGGGCGGCGGTGCACCCGCATCCCTGCAGTGCCGCTGCGAGGTTGGAAAACACCTTTGCGGCCTGCGTGATAAAATCGTTCTTGCCTACCACATTGCCGTCGCGATCGAGCGCCGTCTGGCCTGATATGAAGATGATCCTGCCTGCGCTGACGTCGACCACCTGCGAATAGCCGGGCGGAGTGCCGAGTTCGGGTGGGTTGATGCGGACGATCGAAGGCGTGGCGTCGCGGGTCATTGCATGATCCGAAATTCAGTTGCTCGGGGCGGACACCGGCGGAGGCCCCATGCCGACAGGTTTCTTCGGCTTCAGGCTCCCGGCGTAGAATGACAATCCCGCCACCAGGAAAAGCGCGAGGAGGTAAACCGCATAGGATTGCGGCGGCGTAATCGCCCATCGCACAAATCCCCTGATCGCAATTGCCCGGCCAGTGTCGTCGTCCATGCGGTGGTTTTGCTCGAAACGATGCGGGATGGGAAGGGGCAAATATCGCGGAATCGTCAGGACGCCGCCGGAGGCCTCTTCAGCAGGAACAGCGCCAGCAGCGCCGACAGGCTGAGCGCGGAGGAAACCATCAACACGCGGCTGCCCATCACGTCGATCAGCAGGCCAAAGGCCAGCGGGGCGGCGGCCTGCGCCATCCGCGCCGGCGCGCCGATGATGCCGAGCCGGTAGCCATAGTTCTGCGGGCCGAAGATCGCCAGCGGCAAGGTGCCGCGCGCAATCGTGAGGATGCCGTTGCCGGTGCCATGGAAAATCGCAAACAGGCTTGCCGCGGGTCCGCCGACCAGCCCGACGATGGCGGCGCCGATCGGATGCGTCAGGCATGCCAGCCGGGTCGAGACCAGCGGATGATAGCGGCTGAGAAAACTGGCCTCGAAGATTCGGGCGGCGACTTGCGCCGGGCCGATCAGCGCGCCGGCCGCCACCGCCTGGAGCGTGGTCGCGCCCGTGGCTTCCAGGATGCGCGGCAGGTGCGCTGCCATCGCGCCGGTCACGGTCCAGGCCGCGGCGAAGGCGAACGCCAGCAGGATCATGGTGCGGTCGATCGGAAGGTGCGGTTTGACGGCTGTCGTGACGGCGGCCTTGGCGCCTTTCACGGCAGGCAGCATGAAGAAGTTGAGCGGCAGGCCGATCAGGATATGCGCGGCCGCCCAGGCAAAGCAGGTGTTGCGCCAGCCGATGGTTTCCAGCCCCCAGGCCGTCAGCGGCCACCCGACGGTGGAAGCAAAACCGGCGAGCAGCGTGATGCCGGTGATCGAGCGGCGCGCCGCGTCGCCATAGATGCGCCCCAGCGTGCCGAAGGCGGCATCGTACAGGCCAAACCCCATGCCTACGCCCAGCAAGAGCCAGGCGATCACCAGCACCGGAATTGAATAGCTGACGCCGAGCAGCGCGAGGCCCGCGGCCAGCGTCAGATTTGAAAGCGACAGCACCGACCGGCCGCCGACCAGGTCGATCTGCCGGCCGACGCGCGGGCCGAGCAGGGCGGAAATCACCAGCGATGCCGAGAAGGCGGCGAAAATCCAGTTCGAGGAAACGCCAAGGTCGCGCCCGATCGGATCGGCCAGGATCGCGGGCAGATAGTAGCTCGACGCCCACGCCAGAGTCTGGGTGGTGCCGAGCGCCAGAATGATCGGAAGCTGGGGCGGGTTCATGATTGCGGCGCTGCGAATCTGGCCCAATGGAGCGCCACCGGACCCAGCAGGATGCCTGCGGCCAGGACCGAGAACGCCGCCATCCAGGCATTGGCGCTCAGCGGTCCGCCCGCAAGATCGAGCGCTACGCCGACGCTCCAGGCACCTAGCGCCGACAGGCTGAAGCCGACGGTGGAATGCGCCGCCATGGTCGCCCCGCGATAGTCCGGGTGCGCCGCCATCGACATGCCCGAGGTCAACGCGCCGGAGTCGGCCGGTACCGTGATCGCATAGACGAGCATCAGCGGCAGCAATAGCAAGGGCGACTGGTCCGAGAAGGCGCCGATCAGCAGCGCCACGACAGCCGAGCTCAGCATGACGGCGGTGATCGCGCGATGCCGGCCGAACTTCAGCGCCAGCTCATTGCCGAGAATGCTGGCGGGCATCGCCAGCAGCGAAAACACGACGCTGACGACGATTGGCGTAAAGACGGAGGACTGTCCGTTTCGGGCGATGACGAAAGTCCAGAATGCGACCAGCCAGGTCCGGATGCCGTAGAGCTCGAAGCAGTGCGCGCCATAGCCGAGCACGAACCCCATCGCCCGGGTGTTGCGGAACACCGGCGCGAAATCCAGCAGGGGTCCCGCCGCGGGCTTCGGCTGCACCGGGGCCAACCGCAGGCAAACCAGCAGCATCACGAGCGGGCCAAGGGCCGTCACGAAGAACGCGCTGCGCCAGCCAAAGCTCTCTGCGACCAGTTGCGAGACCAGGAAAGACAGGCCGACGCCGACCGAGAAGCTCGAGGTGTAGAAGGTGATGGCGCGCGATGAATCGCCGGGCGCGAGGCGGTCGGTCAGCGCCTTGAGGCCGGGCATATAGGCGCCAGCAAAACCGATGCCCGCGATCGCGTTGCACAGCGCGCCCGACCAGAGCCCGGTCGCGAACAGCCCGAACAGCATTGTGCCGAGCGCGCTCAGCGCCGACCCCGCGATCAGGATCTTGCGGGCATCGATACGGTCGGTCAGCGTCGCCAGCAGCGGCACGGCCAGCATGTAGCCGGCGGCGCCGGAGCCCGCCAACAGGCCGGCTTGCGCGCCGCTCAACTGCCATTCCGGAATCAGGAACGCGGCGAGGATGGAGGGCACCACAACGTGCGGAAGCAGGCTGCCGAGTTGCCCCAGGCACATCGCAACGATGACGGATCGGCCCTCTAGCGAAATTTGGCTCACCTATATCCGTTCAGACCGCGCTACCCGCAGCCGCATCCGGCTTTTCCCTGCTGTTTGGCATTTGCATCGTCGACACAACAGGCGTCAACCGCCGATGGTGCCGGTCCACCGCAGCACTGGCTTGCGCTGGGCGCGGCCGCGCGGCTGCACACGCCGGTCTCGGGCAGCACCAGTTCGACACGCTCAGCGGCCTCCCGGTCGCCGGCGATATCTGCCGCGATCGAGCGGACCTGTTCGTAGCCGGTCAGCATCAGGAAGGTCGGCGCGCGTCCGTAGGCTTTCATGCCGGCGAAATAGAAGCCGGGTTCGGCCTGCGCCAATTCGCGCGCGCCGTGCGGCCGCACGGTGCCGCAGCTGTGTTCGTTGGGATCGATCAGCGGCCGCAGCAGGACCGGGCACTCGACCGCGGGATCGAGCTGGATGCGCAATTCGTGCAGGAAATCCAGATCCGGCCGGAAGCCCGTCGCCACGATCAGTTCGTCCACCACCACATGACGGCCGCAACAGGCGGAGCCGGCGCCGACGGTGAGGCGAGGGCCGTCGGCGGCGAGATGCGAGACACGAAATTCGCTCTCTACAGTGATATGGCCCGCCGCGACCAGCGCGGCAAAGGCCGAACCGAGTTCGCCGCGGGCGGCGAGCTTGTCGTTGGCGCCGCCGCCGAACGCCTTGGCGGGATCGTTGCCCCGCAACAGCCAGACCGGTTTGGTCTCCGGCGCCTCGGTCGCGAGTTTTGCGAGGTCTGTCAGCGTGCCGATCGCCGAATGGCCGGCGCCCAGCACCGCGACGGTCTTGCCGGCATAGCGCGCGCGATCCTTGCCCAGCACGTCGGGCATTCCGTACGCAATCCTGTCCGCCGCCTGCGTCTCGCCGATGGCGCGCAGGCCGTTGGCGCCTGCCGGATTTGGCGAATGCCAGGTGCCGGACGCGTCGATCACGGCATCGGCCCGCACACTCTTGGCGCCTTGCCCGTTCTGATAGCGCAGTTCGAAGGGGGCGGTTTCGCGACCCTTGCTCTTGAGCTTGTCGAAGCCGACGCGGCTGATGTCGGTGACGCGGCTCGATGGATGGATGTGGCTCGCGAGCTCAGTCTTGGCCGCGAGCGGCTCGAGATAGCGCTCCACCAGCTCGGCGCCGGTCGGATACTGACCGGGCTCGGGAGAATTCCAGCCGGTTGCGGCGAGCAGGCGTTCCGCGGCGCGGTCGACATTGTATTCCCACGGCGAGAACATCCGCACATGGCCCCATTGCCGCACCGCGTGGCCGACGTCGCTGCCGGCCTCCAGCACGATCGGCGTCAGCCCGCGCTCCAGCACGTGGGCGGCTGCGGCAAGGCCGACCGGGCCGGCTCCGATGATCGCGACGGTCCTGGTCTGGTTCATCCTATTCTCCTGTCGAACTAGAACTATCGAAATAAAGCGTCGCAAGAAACTACGCGGCCGACTTTGTGTCTGAGCATTCGGCGACACCGGTGCAGCATTCGGCGACCAGAAAATCCACCAGGCCCCGCATCACATCGTAGTTGGCATGACACACCAGCGTCGTTGCCTCCCGCACCTGACTGATCAGCCCAACCACCATCAGCGCCTTTATGTGATGGGAGAGGGTCGAGGGCGCAATCTTCAGTTTGTCCTGCAGGCGGCCCACCGGCAGCCCGGCATCTCCGGCGCGAACCAGTGCCCGGTAGATTTTCAGCCGGGTCGGATTGCCCAGGGCTTCGAGATGTGCGGCGGCGGCGTCGAGCTTCATGGCGATCATATTTCAGACGGCAGGACGGCTGTCAACTATATTTCTGGTATTATCGAAATACAGGTTCGGTTGCTATCGAGCTCCTGGCCGCGCCTGGGCGGGAGAAAGGCCTTCATTGGTAGGCAGCAGAAACGTAATCAGCCAGCACAGCAGCAACATGACGGCCGACCCCGCCAGACATCCCGTCATGCCGGCGACCTGGTAGAGAACGCCCGAAAGTATAATCCCGAGCAGCCGTCCGACGGCGTTGGCGGCATAGTAGAAGCCGACGTCTTCGGCGGCTTTCTCGGATCCAGCATAGGCCAGGATCAGGTACGAGTGCTGCGAGGAATTCACCGCGAACGGCAAACCGAACAGGGCCAGTCCGATGACCAATACGAGATCGGGGCGGCCGACACCGGCGGTCTGCAGGATGACCGCCAGCGCGATCGGCACCGCGGCAAGAATCGCCGCCCAGACACGGGCCGCCGGCACCTCGCGGCTCAGGCCATCGGTGCTGCGGCTCACGAGGGCAGGGGCGATAGCCTGCACCCCGCCATAGGCGATCGTCCAGGCCGCGAGAAACCCGCCGACTTCGAGGAAGCTCCAGCCATTGGCGTAGAGAAACACCGGCAACCCGACGACGAACCAGACATCGCGGGCGCCGAACATGAAGATGCGGGCTGCGGCCAGCAGGTTCACGCCGCGCGATTTTCCGAACAGTTCACCGATGGTCTTCGACGATTTCGCCTTGCCGAGCTGCGAGGGCAGCAGCAGCAACCCCGCGACGAAGATCACCCCGAGCAGGGCGGCCATCATCCACAGCGCATGGCTGAATCCGACCAGGTCCAGCAACAGGCCGCCGACGAAGAACCCGATGCCCTTCATCGCGTTCTTCGAGCCCGTGAACCAGGCGACCCATCGGAACAACTGCCCGCTGCCCTCCGCGGAGGTGGCCTTGATCGCGGATTTCGAAGCGGTCTTGGTCAGGTCCTTGGCGACGCCGGCGATGCCTTGGGCGATCACGACCCAGGCCACTGATGCCGCGGCCCCCCAGCCGGGATCGAGCGCGGACAACATCAGTAAGCCGGCGATCTGCAGTATCTGGCCGACCGCGAGCATGCGGGGAATGCCGAAACGCGACGCGAAATAGCCGCCGGCGAGGTTGGCGCCGATGCCGGCCGCCTCATACAGGAGAAACAGGAAGGCCAGCGTGAACGGCGTATAGCCCAGCCGGAAAAAGTGGAACAGGACGAGCATCCGCAAGGCGCCGTCGACCAGCGTGAATCCCCAATAGGATGCCGTGACGATGAGGTAGTTTCGGACCATCGCGTTATGCGCCCGCACGTTGAACGATGTTGGCGAGATCGACCATGCGGCAGGCGTACCCAACCTCGTTGTCGTACCAGGCATAGACCTTCAACAGGGTTTCGTCCGTCACCATGGTGCTCAAGGCGTCCACGATCGAGCTGCGCGGATCGTTGTTGTAGTCGGCCGATACCAGTGCGCGGCTTTCGAGCCCGAGGATACCGGCCAAAACGCCTTCCGATGCGGCCTTGAAGAGCTGGTTGACCTCCTCTGCGGTGGTCGGACGTTTGAGCTCGAAGACGCAATCGGTCAGGCTGGCATTGAGCACCGGCACCCGCACGGCGTGGCCGTTCAACTTGCCCTTGAGCTCCGGATAGATCAGCGAGATGGCGGTAGCGCTCCCGGTCGTCGTGGGCTGCATCGAAAGCATGGCCGACCTTGCGCGGCGAAGATCCTTGTGCGGGGCGTCGACGACGACATTGGTGTTGGTAGGGTTATGGATCGTCGTGATCTGTCCATGGCGGATTCCGATCGCCTCGTGGATGACCTTGACGACCGGCGCCAGACAGTTCGTCGTACAGGATGCTGCCGTCAGCAGCCGGTGCCGGGCGGGATCGTAGAGCTGGTCGTTGACGCCGACGACGATGTTGAGCGCCGCCTCGTCCTTGACGGGAGCCGCGACGATCACCCGTTTGACGCCCTGGTCAAGATAGGCCTGAAGCTGGTCCGGCTTCAGGAATTTTCCGGTACACTCCAGCACGACGTCACAACCGAGATCGCCCCATGCAACTTCGCCCGGACTGGCCCGTTCGCTGAAGCCTATGCGCTGCTTGCCAATCGCAATGGCGAAATCGGAATCGACCGCAATGGGATCGTGCCAGCGTCCGTGAATACTGTCGAATTCGAGGAGATGTGCGGTCGCTGCGATGCCGCCCTTCAGCTCGTTGATGTGCACGACCTCCAGCCGGTTACCGGCGCGCGGATCGCTGTCCGGACGATGTATGCCGCCGAGGGCGGCGCGCAGCGCGAGCCTGCCGATGCGGCCCATGCCATTGATGCCAACCTTCATGTGGATTCCTTTTAAGGGGATACGCGCGTGGTATCGCCAATCTCGTCGAGGCGGGTCTTGATCGCCATGCGGTCCAGCGAGTCGAACGGCAGGCTTGTGAAGATCTCGATCCGGCGCCGGATCATCGCGTAGAGCTCGTTCAGAAGCGTGGTCCGCTCGGTCGGTGATCCCGTGAATTGCGCGGGATCAGGGAGCGGCCAGACGCCAGTGACAAAATGAGCCCCGAGGTCCGGGCAGAACTGACCATCGGGTGCGTCGCAGAGCGCGATGACAAAGTCCATCCGGGGAGCCTCAGGCCCTTTGAATTCGTCCCATGATTTGGAGTGCAGGTGCGATACGTCGTGGCCGAGGGCTGTCAGCCGCTCGATGACCTCCGGAACCGGTTCTTTGGCCGGATTCGATCCGGCCGAATAAGCCCGAAAGCGGCCGCGACCGATCTTCTCGAGCAAGGCTTCGGCGATGATCGAGCGGGCGGAATTCTGCGTGCACAGGAACAGGACATTGAACGCAGGCGTCATGAATTTCTCCGTGGGCTCTGCGGCGATGATTTGGGATGGCAGATCGAACGCGTCCCCGCACAGCTCCGGACGGCCGTTGCAGCAATCTTGCGAAAGAAATTTGAGCAGGCTTCGAAAGCCCGTGACGTCGGCCCGATAGTTCACCGAGCGGCCGTCTTTCTCGGCCGAAATCAAACCCGCGCGGCTGAGAATACCGAGATGCGTCGACATCGTGTTGTGCGGCACCTCGCAACGCCGGGCGATCTCGCCGGCAGGCAGGCTTTGCGGATGGACCGCAAGCAGATAACGAACCGCGGCGAGGCGGGTCGGCTGTGCCAGCGATCCAAAGCCGTCGATGGCACTCGCTTCTCGATTACTTTCGATCATGAGCTTTCCAAAAAGAGAATCCTGAATGCGTCCATATATATGGACGCATTAGATGACAGGCAGGTGACAAAAGCGGTTGAGAGAGGCAAGGAGGTACCTATTTTCGCAGTTTTCAATTCCACCTGTCGGGACACTAAGACAGGATTATTGAGTGCCTGCCAGATTTCCAGTATTCACAAACTTGTTTGGGTGCGGCCGTTAAAGGTTGGAGAAAGGCGTCAACGACTCATGCGCGGAATGTCGGAACCAGTATGAACCTGTTCGAACGGTATCTCTCGCTGTGGGTAGCGCTCTGCATTGCCGCGGGCGTTGCGCTGGGACATCTCCTGCCTGGCGCATTTGCCACCATCGCCAGCGCGGAGGTCGCGCGGGTCAATCTTCCGGTGGCCGGGCTGGTCTGGCTGATGATCATCCCGATGCTGCTGAAGATCGACTTCGGCGCGCTCGGCGAGGTGCGCGAGCACTGGCGCGGCGTCGGCGTCACCCTATTCATCAACTGGGCGGTGAAGCCGTTCTCGATGGCGCTATTGGGTTCGCTGTTCATCGGTCATCTGTTCGCGCCGCTGCTGCCGCCGGCGCAAATTTCGTCCTATATCGCCGGACTCATTCTGCTGGCGGCGGCGCCCTGCACCGCGATGGTGTTCGTATGGTCGAGCCTGTGCGAGGGCGAGCCGCACTACACGCTGAGTCAGGTCGCGCTCAACGACGTCATCATGGTGTTTGCCTTCGCGCCGCTTGTCGGACTGCTGCTCGGCGTCGCCTCGATCGCGGTGCCGTGGGCCACTCTGCTGATCTCGGTGGTGCTCTATATCGTCGTCCCCGTTATAGTGGCGCAGTTGTGGCGGCGCGCGCTGCTCGCCAGCGGACCAGCGGCGTTGCAGAAGACCCAGCATTTGCTGCAGCCGGTGTCGCTGGTCGCTCTCCTGACCACGCTGGTGCTGCTGTTCGGTTTCCAGGGCGAACAGATCATCGCCCAGCCCCTGGTGATCGTGCTGCTGGCGGTGCCGATCCTGATCCAGGTCTATCTCAATGCGGGGTTGGCCTATTGGCTAAGCCGGCGCTTCGGGGTGGCCTGGTGTGTCGCCGCACCGGCCGCGCTGATCGGCGCCAGCAACTTCTTCGAACTCGCGGTCGCCGCCGCCATCAGCCTGTTCGGGCTCAACTCCGGAGCCGCACTGGCGACCGTGGTCGGCGTGCTGGTCGAGGTGCCCGTGATGCTCTCGGTGGTTTATCTGGTGAAGGCGTCGCGCGGTTGGTACGAGGCCGGCGCCGGGGCCGCCGCGGCGGTCAGCAAGGAAGCGCGGACATGAGCGTGACGAGCTATCGCCACTCGACTTGCAAATCGCAAAGACTAAGGCCGTCACGAATATTGCCGCAATTTTCGTGTCGCCGAAATATGAGCGGCTATCTCGCCGGCTGGCGGGCCCGCGCCCGCATCGTGTAAAGCCCGACCGCCATCAGGGACGCCACCGTCAGCACGATGCCGAGCGCGAACATCGCTTCATGCGATACCGTCGCGGCGAGCCAGACGGCGATCGCGGCACTCATCATCTGCCAGAAGCCGACCAGCGCCGAGGCGGCGCCTGCTTTCTCCCCGAACGGCGAGAGCGCCTGGGCAGTGCCGAGCGGATTGACGATGCCCATGCCGAGCAGGAACACCGACATCGCGCCAAGGAACGGCAGGAAGCCGGGGGTCAAGATCGATGCCAGCAAGACGGCGGCGCTGCCGGCGGCGGCGAACAGGAGGCCGATCTGTATGGCGCGGTCGAGCCCGAGCCGCGGCGCCAGCTTCGTCGCCAGCATGCCGGCGGCGAACACCACGAGGACGGTGCCCGCAAAGAACAGGCCGAGCTGGATCGGCGTGAAGTGCATGGCTTCGATCAGCACGCGGGGGGCGGCGGAAAACATCGCGAACAGTCCGCCCATGATCAGGCTGACGGTCGCGGCCGGAACCAGGAAGCGGCGGTCGGCGATCAGACCGAGATAGTTCCTCGCGATCGCCGGCGGATTGAGCGGCGTCCGCGTCGAATGGTGGGTTTCGCCGAGCACGGCGGCATAGGCGATCGCGCCGATCACGGCGAACACTCCGACAAAGACGAATTCGGAGCGCCAGCCGAACGTCTGATCGAGCGCGCCGCCGAGCAGGGGCGAGAAGCCGGGCGCCGCGGCCATCGCGATCATGATCAGCGCCATGGCGCGGCCGAGCGCCGGACCCGAAAACAGATCGCGGGCGATGGCGCGCGACAGCACCGAGGTCGAACAGGCGCCGGCGGCCTGGATGACGCGGCCGATCAGCAGGTTCGTCAGATCGGTGGCGAGGCCGCACCAGATACTGCCGGCCAGGAACACCGCAAAACCTATCAATACCGGCCAGCGCCGGCCGTAGCGATCGGAGATCGGCCCGACCACGAGTTGGCCGAGCGCGAACACCGCGAGGAACACCGTGATCGATGCCGTCACCTCAGCGGTCGACACCCGCAGCGACGCCGCCATCTGCGGCAGCGACGGCAGCAGGATGTTGGTGGCGAGGGTTCCGGTCGCCGCCAATGCGGCAAGCACCGCGATCTGCAGAAAGGTGGAAGAGACCCCCGGACGCGGCGAGGTGTCGATCGTGGCAATGGTCTGGTCGGCCATGGGATCTCCCGCTGCGATAAAATGATGCATATCATATAAAAGCAGTGGGGGAAACCGCCGCTAGGCAGTTTGGAATATTTTGCTCCGTCCGGCCATCACGGTGGCGGGTTGCGGCTCTCAGCCGGCCCGCAACACTTCCGGCTCGTCCCGGACCATGTCCGGCTGACGCGCCAGTGACACCGCCGGCGACAGCAGGATCACCAGCGCCTGGGCGCCGAAGATAACGGCGGCGAGATAGAGACAGGCTTCCGCGCCATAAAACCCGCCGACGATGGCGCCGAGCGCGGAGCCGAGGGGGCGCGCGCCGTAGCTCATGATGTTGATCGCCGAAACTCTGCCCAGCAACGACGGCGGCGTCACCGACTGACGCAGCGTGGTGGTCGAGATCACCCACAGGATCGGGCCCGCACCGAGCAGGAAGAAGCTCAGGCCTGCCAGCCATGGCGAGGGGATGAAGGTGGTTGACGCCATCACGGAGGCGGCGACGAAGCCGGTCACCGGGCCGAGCCCGATGACTATGCCGAAGGGCAGGCGGCGCATCACCCGTGTCGCCAGCAGCGCGCCGAACACCATGCCGACGCCGTACATCCCAAGCGTGATACCGACGCCGGTCGCCGACAATCCGAGGCGGCGCACCGCATAGGGCACGAACACCGCCAGCAGCAGGAACGATGCGGTGTTGAAGATGAACTGGGTGATGAAAACCGGACGCAGCAGCGGGTGATGCAGCACGAAGACCGCGCCTTCCCTGATCTCCTGCAGTGGATGGCGGCGCGGCGCCGGCGCGCGGGCCGGTTCGTCGATGCCCGACAGCAGCACCACGGCGATCACCGAGAGGGCCGTCGCGAAACCGAAGGCGGGCGCCGCGCCGACCCAACCCACCAGGGCGCCGCCCAGCGCAGGGCCGCTGGCGAATGCCACGGTGCGCGCAAGTTCGATCCGCGCATTGGCGGCGGGCAGCAGCGCCGGCGGCACCAGCGACGGCACCAGCGCGGGCGCGGCCACGCTATAGGTGACGGTGCCGCATACCGTGACGAAGCCGAGCAGGGCCAGCAGGGGCAATGACAGCCGATCGAGCCAGATCAGCGCAAGGATTGCGGCCAGCGCCGCCGCGCGCACCCCTTCCGACCCCGCCATCAGCCGGCGTCGCGAGATGCGATCGGCGAGCAGGCCGGCGGGGATCGCGAACAGCAAGAACGGCAGAGTCAGCGCGGTGTGCAGCAGGCCGGTCTGGCCCTCGCCGACGCCGAGCAGCAGCACCGCGACAATGGGCGCCGCCGCCAGCGCGATCTGCTCGGCCGACTGCGCCGCCAGATTGGACCAGGCCAGCCGGTTGAAGGTCATTGGCAGGCGGGGCGCGTGGTTGATCGCGGTCATCGCGGGATTCCCTGAGGAGTCGGTAGACCGCCATTGTCCGCCCTCCGGCACCGCCGAACCACCCGCTTCCCGAGAGCAGGCGGGACGGGCCAGATGGAGTCGAAAATGAGTGGATCGAGGATCGGCGCGGGAGCATCGCGGTTCGTTTGGCGGACCGCACGAGAGGCCGCTGGATGGCCCGGTCAGGCCAACGACCGTCGCTAGTCCTGCGGCTCCGAGAACACCTCGCCTGAAGCGTCGATGCGCAGCCAGCCGGAGGGGGCGAGGCGCTGCTGCGGCAGGAAGCGACCCTTGTAGTCCATCTTCCTCGAGCCTTCGATCCAGTAGCCGAGATAGACGTAAGGCAATCCCTGCCTGCGGGCGCGTGCGATGTGGTCGAGGATCATGTAAGTGCCGAGCGAGCGGCTTTCTTCCGACGGTTCGAAAAACGAGTACACCATGGATAGCCCGTCGCTGAGCACATCGGTCAGCGCCACCGCCACCAGTGCCTCGCCGCGGCCGGTGGTGCCGGTATCAACGCCGCGCTTGCGGTATTCGATGATGCGGCTTTCAACATGGCTGTCCTCCACCATCATGGCGTAGTCCAGCACGGTCATGTCGGCCATGCCGCCATGGCGATGCCGCGCGTCGAGATAGGCGCGAAACACCGAATATTGCTCCGAGGTCGGCACCGCGCTGCGCTGTTCGCCATTGATGTCGGCATTACGGGCCACGATCTTGCGGAAATTGCGCGAGGGACGGAATTCGTTGGCGATGACGCGCACCGAAACGCAGGCGCGGCACTGGTCGCAGGCCGGTCGATAGGCGATCGACTGGCTGCGCCGGAAGCCGCCATGGGTGAGCAGATCGTTGAGGTCGCCGGCCTTGTCGCCGACCAGATGCGTAAACACTTTGCGTTCGTGCCGGCCCGGCAGATAGGGACAGGGCGACGGCGCGGTCAGGTAGAATTGCGGGGTATCACGCGAATGCTGGGTCACGTTAAGTCGTCAGGCCTCCCGAGGCGAAGCAATAGGATTATAGCGTTTTCAGGCGAAGTAGATACCGGCTTCGCGTGAAGAAAACGCATCAAATAAAGCTAGCGCAGTTCGGCTCCGATTCAATCGGAGCCGCCCAAGCATCGCGCCGCTGAGGCTGATGGTCAATCGGTTTGGGCGGTACCGAGCGGTTTCAGTAGCCGCGGGCCGGCTGTCCTGCCTGCGCCTGTAGCGAACTGTTGATGACAACGGTTCCGAGCACGATGTCGTGCAGTAGCCGCCGGCGGCCGTTGAACAGGCCGACCAGCAGGATGAGCGGGGTCAGGAACGAGATCGACACCCAGAACAGCACCGCATGCATGGCGCCGAGCACGAAGTAACTGGGCGCGCCGTACCAGGTGCGCAGTTCCAGATCCATCACGCGCATGCCAACGGTGGCCGAATGCGGCCCGCCGAGGGTCGCGCCGTAATAGACGATTGCCCATACCAGCGTGGCCGGCCATGCCAGCCAGAACAGCATCCAGCCGAGACCGAGGGTGATCAGGCCGAACACCGCGATGAACACGTATCCCAGGATCACAGGGACGCAGAGCACCACCAGGTCGATCAGGAACGCGACCGCCCGCCGCATCAGCACGCCGCGAAACAATTCCGGCTGCAGCAGGGGATCGAAGGCATGGGACTGCATCCCACCGCCGCTGCGCCAGGCGGCGCCAGCACGACCAGCGTCGCCGCCATCACCCGAACCATCATAAGACATGTCAGTCCTCCCAACCGTGCATTCCCGCAACAGCAGATGGGAATGAGCTGCTTGCACGCAAGAGCCGCACTGGTTACGAAACTGCAATAATCAGGCGATTCCACGACCGGTGCCGCAGCGTGGGCAAAGCCAACGGATCGCCCGAACGCGCGTGTCCGATGGCGTGCCCACCAGCATTTCGCGCGGAGGCGTTGGTGGGAACGGCGCGAAGACTGCGCCTTGGCCCAGCCTACGAGACCTCAGCCCTCCGCTTTCAGTTTCTCCGCCGCCTGCGGCGCGAAGTAGGTCAGGATTCCGTCGGCGCCGGCGCGCTTGAAGCAGAGCAGGCTTTCCATCATCGCGCGCTGGCCGTCGATCCAGCCATTGCCGGCGGCCGCCGCGATCATCGCATATTCGCCCGACACCTGGTAGACGAAGGTCGGCATCGCGAAGGTATCCTTGACGCGCCGGACGATGTCGAGATAGGGCATTCCGGGCTTCACCATCACCATGTCGGCGCCTTCGCCGATGTCGAGTTCGACCTCACGCAGCGCCTCGTCGGAATTGGCGCTGTCCATCTGGTAGGTGCGCTTGTCGCCGGTCAGCGTCTTTGCAGAGCCGATGGCGTCGCGGAACGGGCCGTAGAAGGCGGACGCATATTTCGCCGCATAGGACATGATCTGGACGTCGAGGAAGCCGGCGTCGTCGAGGCCCTCGCGGATGGCGCCGACGCGGCCGTCCATCATGTCGGAGGGGGCGATGATGTCGCAGCCGGCTTCGGCCTGCACCAGCGCCTGCCGCACCAGCACCGCGACGGTTTCGTCGTTGAGAATGCGGCCGTCCTGGATCAGGCCGTCATGGCCGTGGCTGGTGAAGGGATCGAGCGCCACGTCGCACAGCACGCCGAGGCCGGGAAATTCCTTCTTGATGGCGCGCACCGACTGGCAGACGAGATTGTCGGCGTTCAGCGCCTCGGAGCCGTGTTCGTCACGCAAGCTCGGCTCGGTGTAGGGGAACAGCGCGATGCACGGGATGTTCAGTCTGACCGCGCGATCTGCGTCGCGCACCGCCTGATCGACGCTGATCCGGTCGACGCCGGGCATCGAGGCCACCGGGGACCGCTTGTTGTGGCCGTCGACCACGAATAGCGGCCAGATCAGATCGTCGGCGGTCAGCAGGTTTTCCCGTACCAGCCGCCGCGCCCATTCCGCCTTGCGATTGCGGCGCGGCCGAACCACGAGATCGAGGGCGTGAGCGGCGACGGCGGCTTCCCGGCGCGGCGCGTCGCGCATTTCGATCGGACGGCCAAATTTGATCGCCATGGTAGGGGCACTCCTGAAGGCGGCAGACTGGAACGATTCCAATGCTAGCAGCTTGCACGGCGTGCGTCATTGGCATTTGACCTGCCGCAAATCGCCAGACGCATCGCCTGCCGGATTGATTTTGCCGCGCCGAGGGGCCAAGAGTCCCCCATCGAGGAGTCTTCTCCAGAGCCAGTCTATTCGAGAGATCGCAGTTTCCAATCATGAACGGCACTCCGCATGTCTGAAACCCCATCGCGCGACCCCTCGCGCGACAATGCGATGTCGGTAGCGGCGATTTCGTCGGAGCGAATCGAATCCGATGAGAATGTGTGGACGCGGAGGCTGGTATTTTTCCTGCGCATCATGGCCGTCGTCTCGGTGGCCAAGGGGCTTTATCACTGGGCCCAGGTCACCGGCTTCATCGGCGGCGAGGAGGAGGCGTTCGAGGTCCAGCCGATGGCATGGCAGACCGCCACGGTTTATTTTGCCGTGATCGAACTGGTGGCCGCGGTCGGGCTGTGGCTGGCAACGCCGTGGGGCGCAGTGGTGTGGCTGACCACCGTGGTGTCGATGGCGGTGATCGAGCTGATGTTTCCGGGGATCTATGGCGGCAGCCTGACGGTGGTGGGACTTGAGGCTCTGATGCTAGCGGCCTATCTCGCGCTGGCGTGGATGGCGGCGCGCGAACGGCCGCCATAGCGGCTGCAAATTGGGGCACATGATGCTCACGGCGAAAGATCATGCGCCGACTATCGGGATTGAGAGCGCAGCCGGAAGCAAGACCGAATCTCCACGCTTGCTGTTCGCGCTCGCACTTGCAGAAGAACTCCGCCATCGCCTAAAATTTTCGGGAAATCTTGCGGTAACTTTTCAGTCACCCTAACGCTGCGGTCACACCTGTTACGCAGACGTTTCGAATTTGAACTGTCCTGTTCCCATATGCGACAGATCGCGCCAACGAAGCGTGAACAGGAGCCTTCCACCGTTATCGAAAGGTTGCAAAAAGCCCTTTATTGACGGGCTTAATCCGCGATTCACTGTCTTAAATTCATGATCTCTTTATTGTCTTATTTAAGCGGATCTTCAAACCGGCCTCTTAAGTTGAAGCTATCAGGCGGGACACAAGTTTCGTCGAATAAGTCGATAAAAACGACAACAGGGGAAGTGTCATGATGAAAGCCGTTGCAACGGTGGCTGAAGCCGCCGAACGCGCTCCGGGTCAAGCTCCGGTGCAGCCGCTCTATCTCGAAGCATTGACTTTGGTGGAGCGGCTGCATCGCCGGCTGCTCGACGTTATCAAGGACGAGTTCGACCGCCGCGGCCGCGCCGACATCAATTCGGTGCAAGCGCTGCTGCTCTACAACATCGGCGACAAGGAACTGACCGCTGGCGAATTGCGCACGCGCGGTTACTACCTCGGCTCCAACGTCTCCTACAATCTGAAGAAGCTGGTCGAACTGGGCTTCCTCGATCATCAGCGTTCGCGCGTCGATCGCCGCTCGGTCCGTATCCGCCTCACCGCGCAGGGCCAGGAAATCCGCAAGATCGTCGACGCGCTCTACCAGAAGCACGTCAAGACGGTGGAGCAGGTCGGCGGCATCTCGAACGAGGAATTCGCGACCCTGAACAAGTCGCTGCACCGGCTCGAGCGGTTCTGGACCGACCAGATCCTGTATCGGCTCTGAGACTTATTCGACTGCGGGATCAGGCCAAGCCGGCGTCTCACAAGACCGGCGGCGACTGGATCAAGACTTCCCCAAGCGCAGCGGCCCGGATGACCGGGCCGTTGCGTTTGTTTTTGCGGGGTTTTTGGCGCTACCGCGCAGGTTGACCAGGCAGGTTTCCCAACAATGGAACTTTTGCTCCGGCTCCGGCTTATCACTCCGTAGTTGGAGGACAAGCCATGCTGGTCGAGCGCGGATTGCGGGTGATGAATGTCGAGGTGGTCGGCGATGCCTATGCCATCGCCGCCAACTATCTGCGCCGCAGCGGCGCCATCGCCGACACGCTCGCCACCAACGACCGGCTGCTGGAGATCATCGTGCAGATGTTCCAGCGCGGCGATTTCAACCGGATTCGCCTCGCCAACAAGGCGATCGCCAGGTTCGAAGCCACATCAGCCGCAGCTTAGAGCCACCTCAATCTTAGTCTGATGGATACCGGAGACAAAACCATGGAAGCCGCCATCGACCGCATCATGATGACCTATGATCTCCTGGTAAACCGCACCGCCGCCGCCAGCGCCGAGGCGCGCACCAAGGTGACGGATTATCTCACCACGCTGATGGAAGCCGGCGAGAAGGATACGCACCGGCTGACGGTGTGCGGGCTGACTTATCTGCGCGAGCTCGATGGGTCGAGCGATCCGGTGAAGGCGGGATATACCGGGCTGTGATGGCTCGGGGAATTCGGTAAGCGGCTTTTCGGTCCAATCGCTGACGTCTGTCGATACGGTCGCCCTGTTAACGGGCGATGATGGTCGTACGCGTTGCTGACATCTTGCGGAGACGGTACACCTCGGCACAACAACCACGTCGAGGTAACCCATGCTCACGCTCCACCATCTCAACGACTCGCGCTCGCAACGGATCCTCTGGCTGCTGGAGGAACTCGGCACGCCCTATGAGATGGAGCGCTACCAGCGCAACGCCGAGACGCGGCTGGCGCCGCCGCAATTGCAAGCGGTGCATCCGCTCGGCAAGTCGCCCGTGATCACCGATGGCGACGTCAGAATCGCCGAATCAGGCGCTATCGTCGATTACCTCATCCGCACCTACGGCCAAGGAAACGGCAAACCCGCCATGATGCCGGCGCCAGGCAGCAACGACTACGAAGCCTACAATGAGTGGCTGCACTATTCGGAAGGGTCCGCGATGCTGCCGCTGATGCTGAACCTTTACGTCTCCAGGCTGAAGGAAGCCGGCGCGCCCTTGCATCCGCGGATCGACAGCGAAATAAGAAACCATCTCGGCTATGTGGACGGCGCGCTGAAGGGCAGGGAATTCTTTGTCGGGACGTCGCTGAGCGGGGCGGATATCCAGATGAGCTTTGTCGGCGAGATGGCCAAGGTGTTCGACAAGCTCGCACCGTATCCGAATCTCGCGGCGTGGCTGACGCGGATGCATGAGCGGCCGGCGTTCCAGCGCTCCGTCGAGAAGGGTGGGGCATATAGGTTTGCGAAGTAGCGTCGTTTCCGGGCCGCGAGGCCGTGCCCCCGGGGCGCGACGCAGCATGAGCGCAGCGAAAATGGTGCGGTGCAGACCCCCATCCCCACCACATCTTGCATAAATATCAGCCATGTACCGCAAGTGCTTGGCCGCCGCCGACTGATATGGTATCCACCCAAATGCCGCTTTCGATCGCCACACGTGACCGGCCGCTCCTTCGCTAACAGGTTGCGGCGGTGGAGATATTTCGCTCATGAGCTCTTCCGCGACCAGCGCCTCTCACCATCCCGCTTCCGCGCCCGACTCGTTCTTTACCGCCACCCTCGAGCAGGCCGATCCTGAGATATCAGCCGCGATCAAGGGCGAACTCGGCCGCCAGCGTCATGAGATCGAGCTGATCGCGTCGGAAAACATCGTCAGCCGGGCGGTCCTGGAAGCGCAGGGCTCGGTGATGACCAACAAGTATGCCGAAGGCTATCCGGGCAATCGCTATTACGGCGGCTGCGAATGGGTCGACGTCGCCGAAACGCTGGCGATCGATCGCGCCAAGAAGCTGTTCGGCGCGGGCTTTGCAAATGTGCAGCCGAATTCCGGCAGCCAGATGAACCAGGCGGTGTTTCTGGCGCTGCTGCAGCCCGGCGACACCTTCATGGGGCTCGATCTCGCCGCCGGCGGCCATCTCACCCACGGCTCGCCCGTCAACATGTCCGGCAAGTGGTTCAAGGCCTCGCACTATACGGTGCGGCGCGAGGACCAGATCATCGACATGGACGCGGTCGCCAAACAAGCGGAAGAAGTGCGCCCAAAACTGATCATCGCAGGCGGCTCGGCCTATTCGCGTGCCTGGGACTTCAAGCGTTTTCGCGAGATCGCCGATTCGATCGGGGCCTATCTGATGGTCGACATGGCGCATTTCGCCGGCCTCGTCGCCGGCGGCGTACATGCCTCGCCGGTGCCCCACGCCCATGTGACCACTACCACCACGCATAAGTCGCTGCGCGGCCCACGCGGCGGCCTGATCCTCACCAATGACGAGGCGCTGGCCAAGAAGTTCAACTCGGCGATCTTCCCGGGCCTGCAGGGCGGCCCGCTTATGCATGTGATCGCGGCCAAGGCCGTGGCGTTTGCTGAAGCTTTGCGTCCGGACTTCAAGATCTATGCAAAAAACGTGGTCGAAAACGCAAAAGCGCTGGCGGAGACGCTGCGCGCCCAGGGTTTTGACATCGTCTCCGGCGGCACCGACAACCATTTGATGCTGGTGGACCTGCGGCCAAAGGGCCTCAAGGGCAACGTCTCGGAAAAGGCGCTGGTCCGCGCCGCCATCACCTGCAACAAGAACGGCATACCGTTCGATCCGGAAAAGCCGTTCGTAACCTCGGGCCTTCGTCTCGGCACGCCGGCGGCGACCACGCGCGGGTTCGGCGTCGCCGAATTCAAGCAGGTCGGCATGATGATCTCGGAAGTGCTCAACGCGATTGCGCAGTCAGAAGCTGGCTCGGCGCCGATGGTGGAAGCCGCCATCAAGGAACGGGTCAAAGCGCTGACCGACCGCTTCCCGATTTACCAGTAAAGGCCTTAGCCGGATGCGATGTCCCAGCTGCAACAGTCTCGATACGCAGGTGAAGGATTCGCGTCCGACCGAGGATTCCGCCGTGATCCGGCGGCGCCGGGTGTGCGTCGCCTGCAATTTCCGTTTCACCACGTTCGAGCGCGTGCAGCTGCGCGAACTCACCGTGATAAAACGCAACGGCCGCCGGGTGCCGTTCGACCGCGACAAGCTGGTGCGCTCGCTGCAGATTTCCTTGCGCAAGCGCCCGGTCGATCCTGAGCGGGTCGAGAAGATGGTTTCCGCGATCGTGCGCGAGCTCGAGAGCGGCGGCGAGGCCGAGATTTCATCGGAAGCGATCGGCGAGATCGTGATGGAGCATCTGCGGCAGCTCGACGACGTCGCCTATGTACGCTTCGCCTCGGTCTATCGCAATTTCCGCGAAGCCAAGGATTTCGAGACCGTGCTCGGCGAGCTCTCCGGCGACGACGAAGCGCGGCTCGCCACGTTACGCAAATGATCTTCCGCATTCTGGAAGACCAGTACGCGCAGAAATCGAAGGATTCCAAGGCCGCCGACCAGCGCTTCATGGCGCTGGCGCTGGCGCTGGGCCGGCGCGGGCAGGGCCGTTGCTGGCCCAATCCCGCCGTTGGCGCGGTCGTGGTCAAGGACGGCGTCATTGTCGGCCGCGGCTGGACCCAGCCGGGAGGGCGCCCCCATGCCGAGCCCGAGGCACTGGCGCGCGCCGGCGAGGCCGCGCGCGGCGCCACGCTCTATGTCACGCTGGAGCCTTGCTCGCACTTCGGCAAGTCGCCGCCCTGCGCTGATGCGGTGATCGCAGCCGGCATTACCCGGGTGGTGTCGGCGATCGAGGACCCCAATCCGGACGTGGCGGGGCAGGGCCATGCCAGACTTCGCGCCGCCGGCATCACGGTAGATATCGGGCCGGGGGCGGCGCAAGCCGCGCGCGATCATGCCGGGCATTTCCGGCGCGTCCGCGACCGGCGTCCCCATGTGATCCTCAAGTTGGCGGTATCTGCCGACGACAAGATTGCCGCCGCCGGCCACCAGCCGGTCGCGATCACGGGCGAAGCCGCGAAAGCGCGGGTGCACCTGCTGCGCGCGCAATGCGACGCCATCCTGGTCGGGGTCGGCACGGTGCTATCGGACGATCCCATGCTGACCTGCCGCTTGCCGGGCATGGAGGCGCAATCCCCGGTGCGGGTGGTGCTGGACCGTGCCCTGCGCATTCCGGGCACCAGCCGACTGCTGCGTTCGGCGCGCGAAACGCCGCTGTGGGTGATGACGTCGAACCTGGCGGAAGCACCTGCCGCCATGAAGCTCGGGGCATCGGGCGCGCAGGTGATCCGCGTGCCCGTTACAACCAGCCCACCGCCGGGGCTCGATCTCCTCGCCGTACTGCATTCGCTGGCCGAGAAGGGCATCACGCGTCTCCTGGTGGAAGGCGGCGCGCGGGTGGCGTCATCGTTTGTCGCAGCCAACCATGCCGACGAAGTCTGGCTGCTGCGCGGCGCCAGGCCGGTCGGCGCCGACGGCGTCCCTGCGCTGGACGCATTGCCGCTCTCAGCGATCACGCAGTCGCCCGCGTTCAAACTCCGTGCTAGCGAAACGCTGCAAGAAGATACCCTCACGATTTACGAGCGCGCCTAATGTTCACCGGCATAGTCACCGACATCGGCGAAATCGTCAGCCTGGCGCCAACGGCGCAGGGACAGCTTCACCGGCTGCGCATCGCCTGCCGCTACGACCGCTCCACCATCGCCAACGGCGCCTCGATCGCGTGTAACGGCGTCTGCCTCACGGTGGTTGCCTCGGGGGTCGAGGCCGACAAGACCTGGTTCGACGTCGACGCCGCCGCCGAAACCCTCGGCATGACCACGGCGAAGCACTGGGTTACCGGAACCCGGCTCAATCTCGAACGGGCGCTGAAGATCGGCGACGAACTCGGCGGCCATATCGTCGCCGGACACGCCGACGGCGTCGCCAATATCGTCAAGCGGGACGACCTGCCTGATATGGCGCGGTTCGAACTGTGCACCACCCGCGAACTGGCGCGATTCATCGCGACCAAGGGTTCGGTAGCGCTGGACGGCGTGTCGCTGACCGTCAATACCGTTGATGACGTGTCGTTTTCGGTGCTGATCATTCCGCATACGCTTGGCGTCACCACGCTGGGCGGCTGGCGTGCCGGCACCGAGGTCAATCTCGAGGTCGACCTGATGGCGCGCTACGCGGCGCGGCTGTCGGAAATGAAATAGGTTGAGCCCTTGGCTTTGGGCGCCGCTGCGCCTAAACCTGCACCAATCGTTGACATTTAACGTAATCGCCAACTGTCAACGTCTTGAAATGGATGAACAAGATGGCCGACGCGCGGCGCGCACGGTTGAAGGACCAGACCGACATTTCGGGCGCGCGCGCGCTGATCGTCGAGGCGCGTTTTTACGACGACATCCAGGATGCGTTGCTGGAAGGCGCGGTCGCCGAACTGAAGGCGGCCGGTGTGACCCATGAGGTGATTACGGTGCCCGGCGCGCTGGAAATTCCCGCCGCCTTGGCGATCGCGCTTGACGCCGCTGAGAACAACGGAAAACCCTACGACGCGGCGATTGCGCTCGGCTGCGTGGTCCGCGGCGACACCATCCATTTCGAAATCGTGTCGATGGAATCCTCGCGCGCGCTGATGGATCTCGCGGTGGCGAGGAAGTTTCCGCTCGGCAACGGCATCATCACCGTCAACACCGATGCGCAGGCCTGGGCGCGGGCGCGCGCCAGCGAACTCAACAAGGGCGGCGACGCCGCGCGCGCGGCATTGGCGATGCTGCGGATCAAGCGCCGGCTGGCAAAGGCCTGATCATGGCAGACAACAGAAAGCCCGCACCGGCCAAGGGGCCCGACAAGAAGGCCAACCGGCGCGGCGCGGCGCGGCTCGCCGCCGTGCAAGCGCTCTACCAGATGGACATCGGCGGCGCCGGCATCAACGACATCTTCGCCGAGTTCGAGAGCCACTGGCTCGGCAACGAGGTCGAGGGCGATCGCTATCTGCCGGCCGAGGCCGCGTTCTTCCAGGACGTCGTCGCCGGCGTGGTGCGCGACCAGGCCAGACTCGACCCCGTGATCGACGAGGCGCTTTCAAAAGGCTGGCCGTTGAAGCGGATCGACGCGATTTTGCGCGCGGTATTGCGGGCGGGGGCCTACGAACTCGAGCATCGCAAGGACGTACCCGGGCGCGTCGTGGTGTCCGAATATGTCGATGTCGCGCACGCCTTCGTCGAATCCGAGGAGACCGGCATGGTGAACGCGGTGCTCGACCAGATCGCCCGCCAGTTTCGCGCCGATGAGTTTTCCCGGGGGTAGGTGAGCCTGCGGATGAGACAGCCATGGAGATGGCCTGCTTTGGAGCGGTACGCCAGCCACACACTCGGTCGTCATCATCCGCGAAAGCGGATGACCCAGCACGCCGGGGTCCCTCGGCTGATCGCTGGCGCCTCTGGAATACCGGGTCGCCCGGTCCAGCCGGGCGAGTACAGTTTTGGGGATGGAGCACCATGACTGATCCCAAGCAGTCCAATGGTGAAGACTTCCTGATCTCACGCTATTTCCGCCCGCTCGCGACTGATCCCGGCGCATTCGGTCTGGTCGACGACGCGGCCGTCCTGCAGGCATCCGGCGCCGAGATCGTGGTGACCACGGACGCCATTGTCGAAGGCGTGCACTTCCTGCCCGATGATCCCGCCGACACGGTCGCGCGCAAAGCGCTGCGGGTGAACCTGTCCGATCTTGCGGCGAAGGGGGCGGTGCCCGCCGGCTTCGTGCTGACGCTGGCGCTGCGCGCCGCAGACGATGCCTGGCTGGCGCCGTTCGCACGCGCCCTCGGTGAGGATGCCGACCTGTTCGGCTGCCCGTTGCTTGGCGGCGATACGGTTTCGACGCCGGGCCCGATCATGATCTCGATCACCGCGTTCGGGCGGGTGCCACCGGGCAAAATGGTTGGTCGCGGCGGCGCCAGGCCCGGCGACCGCATTGCCGTGACCGGGACGATCGGCGATGCCGCGCTTGGCCTCGATATCCTGAAGCGCGGCGCGGCTGCCGCTGCGCTCGTGCACGACGCAGCGGCAAGCCAGATGCTGACCGGCCGCTATCGCGTGCCGCGGCCGCGCAGCGCTTTGGCGTTGGCGGTCCGCGACCATGCCAGCGCGGCGATGGATGTGTCCGACGGTCTGGCGGGGGACCTTGCAAAGCTATGCGCGGCGTCCGGCGTCTCCGCCGTCATCGACATCAAGAGCGTCCCGCTGTCTGCGCCTGCGGCAACCTTGCTGGCGCGCGGGACGGTTGGCATCGAGGCGATTGTTTCCGGCGGCGATGACTACGAGATTTTGTGCGTGATCCCGGAGGCGAGATTCGATTCGTTCACGCAAGCAGCCACGCTGGCCGGTGTGGCCGTGGCCTCGATCGGAACCGTCATTGCCGGGTCGTCGGCCCCGCGATTCCTCGACGCGCAGGGCAGGGAGCTCGCGCTGAAGCGGCTGTCGTACAGCCATTTTTAGGATTCTCCAGAATTCCAGGAGAAAGCCGAGGCGTGGATTCAAATACCTGCTGAAATCGACGGTTTTGGCCCTTCGCAGCGTTGCGCAGGGCATGCGATTTTGGCATGGTCCCGCCGATTTAAGGCCGCCCTCTTGGGCAGGGCAGGCCTTCTTTTTATGCGCCCGCCGCTCCCGCGGTGTGGTGTGGGGTAGACCTGAGATCTGAGGCAAATTCAATGACAGCATTATGGGCGATTGTGCTCTGCGGAGCGCTTTCCATCGTTTACGCCATCTGGGCGACGGCATCGGTCATGAAGGCCGATGCAGGCAATCCGCGAATGCAGGAAATCGCGGCGGCTGTGCGCGAAGGCGCGCAGGCCTATCTGAAGCGTCAGTACATGACGATCGCCATCGTCGGGATCGTGATCTTCGCGCTGCTGGCCTACTTCCTCGGCATGAAGGTCGCGATCGGCTTCCTGATCGGCGCGGTGCTGTCGGGCGCCGCCGGCTTCATCGGAATGAACGTCTCGGTCCGCGCCAATGTGCGCACCGCGCAGGCCGCCACAACCTCGCTGGCCGGCGGACTTGAACTCGCCTTCAAGGCCGGCGCCATCACCGGCATGCTGGTGGCCGGTCTGGCGCTGCTCGGCGTCACGATCTACTTCGCCTATCTCACCCAGATCCTCGGCCTCAAGGCCAACGACCGCGTCGTGGTCGATTCGCTGGTGGCGCTCGGCTTCGGCGCATCGCTGATTTCGATCTTCGCCCGTCTCGGCGGCGGCATCTTCACCAAGGGCGCCGATGTCGGCGGCGATCTCGTCGGCAAGGTGGAAGCCGGCATTCCCGAAGACGATCCGCGTAATCCGGCCACCATCGCCGACAACGTCGGCGACAATGTCGGCGATTGCGCCGGCATGGCCGCCGACCTGTTCGAGACCTACGCGGTGACCGCGGTCGCCACCATGGTGCTGGCCGCGATCTTCTTCGCGACCTCGCCGCTGTTGGTGAACATGATGACATTGCCGCTCGCGATTGGTGGCGTCTGCATCCTGACCTCGATCGCCGGCACCTTCTTCGTCAAACTCGGCGCCAGCCAGTCCATCATGGGCGCGTTGTACAAGGGCCTGATCGCCACCGGCGTGCTGTCCCTGATCGGCGTCGCCGCCGTGATCTGGTGGCTGATCGGTTTTGACACGCCCCTGCGCGCCGGGACGGCATCGTTCACCGGGCTGACGCTGGTCTGGTGCGGCATCGTCGGTCTCGTCGTTACCGGCCTGATCATCTGGATCACCGAATACTACACCGGCACCGAATATCGCCCGGTCAAGTCGATCGCGGCCTCCTCGGTCACCGGCCACGGCACCAACGTGATCCAGGGTCTGGCGATCTCGATGGAATCCACCGCCGGTCCGGCGATGGTGATCATTGCCGGTATCCTCGTCACCTACAGCCTTGCCGGCCTGTTCGGCATCGCGATTGCCACAACCACCATGCTGGCGCTGGCCGGCATGATCGTGGCGCTCGACGCCTTCGGCCCGGTCACCGACAATGCCGGCGGCATTGCCGAAATGGCCGGTCTGCCGAAGGAAGTCCGCAGGGCCACCGACGCGCTCGACGCCGTCGGCAACACCACCAAGGCAGTCACCAAGGGCTACGCGATCGGTTCGGCCGGTCTCGTCATCGCCAACGCCGCGAAGTATCCTTACTTCCAGGGCGTGCTGCCCGACTTCTCGCTCAACAACCCCTACGTCGTGGTTGGCCTGCTGTTCGGAGGCCTGCTGCCGTATCTGTTCGGCGCGATGGGCATGACCGCGGTCGGCCGTGCGGCCGGCGCGATCGTCGAGGAAGTGCGGCGTCAGTTCCGCGAAAAGCCCGGCATCATGCAGGGCACCGACAAGCCGGATTACGGCCGGGCGGTGGATATCCTGACCAAGGCGGCGATCAAGGAAATGATCATCCCGTCGCTGCTGCCGGTGCTGTCGCCGATCTTCGTCTACTTCGCGATCTTCGCGATCGCGGGCGGCGGCGCCGCCGGAAAGTCGGCGGCGTTCTCGGCGGTCGGCGCGATGCTGCTGGGCGTGATCGTGACCGGCCTGTTCGTCGCGATCTCGATGACCTCGGGCGGCGGCGCCTGGGACAACGCCAAGAAGTACATCGAGGACGGCCATTACGGCGGCAAGGGCTCCGAGGCCCACAAGGCTGCGGTGACCGGCGATACCGTCGGCGATCCCTACAAGGACACCGCGGGTCCCGCCGTCAATCCGATGATCAAGATCACCAACATCGTGGCGCTGCTGCTGCTGGCGATTCTGGCGCACTGAGCGGCAAGACGACTGAAACGAGAAACCCCGCGGTGCGAGCCGCGGGGTTTGTTTGGCGTCATCCGCAATGCCTCATGGTGAGGAGCGGCGCGTCTACGCGCGGCGTCTCGAACCACCCGGATACTCATCCTTTGAGACGCGCGCGAAGAGGGCGCGCTCCTCGGGATGAGGTCATCAAGCTCAGCCCGCGTCCATCTGCAGGCCTTCCTGCTTGATGATGGCAGCGAACTTCGCGGTCTCCGCAGCGACAAAATCGGAATATTGCTGCGGCGTGCCGTAATCGGTGCGCGCGCCGATCTTGGCCATGTTTTCCTTGATGTCCTCGCGTTCCAGGAACACCTTGATTTCCTTGTTGAGCGCGTCGAGGACCGGCGCTGGCACGTTCTTCGGAAGAAAAATGCCGAACCAGGACGACACGTCGAACTTTGCAAGCTCCGGGGCGCTCTCGCGCATGGTCGGAACGTTGGGCGCCAGCGCGGCGCGTTCGGGCGTGGTCACCGCCAGCGCGTTGAGCTTGCCGTCCTGGACCTGTGGCAGCGTCGGATAGAGATTGTCGAACAGGACCTGGATGTCGCCGCCAAGGGCGGCCTGCAACGCCGGGCCCGCGCCGCGGAACGGCACATGCACCATCTTCAGTCCGGTCAATTGCAGGAACCAGGCGGCGGTGAGGTGAGGGCTCTGCCCGACGCCGGACGAGCCGTAGGTCAGCTTGTCCGGATTGGCCTTGATGTAGGCAATCAGGTCGGCGATCGACTTGATCGGCACCGACGGATGCGCCGATACGATATTTGGAATCCGGATCAGGTTGCTGACCGGCTGCAACTGGTCCGGCTTGTACGACATGTTCCGGAAGATGCTGTAGGCGATCGCATTGGGGCCGGGATTGCCGACCAGGATGGTGTGCCCGTCGGCTTTCTGGCGCACCGCCTCCGCTGTGCCGATGGTGCCGCCGCCGCCGGAGCGGTTCTCCACGACTGCGGACTGGCCCCACTCCTTCTGCAGATGTGCCGCCAGCAGCCTGCCCATCACGTCGGTGGTGCCGCCCGGGGCGGCCGGTACGATGAGACGGACGGTCTCGGTCGGCCGCCAGCCGGCGCCGAGGCTCGCGCGCGGCAGAATCGCAGCCGCGGAAATCGCCGCGGCCCCCGTCAACACGCGGCGTCGTGAAATCAGTCGGGTCACTTGTCACTCCCTGCCTGGGTTCTTGTTGGTGGAAAAAGCGTAGTAGGGAAAGCGCGGCCGGTCGGCAAGACGGCGGCGTGGCGCAGGCGCGACTCCCTGTATTTTTGACGCGTCTTCCGACGCGAACCCGTTCCCGCTTCGCCCGAAAATGCTCTGGTTAGAAGGCGAGCAGCTTGAACAGCGGCGTCAGGTAGCTGAGTTCCTGGCCCGAGGTCGGCGTGGTGCGGCTGATGAAGTCGAATATCTTGCCGTCCTGCAGCCCGTAATTGGCCAGCCGCTGCACCTGGCGATTGCGGTCGAAATAGATCGCAATCACGCGCTGGTCGACCACCTGCTGGTTCATGAAGGCGACCTTGCGTTCGGATCGCTGCGAAATGTAGTAGAACACCTCGCCGTTCAGGGTTGCGACGGTGGACGGCGTGCCCATCACGATCAGCACCTGATCCTGGCTGGCGCCAATCGGTATCTGTTCGAGCGCGCCCTGCGGCAGAATATAGCCCTTCTGGAACTGCTCCCCGGTGCAGGCGCCGAGCGCGGCGCACACCAAGGCCATCGCGGCGATGGCCCGCATGCCGCGCCAGCGCGCGGCGAAACCGCGCGGAGAGGGCACCTGGGAGGCTGTCTGGCTCAATTCGGTCATTCTGGAACTGGTCCCGTCCCCTTGCGTCGCGCGAGGCGTTGACGTACCGGGCAGCACGCTGGATTGCAACATGCGCGGGCTCCCGCTACGGAAACCTTTCGGGCTCGCTGGCGGAACCCACAATGCCTTGGCCGTTCAATCACTTCAGAAAACCCCGGCTGCCGTCGCGCGGCACCATTGAAGCCATCTATGGCATGATCGTGACGCAAGCGCGAGAACCCTTGTTTTATCGGGAGTTCGGCGTGCCGGACACGGTTAACGGCCGTTTTGATCTCCTGGTGCTGCATTTGTGGATGGTATTGCGGCGGATGCGGTCGGTAGAGCGCGCGGCGGCCCTGTCCCAGGCGCTGTTCGACCGCTTCTGCGACGACATGGACGCCAATCTGCGCGAAATGGGGGTCGGCGACCTCACCGTTCCGAAGCGCATGCAGGGCTTCGGGGAGGCGTTCTACGGCCGGGCGGCGGCCTACGATCTCGCCGTGAGCGTCGGCCGGGAGCCGCTGGCGCTCGCCTTGTGCAAGAATATCCTGAACGGCGAGCATATCGACAAGGCCCGGCTGCTCACCGTCTATGCCGAAGCGGCGCTTGCGCATCTCGCGGGACTGGACGACACCACGCTGCTGGGCGGATCGTGGAAATTCCCCTCGCCGGCGCCGGCAGGCGCTTAAAGCAAAGCCAAGAACAGCCAAGAACAGCCAAGAACAGTACGCATGAACAAGACGAGCGACATCACCGACAAGTCTGACCCCTGGCGCGTTCCCGTTGCCGTGCTGCAGATCCCCGAAACCGGACTGCATCGCGACATCGAAGCCGACGAGGCTATCCGAGGGGCGATCGCCGAGGTCGGTGGCCTGCGCGATATCCTTGCCGCCAGGGCGTCGCTCGATGTCACCCCGATGAGCGGCGGCCGCTTCCACGTCGAGGGGCGGGTCCGCGCGCGGGTCGGGCAGACTTGTGTGGTGACGCTCGATCCGATCGAGAACGACATCGACGAACCGATCGACCTGATCTTCGCGCCTCCGGAGCAGATTCCCGAGATGGCCGCTCTGGTCGACGACACCGAGAGCGAGGTGGAAATTCCGGATCCGCCGGAGCCGATCGAACACGGCATCATCGATCTCGGCCGCATCGCGACCGATGCGCTGTATCTCGCCGTCGATCCCTATCCGCGCAAACCCGACGCGGTATTCGAGCCCCCGGTGGTCGCTGAGGATCCCGAGGATCATCCGTTTGCAGCCCTCAAGGCGCTGCAGCCCGGCGCCAAACCATTGGATACGAAGAAGCCGGGAAAAAGTTAGCCTGCCCGGAGAGCCTCCAAAAGAAGCCCTGAACCGGTCCCGGAACCGCGCAGCAGCGGGACGGAGGCGGGGCTGAATCGGCCGCGAGTTCGCATTCCCGTTGAAGACGATCCGCCGCCGCCGCAAGAATGTCAGCTAATCCGTTGAGTTGGCTTATCTTATCCTTGTTCCTCGATTCGGCTCCGGGACAGCCAGTTGCGCACAAGGCCGGGATCAAGAGGTTGTGTCGGGCAGGGGACACGGTATTGTCCCGGCCCGGCCGGGGCGCGATGGCGCTTCGCCGATCACCGCCATTGGCGGTGATTTCCAGCCCGCGGCCGAGCGCTTCAAGACCGCAGCACAAGATCAGGTTTCCGGGTCGTTCATGCCGCAAAAGGTTCGAATCGCGCTTGACGCCATGGGTGGCGATTTCGGCGCATCGGTGGTCATTCCGGGCGCCGCTGTCGCGTTGACCCGGCATCCCGACAGTGAATTTCTGCTGTTCGGCGACCGTGCGCTGATCGAGCCCGAGCTGGCCCGGCATCCGGCGCTGAAGGCGGCCTCGCGGGTCATTCATACCGACGTCACCGTCAGCATGCACGACAAGCCGAGCGTGGCGCTGCGCCGCGGCCGCAAGACCTCGTCGATGTGGCTTGCCATCGATGCCGTGAAGAGGGGCGAGGCCGACGTCGCGATATCCGCCGGCAACACCGGCGCGCTGATGGCGATGGCGCGGTTTTGCCTGCGTATGCTGAAGGGGATCGACCGCCCCGCGATCGCGGCGGTGTGGCCGACCATGCGCGGCGATTCCGTGGTGCTCGATCTCGGCGCCACCATCGGCGGCGATGCGCATCATCTGATGGCGCTGGCGGTGATGGGCAGCGCGATGGCGAGCGTGCTGTTCGATCTCGAGCGCCCCACCGTCGGCCTGCTCAATATCGGGGTCGAGGAGGTCAAGGGCGGCGAGGAAATCCGCGCGGCGGCGGAGTTGCTGCGCGCGATGAATCTGCCCCAGCTCGAATATATCGGCTTCGTCGAAGGCGACGGCATCGGCAAGGGCGCCGCCGACGTCATCGTGACCGAGGGGTTCAGCGGCAACATCGCGCTCAAGGCCGCCGAAGGCACCGCCAGGCAGATCTCGGAATATCTGCGCAGCGCCATGGCGCGGACCTGGCGCTCCAGGATCGGCTACCTGTTCGCCCGCGCCGCCTTCAAGGCGCTGCGCGACAAGATGGACCCCTCCAAATCCAACGGCGGCGTGCTGCTCGGATTGAACGGCATCGTGGTCAAGAGCCACGGCGGAACCGATGCCGAAGGCTTTGCCTATGCCGTCGATGTTGGCTATGAGATGGTCCGCTACGATCTCCTGACCAAGATCAATCAAATGCTCAATCGCGATGGCAGCGCGCTGGCTCAGGCGCCGACCTCGCAGGAGGCTGTCTCTTGACTGCAACACGTTCGGTCGTGCTCGGCTGCGGGTCCTACCTGCCGCAGCAGATCCTGACCAATGCCGAACTGGCGGCGCGGATCGACACCTCGGACGAGTGGATCGTGCAGCGCACCGGGATCCGGCAGCGCCACATCGCCGCCGAGGGCGAGTTCACCTCGCACCTGGCGATCAACGCGGCGCGCGCGGCCCTGGCCGACGCCGGGATCGACGCGCAGTCGATCGACCTGATCGTGCTCGGCACCTCGACGCCGGACCATACCTTTCCCGCCACCGCGGTCGCGGTGCAGGCCGCGCTCGGCATCAACCATGGCGCGGCGTTCGACCTGCAGGCGGTCTGTTCGGGGTTCATCTTCGCGCTCGCCACCGCCGACAATTTCCTGCGCACCGGGGCGTTCAAGCGCGCGCTTGTGATCGGCGCCGAGACGTTCTCGCGGATTCTCGACTGGAACGACCGCGGCACCTGCGTGCTATTCGGCGACGGCGCCGGCGCCGTCGTTCTGGAAGCGCAGCCGCAGCCGGGCGAGGCCAGCGATCGCGGCATATTGACGACGCATCTGCGCTCCGACGGCCGCCACAAGTCGAAACTCTACGTCGACGGCGGACCATCCTCGACCCGCACGGTGGGCTATCTGCGGATGGAGGGCCGCGAAGTGTTCAAGCACGCGGTCGGCATGATCACCGACGTGATCTACGATGCGTTCAAGGCCACCGGCACCACGGCCGAGGATATCGACTGGTTCGTTCCGCACCAGGCCAACAAGCGGATCATCGATGCCTCGGCGCACAAGCTGCATATTGCACCGCAGAAGGTGGTGCTGACGGTCGACCTGCACGGAAACACCTCGGCGGCCTCGATTCCGCTGGCGCTGGCGGTCGCCGTGAAGGACGGGCGCGTCAAGAAGGGCGACCTGGTGCTACTGGAGGCGATGGGCGGCGGCTTCACCTGGGGCTCGGCGCTCTTGCGCTGGTGAGCGCGACATCAGAAAGTCCAGAAGATGGGTTGTTGTCTTTCATGCTTCTGCATGGATGAGCGCTGTTGACCGTCGCGCGTTAACCTCTTAATTTCAACTACATATTGTTCGCCGAGAGTGCGGGGCAGGCGATGACCGGAACCGGAAAAACAGTCACACGGGTTGATCTGTGCGAGGCCGTCTACCAGAAGGTGGGCTTGTCGCGCACGGAGTCGTCGGCCTTCGTCGAACTGGTGCTGAAAGAGATCACCGACTGCCTGGAGAAGGGCGAGACCGTGAAACTGTCGTCTTTCGGTTCCTTCATGGTGCGCAAGAAGGGTCAGCGTATCGGCCGTAATCCGAAGACTGGCACCGAGGTACCGATATCGCCGCGCCGGGTGATGGTTTTCAAGCCGTCGGCCATTCTGAAGCAGCGGATCAACGGCCACAGCGCCGGCAACGGCGAAGGCAAAGCCGAGTAACGACGCCGGGAACCCCGGCGTTGTCGAGTGAAGCGTGTGCGGTTCGCGTCACCGGGGGACGCGTCACAGGCAAAACCAGGGTCCTCCAACCGGACGACCCGACAGGGAGCGGGCATTTGGACAAGTCGCCGGATGCGTTCCGAACCATCAGCGAGGTCGCAGCCGACCTCGACATCCCCCAGCATGTGCTGCGGTTCTGGGAGACGCGGTTCAGCCAGATCAAGCCGATGAAGCGCAGCGGCGGCCGCCGCTATTATCGCCCCGACGACGTCGACCTGCTGCGCGGCATCCGCCGGCTGCTGTACGGCGAAGGCTACACCATCCGCGGGGTGCAGCGGATCCTGAAGGAGCACGGCATCGGCTCGGTGCAGCGTCTGGCCGACGCCAACAATGTGGCCAACTTCGGCGCGATCGAGGAGGCGGTCGGACGCAGCCTGTCGGAACAGCAGGACGAGGAGCCCACGCCCGGGCTCGACCTCGACGACGACGATTACGAGCCCGCCGACGGCATCGATTTCCGCCTGCTCGACTCCGACGAGGACGGCATCGCCGCGCTCGATTCCGGCCCCATTGCCGGCGTCGGCCCCGGCGCCCGCCCGCTCGACATCGCGCGGCTGCAGGACGTGCTCGCCGAACTGATCGCCTGCCGGGAATTGCTGGCCGCCGCGATGAAGGACGGGTAGCCCGCGATTGCGGCGGAACCGGCATTTTCGGTCTTCCCGGCGGGTTGAATTAATGGAACGGCATCGGAGCGTGGCGCAGCCCGGTTAGCGCACTAGTCTGGGAGACTAGGGGTCGGAGGTTCAAATCCTCTCGCTCCGACCAATAAATTCAGCTGATCGGTAACGGCCCGTCTCACGGCGCCAAAACGATCTTTCCGACGACTTCTCGCCGCTCCACCCGCCGAAGCGCGTCCGCGAATTGCTCGAGCGGAAGTGTTGCATCGACCGGGGCGCGAAGCTTGCCCTCGCCGTGGAGGGCGAACAGTTCTTCGAACAGCGTCTTGACGCGACCGCGCAAGGCGGCGTCCGCCCGGGTCTTGCCCCAGGCCATGTAGAATCCCCAATAGAGGCCGATCACGGTCAGGTTCTTCACCAGCACGATGTTGGCGGGGATTTGCGGGATGCGGCCGGATGCGAAGCCGATCGGCAGAATCCGGCCGAGCGGAGCGATGCAGCGCAGGGAATTGTCGAAGACGTCGCCGCCGACGGGATCGAACACCACGTCGGCTCCGCGGCCCTCGGTGATCTCCAGCACCGCCTCGCGAAAATCGCTGCGCTGGTAGTCGATCGCGTGGTGCGCGCCATGCTCGATGGCCGCGGCGACCTTGCGCTCGCCACCCGCGGTTGCGATGACCCGGGCGCCGAGCGCGCGGCCGATCTCGACGGCGGCCAGTCCGCTGGCCCCCGCGGCGCCATGCACCAGCAGATATTCGCCGGGCCGGAGGTTGGCTCGCCACGCCAGCCCGGCATAGGCGGTGGCGTAGATCGTCGGAAACAGCGTTGCGCCGGCAAAGCCCAGGGAGGCCGGAATCCTGAACACGTTCGCGGCATCGACGATGGCTTCTTCGGCAAATCCTCCCGACGGCAAACCGGCGCAGACCCGGTCGCCGATCCGCAGCTCCGTCCCGGCATTCGAAGCGATCTCGGTGACGACCCCCGCGACTTCCGTTCCCGGAATAAAGGGAAGCGAAGGGCGATTCTGATGTTGTCCGGCGATGAACAGCAGATTGGCGAAGCTGACGCCGGCGGCGTGGACCGAGATCCTGATGGTGCCGGGCTCGAGGGTCGGACTTTGGACCTCTTCGCAGGACAAGTCGCCGATGCCGCCGAACCGGCGACCGATCACCGCGCGCATCGGCTAATCCTTCTCGATGCGGCCATGACGGCCGGCTCCGGACGCGAAGCGGCCGGCGCCGAGGCGGGCTTCCTTTTGCCGCGCCTCCAGCGACAAACGCGTTTCGAGCGCGATGGCGTCTTGCTCCGACAGATTCCACTGGCGGATGGCGGACATCCGGTCGGATCGCAGCGCGATCTGCGGAAAAGCGGCGATTTCGCGCGCGAGCTCGACGGCCTTTTGCAGAGCCTGGCCCGTGGGCACCAGGCGGTCGGCCAGCCCCATGGCGACCGCCTCGGCGCCCGATACCTTTCTGGCCGTCAGCAACATGTCGAGGGCGCGCCCGGCGCCGATCAGACGCGGCAGTCTCACCGTGGTGCCGTCGCTCATGGGAATGCCCCATCGGCGGGAGAGCACGGCGAACGTCGAACTCTCTTCCGCCACACGCAGGTCGCAGCGCAGGGCGATACCGAGACCTCCCGCGCACGCATAGCCCGCCACCGCGGCGATGACCGGCTTCGAGAGCAGGTCGTGACACGGACCGTCCGGGTCGCCTGCCCATGGCTTGTAGTCCCGGCTGGCCGCGAGTTCCTTCAGGTCCGCGCCGGCGCAGAAATGGCCACCCGCCCCGGTCAGCACCGCGACGGCCTGGCCGGAAGCGCCATCGAAGGCGCGCAATGCCATGGCCAGGTCCGCCGCCGTCTCGTTGTCGAGCGCGTTGCGGACTTCCGGACGGTTGATGGTGATGATGGTGACGGGGCCGTCGTTCTCGACCAGCAGCTTGCGGTAATCCGCCATGCCCGACAGGCTCCTCTCGGTTCTTTGCAACGAACACTCGCTTCAGGCGTTTCGGGAACCGGCGAGACAACTGCCTTGATTGTCGTTACATGAATCCGGAAGTCAAAAAAAGCCGCCGGCGGCGGTGCGAAAGGGAGAAGCATGAAGGATTTTGCCGGAAGGATTGCCGTCATCACCGGCGGCGGCACGGGCATGGGCCGCGAACTGGCGCGCCAGCTGGTCGCCGAGGGCTGCAACGTCGCGATGTGCGACGTTTCCGCCGAGGCGATGGCCGAGACCAAGCGGCTGTGCGAGGTCGAGAAACTGCCGCAGGGCCTGCGCGTCACCACCCATCTCGCCGATGTCTCGATCGAGGATCAGCTCCAGCGCTTTCGCGACGAACTGGCCGAGCAGCACGCGACCGACAGGATCCACCTGCTGTTCAACAATGCCGGGATCGGCGGCGGCGGCAGCCTGTTCACCAATACGCGGGAGCAATGGGAAAAGACCTTCAACATCTGCTGGGGCGGGGTCTATCTCGGCGTCCGCACCTTTCTGCCGATGCTGATGAAGGCCGACGAGGGCCACATCGTCAACACCTCCAGCGTCAACGGCTTCTGGGCCTCGGTCGGCCTGGGCGTCTCCCACACCGCCTACAGCGCCGCGAAGTTCGCCGTGAAGGGGTTCACCGAGGCGCTGATGAACGATCTCCGGCTGAACGCGCCGCACATCAAATGCTCGGTCGTGATGCCCGGCCATATCGGCACCTCGATCGTCTCCAATTCGCGCAGGATCCAGAGCGGCACCGAATCCGAAATGCTCAGCGCCAATGAACTCTTGTCGACGCGCCAGCGCCTCAAAGGCATGGGCATCGACACCGAGGCGATGTCGGACGACGACATCCAGAAGATCGCGATCGATCGCGCGCGCGCCTTTCGCGAGGACGCGCCGACCACGGCGGCGCAGGCGGCGAAGATCATCCTCGACGGGGTCAAGGCCGAACGCTGGCGCATCCTGGTCGGCGACGACGCCAACAAGCTCGACGAACGCGTGCGGCAAACCCCGGAACAGGCCTACACGCCTGAGTTTTATCAGAGCTTCACCGCCGAGGTCGGCTGGCGGCTGGGGTGACGCCGCGGCCCGTCAGGCCGGATCAGGCTGAAGACTGAATTGCAGGCTTCGCGCCCGAGTTCCAGCCAGGGGCTCCTCCGTGGAAGCGAAACAGGAGTTGCATTTTAGAACAGTTTGAGAGATCGCCGATCAATTTTGCAATCGAGTTTAGTAACGAAGAAACGCGTCCCTTTACTGAATTCACATGAGATATCTTATCTTCAGAAGCATCAGGACAATTGGCTTGCAACCGTCTGGCGTGTCGAATACGCACACTCTGTAGTTGAACGTACGTTAGATACCGAAATTTCGGTAGCAATGGTGCGAACTGCGTCACTTCGTCAAAGAGCGGGCCGCATCGGATGTCTAATACTTACGCCTTCACGCGCGCGATCCTCCAGTTACTACTCGGGATTTTCATTTTGGCGACAAGCACCACGGCGGATGCCGAGTCTTTGTCAGATCGCCTCGGCCATGCCGCCTATTTTGCGGCTTCCACCAGAAACGCGGGTTCGAACATGGCCGCAGCCAAGCTCGTCAAAAACGATACTCTTTCTGTGCCTCCTTTTTTTGCCGTTCCGTCGCTCGAAACGACGCCCGTCGAAATGGAAATGCGGGGAATTCGGTGGCGAGTGCCAAGAAATTTCCTGGAAAGCGCCGATTTTAGCGACAGATCGGAAGATCCTGCGCGGCGGCTCAAATCGATAAATCTGCGGATCGTCACAACGCTATCGACGTTGCATGGAGCGACCGCCGAAACTCTCCCTTGCTACAAGGCGCTACGCGTAGAAGTGTGTCCCGACACGATTATCATGCTGACGCAATGGGGCGAGGTCAGCTCGATCATCCGGAATGGGCCGGCTATCGCCGAAGCGGCGCGCGATCCAAGAGACGATCTTTTTGGCCTGACCAAAGTCAATACGAGAATGGGACTTGGCCCGGGAGAGGTGTACGTATTCTACGGTGGCTCACCCGAAGCATCGATCGTTGTTAGCTGTATAACCACGGATCGCGAGTTGCTGCAGGATTGCACCGTTCGATACGACGCCGATGGCGTGCCGATGAGATACAGTTTTGGCAAACGACAACTGCGCCACTGGAGGCGTATCCATGACGGCGTAGTCGCGATCATAAAATCCTTCAACCTTGGAGAAGCGAAGTGACTTTGAAGCTAACGGTCGAAGCGCTTGCGAGCGATGTATCTGGTTTCGCGGCCGGGAATCTACGGGCTGACGTCACCAGGCTTGCGCAAGCGATTAATTCTGGCGATCAGGCGATGATTAACGAAGTGCACAATACGATCTACATTCGACCGTTGAGCGTTCAAGCAGGCAATGAACCTTTGTCGCCAGTTTTGGACCGGAGTGCTAAGTGAATCTCATTGGTCTTTGTCGACTGGCCGCAACTTACAAGTGCTGCGGTACAAGGTTCGGGAACGCATGTTGAATGCAACTCCCGAACAGCGCGTGGCGCTCTTGGCCGCATTGTGGGGCGCCGCCGCTTTAGCAGCCATGTCGGTTGTGCTTGGCTACGGATGGCCGGCGCTGATCATCTCCACTTCTCTAGGCGCAGTGGTGGGTTATTGGTCGGCGCTTCGAATGCTCGCCAAGCGAAGGTTGCCGTCCGATACGTCGTTTCAGCAGCTTTCTCGTTTGCAGAAGCGGGCACCGTCAAATTCAACAGATTCAGCGCGAGGAATGCTCTCGTGTGAGATCGTCCCGGGTTCATCTTTGACGGAGACGCGCCCCGGTATTCTGCTGCGTGCTCCCTTCCAATTATTGCCAAAGTATCAAGGGCGGGCAGCGGCGATCTTCTTGCTTCAAACGATAATCAGCTTTGTCGCAATCGTAGCGTTTTGGATGGCGCAAACCGCAGGCCTAGATGTGGAGCCTCAACAGGTTGTTCCCGGTTAGACCGAGTCTGCTGATCGGTGTTTGAGACTTTATCCCGCCGTGAGGCCGGTGCCAATTGTAGCG